>Ga0209211_10000525_pt1 | contig 77881 bp, 60 predicted proteins | sample RifGroA2_FD_183992 | JGI IMG/M metagenome (GOLD analysis project Ga0209211, IMG submission 183992) | Groundwater microbial communities from Rifle, Colorado, USA - Groundwater A2 (SPAdes) (version 2) | ecosystem: Environmental > Aquatic > Deep subsurface > Groundwater | place: Rifle, Colorado... | reverse complement strand
AGCACCCGTTGCGGAAAGGGGGCCCCGCCATAAATTCCCTAGGCGGGGGGAAACCGACGCAAGGGTTTCCTCGGTCCGGGTGAGCAGGGGTACCTCCCCGGTCGGCCCCGACTGGCCACCTCGCGGCCCTTTCCCCAAAGGGCTCTTTTCCTCCCCCGGCAACAGGGATGTAACATTGATACTTTATAATTGTATTGGTGAAAGTTGAAAACATACCGGCTTTGTGTCATAATATAGCTTCGGCATAGTATAAAATGCCGCGGTTTTTTATTGTTTTTAACGGATTTTCGCTGCTTTTAACGGAGGAACTACAATGGGAACAAGATTTACAGACAGGGCTCAGCGCGTGATACTCATAGCCCAGGAAGAGGCCAAGCGCCTTAACCACGACTATGTGGGCACCGAACATATACTGCTGGGGCTCATCGCTCTTTCCGAGGGCGTGGCCAGCCAGGTGTTCCAGAACCTGGGCATCGACCTGCGCAAAGTGCGCGCCGAGATCGAGAAGATCGTCGGTACCGGCGACAACATGATGCTGCTGGGCGAGATCCCCTTTACCCCGCGCGCCAAGAAGGTGCTGGAATACGCCGTGGAAGAAGCCCAGCACATGGGCCACTCCTACATCGGCACCGAGCACATCCTGCTGGGCCTCATCCGCGAAGAGGAAGGCGTAGCCGCCAGGGTGCTGGAGAATCTGGGCCTCAAGCTCGAGACCGTCCGCGAGGAAGTCCTGAGCATCCTCGGCGAGATGGAACAGAAAGATTCCCCCAAGGAATCCGCCGCCCCCAAGAGCCACGCCTCCCACAGCGCCGCCAAGGGCAAGACCAAGACCCCCATTCTCGACGAGTTCGCCCGCGACCTGACCCAGATGGCCAAGGAGGGGAAACTCGACCCCGTGATAGGCCGCTCCAACGAGATCGACCGCCTGATCCAGGTGCTCGGCCGCCGCACCAAGAACAACCCCGTGCTGGTAGGCGAGCCCGGAGTAGGCAAGACCGCCATCGTGGAAGGCCTCGCCCAGAAGATCATGGCCGGCGAGATCTCCGACACCCTCATCGGCAAGCGCCTGCTCTCCCTGGACCTCGCGTCCATCGTGGCCGGCACCAAGTACCGCGGCGAATTCGAACAGCGCCTCAAGGGCATCATCGAAGAGATCCGCAAAGCCAAGAACAACATCATCATGTTCATCGACGAGCTGCACACCGTCATCGGCGCCGGCGCGGCCGAAGGCGCCATCGACGCCTCCAATATGCTCAAACCCGCGCTCGCGCGCGGCGAGCTGCAGTGCATCGGCGCCACCACCTTCGACGAGTACCGCAAGCACATCGAGCACGACCCCGCCCTGGAGCGCCGCTTCCAGATGGTCATCGTGGAACCCCCCAGCGTGGCCGAGACCATCGAGATCCTCAAAGGCCTGCAGGAGAAGTACGAGTCGCACCACAAGTGCAAATACACCGACGCGTCCATCTTCGCCGCCGCGCAGCTGTCGGATAAGTACATCACCGACCGCGCCCTGCCCGACAAGGCCATCGACCTGCTCGACGAGGCCGGCTCCCGCGCCCGCCTGAAGCTGTCCGTCGCGCCCCCCGAATTCAAGGAAAAAGAGACCGAGATCGAAGAGGCTTCCAAAGAAAAGAACGCCGCCATCTACGGCCAGGAGTACGAGAAGGCCGCCAAGCTGCGCGACCGCGAGAAGGAGCTGAAGAAAGCCCTCGAGGACGCCCGCAAGAAATGGCGCGAAGGCCGCGACAAGGTGTTCCCGGAAGTGACGGAAGAGGACATAGCGGGCATAGCCTCCAAGTGGACCGGCATCCCCGTCACCCGCATGACCGAGACCGAGACCGACAAGCTCAAGCACATGGAAGGCGAGATCCACAAGCGCCTCATCGGCCAGGACGAAGCCGTCACCATCGTGTCCCAGGCCATCAAGCGCTCCCGCACCGGCATGAAGGACCCCAAGCGGCCCATCGGTAATTTCATCTTCCTCGGCCCCACCGGCGTGGGCAAGACGGAACTGGCCCGCGTGCTGGCGGACTTCCTGTTCGGCAACGAAGAGGCCATGGTCCGTATCGACATGAGCGAGTACATGGAGAAGTTCTCCGTAAGCCGCCTCATCGGCGCGCCTCCCGGCTACGTCGGCTACGAGGAAGGCGGCAAGCTCACCGAGCTGGTGCGCCGCAAGCCCTATTCCGTGGTCGTGCTCGACGAGATCGAGAAGGCCCACCCCGACGTGTTCAACATCCTCCTCCAGATCATGGACGAGGGCGTGCTGTCCGACAGCCTGGGCCACAAGGTCAGCTTCAAGAACACCATTCTCATCATGACCTCCAACGTGGGCGCGCGCCTGATCTCCAAAGGCAAGACGTTGGGCTTCATGCCCGCCGACGACAAGGAAAAAGATTACAAGGAGATGAAGGACACCGTGATGGACGAAGTAAAACGCGTCTTCAATCCGGAATTCATCAACCGCATCGACGAAGTGATCGTGTTCCGCCCCCTCACCGAGGCGGATACCGAGAAGATCCTCGAGCTCAGCCTGACCAAGGTGACCAGGAAGCTGGACGCCAAGGGCGTCAAGTTCAGCATCACCCAGGCGGCCAAGACCTTCCTCGTCAAGAAAGGCTTCGATCCAAACTACGGCGCCCGCCCGCTGATCCGCACGGTGCAGAAATACCTGGAGGACCCGATGGCGGAATTCCTCCTCAACAGCACCATGAAGGCCGGCGACGTGCTGAAAGTGGACTACAAAGGCGAGGGCGACGCCCTGGACCTGAAAGTAGCCGCCTAGGCCCGCAGTTTTTTCCCGGCGCACCCGTACGAAGGCCGCAGGCCCCGGTACGGCATAGCCCTTGGCCAGCGAAGCCACCCGGAGTAACAGCTTGCACCAGCACCACGAGCCCCACCGCCATGCCGCCCCGGCGCCGGTTAAAAAACCGGCAGCCGGCGTTTTTCCCGGCCTAGCGGGCAAGTTTTTGCTGGCTTTGCTGCTGGTGGGCGCGGGCTTCGCGCTTTACTACGGAGGGTCCTGGCTCAGGTTCGCTTTCGCCCCGCCGCTGGAACAGCGCAAGATCGTGGAGTCGCCCATAAGGGACGACGAATGGGCGGACCTGACCGCGGGGCTGGAAAAGACCTCGGGCGCCTACCGCGGGCGGGTAGGCATCTACCTGAAGGACCTGCATACCGGCAAGGTCTGGGAATATAACTCCGACAGGCTTTTCCCTTCCGCCAGCCTGATAAAAGTGCCTATCATGGCGTCGGTCTTTGAAAAAATAAAGTTGGGGGCTATCACCCTGGACACGCAGATAAGGCTGACGCGGCGCGGCCGCGTGGGCGGGTCCGGCTCCCTTAAATGGGTGCGCGACGGCACCTCCCTCAGCGTGATGGAGATCATCTACAAAATGATCACCGAGAGCGACAACACCGCCACCAAGATGCTCATCGATTACGTGGGCATGGACTACCTGGACGAGTCGTTCAAGAAGCTCGGCCTGACCTACACCAACATAACGCCGGAGGGCATGAGCCTCTCTTCGGGCCGGGTGAAGAAGGAGAATTACACCACCGCGCGCGAGATGGCCGGCCTGATGGAGCGGATCTACGCCGGGGAACTGGTGAACCGCGAGGCCAGCGAGTTCATGCTGGACGTCCTCAAGCACACCAAGAGCCGCAGCCGCCTGCGCCGCGGCCTGCCGCTGGGCTGGGAGATAGGCCACAAGACGGGCCTGCTGCGCCGCTCCTGCCACGACGTGGGCATAGTGTTCTCCCCGCGCGGGGATTTCCTGCTGGCCGTGCTCACCTCCGAGGTGCCGGACTATACCAGCGCCAAGAATTTCATCGCCAGGGTGGCCAAGCTCACCTACGCTTATTACAAAATAGACGCGGGTTTCGCCGAGAGCCCGCGCGCCGCCGGCAGCGGCCCGAAGGCCCCGTGACATGAGGCAGCGCCCGGCCCGTAAAATGGTGCGGCTGGTGCTGATGCTGCGCGGCGCCTGGCTGGTGCCGGTCAGCCTGATGGCGCTGGCTTACGCGGGCTACACGCTTTATACGCTGGGGCACCTGATGCGCTACCCGGCCGGTTCGGCGGTGCCGGAATTCCTGGAGGCGCTGCTGGGCGCCGGGCTGGGCGCGGCCTTCCTGTTCTTTACTTGGCGCATGTGGAAGAAAACCTGGGACTTGATGCTGGACCGCATTTACCCGGAACCTTCGGCGGTGCTCTGGCAGGCCGCCTGGATCGTACTGGCGGTGATCCTGCCGGGCCTGGTGATCTGGCCCAAAGTGCAGCACCTGCTCCTGTACGCCGGCGAGGGCGCCAACAAGGGCGGCCTGTCGCAGCTGAAGGCCGCCGTAGCGGATTACAGGGCGGCCAAAGGCGCGTACCCCGCCGCGCTGGAAGAGCTGGAAAGGTCGGGCGTCATAAAGAAGCTGCCCGCCTTGTGGGACAAGCGCGGCGCCGGCTTCCCGCATAAGCCTTCCTCCGCGGCCGCGGTCTACAAGACGGCGGCGCCGCGCGATTCCGGCGACTGGGCCTACGTAGCGGCCAAGGACAAAGCGCCGCTGGTTTTTATAGACTGCACCCATAAGGACTCGAGGGGCAACCCCTGGTCAGCGTACTAAGACAATCAGGTTTCATTATGAACAAAAAAACACTAGAACTTCTCGCGCCCGCCAAGGACCTCGTCACCGGCATCGACGCGCTCAACTGCGGCGCCGACGCCGTTTACATAGGCGCCGAGCATTTCGGCGCGCGCGTGGCCGCCGGCAATTCCGTGGCCGACATCGAGAAACTGGCCGCCCGCGCCCACAAGTACCGCGCCAAGGTCTACGCCGCGGTCAACACTATACTGACCGACGAGGAAATGCCCCGCGCGCAGAAGCTCATCGGCCAGCTCTGGGACGCCGGCGTGGACGGCGTGATCATACAGGACATGGGCCTGCTGGAGGCCGGCCTGCCGCCCGTGCCGCTGATAGCCAGCACGCAGGGGCATAACACCACCCCTGAGAAGGTTTTGTTCCTGGAGAAGGCCGGCTTCAAGCGGGTCATCCTCGCGCGCGAGCTTACGCTGGAGGAGATCAAGGCGATAAGGGCCAAAACCTCCGTGGAGCTGGAGTTCTTCGTGCACGGTTCGCTGTGCGTCTGCTACAGCGGCCAGTGCTACCTCAGCTTCGCCCTGGGCGGGCGCAGCGGCAACCGCGGCGAATGCGCCCAGCCCTGCCGCAAGCTTTACACCCTCAAGGACGCCGCCGGCGAGGTCATAGCCGGCAACAAGCACCTGCTGTCGCTGAAGGACATGAACCTGGGCAAGCGCCTGGGGAACCTGACGGACGCCGGCATCACCTCCTTCAAGATAGAAGGCCGCCTGAAGGACCGGGACTACGTGCGCAACATCGTCGCCTATTACCGCAAGGAACTGGACAAGGTGATGGCTAAAAAGGGTTTCGACCGGCCGTCGGCCGGCAAAAGCCTTACCGGCTTCAACCCCGATCCGAACAAGACCTTTAACCGCGGCTACACCGACTATTTCCTGGACGGCAACCCCGCGGATATCGCTTCGCCCGACACGCCCAAGTTCGTCGGCGAGATGATGGGCCGCGTGTCCGACCTTAAACCCGGGTCGTTCCGGATCCACGGGGCGGAGAAATTCCACCCCGGCGACGGCATCACCTACTTCGACAAGGACGGCGTCCTGGCCGGCTCGCTGGTGAACGGCGTTAACGACGGCCGCGTGCGCGCCGATAACCTCAGGGGCATGGACAACGGCACCACCATCTACCGCAACCTGGATAAAGAATTCCTCCGCGCCCTGGACCGGGAGGGGGCGCAGCGCCGGTTCGGGCTGAAACTGGAGTTCTCCGACTACGAGGGCGGCTTCTCGCTGAAGGCCGGCGACGAGCGCGGCATTTCGGCCGAGGTGAAGTTCCGCGGCGTCAAGGCCGTGGCGCAAAAGCCGGAGGCGGCCCTGGAGACCATAAAAAAGCAGCTTTCCAAACTGGGAGAGAGCGAGTATTACCTGGAAGCCCTGGAGATAAAGCTGTCGAAGCCGTATTTCGTGCCGGTCTCCACGCTGAACGACCTGCGGCGCGACGCCCTGGCGGCCCTGGAAAAGGCCGGCGGCGCGCTCCCCGAACGCGAGGAGCTGGCCCTGGTCCCCAACGAATACCCTTACCCGGAGACCGTGCTGGATTTTACGGCCAACGTATTCAACTCCAAAGCCGCCCGGTTCTACAAGCGCCACGGGGTTACGGAAATAGCCGTGGCCGCCGAAGGCGGGGCCGACCTGGCCGGCAAGCCGCTGATGACCACGCGCTTCTGCATCCGGCGCCGCCTGGGCCTCTGCAAAAAAGGCAAGCCGGTGGAGCCGCTGCACATGGAGGACGCGGAAGGGCGCCGTTTCCGCCTGGAGTTCGACTGCGAAGCCTGCCGCATGAGGCTTTACCTGGAAAAATAAAGGGTTATGAAAAAGAGATCGCTGCTGCTGCTGGCCCTGCCCGTTCTGCTGTGCGGCCACCTCGCCTGCGCTAAAAAGAAAGCCCAGGCCGAACTGCCCGAGATGGGCCGGATAGCCCTTTACGGGCATACCCCCGGCTCCCCCCTGGAAGACCGCATTAAACTTATGCCGGCCCGGCTGCTGGAACTTTACCGGCAGATGGACTCCCGGCCCGACTACCGGGCTTACGCGCCCGCGCCGGCCGACAAGGCGCTGGTGCTGGAGTACCTGCGGCTTATGCCGCCGGCGGTAGAGCGGGTGTTCAAAGAAAAATGCGTGGGGCTGTATTTCGTCGAAGGTTTTACCGGCAACGGCATGACCAGCTGGGTGCTGGATGAAAAAGGCGCGCTCTATTTCCACATGACGCTTAACCCGGCCGCGTTCGGCCAGTCCCTGTCGGAAACCCTGACCGAAAGGGAAAAGAGCTGCTTCAGCCCGGCCGAAGGCGCGAAGCTGGAGGTGAACGCGGGGCAAAAATACCGCGGCCTGGCCTACGCTATCTTCCATGAGGCCGCGCACGCCGCGGATTATATAGAGGGGCTCACCCCGGCCGTGGACCCTGACCTCCCGCCGGCCTACCGGCCCGCGCCGCGCCCCGACGGCGGGCTTTTTACCGCGGAATGGGAGGCTTACGGCGCGCCCAAGCCCGCCAACGACTATGCCGGCAGGGACCGGCTTACCTTTTACGGCCTGGGCGGCGGCCCCAAAATAAATATTTCAGAAGCGCCCGGAGTTTATAAAGGCCTGGCCGGCAGTCCTTTCGTGTCCCTTTACGGTTCCAAGTCCTGGGCCGAGGATTTCGCCGAGCTGGTCGCTTACAGCCTGATAACCCGCAAGCTGGGGCAGCCTTATGAAATAAAATTATCGCTGCCGGGTGCGGCGAAGACAAGCATGAAGCCGATGGCAGGCAAAGCCGGGCCAAGGGCCGAAGCCGCGGTACGGCTGCTGGAGAAACTTGAATGACGGTACGCTGCGATCTTAACGTTAACGGCAAGAGCAGGCGCGTCCTGGTGGTGGCCAAGGAAGAAGAGACCCTGGACCACGTGGCGCTGCGGCTTTGCGCCGCCATACTTTTTTTCGACGCGGAGCCCGCGCTGGACGTCAGCCCCTCCGATCCCATGCTCGAAGATGTCGGTTTTTTCCCGGACCTGCTGGTGCCCGACGGCGTAGGCGGCATAGCGGTATGGATCGAGTGCGGCAACGTGGCCGAGAACAAGATGACCAAGGTGGCGCGCCGCATAAAGCAGGGCCGGCTGGTGATACTGAAAGAAAGCGTGGAGGGGGGCAAGCGCCTGCGCGAGGTGATAAAAAAAGAGGTCCGCAACGGCGAGTTTATCGAGGTCTGGGCCTGGCCCAGGGCGGAGTTCTCCAAATGGACCGCGGCTATCAAGGAATCCACCTACGTTTACGGCGAGGCGTCGGGGCAGACGCTGAACCTGGTCCTCAACGAAGCCGCTTTCGACGTGCAGCTGGTTTCCTGCTGAGCGGCCGTTGCCGGCCCGTGAAAAAAGCCGTCCTTTCGGACGGCTTTTTCTATTCCCGGGAGCGGGACCCGGCCCGCGGTCAGTATTTGGGGCGGAAAGACTTTACCACGGCGTCGAACTGGGGCAGCAGGGCCTTGGCATTATTGAACGGGACGGAGAACATGAGCAGGTAGAACCCGCCGCCGGCCGGCACCACCAGGTGCCGCTCGAACATGGCGGTCTTTTCCGCCGGGACCGTGCGGGGCTTGCTGAATTCGAAATACTTCCTTTCGAAGCTGTGGGCCTTTTTGCCCGCCACCCTGGCGGCCGTAACGTCGCTGTAGCGCTCGCCTTCCGCCGCATCGCCTATGGGCCGCGAGTTAAGCTGGACGTAAATGTCCGGCGTTTTGAACAGCGTGTTGCCCTTGGCGAAGAACTTCACCGTGATCGACGGCGCCGGGCTCTTTCCCTGCGCGGCGGCCAGCAGGTCCACCCCGTAGATCTTCTTGGCGGAGGCCGGCTGGCCCCCCGGGGGGGTCTGGGTCCAGCCCGCGGGGATGGCGATGCTGAAATAGCCGCCCTCGCAGGTGTAGGGGGCGCCGGCGGCGCTGGCGGACAGGGCGCAGAAAAAGAGGGACATCAGGGTTAGTTTTATCATGGCGATAACAGGGTGGGGACCGGTTTCTCCTTTATGGATCTGTTCTTGGAAAGTTTCAGGCGCGTTTCCTCGCGCCACTCGTTTATTTTCTTCTCCGCTTCCACGGAATCGCTCATGGTGACGCTGTACCACTTGAACTTGGAGTTCATCTCCGTCTTGAGCTTCTCCAGGTCGGCTTTTTCGGCGGCGGTCAGGGAGGAGGGGTTCTCCGCCTTTTTAGCCTGCAGCGCCTGCAGGCGCATGGAGGTGCTCTTGGCCATGACGAATTGCTTGGCGGCTTCCCCGTCCAGGGAGTCCTTGGTGTCGTACGCCTTGTGGTTGGAAAGCCTGATGCCGTCGACGCCCTGCTTCAGGAAGACGTCCATGTTCGACTTGTCGAAAGAGTCCAGCCGCTCGGCGTAGGCTTTGCCGCGCTTGGCGTATTTCTCCGCGGTAAAACTGGCGTCCATGGAGAAAGCTTCCGTTTCTTTCTCCATCTGGTAATAGGAGTTGGATTTGCTGCCGTACTTGAAGAGGTCTATGCCTTCGCGCTTGTCCTTGGCCGTCTGGCGCTGGTGGGTGGACTCGTGCACCAGGGTGGGGGCCAGGTATTCCGAAAGGCCGGCCAGGTGCTTGTTCTTGTCGGGGTCCCCGGTAAAAAGCATGTCCGGGGTGACCTTGTTCTTCTTCATCCAGTCGTTGACCAGCTCGCTGTTGAGCTTGATGTCCTCTCGCGCCCAGTTCCAGCCGCCGAACAGGCCCTTGCTCATGGGCTCGAAGCCGAAAGCCAGGGTGTTCGTCCCGGAACCCTTGAAGCCCTTGTCTTTGTAGAACGCCAGGATCTCGTCGCCGGATTTGGTGCCTTTGATCTCTTGCGCCAGGGGGCCGGACAGCGAACCGTCCGCTTTCTGCGTGAGCAGCCGCGGCCCGAGGTTTGAGATGTCGGCCGGCGACAGCGGCGTGTACGCGTATTTCTTGGGAGCCGCCTTGGCGCCGGTTTTAGCGTCCAGCCCGTCCGCGGGGCGGTGGCCGGTGCCGTTAAAGAAATCCTCCAGCTTGCCGGCCTGGTCGTCCGTGCTCATGCCCTTGAGGGCGGCGGCGGCGGCGGCCGTTTTGGCTACTTTCTCCTTGGAGGCCTTGGCGGCGGCCGAAGGGCCCGTTTTTACCGGTTTCACCCCGGAGGCCTTGATGTACTCGTCCAGTTTCGTCTTTATGGTCTGGTCGAAAACGTCGTCCTGCAGGACCGGGATTATCCGCGCTAAAGCCGTTTTATCCGGGTAATCCTTGGCGGGGATGGCCATGATCTGGGCGGCCATGCTCCGGGACCAGGTGGCCAGGGCCCTGTAGCGTTCCAGTATTTCCTGCCCGTTCCATTCCGCCTGCGACCGCCCCGCGGCCGTCAGCGCCGGGGTGCGTACCGGGCCCAGGGCTTCCCAGGACCTTACCGAAAATTTGAAATCCGCGGTTTTGTCGGCCGGCAGGTACTTGCCCGCCCAGTCGAAGGACCGCTCCGGCTTGGGGCCCAGCTCCAGGTCGCAGAGCGGGCAGGTGCCGCCGTCCATTATCCGGGTGTACTGCTGGAACAGGTCGAAATCCTTATAGGAGATAATAAGTTTCTTATAGTCTTTCAGGGCCGAATTGTAGGCCAGGATGCCGGCGGCGTCCTGGTCGGGGTCCTCTTTGAGCCTTTCGAGGATGGCCGGGTTGTCGTGGAAGGTCTTGATGCATTCCTCGGCTTTCTTGGGGGAGAGCTGGTCCGTGCTGATGTTGGCGCGGCAGCCTTCCACTATTTCGGCGTAATTCGCGTCCAGCGCCAGCGCGGGGGCGGACAGCGCCGCCGCCGCCAGCGGCAGCAATAAAAAGAGTTTCAGGTATCTGGTCATACCTCTAGTTTAACAGGGGGATTGACGGTTGTCAATACTGGCGCGCGGCGGCGTGGCTGAAGCGGGTCGGCGGCCGGATCATTTGCCGGGCAAGGCGCCTTGCAGGGCGGCGGTGCTGGCGGCCGCGGCCGGTTCGGTTTTAGTCGGGTGGTTTATGTACCAGACGTAATTAGCCAGGTTCTGGTGGTCCTTGTTCATTTTTGCGGGGCAGGGGCCGTCTTCGGTGTAAAAGGAGGCCTGGCGGACGCCGGGCACGCGCGCTTTGACCGAGGCCGGTATGGCGGCGTTATAGATGACATGGCCGTTGCCGGCTATTACCAGCACCGCGTAGCCGGGGTTGGCGTTCAGGAACTGCGCTATCCTGTCTCCCATGCCCTCGTTCCAGGCGGCCATGGAGGCCAGGTAGTTGTCCAGCGTGAACATTTTGGCCATGGGGGAATCCTTGTGGCCGGCGAAAGAGGCTTTCAGGTAGTCGTTGTATTTCTTGTGCCGGGTCAGCTCCACTTTCCCGGGCAGGTACTGCTTCTCGTCCGCCGTCAGGCCTTCCAGGCCGTTGCGGGCGATGCTGGCCACCACTTTTTTGGGCACGTTCAGCGCCAAACCGCGCAGCTTGTTGGCGGCCATAAAGTCGAACAGCGGCTTGTACATGTCAAAATCGTAGCCCCATTCTTTTTTCCAGTCCGCCTTGTCCAGGAATTCCTCCTGGGTTATCTTCCCGGAGGCGTAGTCGTCCAGCAGCGGCTGCAGCGCGGCGTTGAGCATCTCAAAGCCTACGGCGATCCTGGAGCCGCGGGCTATCTTCATGGCTTTGAGGGTTTCGAACTGCGCCTCGTGGTCGAGCGGCTGGTCGTGCGTTTCTCCCACGTAGACCACGTCGCTTTTCCAGACCACGGCCTTGAAAGCGGCTTCGGTATTGAACGGTTTGCCCGACTGGGCGCCGAAAATACAGAACCTGGGGTCCGGCTGCGCCAGCGCCGCGACTTCGGGGGTGACAGCTCTTTTCTCAACGTTCGCCAGCGGTTTTTTTACCGATTTGGCGGATAAAGGGGCGGCTAAAATAAGGAAAATCATTAAGGTTCTCATAGGACTGATTATAGTAAAAAGCCGGCCGCTCGCTTTTAAGTATAATGGACCTATCCAATATCTTAACAGGGGCGGCTTTATGATGAAAAACATCTCGTTTTTAATATCCGGGCTTATGCTTTGCGCTCTGCGCGCGGCGGCTCAGGTGGAGGTGGTCTCTAAAACCCCGCTGGGCCCTGTCGCCGACAAGAACGCCGCCCGCGCGATCGCGGCCACCTTTAACCAGCCGATGGCCGCGCTGACCTCGGCGGAGAAGATGGGGGAGGCCTGTCCTCTTGAAGTCCTGGAAGTGCGGGATGCGCTGACTGCGGAAAACTATACCGACTATGCCGCGGCCGCGCTTGAGAGCTTCAAGGACCTGAAGCCGGTGGCAGGACGCTGCCGCTGGCAGGGCACGCAGACCGTGACCTTCGAGCCCGCAGAACCGCTGAAGGCTTCCACGCTTTACGCCGCCCGCGTGCAGAAAGGTTTCAAGTCTGGGAACAGCGGCCAGGCGCTTGAGGAAGACGCCGTCTGGTTCTTTGAGACCTTGCGCCCGGCCATCCGGCAGAGCGCGCCTTACGACGAGCAGCGCTGGCTGCCGCTGGACACCGTGGCTTTCGCCGCTTTCAATATGCCGGTGGCCTCCGCCCGCGCGCGCGACTTTATAACTCTCGAAGAGACCGCTCCGGACGGCTCCAGAACCGAGGTGCCGGCCGGGGTGCGCCTGGCCAGGGCCGAAGAAATAAAGAAGATCTGGCCGTATTACTGGGACCCCGTTTCCACGGGCACGGTGCTGGCCGTCAGGCCGGGCTCCAGGCTTAAGCCGGACCACGCCTACACGCTCACGTTCAAGGCGGGCCTGCTGGCGGAAGAGGGCAACCTGGGGCTGACCTCGGAGAGGATCATAAACTTCGAGCCCTACTACACGTTCAAGCTCAAAGAATTCCCGTCCGGCGGCTGCCTGCCGCACGATTTCGTCCTGGGTTTTTCCAACCCGCTGAAATATTCGGAGCTTTATTCCAAAACCTCGGTCAACGCCTCGACCTCGCTGCCTTCCCCCGGCCTGGAGGAAGGCCGGCGCGAAGGGTCCATGGACCAGCGGGCGCGCGTGGTCCGCTATTCCCTGCCTTACTCGCTTTTTGAGCCGGCGTCCGATTACGCGTTCAAAGTCTCGGGGCGCCTCACCGATATCTTCGGCAACAAACTGGGCGAGGAGGCCTCTTTCGGCCTGCGCACGGAAGATTACTGCCCCTACCTCACCATGCCGGCCGGTTTCGGCGTGCTGGAGGGCTACCTGCCCGCGCGGCACCCGGTCAGCGCAGTGAATGCCGGCCCCCTGGCGATCCGCAAGGGCCGCGTCAGCGAGAATAATTTGATCCCGTTCTACCTGGGCTCGATGAATAACGAGGGCCTGGTGGACGGCGGGGAACTGAAGAACTGGGACCCCTCGGAGGGGCGGAAAAACGTCAGGATCCGCACCTTCCTGGATTACTCGGGCATATTCGGCCCCGAGGACGGCGGCTTCGGCTACCTGCGCGTGCCAGGCGCCGGGGGCGGCGCCTACCGCGCGCTGGACAACGTCACCCGCGTGGGACTGACGCTGAAGAGTTCCCAGGATTCCACGCTTATCTGGACCAGTTTCCTGAGGACCGGCCGCTCAGCCGCCAATATCCCGGTTGAAATACGCGACGACGCCAACAAGGTTTTATGGACGGGCACGACCGATAAGAACGGTTTTGCGGACGCCCCCGGCTGGATAAAGCTGGGCGTGACCGACTGGGCCCGCTGGCAGCGCCCCGCGCTCTGGGTGTTCGCGCGCCACAAGAACGGGACAGCGGTGCTGAACACCGCCTGGACCGGCGGCGTGGAGCCGTGGAGGTTCTCCGTCAACTTCGACAAGTTTCCCAGGCCGCGCCGCTACAGCGCGGCGCTGTTCACCGAGCGCGGCGTATACCGCCCCGGCGAGACGGTGGACGTGAAGGGACTGGGCAGGAAACTGGTTGCCGGCGATTGGTCACCGCTGGATATCCCCGTAGTTCAGTTATCCGTAAGGGACTCGCGCGGCAACCGCGTGTTCAAGACCACCGTGGCCGTAGACGCCGCTTACTCTTCTTTCGACTGCGCGTACGCGCTGACCGAAGGCGCCCCTACCGGCGTTTGGACCATTGAGGCGGGCGAACCGTACGAGGACGACGCTTCCACCGTGCGGGCGGTGGAGGGGGACGAAGAGGACGAATACCGTAATTACCAGGGCAAGGAACGGCCGTTCCTCTTTACCGAAAGTTTCCGGGTGGAAGAATTCAAGCCGGCCGCTTTCGAGGTGAAAGCCCGCGCGCTGGCCGGTTCTTTCCTGGCGGGGGATAAATTCCGGGCCGCCATCGAAGGCTGGTACCTGTTCGGGGCGCCCATGTCCGAAAGCAAGGCGGACTGGACCCTGCGCCTGCAGGGCGCTTCTTACGCGCCCCCGGGCAAAGACGGCTACAGCTTCGGCCGGGACAGCTACGGCGGCGGCTTCGACCGCCTGGCCGGTTCCGGCAGCCTGGAGCTGGATTCGAAAGGCAAGGCCACGGTAGAGGTGGAGCTGGAAAAGAACGTAAACCCGGGCGGCAACGCCCTCAGGGCCTCTTTCGAGGCCGGCATAACCGACCCGGAACGCCAGCGGCTGTTCGGGCGGGCAGGTGTTTATGTGCATAAGGCGGACCTGTATTTCGGCGTAAAGGCCTCGGGCGGTTTTGTGGAGGCCGGAAAACCCTGGAGCGCGGACATCATAACCGTGCGGCCCGACGGCGCTCCCGTCACCGGGCTCAAAGGCCAGGGAAAAATGGTGAAGCGGCAGTGGCTGAGCACCCGGCGCGCTGGGCTGGGCGGCCGGCTGGAGTGGGTGAGCGAGACCAAAGATACGGTGGTTTCAAGCTTCACTTTCACCGCCGCGGCTTCCACGGTAACCTGGGCTTTCACGCCCGCGGAGGGCGGCTATTATATTTTCAGCGTGACCGGCGCCGACGAGGAGGGACGCAAGACCGAGACCTCCTTCAGCTTCTATGTGTTCGGCCAGGGAGACGCCTGGTGGGCGAGGGAGGATTCCGACATCATCGAACTGGTGGCTGAGAAATACAATTACAAGCCCGGCGAAACGGCGAAGATCATGGTCAAGTCGCCCTATGCCGAAGCGACCGCGCTGGTAACGGTGGAGCGCGAGGGCGTGCTGGACCGCTGGGTCACCACCACCAAGGGCGGGGCGGATTTTATAACCGTGCCCATAAAGGAAAAATACCTGCCCAACGTTTACGTCAGCGTGATCCTGCTGAAAGGGCGCGCCGCCGGGCAGAGCTTCTCCGAGGATGGCGAGAACGACCTGTCCAAACCGCAGGCCAAGTTCGGCTACGCGGCTTTCAGCGTAAACCCGGAGGGACGCAAACTTTCCTTAAGCCTGAAGAGCGACAAGGCGGATTACCGGCCGGGCAAGGAAGTAAGGCTGGATATAAAGGTTCTGGACGAGGCCGGCAAGCCGGCGGTTTCCGAATTGACGGTCTTCGCCGTGGACGAGGGGGTGCTGAGCCTTACCGGCTATCCCACGCCCGACGCGTTCGCGGCCTTCTACGGGCCGCGGCCGCTCAACGTCCTGACCGCGGATTCCCGCCTGCATGTTATAGGCCAGCGCAGTTACGGCGAAAAGGGCGAAGCGCGCGGCGGCGGCGGCGGGGCGGCGCTGGCCGGCCTGGACCTGCGCGCCGATTTCAAGCCCACCGCTTACTGGAACCCGTCCGTGCGCACCGGCCTGGACGGCCTGGCCAGGGTTTCCTTTAAACTGCCGGACAGCCTTACGCGGTTCCGGCTGATGGCGGTGGCCAGCTCCGGGCGCATGTTCGGCTCCGGGGAAACCTCCGTTACCGTGTCCAAGCCCCTTATGCTGCGGCCCAGCATGCCGCGGCTGGCGCGCGTGGGAGATACTTTTAAGTGCGGCGCGGTGCTGCACAACTACACCAGCGGCGTGTCCACCGCGGCGCTTTCCATAGAGACCAGCGGCTACGCCGTGCTGGTCAAGGGCGAGGACTACCGTACGGTGTCGGTGGAAAGCGGGAAGGCCGTTGAGGTGACCTGGGACTGCGCGGCCGACAAGCCGGGGGAGACGGTGTTCCGCTTCCGGGCCAAAGCCGGCGAGGAAACGGACGGGCTGGAATGGAAATTGCCGGTGAAGACCTGGGAGCCCCGTGAGTACGCGGCCACCAGCGGCGTCTCGTCCGCGCTGAGCGAAGAAACGCTGCTGCGGCCATACCCGGGCGCGCAAGGGGACCTGGCGGTAGGCGTTTCCGCCACGGCCCTGAACGGTCTCACCGAAGGCGCCCGTTATCTGCTGGAATATCCTTATGGCTGTCTTGAACAGAAGCTTTCCCGGTCCATTCCCGTCATAACCGGGGCCGAACTTGTGGAAACTTTCGGCCTGGGCGGCCTTGGCACGCTGAAAGCTGAAACACAGAAAGTGTTCGACAAACTGTCGGACTATCAGCATCCGTCCGGCGGTTTCTGCTACTGGCCCGGCGGCTGCCTGTGGCCTGACCCGTACCTGAGCGCGTACGCGCTGGAAGCTTCAGCCCTGGCGCTGAAGGAAGGCTACAGGGTGGACCCGGAAGTGCTGAAGCGGGACGCCGACTGGCTTACGCAGTATTTGGGGTCCGAGCGCAGCGACTGGGCCTACCCGTACAGCGCCAGCGAGGATTACGCCGCGCGCGCCTACGCGGTTTATGCGCTGGCCGCGAACGGCCGGAATATGAGCGCCTACTTCAACCAGCTGTACGCCAAGCGGGACCAGGTGCCGTACCTGGCCAAGGCTTATATGGTGAAAGCGGCCAAGCTGCTCGGCGTCGACCCGGCTTCGGCCAGGAAGTTGTCGGCCGAGATCATGACGCAGGCGCGGTATTCGCCCACGCAGCTGCATTTTGAGGACGAGCAGGCGATGCCGTGGATACACAATACCGCCGTCAAGACCACGGCCGTGATGCTGGACGCCATGCTGGAGGCGCAAGGCGGCTTTCCCGGAGACGAGAAGGCCGTGAAGTGGCTTACCACGGAGAGAAAAGCCAGGGGGCGCTGGCGCACTACGCAGGAAAATTCCTGGTCGCTGAGGGCTTTCGGCGCTTTCTACAGCCGCTATGAAAAGGAAGACCCTGACTTCAGGGCCGTAGTATCCGTGGAGAACGAGACCGTTAGCGAGCTGATGGAAGAGCAGTTCCTGGGCAGGACGCTGTCTTCCGTGGACCAAAGCTTCGGTTTCCCGGCGGTGTTCGGCGAAAAAGAAAAAGCCAAAATATTGTTCTCCAAGGTCGGGACGGGGCGGCTGTACTATACGCTGCGCATGGGCTTTATTCCCGAGAAGCGCGACAAACCCGCCTCGGAGGGTTTCGAGATCAGCCGCGAGATCAAACCGATGGGCGGGGGCTCGGGGTTCAAGGCGGGTTCGCGGGCGGTGGTGACGATCAGCGTTAAAACGCCGCAGGACCGGACTTTTGTGGCGGTGAACGACCCTGTGCCGGCGGGCTTCGAGGTCGTAAATACAGAGTTCGCCGTGGAGAGTTCCGAGGACGCGCGGGCGCTGGCCAAGAAGGGCGGGCGGGGCGGCGGCTGGGGCGAGTTCGAGCGGGCCGAGCGCTACGACGACAGGATGCTGATCTTCGCGGACTACCTGACCGCGGGTGAGCACAAGTATTCCTACATCGTGCAGGCCACGGTGCCGGGCGTGTATTACGGCCCGGCGTCCCTGGTAGAGGGCATGTACGAGCCTGAAGTTTTCGGCCGGACAGCCGGCAGCACCGTGGAGATAGTAAAGTAAAACCGGAGCTATGAAGATCAGTATAAAATTGTGCGCGGCGGCCGCCGTACTGGCGCTGCCGCTCTGCGCGGGGGCCGGGCTGCAGCCGCGGGCCTCCACGCAGATAACCGACAGGTACGGGCGGCCGCTGCGCGCTTATTTGAACGGCGCGGCGGCCTCGTCCTGCGCGCCGGTAAAGCTGCAGGACGTTTCTCCGTGGCTGGTGCTTTCCACGGTGGCCGTGGAGGACAAGCGTTTCTTCTCGCACGCGGGGGTGGACTTCCGCTCCGTGGCGCGGGCCTTCCTGCAGAATTCGCGCAAAGGCCGGGCCGTGTCCGGCGCCTCCACCATCACTCAGCAGCTGGCCCGCGCGCTGGAGCCGCGACCCCGCACATTAATAGGCAAGTTCACGGAAATGGTTTCCGCCTTCCGCCTGGAATCCGGCCACAGCAAGGAGGAGATACTTGAGGCGTATTTCAACAGCGTCTCCTACGGGGCGCTGCTTACGGGCGCGGAGGCCGCGTCGCGGGCATACTTCGGGCTGCCGGTCCGGGACATCAGCCTGGCGCAGGCGGCCCTGCTCGCCGGCATCCCCAAGTCCCCGGTGAATTACGACCCGTACCGCCGGCCGCGCGAGGCCTTTGAACGCCAGCGGCTGGTGCTGCGGCGCATGCTGGACCTGGGCCTGGTGGACGAGGAGAACTACCGCCTGGCCCTTGGCGAAAAAATCCTGATAAAGGAAAAAGATAAATATTTTGACGCGCCGCATTTCTCCGATCATGTGCTGCAGCGGTCCCCGCCCGGCCCGGTAAGGACCACGCTGGACCTGCGCGTGCAGGAAGCGGCCGCGGACGCGCTGAAGAACCACCTGGCGGGGCTGAGCGCCCGCAACCACGTCACCAATGGCGCGGTGCTGGCGCTGGACAACGCCACGGGCGGGATAATAGCCTGGGTCGGGTCGGCCGACTTCTTTAACGCGGCCGACTCCGGGCAGGTGGACGGCGTTACGTCCCTGCGGCAGCCGGGCTCCGCGCTTAAGCCCTTTCTCTACGCCCTTGCCTTGTCCCGGGGCTCGAAGGCCTCGGATATAATAGAGGACGAACCGTTATACTCTGCCGGGGGCCACGCGCCGTTGAACTACGACAAGACCTATCACGGCAAGGTGCGCCTGCGCGAGGCCCTGGCCTGCTCCTATAACGTGCCGGCCGTGCGCCTGGCGGAAAAGGCGGGTTTGCAGGCGTTCCTTTCCATACTAAGGGATTTCGGTTTTGGTTCACTGGATAAGACGGCCGAATACTACGGTTCCGGCCTGGCCCTGGGCAACGGCGAAGTAACGCTGCTGGAACTGGTCAACGCGTATGCCGCGCTGGCCCGCGGGGGGATCTGGCTGCCGGCCCGTTTCTCGGCGAATGGCGCCGGAGCGCCGGCCAGGCGCGTCATGGGCGCCCGGGAGGCGTATATAATTTCCAGCATTCTTTCCGATAACTCCGCCAGGGCGCCGGCCTTCGGCGTGAATTCCGCTTTCAGCCTGCCGTTCGAGCTGGCGGGCAAAACAGGCACCACCAAGGACTACCGCGATAATTGGGCCGTGGGTTACACGCCGGAATGGACCGTGGGGGTCTGGGTAGGCAACTTCGACGGAGCGCCCATGCGCAAGGTGTCCGGCATCACCGGCGCCGCCCCGATACTTAAGGACGTGGCCCTGCTGCTCAATAAACTCTATCCATCCACGCGGTTCAAGCGGCCGCTGGGGATCAAGACCGTCGGGGTCTGCCCGGTGTCAGGCAGCCTGCCTTCCTCATTCTGCCCGGCTTCGATGGAAGAGATCTTTACGGCTTCCAACCTGCCCTCGCTTCATTGCCGCGAGCACCTGGCGCCGTCAGCCCCGGCTCAAGCGGTCCAGCCCGCAGACCAGCCGGCCGTGAAATTCCCCAGGGACGGCGATATTTTCCGCATAGATCCCCAGACGCCAAGGGCGGCGCAGGCGCTTTTCTTTAAAGCGGAAGCGGCCGGCGAAGAGCTGGTCTGGCGGGTGGATTCGCGCGACCTGGCCGGATCCGGTGAAAGCACGGCCTGGCCGCTGGAAGCCGGCGCCCATAGTGTCTCCTTCAGCTTTATGCGGGAGGGCAGGGTCTTAAGGTCCCGACCTGTGAAATTCATGGTTATAAAATGAGAATATTGATATTGCTGCTGGTCTTCCCGGTCCTGGCGGCCGCTCAGGAGTCCCGCCCCGCGACCTGTTCCTACGAAGTTTATAACTGGAACACGCACAAGAAACAAGCGGTGAACTTCGCCAAAGTGGAGCGCCCATATTCAGAACTGAAACCGGAAGAAATAGACCCGGCTACCGGCTGCACCGTCTGCCTGGAGGACCAGGAGCTGTTAAAAGCGGGCGCGATAGAGCCTTTTTATGTCTGCCGCAAGATAGCGGCTTCGGTGCGGGTTGCGCTGGAGAAGCTTACTGCGGCCGGCGAGCCTGTGCTGGAAGTAACGGGCTACAGGCCGGGAAAGACCAGGAACCCCACGGACAAGGAAGGCAACCGCACCGGCTTCAGCAACCACGCCTACGGCGCGGCCATAGATATCAACCGCTCTGCGAACGGCCTTTACGACAAATGCTTCAAGTTCGGCCCCGGCTGCCGGCTTGTCCAAGGCGGTCCCTGGAAGCCCGGAAATAAAGGCGCGCTGTCCGCGGAGTCCCGGATAGTCAAAGCCATGAAAGCGGCCGGCTTCCGCTGGGGCGGGGAAATAGAAGGCGCCCAGAAAGACTTCATGCACTTCTCCTTCAGCGGCTACTAGGAAAGTTCCCTGTGTAAATAAAAACCCCCGGAGAACCGGGGGTTTTATTTTTTTGGCGGCTGGGTTATCGTTTGATAACGGCCACGGCTTTGCCGCTGATCAGGAAGTCGTCGTCGGGGTGCAGGTAGATGGGGTCGTAATCGTAGGAGGAGTCCGCCTTCAGGATCACCTGGCCGTTCTTGCGGTCGTCGATGAAGCGCTTGATGGTGGCCTTGTTGTCGATGATGGCGAGGACGATGTCGTTGTTCCGCACGTCCTTCTTGTTGCTGTCGATGATCACGTAGTCGCCGTCCTCTATCTTCCTGCCGGCGATCTCGGCGCGGTTCATGGAGGTGCCGTTGGTCTTGAGGCCGTAAAGGCCCTTGGGGCTGGAGCGGCCCAGCAGCTTCCCCGAAACCCGCAGGAAGCCCTGGAAATTTTCCTCGGCGAAAATGGTGGCGGGCCCGCAGCTGGCGGTGCCTACTATAGGTATAGAGAATAAAGAGGCAGCGGTTGTCAGCAGGCCGTTGGCCCAGCCGGGGATCAGGGAGGTCTTCTCCATCAGGCCTTTGTCGCGGTCGATGGTGAAGAAACCTTTCTTCTCGAGCTGCTGGAGATGGTGCTTTATCTTCTGCGGCGATTCGCCGGGCAGGCCTATGGCGCTGGCCATTTCGCGCAGGCTGACCTGGGCCAGGTTCTGCTCTTTGGAAAGATGCAGGAGCTTCTCTTGAATAGGGTGCATGGTCTAATCATAGCATACAATCCCGGTAAAGGCAATAACTCCTTAATACTTGACACCTGGCCGGAAATCATCTATACTAATCGGGAACCGGAGCGTGCCGCAACACGACACTACGCTGTCGGGTTGGTGATGTAGACTATTACGGTAAGAAAATTTAACGGAGGTTTTAAAACTATGGCTACCGAAGAAAAAAACAGGGCGCTCGAGGCTGCCCTCTCACAGATAGAGAAGAGCTACGGCAAAGAAGCGATCATGAAGCTGGGCGAGCGCTCGGGCCGCATGAAGATAGAGACCATTCCCACCGGCGCGCTGTCGCTGGACCTGGCGCTGGGCGTAGGGGGACTGCCCCGCGGCCGCGTGATCGAGATCTACGGGCCGGAATCCTCCGGCAAAACTACGCTGACGCTGCACGTTATAGCGGAAGCGCAGAAAAAAGGCGGCATGGCGGCTTTCATAGACGCCGAGCATGCGCTGGACCCCGTGTACGCGCAGCGGCTGGGCGTGGACGTGGATAACCTCCTTATCTCCCAGCCCGACAGCGGCGAGCAGGCCCTGGAGATCTGCGAGAAACTGGTGCGCTCCGGCGCGCTGGACATTATCGTCATAGACTCCGTGGCCGCGCTGGTGCCTAAGGCCGAGATAGAAGGCGAGATGGGCGACATGCACGTGGGCCTGCAGGCCAGGCTGATGAGCCAGGCGCTCAGGAAGCTCACCTCCATCGTGGCTTCCACCAAGACCTCGGTGATGTTCATCAACCAGCTGCGCCACAAGATCGGCGTGATGTTCGGCAACCCCGAAACTACGCCCGGCGGCCTGGCGCTGAAGTTCTACTCCTCCGTCCGCCTGGATATAAGGAAGATAGAGACCATCAAGCAGGCCGACGTGGTGACCGGCGCGCGCATCCGCGTGAAGGTGGTGAAGAACAAAGTCGCGCCCCCTTACCGCCAGGCCGAGTTCGAAATGGTCAACGGCGAGGGCATCTCCACCGAGGGCTGCCTGCTGGACATGGGCGTGGAGACCGGCCTGCTGGAGAAATCCGGCACCTGGTATATTTATAATGGCGACCGCATGGGCCAGGGCCGCGAGAACGCGAAGCTCTACCTGAAGGCCAACAAGGATAAAGCCGCGGAGATAGAGAAGGAGCTGCGCAGCCGGTTCCTTATGCCGGGCATGAAGCCCACCGCGGGCTCCGAGAAGGTCGCGGCCGAGAAAGCGGCCGAGAAAGCCGCCGATAAGGCTTACGCCGAAAAGAAAGAAAAAGCGGCCAAGAAGTAACCTGAATCCAGCAGGATTCCCCGCGAAGCGGGCGGAGGGCCCAGCGCTATGCGCGCCCGGCCCGACGAGGTGTATGCCTCCCGAAGGGCGCCCGCTGTGCGGGCGGAAAGTTGCAGCAGCAACTTTCAGGCTAAGCGGCACCGCGGAAAGGCGCAACAGGCAAAAGTCCTCTTTTTGCCGTTGCGCCTTTCGCGCGTCTATGCGGCCGAACCCCGAAGTGGTAATATATGGATAAATGCGTCCATTAGCGGCAGATTTTTCGCGGCACCTGGGCATGGAGCGGGGCCTGGCAAAGAACACCTGCCTGGCTTACGCCGGGGACGCCGAGGCTTTTCTAGCCTACTGCGAGGTCCGTAAAACGGACCCCGCGCTGGCCGAGGCCCCCTTTGTGGAAGCTTATCTCTGGTCTTTAAAGTCGGTCAGGAAGCTGGGGCCCGCGTCCATCTTCCGCAAGACGGAGGCGCTGCGCGCTTTTTACCGCTACCTGCGCCTTGAAGGCAAGGCGGTCAAGGACCCCACCGCCAATTTCCGCGCGCCCAAGCTGCCGCGCAAGGTGCCGCGGTTCCTGGACAAGCGGGACATGGAAAAACTGCTCGTCTACCCTTCGGGGGAAGCTTTCGCCAAGGTGCGGGCCGCCGCCGCCATAGAACTGCTTTACGCTTCCGGCATAAGGGTGTCGGAGCTGCTGGGGCTGCGGCTGGAGTCCGTTAATTTTCAGCAGGGCTGGCTGAGGGTGTTCGGCAAGGGCGCCAAAGAGCGCATGGTGCCGGTGCACGCCGCGGCCCTGGCGCGGCTGAAGGAATACCTGGCGGCCAGGCAGCAGAAGTTCGGCGGGCAGCCGGCCGCGGAGGAGCTGTTCCTGAACCGCTCCGGCGAAAGGCTCAGCCGGGTGACCATGTGGAAGGATATCGTGGCGTACGGCCGGGAGGCGGGCGTGGAGATAAAGCCGCACCCTCACCTGTTCCGCCACACCTTCGCCAGCCACCTGGTGCAGGGCGGCGCCGACCTGCGCTCGGTGCAGGAGATGCTGGGTCACGCCAGCCTGAACACCACCCAGATCTACGCCCACGTGGACAAAGGCGACGTCAAGCGCGCCCACGACAAATACCACCCGGACAAGTAAACTATGATCGACGACCAGAACGACATTTTCGACTCACGCATAAAGCTGCACGACAGGCACCGCTTCGAGATAAAGCTGGACATCGACCTGGACGCCGCGGCCAGGAGTTCCTACGAGGTAGAGACCTACTTCTTCGTGCCGCGGGCGCTCAACGTGGGCCCGCACAATTACAAGAAAGAGAATTTCTACAACTCCAGCCAGCGCTACATCCGCTTCCGCACGCCCAAGATGAGCCTGGGCAAGGTCTGCGACCCCGCCCTCGGCACCTCGCCGCTCAACCGCATCCGGGAAGACCTGGGCCGCGTGCTGTCCGGCGCGGGGGACCAGCCCCTCACGGTCAAGATCTGCAACGAGTTCCGCCTGCTGGGCTGCATCATCCGCGGCGAGATCCGCGACTACGTCAAAGTCTTTATCGACGAGCTGGCCACTTACGGCGCGGCCGTCCCGGCCGCCCAGCGCAAACTGTTCGTAGGCGAGGGCCTGGAGAATTTCCTGGGCGACCTCAAACGCCTGGACGCCGCGCTCTCCTCGCTGAAGGCCGAGCTTTCCGACCCCGCCGTGCCGGTGAAGATCCGCGAAACCGCCGCTTTCTTCGACGAGTACGTGAGCCTGATCCTGGAGGAGTACCTGACCTCGCTGGTGGACGCGCTCCGGAACAACCCCGGCGCCAGGGCGCGCTTCGAAGACGTGGAAAAGGGCCTGCTGGCCATAGTGACGGCCCAGAACCGCTACCGCCAGGTCATGAAGTACCCGTCCGTGCTGGTGCCCGGTTCGTCCAACGAGGTCATCATCTACCGCCGCGGCGTGCTTAAGAAATTTATCTCCAGCGTGCTCTACCTTAAGGCCGAGTTCTCGGAGTGGGAAGGGCTGACGCAGGTGTTCTTCGGCCTGGCCGCCGGCACGGCCATGCTGTTCGCCGTGATGGTGACGGTGCTGGTGCAGCGGCGCTACGCCATGAACAGCATGCCTTTCGTGCTGGCCGTGGTGATCAGCTATATTTTCAAAGACCGCATAAAGGACTGGCTGAAACTGCTGTTTTCCAAGAGCCTTACCCGCTGGATCTCGGACCGCAAGATAGACATCCTGGACTCCGCCGGCGGGGGCGGGCGCATCGGCCTGCTCAAGGAGGCTTTCACGTTCCTGTCCGACAAAAGCCTGCCGCCGGACATCGCCCGCCTGCGCCGCATCGACAATATCACCTCCGTGGACGAGGAAGGCAAGCCGGAGCGCGTCTTCAAGTACAAGAAGGAGATCATCCTTTATCCCGAGGTCATCATAAAAAGCCACGAGCGCCGCCGCGACCTCAACGACATCATGCGGTTCAACGTCCGCGAACTCATCGCGCAGGCCGACGACGCCGCGGTGGATTATCCTTACGTGGACGCGGCTACCGGCGACGTGCGCGTGGCGGCCTGTTCGCGGGTGTACCACCTCAACCTGGTGCTCAAATACAGCTATTTCGACCGGGACGGCCAGGTGACCATCCATTACGAGCGCATCCGCATAGTGATCAACAAGGACGGTATAGTACGCCTGGAAGAAGTTAAAGTGGCCTGATCTTGAATTCAGCTTAAGGGGTTATTGGACATGGAAATACACGCTGTAGGCATAATGGGCGCCAACACCACCGGCGCGGGCGCGGCCGAGATCTTCCTGAAGCACGGCTACCAGGTGCGGCTTTACGACGATTTCAAGGACAGCCTCAATGTGTCGCTGGCCAAGATCAAATGGTCGCTGCGCAAGGAGGGGAAGGAGGACCTGCTGTCGAATATAGAGGGCATCCAGGACATGGCCAAATTCAAGGGGGCCGACATAGTGATAGAGGCCGCCAACAAGTCCCCCGAGGAGCGGCGGGTTTATTTCTCGAAGCTCAAGGACCACCTGGAGCCAGGCTGCGTGGTGGCGGCCCGCTGCGCGGTGCAGCCGCTCAAGGACATAGTCGGCTTTACGGACCTGCCCAAGGACCGCACGCTGGGCTTTCACTTTATAAAGCCGGTGCGCTCCAACCCGCTGGTGGAGATAGTGCGCACCGACGCGGTCAAGGACGAATATATAGAGGCGGCGGCCGCCCTGCTGCGCAAGATCGGCAAGACGCCCATCATAGTGAAGGATAACCCGGGCCAGATAGTGGAGCGGCTTACCCGGCCTTTCAGCCTGGCGGCCATCAGGCTGCTGGACGCGGGCAAGGGCTGTCCGCACGAGATCGACGCGGCGTTCAAGGAAATGGCGGAGGCGCCGATGGGCCCCTTCGAGGCGGCCGACTTCGCGGGGGTGGATTCCGATTACCAGGCCTCCGAGTTCATTTACAACGCGCTGGGCAAACCGGAGCGGCTGGCGCCCTCGGCCACGCAGCTGCGGCTGGTGCAGTACGGCCAGCTGGGACGCAAGGCCACCATAGGCTTTTATATTTACGAGGACGGGCGCATAGTGGGGGAGAACCCGATACTGCCGAACCTGGTGAAATACCTGGGGCTGAAAAAGGTTTCCAAGGAAGAGATCTTCGCCGAGATCATGCGGCCGGTGGTGGAGGAGGCTAAAATACTGGCCGCCGAGATCATGGCGTCGGAATACGACGTGGAGACGGCGATGAAACTGGCGATGGGCTGGCCCAAAGGCCCCTTCGCCTACAGCCGCGACGCTGGCGCGCTGCTGGAGCGGAAGAAGGTGTCCCAGTTCGACACGCTGGATACTTTTTAATGGGCGAAAAGTCTATCGGGCTGAAAATATTGGACGGTTTCCTGGCGCTGTTCGGCGTGGTAGAGAACGTGGACGTGGACGGGGTGGTCCGCAGCGTCTACGCGCCCGGCGGCAAGCGCCGGGTGGGCATCTACCACCGCGCCAACAACACCTACATTTACCAGGAAGAAGTTTTCAACGACCTGTTCACCGTGATGCGCTGGGAGCCTTTCCAGGCCGGCCCCAAGGACGGCTGCTCCACCCCGGAAGAAGCCATGGCCGCCGCCCGCAAAGCCCTCCCCTGGCTCTGGGAAATCCCCGAATAAACGTGCGCCAATCGGGTGGCGCCGACTGCCAGTTCGGGGTCCTGCCGCCCGAACCGGCTTCCCGGTCCAGCCGCTCCACCCATCCCCTGCTAGGCTGGCGAGATGCAAACCTGCCGTTCACCTTACGCGGCTGGCCCGAAAAGCCGGTCCGTGCGTCACCCCTCCAACTATCGCCGCCACGCTCCCGCTAACGAGGCGATCTTTGGGGTCATGAAGAAAATTGGAGGGGGCGGACGGGGGGACCGGGTTAGCAAAACCGGGTTGCGTGGAGCGCAGCTCCACTTTCTTGCCCGCCGCTTGCATAAGCGCGGCGGGCGAATACCGAGTGAGGCCACGGTGTGGCCGAACGCGTTTTGCGTTCCGGTCCCCCTGGCTGCCCCCTCCAGACCGAGTGTGGGTTATTTTATTTCTACGAGGCGGTATTTGCGGGTGCCGAGGCCGATGGCTTCGGAGTATTCAAGGGTGCGCACGCCCGAGACTCCGGTTTCGTGCTTGAAGGCGTCGGCTATGCCGGCGGCTTTGTTCACCAGGTCGAAGCTGGCCTGGTCCAGGGCCACCGGGTCGTTGGAGGCCAGCAGTCCCACGTTGCCTACAAAGGGCGGGGGGGCCCCGGCCCGGCAGTCGCAGGCGGCCGAGATGTTCATCAGCAGGTTGATGTAGGTGAAATGCCCGCCGGCGGTCACGCCCCGGGCGTACTCCGCCAGCTTTTCCTGGAACGCCACGCCCTTGGTGGCCGCCGGGGCCGAATCTATGGCGTCGTAAGGGCAGATCTCCACGCATTTGCCGCAGCCGATGCACTTCTTGCGGTCTATCACGTAATCCGGGCCGATCGCGCCCACCGGGCAGTTAGGGATGCAGATGCCGCATTTTACGCATTTCTTGTTTATCGCGGGGAACTGGTCCGAGTGCTGCGCCTTCTTGCCGTTCGGCGAGGCGAAGCCCATGGCCAGGTTCTTTATGGCCCCGCCGAAACCCGCGCTGCCGTGGCCTTTAAAGTGAGAGATCACCAGGAACGAACCGTACCCGGCCATGCCTTTCCCGACGTAGATCTTTGAAAAATATTTACCCTTGTAAGGCAGGGCCGTTTCGCCGGCCGTATCCAGGATATCGATGGGCGCGTAGCCCCAGCCGTGCTTTTTAGCCGTGGCCACATGGTTTTTGGTGTCGGAGCGCGAGCCCCCGTACAGCGTATTGGTTTCTACGAAAACACCTTTAAGGCCAATGACCAGGTCCTTTAAAAGGGGCGGCGGTATGTAATTATCATTGCCCGCCTCCCCGAAATGCACTTTAACGCCCAGCTTGTCCTTGGGCTTGAAGTTGAGCCTGGCGTAAGCCGCTTTGAGCGCGGCGGGGGAGATCTCTTTGGAGAAATAAACCTCGGGCGGAGCGGCGGCCGGATTCTTGGCCGCGGCAAAAAGGCTGTGAAAGCCGGCCAGGCAGAGAAAGGCCCAGAAAAAAGCGTAAACGGCGTATTTTTTCATGACCGGGATATTATACAAATTGGGAAAAGTCCGGCGCCCGCGGGCCCGGGGGCCGTTAGTTCTGCTGGTCGGAGCGTATGGCCCAGCGGAGCTTGGCGCAGGCCGAGCGGGGATTGGAATGCCGCTCTTCGGAGGAAGGGCGTATGGGCGAGGCGGCCACGCTGGAGTAAACTCCGGCCGCTTCTCCGCGCAGGAAAGCCTTTTTAACCCTGCGGTCCTCCCCTGAGTGGAAAGACAGGATGGCGGCCCTGCCGCCCGGCCTCAGGCACCAGGGCAGGATCTCCAGAAAGCGGTCCAGCACGCTCAGTTCCTCGTTCACCGCTATGCGCAGCGCCATAAAGGTGCGCTGCAGGGATTTCTTTACAACGTCCTCTTCCAGCTTGCCGTCCGCCTTTTTCAGCCCGGAGCGCACCGCCGCCGCCAGTTCCGCGGTGGTCCTGATGGGCAGCGGGCTGTCCTTGACGGCCAGCGCGATGATCCGCGCGTAAGGTTCGTCCGCGTACTCGAAAAGTATTTTTTCCAGCGCCGCGGCGGAAACGGACCTCAGCAGTTCCGCGGCGGGCCGGCCGCGCTCCGGGTTCAGGCGCAGGTCCAGCGGCCCTTCGGCCTTGTAAGTGAAACCGCGCTCCGGGTTGTCCAGCTGCATCGAGGACACTCCCAGGTCCGCCAGCACGCAGTCGAAGCCGCCGCCGGCTTCGGGCGCCAGGGCCGCTATGCCGGCGAAATTCATCTTCCTCACGATCAGAACTTTTTCCCCGTAGCCCAGGGCGCGCAGGCGGGCTTCCGTCTTCGGGAGTTCCAGCGGGTCGACGTCCACGGCGAAAAGTTTTCCGCCCGGCAGTATCCGCGCCAGCAGTTCTTTGGCGTGGCCCCCGTAGCCCAGCGTGGCGTCCAGGCAGACCGCGCCCGGCGCCGGGCGCAGGACCTCCAGGATCTCTTTTACGCAGATGGGCCGGTGCGTGCCGGCCGGGGTGAGCCCCTTGGCTATGATATGGGCGACGTCGCCGGCGTATTTCGCCGGGTCCAGCTCTTTGTATTTCTGGTCGAACCTGCGCGGGTTCTTGCCGAGGTAGCGCACGCGCCGTTTATGGGGTTTGGGGGCTTCTTCCGTCATATGGTAAATCAATGGTACCCATAATGCCGCGGGCGGGTCAACCTTTGACGGGGCGGCGAGGATTGTATATCCTTTATTGACACCAGAGGACACTATGCCAGAACTGAACGACGCGCACCTTATCACCGACCAGGACATTTATCTTTTCAACGAGGGCAACCACCTCAGGCTTTATGAAAAGCTCGGGGCGCATCCGGCCTCGGCCGGGGGCAAAGAGGGCACCCGCTTCGCTGTCTGGGCGCCTAACGCCCGCCAGGTTTTCGTGATGGGCGACTTTAACGCCTGGAGCAAGACCCGGGACGCTTTGCGCGAGCGCGGCAGATCCGGCATCTGGGAAGGCTTCATTCCCGGCGTAGTGCCGGGGCAGAATTATAAATATTACATCGTCTCGCGCTATAACGGCTTTACCGCCGAAAAGGCGGACCCCGCGGGCTTCACCTCCGAGGTGCCGCCCAAAACCTCCTCCGTGGTCGGAACTTTGGATTACGCCTGGGGCGACGAAGACTGGATGAAGGCGCGGGGTAAAACGATCAGCCTGAAGAGCCCGGTCTCCATTTACGAGGTGCACCTGGGGTCCTGGCGGCGCGTCCCCGAGGAGGGCAACCGCTCCCTGACCTACCGCGAGACGGCGGAGCAGCTGCCGGCCTACGCCAGGGAGATGGGGTTTTCCCACGTGGAACTGATGCCGGTCACGGAACACCCTTTTTACGGCTCCTGGGGCTACCAGACCACCGGTTATTTCGCCCCGACCAGCCGCTACGGCTCGCCGCAGGATTTCATGTTCCTGGTGGACCGCCTGCACCAGGCCGGCATAGGCGTGATCCTGGACTGGGTGCCGGCGCATTTCCCGGCCGACGCGCACGGCCTGGCCTATTTCGACGGCACGCACCTCTACGAACACGCCGACCCCAAGCAGGGGTTCCACCCGGACTGGAAAAGCTCCATCTTTAATTTCGGGCGCAACGAGGTAAGGAGTTTCCTGCTCTCCAGCGCCATGTTCTGGCTGGACAAGTACCACGCCGACGGCCTGCGCGTGGACGCCGTGGCCTCCATGCTCTACCTGGACTATTCCCGCAAGCCGGGCGAGTGGGTGCCCAACCGCTACGGCGGCAACGAGAACCTGGAAGCTATCGCTTTCCTCAAGCAGTTCAACCAGGTGGTCTACCAGAACTATCCCGACGTGCAGACCTACGCCGAGGAGTCCACCGCCTGGCCCATGGTCTCGCGCCCCACGCATCTGGGGGGGCTGGGCTTCGGGCTGAAATGGGACATGGGCTGGATGCACGACACCCTGGATTATTTCGCCAGGGACCCGGTGTACCGCAAATACCACCACAACAGCCTTACGTTCCGGCTGCTCTACGCCTTCGGCGAGAATTTCACGCTGCCGCTGTCCCACGACGAAGTGGTTCACGGCAAGGGGTCCCTGCTGGACAAGATGGCCGGCGACGAGTGGCAGAAGTTCGCCAACCTCAGGCTGCTGTACGGCGGCATGTTCGCGCAGCCCGGGCAGAAGCTGATGTTCATGGGCGATGAATTCGCCCAGCGCTCCGAGTGGCGCCACGAGGCCAGCCTGGACTGGCACCTGGCAAAGACTTCCCCTCATGCCGGCGTGCGCGCCTGGGTGCGCGATTTGAACCGGCTATACGCCGCCGAGACCGCGCTGCACGAGCTGAACTGCAGCCCGGCCGGCTTCGAGTGGGTGGACGCCAATGACTCGCAGCAGAGCGTGCTGGCTTTCCTGCGCAAGGGCGAGCGCCAGGGAGACGTCATCCTGGCGGTCTGTAATTTCACCTCCGTGCCCCGCCATGACTACCAGGTGGGCGTGCCGCGGGGCGGTTTCTGGAAGGAGCTGCTCAACAGCGACGCCGCCGCCTACTGGGGCAGCGGCGTCGGCAACCTGGGCGGGTCGGAAGCGCGGGCGCTGCCCGTCCATGGCCGGCCTTATTCGCTGCGGCTGACCCTGCCGCCGCTGTCGATAGTTTTTCTCAAGTGCTGCGGCTAAGGCCGCGTAAACGCAAAAAAGGGCTTCCCGAGTTAACGGGAAGCCCTTTTTTTGCGCCGGTCTTGGGGGACCGTTATTTCACGTGCTTGGAAATAATGCCGGCCAGCTCGAACATCGTGACCTGGGGCTTTCCGAAAAGCTTGAGCAGCGTTTCGTCGGCGTTGATGTTGCGCTTGTTGACCTTGTCCTGCAGGCCTTTCGCCTTTATGTAGTCCCACATCTTCTTGATGATCTCGGTCCGGGGAATGGGCGTGCTGCCTACCACCGCCGCCAGGTCCGCGTCCGGCTGCACGGGTTTCATGAATTTAGGGTTTGCCATTTTAGTGTCTCCTTAGTTTTTGCTTCTCCAAATTTTCAGCCGAGGTAGCCCATCAGGCGGTAGATCAGCTTGGCGGCGGCCAGTTCGGTGGTGTGGGAGCCCTTTACCGGAGCCGCTTCCACCACGTCCACGCCCACCACTTTCTTCTTCCCGCAGACGGCTTTGAACAGCTTCAGGGCCTCGTGCCACTGGAAGCCCCCGGGCTGCGGGGTGCCGGTGCCGGGCATCACGGAGGGGTCGAAGCCGTCCACGTCTATGGTCAGGTAAACCGTGTCACTCAGCTCCCCCAGGATGTCCCTCTCCAGTTTAGCAAAGTTCAGGTTCTCATGCATCAGGTGCGTTTTGACGAGGCCGGCGTTATGGAACTGCCGTTCGTCCGCGCCTACGCTGCGTATGCCTATCTGCACCAGCCTGGTGCCGCGGGAGGCCGGGTAAACGGCGCAGGCGTGGCTGCGCGCCGAGCCGCCGTAGGAGGGGCGCAGGTCCGCGTGCGCGTCGAAATGCAGTATGGAAAGGTTTTTATGCCGCTTTATGAAAGGCGGCAGCAGCGCCTGGGTAATGCTGTGCTCCCCGCCTATGAAGAAAGGCAGGGCCTTGGAGGAGGAAAGCAGCTCTTCCACCGCGCGCTCGAGCCGCGGGAAGAATCTCGCCTCCGGCAGGGCGCAGTTCACCGGCCGGGTGGTGAAAATGCCCTTTTTCCAGGTTTCGGTCTTGGTTTCCTCGTCCCAGAGCTCCAGCTGCCAGGACGCGTCTATCACCGCCGCCGGCCCGCGCCTGGTGCCCTGCCCGTAGGAGGTGGTCTTCTCGTAGGGGATCGGGACTACCACGAAAGCGGCGTCTTTGAGGTCTATGCTTTTGCGAAGGATGAATTGTGTTTTAGCCGGTTTGAATGGCATGATCGCCTTTGTAAGAACAGGTAAAGGTTGGGGTAGAGAAAAAGGGGCGGTAAAAGAAAGGTTCGTTCCTTTGCCCCGCCTTTGCCTCTGCCCGCGGTTAGAACAGGAAGACCGCGGCGGCCACGGTGGTGGTCCACACGCCTTCCGTCCCTATGGCGGACTGGGTGATGTTCGCGGCCCTTACGATCTTGCCGCTCAGCTTCCAGATCTCTTCTTTCTGGTCCCACGTGGTTTCGCTGCCGAATTCCACGCCCTGGATGGTGGACAACATCAGCGCGGCCAGGTCTTCGGCGTAGTCGCCGGTCTTTTCGTCGGTCTCGCCGAAAGTGTGGTGCTCGGAGATGTACCCGTAATGCGAGCGGTCCTTGGGCACGGCCAGGCCTACCGAGGAGGCTATCAGCCGGTGGTTCTCATTGATGGCGTTGCGGCTCAGCACGCAGTGCAGTATCTGGCCGTCGCTGAGCTTGGCGATCCCTTTCTTGCTGGGGATCACTTTGCAGTGGGGGGGGAAGATGCTGGAGACGTGAACGAGGTTATATTTCGCTATCTTCGCGTCCCGGAGGGCTTCCTCGAAACTCGCCAGTTTTTCCTTATGGCGGCCGAGGCCCTTGGTCAGGAAGACTTCTTTGGGAACGAGTTGTAGTGACATGTGGTAATTATAATAAATTAGGCGCAAAGAAAAAGGCCGCGGGCTTGCGCCCGCGGCCTTCTTTCAGTCCGTCGCCGGTTACCTGTTGATGTGCACCACTTTGGCCGGCGGGAAGCCGTTGAACCAGGTGGACGACGCGTGGCTGTACGCGCCCATGTTGGTGCTGTACATCAGCTCGCCCAGCTGCAGGTCGGTCGGCAGCGGCATCGCGCTGGAGATCACGTCCAGGGCGTCGCAGGTGGGGCCGAACACGGCGCAGTTCTCCGCCTTCTTGCCTTTGCGGAAGGAGAACATGTTGCAGTGCTGGTGGTCGAAGATGATGCCCGAGTAGCTGTGGTAGGCGCCGTCGTTGACGTAGTAGCAGGTCTTGCCGTCGCGCACGGTCTTGCCGTTGATGCGCACCACCGAGGTGCCGGCGGTCGCTATCATGAAGCGGCCCGGCTCGGCCAGGATCTCGATCTTCGGGTCCGGGAACAGGCGCTCCAGCTCGGCGTTGATGGTCTTGGCCAGCTGCTGGAACGGCTTTACCGAGGAGTCGTACGGGGCCGGGAAGCCGCCGCCGATGTCCAGCAGGTTCATCTTGTCGTAGCCGCGCTCTTTGGCTTCCTTGAAGATGTCGGCGGCCAGGTTGATGGCCTGCACGTAGTTCTCGAAGTTGGTGGTCTGGCTGCCCACGTGGAAGCTGAGGCCTTCCACGCCGAGGCCCTGTTTCACGGCCTCGAGGATCAGGTCCACGGCTTCGCCGGGGGAAGCGCCGAACTTGGAGCTGAGCTCCACCACCGCGCCGGTGTTGGGCACCCGGATGCGCAGGCACAGGCCGGCGTGCGGGGCGTGCTTCTTGATCTTGTGGATCTCTTCCAGGTTGTCGAACGTGACGAGGGGCCGGTACTGGTCCAGCTCCTTCAGCGTTTCGATCGGCTTAATAGGGTTAGCGTAGATGATCTTGTCCCAGATCCAGGCCAGCCGCTTCTTGTTCGGCATGTTCTTGATATACTCGTGCACGATCATGAACTCGGGCATGGAGGCCACGTCGAAGCTGGCGCCCGCCTTATAGAGCGTTTTCACTATCTCCGCCATCGGCTCGCACTTCACCGCGTAGTAGGCCTGCACGCGCGGCAGGTATTTCTTGAACTGCGCGTAGTTCTTGCGGATCTCATCGTGGTCTACGATGAAAAGGGGCGTCCCGTGCTTCTTGGCGAGGTCCTGCATCTGTTTCTTTGTGATCATACTTTTGTCTGGTCTTCCTCCGTGGCTCTTTTTTAAGTTTAACCGAATCTTTGGCTTAATCGCTGTCCGTGATCAGGAAGTTCTTGAACTGCCAGGGGTCCTTCCTGTCTATGGACGGGTTGTTGTAGCCCTTAAAGGCGTTGGTGTAATGCTTCAGCGGCGTCCAGTCGGACTTCGCCGAGTGCAGCTTGCCCAGCCAGGGCTTGGCGATCTTGAGGATATATTCGTGCGGCAGCTCGTCGGGGACCTTGAAGCCCTCGGCCGGGTTGTCCATCATCCACATGGCGGCGGAGAGCACGCCGATGGCCACCTGGATGGTGGTGGCGTTCTGGTGGGGGATCAGCTCGCGGGACTCGTGGATGTCCAGGATCGTGCCGGTCCACCAGGCGTTGTAGTCGTGGCCCATCAGCAGGGCGCCGAGCGTGTCGTAGCCCTGGATGATCTCGTCGCCCATGATGCGGACCTTGGGCTGGAGCTTGTAGTCGTAGCCGCGCAGCTCGTTCAAGGAAGCGATGGCCGCGTCGGTGGGGCAATAGGCGTAATGCACGGTGGGGCGGTACACGGCCTTGCCGTTCTTCCACACCGTCAGCTTGTCGGACAGCGTGAAGGCCTCGCCGTGGCGGACCAGCATGCCGTGGATGCAGTAATCGGGCACCCAGGTGGAGATCCAGGTGTTCATGCCCATGCGGGCCAGGCAGATCTGGTTCTTGGGGCCGCTCTTGTGCTGGCAGGCCATCGGGGGCAGGGTCTTCTCGTGCGTGCCCCAGCCCAGCTCGGCCGGCGCCACGCCTTCCTCGCGGAAACCTTCCACGCTCCAGGTGTTGACGAATTCGTTGACCTGCTTGGGCTTGTCGGAGATCTGCGTGTCTCGCTCGCTGACGTGGATGACTTTCACCCCGATCTCTTTGGCGAGCTCGTTGAAGGTCTGGTCCTTGATCAGCTGGCAAAGTTTCTCGGCCCGGGCGCCTTTCACCTTTTTGTCGGCGAGGAGCTTGTTGGCGATGTCGATGATCCCCTTTTTGGCGAAATGGGAGATCAGGCCGGGGTTGGCGCCGTGCTCGATGACCGCGGTGGGGCCCGGGGTCTTCCACTTGGCTATCATCTTGCGCATGGCCATGTGGCGGACGTAAAGGGTGCGTTCCGTAGGGTGCTTGTCGACGGCGTTCTTATAGGGGTCCCACAGCTCGGTGGAGGTGTTGATGTAGAGCACGCCGCGGTCGTGGCACCACTGCAGGATCTCGCAGGCGTCGATGTTCCAGGCCAGGTCTATCAGCAGGTCGCCGGCCTTCAGGTATTTGCCGAGCAGGGCGCCCATGTTCTTCTTTTCGACCTTCGCGCGCACGTACTTGACGCCTTTGGCCAGCATGGGCTTGAGCGCCGCCCGCTTGTCCTCGAAATCCATGACGGTGATGTTTTTGGCCGGGACCTTGATCAATTTGAAAAGCATGGGCAGGGCGCACTGCGCCACGGAGCCGTAGCCGACGAACAGTATTTTTTTGTCGAATGTTTTCATTGTAAGTTCCACCGCCTTTTTATAGTCGAACGCCAGCGTATTCAACGCATTAAAATTATATACAAATATTCCGGAAAATAAAAAAATTACGACGGGCGCTCTACGCGCGCCCGTGTTGCTTTTTGTCCGGGGGTTCCCGCGGCGCGCCCGCGGGGGAGGGGAAAGGCCGCGCGCTCTAGTTCCTGCCGAGCTCTTTCAGCTTGTCCTGATAGTCCTTTTCCAGCCGCTCGCGGGCTTCTTTGAAGCGGCGGGCCAGGTCCGCTTCGCGGGCGGCGTAGCTTTCCTGCAGCGCGGCTTCGCGCTTCTGCAGGCCGTTGACCAGCTGCTGTTCCTGTTCCAGTACCGCCTTCAGCTTGGCGCGTTCCGCTTCCAGCTGGGACGCCCGCATGCGCTGGCTGTCCTCGAGCTCTTTCTTGCGGGCCTCGAATTCGCCGCGCTGCTTGGCTTCCAGTTCTTCCAGCCGGGTGTTGTAGGCGGAGATGGTCTCTTTCAGCTGCCCGTTCTTGCGCTCCAGTTCCTCTTTCAGCCGGTTCACGTTCTCGGCCAGCGAGCGGTCCGTTTCAATGCGCGCCGACTTGTCCGAGAGCATGGCCTGGTAGCTGCTTTCCAGCTGGGCCTGGCGGGCCTCCATGGCTTTATCCTTGAGCTTGGCCGCTTCGCTCATGGCCGCCGTCACGTTGCGCTCCCGCTCCAGGAAGGCCGCCTCCATCTCTTTGCCCTGGTTGGCGAGGCGCGCGTCGAAGTCGTCTTTCATGAACTGCAGTTTGCGGAAATATTCGTCCTGGTCGGCCTTGCGGGCCTCGTCGGAGCGTTTGGAAAGGGCCGTGATCTGGCCAAGGTAGCTCTGCTCTATTTCCTTGAGCTTGTCTAAAAATTCTTTTTCCAGCGTCTGGCGCAGGTCGCGGGCCTTGGTCAGGTTCTCCTGGATGAGCTTCTGCCTTTCGCTCTCGCTTACGTCCAGCCTGCCGGTCAGCAGCTCGAGTTCACCGCGGGCGGCGGACAGGTCGCGCGCGGCGCCGGCGCTTTCGGCGGAGTTCTTCCCCAGGCTTTCTTCCAGGGCTTTTACGCGGGCGGCCAGATCCCGCTCCTTCAGCAGGAAGGCCTCTTCCAGGTGCCTGGCCGCGGCCCCGGCCGACTCTTCGGCGGCGGCGCGCAGCTCCAGCTCCCGGCCTTCGTAGAAATCTTTCAGCTCGGCTTCGCGGCCGGCGGCTTTTTTCCGCTCTTCTTCGCGAGCCGCGGCTTCCCTGGCCCTGGCCTCGGCCGCGCGCGCGTCGCGCTCTTCTTCCCAGCTGCGGCGCGCCGCTTCGGCCTGGGCTTTCAGGGTCTCTATATTGCGCTTGAAATTTTCGGTGACTTCCTCTTCCCTGGCCCGCAGGGTCTCCAGGAAGCCTTTCTCCAGCTCCGCCGCGCGCCCGTTGAGAGCTTCGCGCTCTTTTTCAACGGCCGCTTCCTTTATCTTAAGCTGGGCGGTAAGGCGGTCTTTTTCGGCCTGCAGGCGTTCGGCGTAGACCGCTTTTAAAGCCTCTTCGCGCTCCAGGGCTTCGGTTTTCAGCCGCGCCGCTTTGGTCTGCAGCTGTTCTTCCAGCCGCGCGCGCTCTTCCCCGAGGCGCGCCCGCTCCAGTTCAAGGGCCCCGTGCGTCTGCGAGTCGTGCGAGACCAGCGCGTCCTTGAGCCGCTTGTTCTCTTCCAGCAGGGATTTTTCCCGGGCCATGGCCGCGTCTTTCTGCGCGGTCAGCGTGGACCGCTGGAGGTCCATATCCTCGTATTTCCGGACAAGGCTGTTCTCCCTGATCTTGAAGGATTCTTCCAGCGACTGGCGGAACAGGGCGTTGCGCTCTTCTAAAGTTTTTTCCAGTTCCTGCTGCTTCTGGGCCAGCAGCGCGCTGATCTGCGCGCGCAAAGCGGCCAGCTGCTGGCGCTCGGCGGCGGTCTTCGCTTCCCGTTCCTCTATGGCGCTGAGGCGCCGCTCGGATTCGGCCGCGAAGTCGGCCAGGTTGGCGGCGAAATGCTGCTCCAGGTCTTTTTCTTTCCTGGCCAGGGCGTCCTTCCTGCGGGCCTCTTCCGCTTTGAGCTCGCGGGCCAGCTGTTCGTGCTTTTCGGAAAGCTCCCTTTCGTGCGCCAGGTGCCTGGCCTGCAGTTCGCGCGAGGCTTTTTCCAGGGAGTTCTCTTTTTCGACGTAAAATTTTTTCAGTTCCGCGTATTTTTCTTCCCAGATCTTTTCCCGGTTGGCCAGTTCCTCGCGGGTCTTGGCCAGGGTATCCTCCAGGCGGGCGGTCCTGTCCAGGTACTCGGCCTGGGACGCGTCCAGCCTGCGGGCGGCCTTATCCTCCAGCAGTTTCTTGTTCTCCTCCAGCCAGGAGGCGTAATGCGCGTAGAGTTCCTTCTCCCGCGCGGAAAATTCGGAGTTAAGGCGGTCGTTGAGGGCTTTCAGCTCCTCCACCCGTTCACGGCGCATCTGGCTGCGGATCTCTTCCGCGGCCATGGCTTCCCTGCTCTGGTAGTCCGCCTCCTGCTGGCTGAGCTTCTGGCGCCAGAGTTCTTCCATCTGCCGGGCCCGCTCGCCCGCCTCTTTCTGGGCCGTTGAGCGCCCCAGTTTCAGCTCTTCTATGAAAGTTTCACGCTCGCTCTTGAAATCCGCTTCGCGCTCCTCTTCCCATTTGCGGAACAGCGTCTCCATTTCCAGGCGGAGGTTCTTCTTCTGCGCGGCCAGCTCGGCCTCTTTTTTTTCGATATCGGCTTTGAGCAGCGCGCGCTGGGCCTCGAACTCTTCTCGCTGGAGGCTGACCGCGTCGTCCAGCATCGCCTGGTATTTCTGCCAGAGCGCCGATTCTTTTTCCACCAGCAGGCGGGCCAGGCTCTGCTCGCGCTTGGCGATGCGGTCCTCCTGGGCGCGCATCAGCGCTTCGAACTCCTCTTCCTTGGCCTTGTTGTTGCGCTGCACTTCGTCGAAGCTGCGGGAACGCGTGGAGGCGAGCTCCAGCTCCTTCTCCCGGAGCTCCGAGGTCAGGCGCAGGATCATCTTGGCCGAATCCAGTTCGGTCTCTTTCAGGATGTCCTCGAAATCGTGTCCCGCGCCGTGCATATCAGTCGTGGCCCCCGTTCTTCGTCCGCTCGGCCGCCAGCCGGCTCTTTTCCTCTTCCAGTTCGCGGAACTTGGCGGCCAGCCCGGCTTCCAGCTCGGCCCGCAGCTTATCCAGCGCGGCGCGGCTGCGCTCCAGTTCGGCGTAATAATTCTTTTCCAGCTCGTCCTTCCTGACGGAGAACTCTTCCTCGCGGCGCAGCCTGTCGGCGCGGTGTTTGGCCAGTTCCTCGTCGAATTTCTGGCCGAGGGCGGCTTCCTTCTTTTCGAAATCCGCCCTGAGCGCCTGGCGTTCGGAGTTCAGGAGGTCCAGTTTCTTGGATTCCCAGACGCTCCTTTCGGCCTGGTGCTGCGCCTGGAGCTTTTCCGCGAACTCGGCGTACTTGCGGTCGAGCTCCTTCTCCCTGCGCGCCATGGCGTTCTCCAGTTCCTGGCGGCGCTTCTCCAGGGACTTGTCGGCGGCGGCCATCGCGTTCTTTTCACGGGCCATGAATTCGGCTTCCAGGCGCGCCTGCCTGTCGGAAACGGAGGAGGCCAGCGCCTGCTCCCTGCTCTTGATCTTGGTTTCGAAAGCGGCTTTGCGGCCCTCGAATTCGAGTTCCAGTTTTTCGATCTCGTCCTGCAGGCGCTGCTTCATGGCGGTTTCCGCGGCTTTGAATTTTTCATCGAACCTGGCCTGCAGCTGCAGCTCTTTGTCCCTCAGGCCGGAAAGGCGCTCCTCGTATTCGCGGTCCAGCACCTCGCGGTGCGCGTTGAGGGCCTTGTACATTTCCTCTTTCGCGGCCGACAGCTTGCCGAACAATTCGTGCTCTTTGGCCTGCGTTTCGCGCTGCAGCTTCAGCTTCAGTTCGCTGTGGTGCTGCTCCAGGGTGTTCCTGTGCCTGTCCAGATCGGCTTCCCGCTCCGTCAGCCGCAGTTCGCCTTCGCGGAGGAGCTCCCCGGCGCGGGCCTTCTCCTGGCTGACGCGCCGTTCGGCGGCCAGTTCCAGCTCGCGGACCTTGTCGGCGTGCGCGGCCTCCTGGGCGGTCATTTCCTCCACCACTTGCAGGCGCGCCCGCTCGGCCTCGGCGGCCCTTTCGGAATATTGGCTTGCCAGGACCGCCCGTTCCGCGGCGGCCCGGTCGTTGAAGGCCTTCTCGGCTTCTTCCAGCCTGGCCTGGTGCCTTTCCTTAAGTTCCTCTTCGCGTTTCAGGAATTTGGCTTCCAGGGTTTTGTTGTAAGCCTCGCCATCGGTCCTGAGGGCCGCGGCTTTCGCTTCGAGCTCGCGCTGGCCGGCGGCCGCCTGTTCGCGCAGGCGCGCTTTTTCGGCTTCCAGCTCTTTCTTCAGCTCCCCGGCTTTGGCGGCCAGGTCCGCTTTCAGGGCCGTTTCGGCCTGCGACTCTTTCTGGGCGTAATTCAGTTTCAGCTCGTCTTCGAAATGCGACAGCTTCTTGTGGAGGAGGGCGCGGTGCCCCTCGAATTCGGCTTTAAGCTTTTCTTTTTCCTCGTGCAGCGCGGCTTCCTTCTCCAGGCGCCATTCGTCCTCGCGCTCCAGCCACTCGGCCTTCAGCCTGCGCTGTACCGTGGCCACGCGGGTTTCAAGAGCCTTCTCCTTCATCACGTAGGCTTCTTCCAGGCCGGCCCGCAGGCTTTCGAGCCGCTCGGCGTGGCTGGCGTCCAGCGCCTTGCGGGCTTCGTCGGAGGCGGCCTGCTGGCGCGCCATCCAGGCGTTCTGCTCTTCCAGGAGGACGGCGCGCAAAGCTTCCTCGCGGGCGCGCATTTCGCCTTCCACTTTTGCGCGGAAACCTTTAAATTCGGCTTCTTTGGCCGCGGCGAGTTCTTCCTCGCGCTGCTTGAACCCGGCTTCCAGGCGGGCGGCGGTCTTCAGGGCGTCCGCGTCCGCCTGGGCGCGGCTATCCGACGCCAGGCGTTCCCAGTGAGCGCGGGCCTCTTCCAGGGCCTTGTCGTACCTGGCGCGGGTTTCTTCCTCGCGCTTTTTGACCAGCTCCACCAGCTGGCCTTCCATTTCCAGGCGCAGGTCCACGTATTCCTGTTCCCGCTTCTCCACGTAAGCCTTCATGCGCCCGCGCAGGGCCTCCAGCTCGTTCTCGGCGGCGGCCTTGTGGGCGGCTAGTTCGGCGCGCTTGTCCTCTTCGGAGCGCGCTATGCGTTCTGAAAAATCTTTCTCCAGGGCGGCTTGCCTGGCTTCAAAAGCCGCCTGCCTTTCGGCCAGGCGGGCTTCGGCGGCGGCGACGGCCGCGGCTTCCCTGCGGGAGGCGGCTTCCTCGATTTCCCTGCGCCGGGCTTCCAGCTCTTTGGCGGCCGCGGCCTGCCTGGCGGCGCTGGTTTCTTCCAGTTCCTGGCGGCGGGCTTCCAGCCCGCTGTCGGCTTCGGCCTTCAGGGCCTCCAGCTTCTCAAAGCGTTCGTCTTCCAGCTGTTTGCGGAATTTTTCCAGCTGGGCTTCCTTCTGCTCGTGCAGTTTCGAAAGTTCGGTCACCTTTATCTCGTAGCGTTCGCGCAGCGCCAGTTCTTCCTGCTCGGCGCGCAGGCGGGAGGTCGCCAGCAGCTCCCGCTCGAGGCGCTCGTATTTCTCGTGCAGCGCGGTTTCCCTGCCGGCCAGGTTGTCCTGGTGCTTGGTGAGAAGGGTGTTGAGTTCCGCCTCTTTCAGTTCGGAGGCTTTCCTGAGCTCGTCCATCATCGCGAGTTTCACGCGGCCTATTTCCGCTTCGCGGGAGGCCAGCTCGTTCTTGAGGGCCAGCACTTCCTTTTCCAGCTGGGCGCGGGCGGACCTCCAGTTGGCGGTCTCTTCGTTCAGGATCTGGTCGCGCAGCTTGGCCTTCAGGTCCAGCTCCATGGCGGTCTGGGTCTTCCAGTTCTCTTCCCAGGTCTTTATGGTGCCCTGCCATTTCTTGAGGACTTCAGTTTTCTGCTCCACCTGCTCGGTGAGGGAGCGGTTGATGCCGGTCTTGCTGCGGTTATCCTCGCGCAGGCGGCCGACCTCTTCCTGCAGGCCGTGGATCTTTTCCACGGCCCAGCGAAGGGCCAGCTTGGCGGTCTCCACGTCCGTTATGGTGGACGGGTCTAGTTTGGGTTCCTGCTCCATCTTAAAGCCTCCGGCTGATTCTGCGAAATCTCATGACGAGACGAAAATAGAAATAGGGAAATTTATATAAAATCCCTTGTTACATTAAGGAAATTATACAAAAGGCATGTTTATAAAATATTAAATTCTTGTTGCCGGGTTGGGGCGCGGGGTGAAATCGCGCGCGGGGCCGGGGGGGGGGGAAGGTCCGCGGCTTATACAAATAACTCAGGCCGCCCCGCCTGGGCGGCCTTGAAAGAAACGAAGAAAGTCCCGTAAGGGTTATTTAAGCGCGCGTACTGCTTTGCCGCTCTTTATGCAGATGGTGCAGACGTAGACAGACTGGGTCTTGCCGTCGAGCGCCACTTTCTGTTTCTGAAGGTTGGGCTTGAAAAGCCGTTTGGTAGCCCTGTTGGAATGGCTGTAGGAGTTACCGGAAACGGGCTTCTTGCCGCAAAGTTCGCATTTGTAAGACATGCCTTTATTATACCAAATCGCACGTCCCATAGAAAGTTGGTAGAATATCGGTGTCTGGTCAAATCCGGTTTTTTGGGGGGGAAAGATGAAGTCCCATACTGCGTACCTGTCCTATAACACTCCCGAGCGCTGCGCCATAGTCAATATAACGTCCGCCGTGGAGGCCGAACTGGCCAAAAGCGGCATAAAAGAGGGGCTTTGCCTGGTGAACTCCATGCACATCACCTCCAGCGTCTTCATAAACGACAATGAACCCGGCCTGCACAAGGATTTCCTGGCCTGGACTGAGAAACTCGCCCCTTATGCCCCGGAGGGCTACCAGCATAACCTGGCCGGCGAGGATAACGGCGACGCCCACCTGAAGCGCACCCTCATGGGCCGCGAGGTGGTGGTGGCCGTCACGGACGGCGAACTGGATTTCGGGCCGTGGGAGCGGATCTTCTACGGGGAATTCGACGGGCGGCGCGACAAGCGCCTCCTGATAAAAATAATAGGCGAATGAGGCTGAACCTATGAAAAGGCGCATCTACTACTACGACACGGACACCAGCGGCGCGGTTTATCACGCCAACTACCTGAAATACCTCGAGGAGGCGCGTTCCGAATACCTGGAAGCGCGCGGCCTGACGGTAAAAGGCCTGCTCGCCGAGGGCGTCGGCTTCGCGGTGCGGCGCCAGGAAATGGAGTATAAGTTCCCGGCGTTCTACGGCGACACGCTGGAGATCGAGACCTCGGTCAGGGAACATACCCCTTACCGCATAGTTTTCGCCTACACGCTGAGCAACCAGGACGGCCGCCTGATCGGCAAGGCGGAGACCGACCTGGTCTGCGTCGGGCGCGACCTGAAACTCATAGAGATCCCGGGCAAGGTGAAGGAAAAACTGGCCTGAGGAACGGCCGGCCCGCTCCGGGCAAACTTTGTAGAATATGGCTGCGATGCTGAAAGCTATACTTAAAAACCGCGTTGTCCTCGCCGTTTTCCTCCTAGCCCTGGCCGTCAGGCTTTTTTACGTCCTGGGCAACCCGCCCGGGGCGCTGGCCGGAGATGCGGTGGAATACGACGCCATAGGCTGGAACCTCGCCTCCGGCTCGGGTTTCTCCATGGAGCCCGGGATCCCCACGCCCGTGCGCGCGCCGGGCTACCCGTTCTTCCTCGCCGCCGTTTACCTCGTCTTCGGGCATTCCCCTTACGCCGCCGTGCTGCTGCAGGCCCTGCTGGGGGCGCTGTGCTGCCTGCTGGTCTTCGACATCGGGGCTGCTTTCCTGGAGCGCCGGACCGCCGCGCTGGGCGCCGGCCTTTACGCGCTGTACCCCGTGGGCGCCGTTTATTGCGGCCTCCTGCTTTCGGAAACCCTCTTCACCTTTTTCTTTCTTTGTTCGCTGTCTTTGTTCCTCCGCTCCGGCCGGGGCGCGCGCCCGGCTTTGCTGGCGCTGGCCGCCTTCGCACTGGGCCTGGCCACGCTGACGCGGCCCACCACCATGCTTTTCCCGGCGGCTTTCGTCCTGGCGCTGCTGCCGGATTGGAAAAGGACCCTGCGCGGGGCGGTGATAACCGCGGTTTTCTTTTCGGCCGCGCTGGCCCCGTGGGCCCTGCGCAATTACCGCAGCTTCGGCGTGTTCATGCCGGTGGCTACCGGCGGTTCCATCTGCCTCTACGCCACGGGCGAAGAAGCCGCCGGGCTGACCCCAAGCTACGACTTTTCCAACGCCCTGGCCCGGCGCGCGGCGCTGACGGCCGGCGGCTGGCGCAGCGGGGAAACGGAGCCGAACATAACCGCCGACCGGGAGATCAAGGCGGACGGCCTGAGGATGATAAAGGAAAACCCGGGCGCTTATTTCCGCCTGGTCCTTCGCCGCATGCCCAGGTACTGGTTCTCCAGCCATTCCTCGGTTTTCGGCGTAGACCTGCCGCTGGGCGAGTACCGGGCGCGCGGGGAGTACCTGCCGGTGCTGTTTCGGCTGGCCCTTATCGGCCTGCATTTCGGCCTGGCCGCGCTGGCCGTGTGGGGCATGGCGCTGTGCCGCGCCTCCTTCGCCGGCTGGTCGGTGCTGCTGCTGGTCCTGGTCTATTTCAACATGCACGCCCTGTTCGACATGTGTCCGAGGTACCTGGTCCCCGTCTATCCTTACCTGCTGGTTTTCTGCGCGGTCCCGCTGGCGCGGCTGTATGACGCTTTCCGGCCCGGTGCGAAGGCTCAACTATGAAAATACTGTTCCAGGAGCCGCTGGTCAGCCGGGACATAACCTACGGCAAGTTCTCCGCCGGGGCGGGCAACAACACTTTCCCTTACGGCCTGGCCTGCGTGGCGCGCTACGTGATGGACAGGGGTTTCGAAGTGGAATACCTGGAGCCCAACCTCGAGGGCATGGACCGGGACGCTTACGCCAAATTCATAACGGACAGGAATTTTTCGGTGATCGGCATCGGCTCCACCACCGTGCAGATCACCAGGACGCTGGAAACCTTCAGCCTGATAAAAAAAATAAAGCCGGGCACCGTCACCGTGCTGGGCGGCGTGCATCCCACGCTGATGCCCGAGGAGACCCTGGCCGCCTCGCCCGACGTGGATTACCTGGTGCTGGGCGAGGGGGAAAAGCCTTTCCACGCCCTGATGTCCTGCCTTAAGGACGGAGACCCCGCCCGGGCGGCCTCCATCCCCGGCCTGGCCTTCAGGCGGGACGGCAAGACGGTGGTGAACCCGCCGGCGGCGTCCAACACGCTGGAGGCGGCCGAGTTGCCTACCCCGCCGTATGCGCTGTTCCCCATGTCGCGCTACGTGGCGCAGATCACCTACACCAAGAGGTTCCCGTCCTATTCGGTGGTGGCCTCGCGGGGCTGCCCGTTCAAATGCTCTTTCTGCAACGGCAGCGCCGTGCTGGGGCCGCGGGTGCGCTACAAGGAGCCGTCGGCGCTGGTGGAGGAGATCATCTCGCTGAAGAACGACTACGGCGCGCGCGGCATTATTTTCCTGGACTCCACCTTCACGCTCAACCGGCGCTGGGTGGAGGAATTCTGCCGCAAGTACGTCGAGAAAAAGGCCGGCCTGCCCTGGGCCTGCAACTCCCGGGTGGACACCATCGACGAAAGCATGCTGCGGCTGATGAAAGCGGCGGGCTGCTGGGAGCTGCTCTACGGCATAGAATCGGCCAACCAGAAGTCTTTGGACCTGATAAACAAGGGCACCACCGTGGAGCAGAACGCGAAGATGCTGAAGCTCACCATGAGCCTCGGCTTTTACACTTACGCCAGTTATATTCTTTGCCTGCCCGGCGAGACCGAGGCCGACGCGCTCAACACCGTGCGCTTCGCCCGCGAGCTGGGCACGCCTATCGCCATGTTCTACCTGCCGGTGCCGTACCCGAAAACGCGGCTGTACGAGGTTTGCAGGGAGCAGGGGATATTGAGGACCGACGCGGCCTGGGAAGATTTCAACGCCTGGGATTTTTCCAACCCGGTCTACGTCAACCCGCTGATAGGCAAGGAAGGCATGCAGCGGATCCTGAACCGGGCTTACTCCAGCTATTACACCACGCCCAAGGTTTTGTGGCGGAATTTCAAGGAAGTAGCGCTGCTGCGCCAGGACCTGAGGAAATTCGTCTACGCGGCGAAAGGCCTGGGCGGCCTGCTGCTGGATTAGCGCCCCGAAACCTTTATCTGCAGCAGTATCATCCCTATCCCGAAGATCAGCAGCGCCAGGCCGAAGCAGAGCACGGCGGGCGTCAGGTACAGCGCCGCGCCTCCGGCCAGGGAGGCGGCCAGGAAGCCGGCCGACAGCGCCAGCGGCGCCAGCGCCATGGGCAGCACGATCTTGAGCGGGTTGAAGTGTATGCCTATCTCCAGCAGTATCTGCAGCGCCCTCAGGGTGTCCCTGTAATAATTAATTTTAGAATCCCCGCTGCGGTGCCGGTATTCCACCGGCACGAACCGCGCGCTGTAGCCGGCCGCCAGGAACAGCAGCGTGGTGGTGGTGGAGAAGGAAAAGCCCCGGCACTCGTGGGCCTTGGGCAGCAGGTTATACGCCGATTTGCGGAACACCCGCAGGCCGGAGTTGATGTCCGGGATGGATTCCCCCGAGATATATTCGGCCAGCCGCCTGAAGGCCACGCGGGCGGGATATTTCAGCAGCCGGCCCCGGTACTGGGCGCCCGTGCGCTGGCCGATCACCATCGCGAATTTCTGCGACTCTTCCAGCAGCTTGGGAATATCCTGCGCCGCGTAGGAGCTGTCCGCGTCTATCGTGACGATGACGTCGTGCCTGGCCTCGGCCATGCCGGTCAGGATGGACTGCCCGTAGCCGCGGTTCACCGCGTGCTCTATCACCCGGGCGCTGGTGCCCCGCGCGGCTTTCAGCGTGGCGTCAGTGGACCCGTCGTCCACCACCACCACCTCGAAAACGTGCCCGCTCTTCGTCATGACCTCGTTGATCTCCGCGACGACGGCGGCGATGCCCTTCTCTTCGTTGTAGGCAGGGATCACTATGGTAGCTTCCATGATATTCTCCGTGGCGTTCAAGCTTTGTAAACGGAATAGCAGCAGCCCAGGCAGCATTTGTCCAGGGTCCGTTTTGAAAGCCGCGCGCGAAATTTCCTGAATTTTTCCCCGTTCCAGATCTCCTTGAAAGGCGTGTCGGCCGCGTTGCCCATCCTGCAGGCCAGACAGGGAAACACGTCCCCTTTGGGGGAGACGCAGGCGAAGGACCAGGGGATGCGGCAGGGCTGAAAGTCCGAGGGGGAAAGGGAATCGGCCAGGTGGGCGGAGACGGCGCCCGGCGAGAGCATGTTGTACGGGTAGAACCGCACTACCGGGCCCGAGGCGGCCGAACTGACGGCCGCCAGCTGCCCGAGCAGCTCCGCCTGCTGTTCCGCGCCGAGGGCCAGGCAGGTCTTTTCGGGCCCGGAGCGCAAAACTTCCTCGTGGTCGTCGCGGTAAAGGTTGCTGAACTGGAACCGGGAGACCTTCGGCAGGGACAGGCTCCAGTAGTCCGCGCCCAGTTCTCCGGCCAGGGACTGGATGTCGCGCAGCTGCCCGGCGTTCTCGGGCAGGATCACGGTCTTTATGTCCAGCAAAGGCAGGCGCGAATTTTTGCGCCGCTTTTCCTCGCGGAGCAGCGCCAGGTTCTCCCTGACGCGTTCAAAAAGGCCGCGCTTGCGGCGGATGGCGTCGTGGGTATCGGGCAGGCCGTCCAGGGACACGCCGATAAGCGCCAGGCCCCCGGCCACCATGGCCGAGATCTGCTCGCGGGTCATCAGTTCGCCGTTGGTGAGGATATTGCAGCGGTGGCGCCGCAGCGCGTAGGCGAGGATCTCAGAAAAGTCCGGCCTTACGAAGGGGTCGCCGCCGGTAAGCGTAAGCAGCGACCAGCGGGGCAGGGAATCTATCAGGCGCTTCCAGGCGGCGGCGTCCAGTTCCCCGGCCGCGCCGGCGTTCCTGGACTGGTAGCACATGGGGCAATTCAGATTGCAGCGGTGCGTCAGCTCCAGCTGCACTATGGCCGGCGGCAGCGCCCGCGTACTGCCCGCCAGGGCCGGCAGTAAAGAGTGGGCGCGCAGGAACCTGCTGTGCAGCGCCATGAGCTTGAGCAGGTTCCTGTTCATCTTGCCGTCAGTCTTCCTTCAGCTCGGTCACCGGGCCGAACGCCGAAAGCGGCTTGTCGAATTTCTTGGAGTTGCCGATGACGAAGATCTGGGCGTTGTCGGGGTCGAACAGCGAACTCGCGGCGGCGAAAGCCGAGTCCTTGGTGACCGCCGCCACATTGGCGACGTAGGTCTCGAGGTAGTCCGGCTGGTAGCCGAAAATCTCGAACAGGGCCCGCTGGCCGACTATATCGAACGGGGTCTTGAAGGTGAACACGAAAGAGTTGATCTTGGCGTCCTTGGCTTCCGACAGCTCCTGGTCCGAAAGTTTTTCCGTCGTTACGCGCTTCATCTGCTTGAGGATCTCTTCCAGGGCCTGGGAATAGGTCTCGGGCTTGGTGCCGCAGTAGGCCATGATGTAGCCGGGCTGCGCGCTGCGCTTCGAAAACCTGGAGTATACCGTGTAGGCCAGGCCCTTCCGGGTCCGGACCGTGTCCACCAGCCTGGAGGAAAGCCCCGGCGCGCCCAGCACGTCGTTGGTCAGGGCCAGCGGGAACTCTATGGGGTCCAGCCGCTTGAACCCTTTCTGCGTCAGCACGATGAAAGTCTGGGGGATATCCTTGTCCACCAGGTAGACTTTCCGGCCCGCGTTCAGCTCAGGCGCTTTTATTTCCGGGAACTTGACCTCGCCTTTCTGCCAGCTGCCGAACCTGGCGTTAAGTTTCGCCAGGATCTCTTCGTCCGAGCCGTAGTCGCCGCTGACGGCCAGGATGACGTTGTTGGGCCTGTAGTAGGCGGCGTGGTGGGCCTTCAGGTCGGCTATTGTTATGGCTTCCAGGCCGGCTAGCTCGGTGCGCCTGCCGTAGGGGTGGTCCTTGCCGTAGAAATTACGCAGAGCCTCCCGTGTGGCCGCCCGGCCGGGGTCGTCGTTCCTGCGCAGTATCATCTCCAGTTCGCCCTTTTTCAGGATCTCGAACTTTTCCTGTTCGAAAGCGGGGTTCACCAGGATGTCCGCGTAGATATCCAGGACTTTATCCAGGTCTTTCTTCAGCGCGAACATCGAGAAACTCGCGTCCTCGTTGTCTATGGTGTAGCTTATGGAGGCGCCGAGGTATTCCAGGGTCTTGTCTATCTCGTCGGCCTTGTAGGAGGCGCTGCCGCCGTCCTCGAGCATGCCGGAGGTCAGGGCCGCCAGGCCGACCTTGTCGGCCGGGTCGTACACGTTGCCGGTGCGCACCACGGCGTTTATCCGGATCGCGGGCAGCGTGGGGTCCTTCAGCAGGAAGATGGTGAGGCCGTTGTCCAGCACGCGGCGCTCGCCCTTGGGCGGCGTGAATTCCAGCTTGGGCGCTTTGGGCAGGTGCGGGGGCAGGGCCCAGGCCGAGGTGAGTGTTAGTGCCATGATCGCTCCTGAAAGTCCGGTTTTTGAGATTAAATTTTTCACTTTGCGTCTCCTTTTGCCTGGGCCGCGGCGGGCGGCTGGCGGAGCATGCCGATGGTGTAGTTGCCGCGCACCAGGTATTTGGCCGCCGCTTTGGATACGTCTTCCGGCTTGACCTTGCGCAGTTCCGCGCCCAGTTTCCAGTCGAACTTCCAATCGTCGGAGATCTGCTGGGAGAGGGCCAGGTTCTGGGCCAGCTCCAGGCTGGATTCCATGCTCTTGACCATTTCGGCCTCGTGGTTGTTGACTATCTTTTCCAGCTCCCACGCGGTGGGCGGCTCGGTCTTCAGCTTCTCCAGTTCTTCCCAGATGGCGGTCTCAAGCTCCTCGACGGTGTGCGGGGCTTTGGGCGCGGCCGCCACCACGAAGAGGGACGGGTACCTGGTGGAGGTGGCGTGGTACGAGCCGGCGTAAAGCGCCAGCTGCTTGCCTTCCACGAGGCTCCGGTAGAAGCGCCCGGTCTTGCCGTTGGACAGCACCTCGCTGACCATCATCAGCGCGTAAATGTCGGGGCTGTTGTAGCCCGGGTTATGGAAGGCCATCCGGAGGGCGGGTTTGGCGTTGAAGAAAAGGTTGAAGCGCTTCTCGGACTTCTGGGGGGGCTCCTCGGTGTAGGCCTTGTAGCCAAGGGAGCTGGGCTTCCAGGTGGAAAAATATTTTTCGGCCAGCCTTATCACCTCGGCCGGCTTCGCGTCGCCCACTATGGCCAGCGTGGCGTTGTTGGGCACGTAAAATTCCCCGTAAAACTTGTCCGCGTCGGTCCTGGTAAGGGTTTTTATATCGTCCATCCAGCCGCCGATGGGGTTGCGGTAGGGATGGATCATCATGGCCGTCGACATTACCTCGTTCATCAGGGACCTGTCGGGCTGGGTGGCGTACATGCGCTGCTCTTCCGTTACCACGTCGCGTTCCCTGTAGAATTCCCGCAGCACGGGGTTCTTGAACCTGTCCGACTCCAGCGCCATCAGGGTTTCCAGCTGGTTGGAAGGCAGGGACACCAGGTAGAAAGTATAATCCTGCGAGGTGGCCGCGTTAAGGCCTGACTGGCCGATGTTCTTGTAGATCTGGGAAAACTCGTCCTTTACTATGTAGGCGTCCCCTTCTTTTTCCGCGTCGGCAAGCTCCTTCTTCAGCTTTTCGACCAGGGCTTTGTCGGGGGCGGCTTTCCTCTCCGCGGCTATGAGCGCCTGCGCAGTTTTTTCTATCTTTTCAAGGACCAGCTTCTCTTTTTCGTAGTTATTAGTGTTTATGGTCTTGGTCCCTTTGAAGGCCACGTGCTCGAAAAGGTGCGCCAGGCCCGTTTTGCCCTGCGGGCTGTCCACGTTGCCCACCCGGAAGGCTATGGAGTAGGAGATGGTGGGGGCGAAGTGTTTCTCCAGTATCAGGAGTTTCAGCCCGTTCTTAAGGGTGTAGGAGACGACCGGGGGATACTTGGGGTCGGTTTCTATGGCCGCGCCCGCCGGGAGGTCCTTGCCGGCGGCGTCTTTGGCTATGGCCGGCTGGCAAAACAGCAATAAACAGGGCAGGAAAAGGGAGAGTCTCATTATGTCCTCCGGGGAAAAGGGCTGGGTAGTTAACACCGGAGTATTATACTAAATCGATATCCATATATTGGGCGGGCGGGAGGCCTTGTGGGCAGGCGGCTACAGCGAGCCAAAAGGCCTATAGGCCGATGGGCCCAAAGCCTCTTACCGCGGCGCGGGCTTTGAGTTATACTATGAGTGCAGCACTTCCTTGTAATTTGGGGGATTGGCCCCGAAGTACCTACGATCCGACCTCAATCGGATGAATCCAGGGAAAGCAAAAAAAGACTTTGCTTTCTCTTTTTAATTTAGGGGAAAGCCGCAAACAAGGGTTAAAAGGGGATCGAAGATGAAAAAAATACTTTTAAACGCGGTCATGGCGCTCTCCGCGGCCGGGCTGCTGGCTTACCTGGTCCTGCCGGTGCTCGCGCCCAACGCGTCCGCCAGCGTTCTGCTGGCCTCCTCCAATTCCGATGATACCGAAGATCCTCCCGAAAAGCCCGACCATACCCCGCCCGTTAACACCGGCGGCACGGAGCCGGTGACCGGCGGCGGCAATGACGGCGCTACCGGCGGCGGCACCTCGGACGTGGTTCCCCCCAAGCCGGACGGCATGAGGATAGCGCTTAACGCCTGAAGGCGGCCCGCAAGCCGTTGTCGCCCCTGGAACAGCGCAAACTTTGAAAAAGCGGGAGCAATTAAAAGTGACCGAAAAAAACAAAAGAAAATTCTTAATAGCGGTGCTGGCGTTAGCCTCCTCCGGGCTGCTGGCCTGCGCGGTGCCGTCCGTCTCGGCCGGCCTGTTTGCTTCGGCCGATAAGGCCGCGGGCACGGAACCCGTCACCGACGCGGATAAGCCTCAGGGCCAGGCCCAGGGCACCGGCGGCGGAACCCAGGACGAACTTATTCCTAAACCCGGCGGGACCACCATTCCGGCCGAAGAGCCCAAACCGGCCGACGAACCCAAGCCGGCCGGCGCAGGAAAGCGATGATCCGTTCTCGCGGTAAAATTGCGCTAAAGGCGCGAAAATCGTAAAATAAGGTTTTAAGGGGCAGAAAAATGAAAAAAATATTTTTAGCGGCGTTAATGACGGTTTCCTCGTTCGGGCTGTTGTCCGGCCTGGTCCTGCCGGAGACAGCGAACGGCGGGTTCTCCGCCGGAGTGCTGGCGGTGGAAGGTGAGAAACCCGGCGGCGCGAACACGAGCGGCACCGAACCCGGGGAGGGCGGGGGCCAGGGCCAGGGTACCGGCGGCGGCACCGTGGACGAAGGTCAGCCGAAGCCCTCCGAGCCCAAATAGCGCCTCAAGGCTGATGAAGATAGTAAAGATCTGGCCGCCCCTCGTGATAGGGGCGGCTTTTTTTGCGGCCTTTAAATTTTCCGGCGCTCCCGCGCAGGCGGAGCTCAAGGTGATGTCCAACGGCATCGCCCCGGTAACCGCCTACGATCCCTCCTCCGCGGTTTTCGCGCCGGCCTACTTCCTGCTGGAAAATATCTTCAGCCCCCTGCTGGAATATTCCTCCGGGGACGAACTGGTTTCCGGCGCGGCCGAAAGGTTCGAATGGGCCGGCAGCGAGGCGCGTTTCACGATGCGCTCGGGCTTTATGACGGCGGACGGGCGCGCTATCGACGCCGCTGACGCGGAGCAGAGCCTGAAAAGGCTGTTCATCCTGGGCGGCCGCGAGCCCGACCTGCTGCGCGCCCTGTTGTGCGGCGGCGCGCCTTTAAAAAAACTAAGCGATCCCTGCCCCGGCCTGGAAGTGCGGGAGGGCGGCCGCGTGCTGGCGATGAAATTCAGCGAAAGAAAACCTTTTCTTTTCCACCTGCTGACGAATATTTCTTACGCCGTCATCCCCCGGGGTTCCATAGAACCCGCGACGCTGAAGATAAAGGATTACCGCAATACCTCCGGGCCGTATTTCGTCAGCCGGGACGCCGGCGGCGGCAGCATAGAACTTCAGGCGAATCCGCACCATTACCGCTACTCCAAAGATATTCCGCAAAAGGTGAGGATCATCCCCCTTTTGGAAAATCTTAAGAACGAAGAAGCTCTGGGCCGGCTTTTGAGCGGCAAAATAGATTATATGCCCATCTTCCTCGTGCGCAACGCTGACGATAAGGCCCGGTTCGTTTCCGACAACGGCGGGTATAACGCCCATTTCAGCCAGCCCATCCGCATGGTCTACGCGGTCTTTACCGACCGGGGGCTGAAAACCCTGACCGCGGAAGAACGGTTCTTCATCGCGAAAAAATTACGAAGTCTTTACAAGGCCAGGCGCGAAAGGTGCGAGGCCCCCGACCAGATCTTCAAGATGGAAGGAGCGCTTTCCCGCCCGCAGCTGCAGGCTATCCGCGGCAGGCTCGAGGCCCCGGCCGAACGCGTCATAAAAAAGAAGCTGACCGCTCCGGGGCTGTTCAGTTATTTCTGGGGCGACGCGGAAGACATAAAAAAGTGGCTGCCCAACGCCGCCGAGTCCGTCCCGCCGGGGCCCGGCGCGCCGGCGCGCCCGGCCGAACCGGATTTCCGCCTGGTGGGCGGCGATATCGGGTTCCAGGACGACGTGGGGCTGGTCTCCTATTACCTGGACATGGATTTCTTCAGGATGAGCGCGCCGGAAAAAAAAGACTGGTTCGAAAAATACGCGGCTTTTCGCGACAAGAAAGACCGGATGAAAATGCTCCAGACCCTGCATTACCGCACGCTGGCCGCCGCCCACGTACTGCCGGTGGCGCTGCTGCCTTACGCCTCGGTGGCGCGAAAGCCGTGGGCTTTCGAGGCCCCCGGCATGGTGGCCGGAGACCAGTTGTGGCGGCTGAAAAGGAATTAAACTATGGATCCTGAAATTAAAAAATCTATAAGGAAGCTTTTCGTCAAGTTCCTGGTGTTCCAGGCGGTCATCTTCGCGGCGGCCGTGCTGCTGTCGGTGGTGTCCACGGCGTACTTCAAGCAGCGCCTCGGCGCCCAGCTTTCTTCGGCGTCGCGGGACTCGATACTTTCCGGCGACGCCCGGCAGGCGATCATAAACATGACCTCCTCCATGTCGCGCGACTTCTCCGGCATGGCCTGGCTGCCCACCGGCGAGGAGCAGGGCTTCAGCGTGCCGGCCGGGGCGGACAAGGTCAGCAGGCTGCTGCGCGCCGTGTCCCGCGTCCGCGTTTATTTCGACGACGAGCGCCGCTTTCCGGCGGGGGACCTGTTCTTTTACTATTCCCGCTGGGCGCCCGCGGCCTGGGGCGTCCTCGCCTGGCTGATCCTCGCGCTGCTTTCCCTGCCGGTGGCGTTTTTTGAACGCAACAGGCTGATAAGGGATTATGACCTGCTGCTGGAACTGCGCGTAAAGGAGTCCCACGCCAATTTAGCGGCGCAGGTCGCGCACGACATCAGGTCGCCGCTGGCGGCGCTGGGCGCCGCGGCCCAGAACCTGCAGCTGCCCGAAGAGCAGCGCGCGCTTATCGACGGCGCCGTAGACCGCATGCGCGGCATAGCCGACGACCTGCTGGAACGCTACCGCGGTCCCGCCGCCGCTCCTAAAGCCGCTCCGGGAGCCCGCTCGCTGGCGGGGCTTATCTCCCAGGTAGTGGCCGAAAAGCGGCTGCAGCATAAGGGAAAGCCCGGCGTGGCCATAGAATTCAGCGGCGCGGGGGAAGAGATCCAGGCGGCGGTAGACCCCAAAGAACTGCAGCGCCTTGTGTCCAACCTGGTAAATAATTCCATCGAGGCCTTCAACGGTCCCGGCATGGTCGAGGTAAGCCTGTCGGCCGCGGACGGCAAGGCCGTGCTGCAAGTGAAAGACGACGGTAAAGGCATTCCGCCCGAACTGCTTTCCAGGCTGGGGCAGAAAGGCGTAACGCACGGCAAGCCCGGCGGCAACGGCCTGGGACTTTACCACGCCCGCGCCGCGGCCGAAGGCTGGGGCGGCAGCTTCAGGATCTGGTCCGAACCCGGCCGGGGGACGGTCATTACCATAGAGCTGCCCCGCGCCGCCGCCCGCGCCGCCGGCCGCGCGGCCGTGCTGCTGGACGACGACCTGCTGGTACACCTTAACTGGAAGATGGCCGCCAAAACCGCCGGCGTCGACCTGAAAGCTTATAAAACCCCGGCGGAGCTGGCCGCCGGGCTCGCGGATCTCCCCAAGGCCACGCCCGTCTACATAGATTCCGACCTGGGCGGCGGTCTGAAAGGCGAGGACGTCGCCGCGCAGCTGCGGGCGGCGGGCTTCACCGACCTGACCATGGCCACCGGCCATTCCCCGGAAAAATTCGCAAGCTCGCCCTGGCTGAAAGTTATCGGCAAGGAACCGCCCTGGAAATAGAGGTTCCCGGGGGCAAAAAAAGAACGGCGCGGGCTTTTGACCCGCGCCGCTCTTTTTTTCAGGTTATTTCTTCTGGCAGAGCAGCAGCGTGGTTATGGCGAAGACCTTGGCGTCGCCCATCATGTGGTCGATGTCGCAGTATTCGTTGGGCATGTGCGCGGTCTCGCTGAGGCGCGAGTACACCACCACCGGCAGGTTGAGGCGCCTGAAGAAGGCCGCCACCGTGCCGCCGCCTATGCCGTAAGCCTTGGGCTCTACGCGCAGCACTTCTTTTATCGCCGTCTTGAGCGCCGTCACGATAGCGGCGTTCGGGTCGGTGGGGGGCGCGGCCTGCGCTTCCTGCTGCGGCTCGAAGGAGATCTTAACGCCGTGCTTCTTCTCCACCTCGTCGGCCAGGCGGCGCATCTCGGCCTTCACCTCGGTAAGCAGGTACTTGGGCATCACGCGGCAGTCCATGTAGAACACGTCCTCGCCGGGCAGCGTGTTCACGTTGGGCACGTTGTTCTCTTTCTTGGTGGGCTCGAAGGTGCTGATGGGCGGCTCGTACAGGTCGTCTTTGTGGGGGAATTTCTCGTAGAGGCCCTGGAACTTGACGATAAGTTCGCTGGCGGCCTTGAAGGCGTTGATGCCCAGGGAGGGGCGGCTGGCGTGGCACTGCTTGCCGTGGGTGATGACCTTCATCCACATGATGGATTTTTCGGCCACCTCTATCATGGAGCCGTCCTCGCTGCCGGAGTCGGGCACGAAGAACACGTCGTCCTTGCCGAAGATCTCGGGTTTATTGTCGGAGATATAGTCGGCGCCGTAGCCCGACCCGGTCTCCTCGTCGGCGCAGAACAGCAGGGCGATGTCGTATTCCGGCCGGTAGTCCAGCTCCATCATGGCCTTGACCACCATGATGCTGGACGCTATGGCCTGCTGGTTATCCTCTACGCCGCGGCCCACCAGATGGCGGCCCTGGACTTCCATTTTATAGGGATCGGATTTCCACAGTTTGGCTTCGCCGGGGGGGACGATGTCGAGGTGCGCCATGAACCAGATGGTTTTGGCGGAGCTTTTACCCTTGTAGCGGGCTATTACGTTGGGCCGGATGCCGTTCTTGGCCTCTTTCTGCGGCGCGTTGATCCATTCGATGGAGTCGAACTTCAGCTTCTTCAGTTCGCCTTCCAGCCACTTGGCTTTGTCGTATTCGCCGGTGCCGCCGGAGGACGGGGCCAGCGCGGGGATGGCGGTAAGGCCGCGCTGCAGCTCTACCGCGTAGGTCTCGTAGGATTCTATTTTTTTCAGGATCTTTTCTTTCATGTGAAGCTCCTTAAGATTGTGTAAAAAAAGTATACCTAATTTTAAACAAAGTCCGCGCCGGGCTATTTCCAGGGGTTTTTCATGGTGATGTTCCCGCCGAACCCGCCGTTGGTGCCGAACCCGCCGAACCCGCGCCGCGGCACGCGGCCCAGGGGGCCCATCATCACGCTGAAAACGACGAAAGCCACCACGCCTATGCCGGTGAATATCAGCTGCCCGTGCGCCCGCAGCAGGCGCGCCAGCGCGTTCTCCCCGGCGTCCTCTTCTATGTCCCAGGCGTTAACGGAGTAGGCGGCCGCCGGCTGCGCCAGCGACGGGGCCCGGCCGCCGAAGGGGGCCAGGGCCAGCAGCGCGGCGAAGCCCGCCGCTATTAAGTTCGAGCGCGTCCTCATTCTCTAATTCTTCCAGCCGTCTACGGCCGCGCAGAGGGTTTCTACGGCGGCCAGGTACTTGCCGAACAGCCGCTCGGCGTCTTCGCCGCCGCGGTAGGAGCCGGCGCGCAGCTCGTGCACCGTTTTGAAGATCTCGGGGTCGAAACCGGCCAGCCGGCCCAGCCCGAAGGCGCAGTCCAGCTTGGAGGCGGGCGCGGAGCCGGTGCGCAGGCGCAGCGCCGCGCGGCACAGCACCAGGAACTGGGAGAGGGACCCGGTCATCAGGTCGGGCAGGCCCTTGCCGCTCCCGGCCAGGGACAGGTAGGTTTCGCGCAGCAGCACCAGCTTGCCTTTAAGTTCCCGTTCCAGGGCCAGCCGCAGATGCTCCGGCGCTATGTGGATGCCGGGTAAAGGGTTTTCGCCGTGCAGCACTTTGTGGAACGCCTGCATGTCCGAAAGCTCGATGGGGAAGGTGTCGCCGGAAGAGAGCAGCTGCCCGCGCGTGAAGATCAGCGGCGGGGGGTTGCCTTGTTTCAGCCAGTCCTTCGAGGCCGCCGCTATGGCTTTAAGCGCGGCCAGGGGCGCCGTCTCAAGCACCAGCATCACGTTGCAGTCCGACTTGCCGGGGATGGCGTCGCCGGCCGCGGCTGAACCGTAGATAACGAACGACAGCAGGTTCTCACCGCAGGCGGCTTTCATTTTTTTAAGAAGTTCTTCTGGCGTCATGCTATTCCCTCCGGAGGCGCAGCAGTATTTATACAATATTCGCGTCCCCCGGGTTAAGGTATAATCTTCTCATGGACAACCGCTCCGCGCGCGGCAAACTCTGGTCGGATATCGGCCTGTTCTACTGCGCCGCCATCTGGGGTTCCACTTTTATCGTGACCAAGGGCGCGCTGGACTTGGTGGACCCGGTGGTGATGGTGGGCATCCGCTTCCTGATCTCGGCGGCGCTGCTGCTGCCCTGGGTGCTCAGGCGCAGGAACAAGACCGCGCACATGCGCGACGGCTTTATCCTCTCCCTTTTCCTGGCTACCCTCTATTTAACGCAGACCACCGGGCTGCTCTACACCTCGGCCTCCAATTCAGGCTTCATAACCGGGCTTTTCATAATCTTCATCCCGGTCTTCATGTACCTGCTCCGGCGGGAGAAGCCGACCCTGCTGCAGGCCGCGTCGGCCGCGCTGGCCATCGCCGGCATGTGGCTGCTCACAGGCGGCGCCAGCGGCTTTAACCTGGGCGACGCGCTCACACTGGTCGCCGCCGCCGCCTATTCCGCGCACCTGATCTTCACGGATAAATACGTCAAGGGTAACGCCGACACCGTGCTGCTGGCCTTTCACCAGTTCTGGATGGTCTCGGCCGTTTCCTTCGGCATAGCGCTCTTCAACGGCTCGTCGCTGGCCGTGGCCGGCGTCAACGGCTGGGGCGTGATCATTTTCCTGGCGGTCTTTCCCACGCTCACCGCTTTCTTCATCCAGATGCTGGCGCAGAAGCATTCGGAGCCGTTCAAGGTGGGCATAATTTTCACGCTGGAGCCGGTGTTCGCCGCCGTTTTCGCCTGGACCTGGGGCGGCGAGGAATTCGTGGCGGTCAAGGCCGCCGGCGGCCTGCTGATAGTGTCCGGCATGATAATGGGCGAACTTTCCAAATTCAATTTCAGGCGGGCGGTAAAGAAAGAAGTGCTGCCGGTATGACGGACCAGGAGGAATCATGAAGAAACTGCTTTTAGTTCTGATCTTCGCCGCGGCGCTGCCGCTCAGGGCGGCCGAGCTGCAGCTCGTAGAGAGCGCGCCGGCGGAAACGGTGTACGGCTCCACGCTTACCGCGCGGCCGGCCGCCGTGTGGCTGGAGATGATAGGCTCAGCGGCTAAAACCCTGGACCTGGAGCAGTTCTACATAGCCGATCAGGCCGGGGAAGTCCTGGAGCCCGTGCTGGAGGCCGTAAAAGCCGCCGCCCGCCGCGGCGTCAAGACCCGGTTCCTGGTGGACAAGGTCATGATGAAGGAAAGCGAAAAGACCCTGCCGGCCCTTAAAGAGGCGGGCGTGGAAACCAGGGTGATAGATTTCAAGAAGGCCGGCGGCGGCGTGCAGCACGCCAAGTTCTTCGTGGTGGACGGGAAAGAGGTTTTCGTGGGCAGCCAGAACTTCGACTGGCGCTCCCTCAAGCATATCCATGAACTGGGCGCGCGCATCAAGAGCGAAAAAGCCGCCGCGGACCTTTCGATAATCTTCGAGGCCGACTGGGCGCTGGCCGGCGGGGCCGAGCCCAAAAGAATGTTCGCGAAAAAACTCAAGCCCGCGATCACCGCCGCGAAGCCCGAAAAAGCCCTGCTCGGCGGCGCGGAGGTGACCTACAGCCTGGCCTACAGTCCAGTTAATTTCGCCCCCAAGGGCGCCGATACCGAGATCAGCGAGCTGCTGAAACTGCTGAAGGCCGCCAGGAAGACCATTCGCGGCCAGGTAATGACCTACGCCCTGGCGGAGCACGGCGCCAAGCGCTGGGCCGACCTGGATTCCGCCTTCCGGCTGGCCGCGGCGCGCGGCGTAAAAGTGGAACTGGTGTTCGCGGACTGGGCCATGGGCGGCGCCGCCGACCGGGACATAAAGGCTTTGTCCAAAACCGAGAACATCCATATCAAGATCTCCTCGCTTCCCCAGCACAGCTCCGGCTTCACCCCGTTCTCCCGCGTCGAGCACCAGAAATACCTCACTATCGACGGCGAAACCTCCTACCTCACCACCTCCAACTGGGGGCCGGGCTACTTCCTCACCTCCCGCGGCGTCGCCCTCTTCATCAAAGGCCATGCCGCCGCGGCCGCGCTGGAAGACGTCTTCGGCAGAGCCTGGACCGGCCCCTACGTCCAGCCCGTGGACCCGTTAAAAGAATACAAGCCCGTAAAGAGGTTTTAGCCCGGGGTTTTGCGCGGCGTCTGATTTTAGAATATTCCAGGACCCCCGACTATGCGGCTACTTTCCCAAAGATCTGCTTTTCTCCGGTCGACGGGCGCGCTGGCCGTACTGTTGGCGCTCGCCCGGCCGGCGGGCGGCGGGGAGGTCAGGCGGGAATACTTCTGCGAAGATATAAAAAAACCGTTCTTTACCGCCGCCCGCACGGGCGAGGGGCTGAAGACCGTCCGCAACGCCAGGCCGCTCAGCATCAGTGCGGAGTTCAGCATGCCCAAGCCGGCGAAGACCGCGCGGGTTTTTATAGTCGGAGAATCCGCGGCGGGGCTGCTCGGCGGCGGCGACTCTTTCCTCAACAAGTTCCTCGGGTGGTCCTTCCCGGGTAAAGAAATAGAGATCATCAACTGCGGCATGCCCACCTATGAGAGCAGGAGGATCCTGGCCGTCTTTAAGGAGGCGCTGGAATATTCCCCCGACCTGCTGATCGTGCTGAGCGGCAACAACGAGGCTGTCTGGGATTTCTGCCCCGGCTTTAACGCCGAGGCCGGGCGGCGCGTACGCAGGCTGGGAGCCAGGCTGGCGGCCCTGGCGATGCCCCGCGAGGACGCCGAAGCGGAGGTGTCCATCTCCCTGCATGAAGACCGCCTGCGGGCCATGGCCGCCCTGGCCCGGAAAAAAGGTGTGCCGGTCCTTTTCAGCACGCTGCCCGTCAACCTGCGGGATTTCGCCCCGCGGGGAACCTTGCCGGAAGGCCTGGCCGCCGGCGTAAGCCTGGTCTACGGCAAAGCCCCGGAGGCCGCCCTCAAATATTTTAGCGGCGCCGGCCCCGGCGCCAGGGACCCCTTCAGGCTGTTCTACGCCGGGCGCGCGCTGGAGCAGCTGGGCCGCAAAGAGGAAGCCCTGCTCAGCTACGCCGCGGCGGTGAAATACGATCCCGCCTCGGACCGGTGCTCGGCGGACCGCAACGCCATGATACGCCGCGTGGCGGCCGAAGAAGGGCAATGCCTGGCCGACCTGGAGAAAGCGTTCCTGGGCATAGCGCTCGGAGGCATAACCGGCGGGAACGAGATCCCCGACGGGGTGCACTGGTATGAAGCGTTCAACCCGTTCGTCAGCGCCGTCATCGGTCAGGCCGTCCAGACCTGCCCTTCGGTAAAAGCGAAAGCAGGAATGCCGGCGCCGGAAACCCTGCTGCCGGCGCCCGGCGGCGCGCGCGCAGAGGATTTCCGGGCGGTGTTCTCCTATGCCAGCGCCTACGCCCGGGACGCGGCCGCCCTGGCCGGCCGGGAAGCAGCTGTTTTCGAACGCGTGGTCGTCCTGCTCGAAACCCTCTGCCGCATGGACTGCGGCAGGCTGGAGCGGCTGCTGTCTGACGAAAAAACCGCCGTAAAAGAATTATTGAAGAGCGACTGGAACAGCTCGCTGGGCGAAGACCCGGGCGCGTGGCGCCCGGCCCTGCTGCGGAGCGCCGCTGAAATGTTCCGCCGCACCGGGCGCGCCGCCGCCGCCGCGCGCGCGCAGGCCGCCCTGCCGGCGGCCGAAGCCGCGGGCCGCCTGGTAAAACCGGGGTCGCCGGCGCGGCCTCTCAGGGAAGGAGAGGCGGCCGCCAAAAAGCTGTCGGACGAAGCCGTAAAAGAAATACAGGCCGGAAACTTCGCCGCGGCCAGGCTGGCGCTGGAACAGGCCGTTCAAAAGGACGGCGACAGCCTGGAGATCCGCTTCAACGCCTGCTTCCTGGCGGCGCGGCAAAAAGACCCGGAGTTCGGCGAAGAACATTGCCAGGACGCCATTTCCCTGGCTGCCTATCCGCCCAAGCACGCCGAGCAGCCGCCGGACGCGGTCGCCCGCGCTTTTTACGCCAGGGCCTGTTTTCGTTTCGAGACCGGCAATAAGGCCGCCTGCGAGGATCTGCGCCGCGCGCTTGAAAAAGCTTCGCCCTCCTGGAACCAGGCCGCCGAGGCCGCCGCTCTCGCGCAGAAACGCTGTCCCGGTTGAAGCCTTCCGTTTTTTAAGGCCGGAAGCCCGGGCGTAGGGAGCTCCGGCTTTTTGTATCATAGCGGTAGGCGGCAGCGGCCGGACTTGGGTTCGGCGTGACAAGAGAAGGAGCGTTCAATGCTTTCATTAGCGGAACTGATGACGGAGAAAGAAGGGTTCAGTGCGCTGGTCATGGGCAACCAGGCCCTGGCCCGCGCCATGGCCGAAGCCGGCACCATGGTGATAACCAGTTATCCCGGTTCCCCGACCCCGGAAATAGCCGAAGCCCTTCTTTCGATCCCGGAAAAGAACCGGCCCTACAATTTCCAGTTCGCCGTGAACGAAAAAGTCGCCCTCGAAACGGCCGCCGGCGCCTCTCTGAACGGGCATCCTTCCGCCGTCTTCTTCAAATCCGTGGGGCTCAACGTCGCCGCCGATTCCCTGGTGCAGCTGTCCCTCATGGAGCTCATGGGCGGCATGGTGGTGATCCTGGGCGACGACCCCGGCGCCAACTCCTCCCAGAACGAGCAGGATAACCGCTGGTTCGCCCGCATGGCTTACCTGCCGGTCTTCGAACCCGGCTCGCCAGCCGAAGTTTACGTGATGTACAGGGCCGCCGCCGCGCAGGCCCGCGAGCGGCGCGCCCCCGTGCTGCTGCGCCTGACCACCCACGTGTGCCACGCCCGGGAAAACGTGAAGTTCGGTTCGCTGCCCTGGACGGCCCCGGACTGGAGCCCGGTCTTCAGCGCCGCCAACGGCCCGTACGTGCCCATAACCAGCGCCGTTTTCCCCCTGAAGAAGCGCGCCCTGGAAAAACTCGCCGCCTGGTCCGATTACGGCGAGAAAAGCGCCCTCAACGCCGTTTACAAGTCCCCGGTCACCGCCGGCAGGCGCCTTGGCGCCGTCGCGTCGGGGCTGCCCGCCCTCTGCCTGCTGGAGGCCGTCAGGGCCGCCGGAGCGCCGGTGGACGTTTTGAAGCTGGGGGTGTCCTATCCCCTGCCGCAGAAGCTCGTGGCCGAATTTTTGCACGCCCACGACGAGATCTATCTGCTGGAAGAGCTGGACCGCGTGATGGAGACGGAAATAAAAGCTTTGGCCTACGACCGGGGCATCGGCTGCCGCATCCATTGCCGCCGGAGCGACGAAGAGCTGATGGGCGAAATGAGTCCCGAGCGCGCGCGCGCCGCGCTGGCCGCCGCCTGGCCCGAACTGCTGCCCGCGCCCGAAAAGCGCGCCCACGCCGCGCCGGCCCCGCGCGCCCCTCAGATGTGCCCCGGCTGCGGCCACCGCTCGGCTTTCCACGCCATAAAGGGCGCCCTGCCTCCCGGCGCCATCACCGTAGGGGACATCGGCTGCCATTCCCTGGGCTTCCTTCCGCCGTATAACATGGGAGAGGTGCTGCTCTCGATGGGGCACTCGGTTTCCACCGCCGCCGGTCTGGCCCTGAACAACGGCGGCCGCAAGGTAGTGGCCTTCGTGGGCGACTCCACTTTCTTCCACGCCGGCATGCCGGGAGTCGTCAACGCGGCCTGGCGCGACAGCGACGTCACCCTGGTGCTGCTGGACAACGGCACCACGGCCATGACCGGCCACCAGCCCCGGCCCGGCAACGGCGAGCTCGGCGAGCGGCTCTCCCTGCACGAGCTGCTGGAGAAGCTCGGCGTTAAATTCCTGCGGGAGTGCGACGCCTACGACCAGCCCAAACTGGCGGACTTCCTGAAAGAGGCCATGGCGCACCCGGGTTTTGCCGTGATCATAGCGCGGCACCCGTGCATGCTGAAATTCATGAGGGACAAGCGGCACGCCAGTCCCGGTTTTAAACCGCCGCACGTTACCGTGGCTCAGGGCAGCTGCGCCAGGCATTATGTCTGCGCGGCGGAATTCGCCTGCCCCTCCTTTATCCGGCACGAGGACGGTTCCGTTACGGTGAACGAAGAGCTTTGCATCGGCGACGGTTCCTGCATGCAGACCTGCCCGTCGCAGGCCATCGGGAGGAAAAAATAAATGGCTTTCAATATTTATCTCTGCGGCGTAGGCGGCCAGGGCATCGGCCTGCTGGCGGCGGCGCTGGCCCAGGCGGCCGACAGGGCCGGGCTTAAGGTGCTCGCCTGCGACACCCACGGCCTGGCCCAGCGCGGCGGCGTGGTGTCGTCGCATATCAGGCTGGGCGAGGACGCTCTGACGCCGCTGGTGCCCGAAGGCGGCGCCGACCTGGTGCTGGCGCTGGAGCGCCTTGAAGCTTTGCGCGGCGCGGCCCAGTACCTGAAAAAAGGCGGCAAAGTTCTGTATTACGACACCGCCTACCAGCCGGTAAGCGTGCGCATGGGACAGGCGGCCTACCCTTCGGCCGAAGAAGTGGAAAAAGAGATCCTGGCGCTGGGCGGCGAAACCTGGCCGGTGGCGCTGCCTGACATACAGGACCCCCGCATGCAGAATTCCGCGCTGCTGGGCCGCCTGGCGGCCATGAACGCGGTCCCCGGCCTGGAAGCCGCCGGGATAGAAGAAGTTTTAAAGGAAATAGTGCCCGCCGCCGCGCTCGAGGAGAACCTGAAGATCTTTCGCTCCGCCAAAAACTGACCGGAAGCTTTAGCGCTTCGGCTTTCAATAACCTCCCGCCGGGAGGTTATTGTTTTACGGGGAGCTCGTACAGCGCGATCTTCTTGTTGGTGTCGCCGAAGTATCTCAGCGCCCACGGGGTGGGGAAAAAAATAACGGCGTTGCCGGCGGGGTCGGAGCCCAGGCGCACATTGTCGCCCAGGTGAACCTGGCCGCTTTTCAGGGTTTCGGCGCCTTCGGCGTCCAGCCAGCGCACGAACTGCCACGGCGCCGGCTCGAGCCTGGACTTCACGCCGTACTCCGCCTCCAGCCTGAACTGCACGACCTCGAACTGCAGCGGCCCCACCGCCGCCAGCAGTGGGCTGGAGGAGGGCGCGTCCTTGACCGTGAACTGCTGCACCACGCCTTCCAGCATCAGCTGTTCCAGGCCCATGCGGAAAGGCTTGAACATGGACGGCACGGGGTTATAAAGGAAAGTGAAGCATTCCGGGGGGAAGCGCGGGATCTCGTCGAACACTATGGCCGGGTTCTCGGTCAGGGTGTCGCCGATCTTGAACTCCTGGTGCCCCACCAGGCCGACGATGTCGCCGGGCCAGGCCTCGTCCACCGTCTCCCGCTCCTGGCCGAAAAGTTTGTTGGAATTGGAAAGCCTGATCTTCTTGCCGGCGTGGTAGACCGACATGTCGCGCGTGAACTTGCCGGAGCAGACCCGCACGAAAGCCACTTTGTCGCGGTGGCGCGGGTTCATGTTGCCCTGGATCTTGAAAATAAAACCGGAGAAATCCTTCAGGTCCGGGCTGATCGAGCCGATGGAGGCGTCGCGCGGGCCGGGCGCGGCGGAGTGCTCCACAAAACCGTCCAGCATCAGCTGGATGCCGAAATTGTTGACCGCGCTGCCGAAGAACACCGGCGTGGTTTCGCCCGTCAGCACCTCGTCGACGGAGTACTCCGTGCCGGCCAGGTCCAGCATGCCCACTTCCTCGATAAAATTCCTGTAGCTGACCGCGTCCATCTTGTCTTTGATGTGGCGGTCGTTGATGTCGGCTACTTCCACCGGGGCCTTGTAGGCGCCGCCGGGGGTGCGCTCGAACATATGCGCCTGTTTGGTGAGCCGGTCGTAGACGCCGCGAAAATCCGTGCCGTTGCCCATGGGCCAGTTCACGGGGAAAGGCTTAAGGCCCAGCACCTTCTCCAGTTCGTCGATCAGCTCGAGCGGTTCCCTGGAGGGGCGGTCCATCTTGTTCATGAAAGTGAAGATCGGGATGTGCCGGCGGCGGCAGACTTCGAACAATTTCAGCGTCTGCGCCTCTATGCCCTTGCCGGCGTCTATGACCATCACGGCCGCGTCCACGGCGGTCAGCACGCGGTAGGTGTCCTCGGAAAAGTCGCGGTGGCCGGGGGTGTCCAGCAGGTTGATGCGGTAGCCGTCGTAGTCGAACTGCAGCACCGTGGAACTGATCGAGATGCCGCGCTTCTTCTCCAGCTCCATCCAGTCCGAGGCGGTGGCGCGCTGGTTCTTGCGGGCCGTCACGGTGCCAGCCAGGTGCAGGGCGCCGCCGTAAAGCAGAAGCTTCTCCGTAAGCGTGGTCTTGCCCGCGTCGGGATGGGAAATGATGGCGAAAGTGCGTCTTCTCAGGATCTCGTTCATGTTGGTGGTTCCGGGGCTGATAAGTATAGGTTATCTTTTATTCGCGGCTAAAAACAAACATCCGGACCCCGCGGGGCCCGGATGCTCAGGTAAGACCGGTTCGTTACAGCTGCGACAGGTGCGCCTTAAGCGCCAGCACCGCGGCGGCCAGTATCTCCGCCTTTTCGGCGGGGGCCGCCGCGCGCGCCAGTTCCGGCCCGGTCTTCAGCACTATGAAATCCGCGTCCGCCTGGCTGATGCCTTGCGCCACCATGCTTTTAAATCTTTTTTCCAGCGCGGCTTTCTCGGCCGGGTAGTTTTCGGAAGAAACCCTTACCGAGGCGCCGGCCTTGCCGCGCAGGGCCACCGTCAGCGCCCAGACCGGTTCGTTCTCCGGGGTGCAGGCGCGTTCTATCAGCACGGTCTCGTCCACTCCGCCCACGGCGACTTCAAGCAGGAAAGGCCTGCAGGACCGCGGGGCCGCGCTAACCGGGGCCGGCGGCGCCGGCACAACGGCCGCGGCCGGCAGTTCATGGCCGGACAGGGCAGCGAGCTGCAGGGAGTAGGCGGCGGGGGGAACGGAAATGGCGGCGAACACGAAAACAAGGCTGAAAAGTTTCTTTAACATTAACCCTCCTGAAAGGCTGCAATTATATTGTAGCCCGTGAGGAGGATCTTTAAAACGGGCTAAAGGCCCAGCCGGGCAGGGTTTTATGGCCCCCGCCGGCCTGGGCCCCCGGAACCTTGGCGCGGCCGGCTAGGCGGCCTTGCCAGGAGCGGGCGCGGCGCGGAAGACCGGGCCGGGGAACCAGAAGACGCGGCCGGCCACCGGGTTGATCAGCAGCGCGAAGGCTATCCACAGCGCCACCAGCCCCAGTACTATGGTCAGCGCGGCTATGGGCAGCGCCAGGGCGGCGGTGCCCGTCAGCGCCGCGACGATCTTGAAGGCGTACATCAGGTCTATGACCAGCAGGAAGACGAACAGCAGGCCGCTGAAGAAGCCGAAGCCGTAGGTCATGGCCGAGAAGATCAGCAGGAAGCAGATGTCCACGGACAGCAGCACCTGGTGGTCCGGCATTACGCCGCCGGCGATGGAAGTGAGGATCCACCAGTTCATCACCCAGTTGAAGGCGAAGGCGGTGAACAGCGTGCCGCCGTAGAGGTTCTTGTTGGCCAGGCTCATCACGCCGGCCAGGAACTGGCAGCCGCCGCCGAAAAGCAGGCACAGCATGGCCGCGGTCTTCAGCGCCGCCGGCGTCAGCGTCAGGCCCAGCGCTATGGGCGTCAGCGCGGCGCAGCCTATGGCCAGGCCTATCAGGCCCATCGGCGTGGGCTCCGCGAAAATCGTCGGTACATTAGCGGCTTCGCTCATTTTTCCTCCCCAGGTTCCCGGTCCGCCCGGCTTGGCCGGACGGGCTAAATTATAGCAAAGGGCCGCGGCCGCCACCACCGGCGGATAATTTGATATATTCGTAACAGAGGGAAGATAACCATGAAAGACAATATAGTCAGCACCTCCGCCCTCCGGCGGGAATACGGGGAAGTGGTAGCCGTCAGGGACATGGCTTTTTCGGTGCCCCGTGGCGCCGTCATGGCGCTGGTGGGGCCCAACGGCGCGGGCAAAAGCACGCTGCTTAAAATGCTGTCCGCCGTGCTGGAGCCCACCCGCGGCACCGCCGTGGTGAACGGCGTGGACATAAACGAGGACCCGCGCGGGGTGCATTCCTCGGTGGGCTTCCTGCCCGACTTTTTCGGCCTCTACGAGGAGCTGACCGTGGAGGAGTACCTGGAATATTTCGCCAGGGCCTACCGCGTGCCGCGCGGCCGCAGGGAAAACCTCATCACCCGCACGCTGGCGGACGTGGACCTGGCCGGCAAGGCCGGCTCCCGGGTGCAGGCGCTTTCGCGCGGCATGCGCCAGCGCCTCGCCATAGGGCGCACGCTGCTGCACGAGCCCCCGCTGCTGCTGCTCGACGAGCCCGCTTCCGGCCTGGACCCGGAGTCCCGCCACGACCTGCAGAAGCTGTTCACGCGCCTGTCGCGGGCCGGCAAAACGCTTATCGTTTCCTCGCACATCCTTACCGAGCTGGAGGATTACTGCACCCACGTGGCCATCCTGCGCGAGGGCTGCCTGGTGGCCTGCGGCAGCCTGGCCGAGGTCAGGGCCTCCATAGTGAAGAAACGCCGCGTGCGCGTGCGGGCCGCCGGTTCCCAGGAAGGCGCGCTGCAGCTGCTGCGCGCGGCGGGGCTGGAAAACCCCGCCGTGGAAGGCGCCAGCGTGTTCTTTGACTTTTCCGGCAACGACGAGGAACTGGCCGCCGTGCTGAAGCGCCTGCTGGACGGCGGCGTGAAGGTGCTGCATTTCGGCGAGGAGGGCGGCGGCATCCAGGATACCTACCTCGCCTCCCTGGAGAAAAAACTATGAGCCTGCTCTCCGACCTGTTCCCCGAGATCTACCGCTACCGCGCGCAGGAAGCCGGGCGGACGCGCCTTATCTCCGGCCTGGCCGCGGCGCTGGCCATCTGCGCCGCCACTGGCTACTCCATAGCCAAGACCACGGCCTCCTGGTCCGACTACCTGTCGGCCGTCACCACCATGCAGTTCAACATGCTGGTCTTTTACGGCACGCTGTGCGCCGCCAAGTCGGTCACGCAGGAAAAAGCCGAGCGCACCTGGGACTTCCAGCGCCTGACGCCGCTTTCTTCCTTCGAGCTGGGGGCGGGGAAACTCCTGGGGGCGCCGATCTTCGCCTGGTTCCTCTTCGCCTGCCTGCTGCCCGCGGCCGTCCTGACCCTGCTGCTGGCGCCGGAAGTGTATCAAAACTTCTTCAACAGGTACGCGCTGGGCCTGGCGGCCGCGCTGCTGTCCATGTCGGTCGGGCTGCTGGCCTCGTCTTACGACGACACCGGCGGCAGCGGCATGGGGCACCTTTCCGGCCCGCTGGTCGGCCTGGCCGGGGTGACCATCCTTAATTCCTCGTTCAACTACGCGGGCAGGCTGGCTTTGCCTTACCCGGAGCTGGTCCATTTTTACGGCCTGGAGCTTGGGCCGGCGCTCAGCGTGGCTTTCCTCGCGGCGAGCTTCCTGGCTTTCGCGGCCTGGGCTTTCCTGGGCGCCAGGTACCGCATCGGCCGCGACCTGCTGGAAAAACGCCGCGCCTGGCGGCTGCCGGCTTTCCTGTTCTTCCTGGCCTGGTATACGGCGGGGTTCGAGCGGGCCCGCGCCGGCAGCGGGCAGCCCGCGCTTACCGCGCTGCTGCTGCCGGGGCTGGCCGCCTACATAGCCGCCTTCCTCTCCGGCGAGCGGCAAGAATACTGGCGGCGCTGGCTGGAAGGCGAAGACCCCGCCAGGCGGCTCGACGACACCCCGGCCTGGCTGAAAGGGGCGGCCGCCGTGCTGGTCATAGCCGCGGCGCTGTACCTGGTCTATGGTTTCGGCGGGGCGCCGGACCTGAAGGCGTACACCCGGCTTTACGCGATCCTGCCGCTGTTCCTGCTGCGGGACCTGATGTTCCTGCAGTGGTGCCGCTTCTCCGCCAGCCGCCGCCCGGAGATGATGGGCCTGGCCTATCTGGCGCTGGCCTACGCGCTGCCCCTGATCATACTGCTGCCCACCAAGATGACGGTTTTTCTGCCGGCTTTCGTGCCTTACGTGCGCGCGGAACTGAGCGCCGCGGCCAACCTGGCCGGCCCGCTGGCGCAGGCGCTGCTGATGGGGTATCTGCTGAAGATAAAGATAAAGGCCGTGCTGGCCGAGGAAAATTAGAAGCCGCCGTCCGGGAGAAGCAAAATGAAAAAATTCGTCATCTTATCCTTAACGCTGGCGCTGGCCGCCTGCGGCAAACCGGCGGAGCGGCCCGGCACGCCTAAACTGGGGGAATTGGCCCCGCAGGTAACCGTGCAGAAAATAACAAAGGGCGATCTGAAGGAGATGAAGGGCTGGGAAGATTTCAAAGGGAAAGCGGTAGTGCTGGAATTCTGGGGGCCCGGCTGCGCGCCCTGCGTGGAGAATATCCCGCGCCTCAACGGCCTGGCGGAAAAGTTCAAGGACAAACCGGTGGTTTTCCTGTCGCTGGCCAGGGAGCGGGAAGCCGAGGTGCTGGAATTCCTGAAAACGCATGACATGAAAGGCAACGTGGCCGCCGAAGCCGGCGCGGCCTTTAAGACTTTCAGGGTTTTCGGCATCCCGCATACGGTGCTGATAGACAAGAGCGGCCGCGTGGCGGCTTTCAGCTACCCTTCCCGCGTTACCGAGGCCGTCCTGGAGGACCTGCTGGCCGGCAAAAAGCTCAAGGGCGACGACGAGCCCGCGCAAGAGGACACCGCGCGGGAAGACTCCGGGGCCTTGGCCTTGTTTTCCGCGGGCGCCGCGGGCGACAAGCCGAAAATGAAGTACAGCGACTCGGATTTCGAGGTGGACGGGATGGAGCTCTCCTCCATCCTGGAAACGGCGCTGCGCGACACCCACGGCGTGGAGTATGTCGACGTGCCGGAGAGCCTTAAATCCAGGAAATTAAAGATCACCGCCAGGGTGGCGCACGTGCACGGCCTGGAAGACGGCCCGCGCCTGCGGGAGCTTTTCATCTCGGGCATCAACGGCGCGCTTCCCCTGAAGGTAAGCGTGACGCGCAAGAATAAAAAAGTCTACCTGCTTAAAAAGAACGGAACCCTGAAGCCGGCGCTGGCGCTTTCCACGGTGAAAGGCGGCGGGCGGCAGAGCAACCACGGCGCCGGAGGCGCCTCCCTGAACGCCAGGGCCGGCGACATGGAGATGCTGGCCGGCGAGCTGGAAGAGTGGATAGGCGCCCCGGTGCTGGACGAAACCGGGCTGGACGGCCGCTATGATTTTAAGCTGGAGGTAAAAGACCTTACCCCCAAAGCGGTGAACGCCGCTTTGACCGAAACGCTGGGTTTAAAACTGGTGGAGGGCCGGCGGGAGATAGAGATAACGGAAGTCAAAGGCGCGGCTTCCGAAGCGGAAGGCGTTTAAACCGGTCCGCGGGCAGCTAAAGAACCGCCGGGAGTCCCGGCGGTTCTTTTATTGGCGCCGTTTTGCCGCTTACAGCGGGGGCGGCCGGAAGTCTATCGTGTAGCTTTCCCACTTCGCGTCTATTTTTTTTACCGCCAGCTGTATCATGGCTCCGGGTTCCGTGGTCATCGTCAGGAACCCGCCCTGGAGTCCGTGCTCGCCGCAAAGCGGGGTCGTTTCGCAGGGCGTGTATTCCAGGGTGGCCATGGGCCCGTAGCCGTTCTCTATGCTTTTAAGCGACTTCAGCAGTATGGCGTTTATTTCTTCGGTCTCTTCGGAAGTCAGTTCGCCTTCCCCGGCTTCTTCGGCCGTAGTGTCCTGGCCGCCGGGCAGCGCCGCCGGCGAAGCCGGCAGCCGGGCCTTCGGGGTTTTTGGGCTCGCGGCGGACGCCGTAAGGCTGCCGTCGTCGGAAGCTTTTGTCCTGGCCGCCAAATCCTTCAGCACTTTCGCGGCCCCGGTGCCGCTTTTTGCTCCAGCGCCCGCAGCGCCGCCGGCGGCTTCACGGCCGCCGCCGGGGGCGGGCGCGGGCTTCGCCTGCTGCTCCCGGCCAGGCGCCGCGGACTTTTTAACGGCGCCGGCCTTGAGAGAATCGAGGTTGAACTCCCCGCGGTCCGGGTCCTGGCCGGAGTTCCGCGCGGTCTTGTCGCCGGCCCAGTCCAGCTCAGCGCCGCTTTTGGGCTTTGTTCCGGCGGCCCCCGGGGCAGTTCGGCCCGGGGCTTCGCGCCTTTCCGAAGCGCCGATGCGCGGCGCGGCGGCTCCCGTGTCCGCGGCCGGCCCAGGCGCCGCTCCCGTTACCGGCCCGGGCGCCGCGCCCGGAGGCGTTCTTTTGTCCTTACGCGAAGCGTGCCGCGGGTCGCTTGGGACGGGGATAGTCCCGGGCGCCGCTCCAAAGCCGGGCTCTGAAGCCATGTCGCCGGCCCTATTCCTGCCGGGGCTCCGCCCGGGGGTCATCATATTGACCGAGAACCCGAACAGGTTCGGATCCCGGCCGCGGTCACCGGCATCTCCGGCCCCGGTCGGCGTATGGCCGCGCCCGGCGGTCAGGCCGGCGGGCACGGGGTTCCCGTAAAGCCTGGCGGCCAGTCCGGCGGCAAAAGTTTTAAGTTTGCCGGCGGCGGAACTCGCGCCGGCGCCGGTGGCGGCCCCGAAATTGGAGAAAGCGTCACCAAGGGCGCGGTGGAAGACCGTGATGTAGTGCCTGGGCACGGAGAAATACCTCAGCCTGTCCATCGTCACCGCGGAGGCGAGAATGAAGACGCCTCCCGCCAGCAGCAGCGAGAGGAAGACCATGACGTAGAAAGGTTTTTCCCTGTCGTCGTTCATAAAAAATGGGGGCCGCTGCTAGATTGTAGCAGAGGCTTGCCGCGTATTCAATGGCGCAAAAAAAAGCGCCCGGGGAAACTCCCCGGACGCTTCTTTCCGCGCCTTCGCCGTTAATGCACGCCGTGCATCCACTTGCGCAGTTTGGGGGTGATCAGCAGCAGCAGCAGCGCCGAACCTATCCCGGTGGCGGTGGGGATCATGTAGAAGTTCACGTGGTTGATCGCGTCGTAGTTGCCGGCGAAGTAGCCGCCCACGAAGTTGGCGGCGAACGAGGACAGCAGCCACACGCCCATCAGCAGCGAGCCGAACTGGACGGGGGCCAGCTTGGTGACCAGCGACAGGCCCACGGGGGACAGGCACAGTTCGCCCAGCGTGTGGAAGAAGTACGCGGCGAACAGCCACAGCATGCTGACCGGGCCGTGCTGCTGGTAGGAGGCGGCCGCGGCGATCATCACTACGAAGCCGACGGCCAGCAGGCCCAGGGCCAGGACGAACTTCATCGGGCTGGAAGGCTCTTTGCCGGTCTCGCCCAGGCTGGTCCACATCTTGGAGAAGAAAGGCGCCAGCAGGATGATGAACAGCGGGTTCACGGCCTGGAAGTAGCTGGCCGGCATCTCCCAGCGCCAGCCGAACAGGCTGATCCAGCGGTTGGTCTCGTTCTTGGCGAACAGCGTCAGCGAGGAACCTGCCTGCTCGAAGGCGGACCAGAAGAAGACGGCGAAGAACACCATGATAAAGATCACCGCCACGCGCTGCTTCTCCGCCGTGGTCAGGGTGGACTTGGGCGAGGAGGCCCAGCCGTAGACCAGGCCGATGGCCGCAAGCGTGCCCAGCGTGCCCCAGGCCCAGCCGGGGATCCTGCTCATAATGTCATGGCCGGAGAATTGGAACGAACTGCCGACCAGGAAGACCAGCAGCACCGCTATCATGCCGACCGGCACCCAGTAATTCGTGCTGGGATTGCAGGGCTTGAGCCCTTTATCGCCGAGCATGGCCTTGTTGCCCCACAGGTACATGGCCAGGCCCAGCACCATGCCTACGCCGGCGGCGCCGAAGCCCCAATGCCAGCCGACCTTTTCGCCGAGGGTGCCGCAGACGAGCGGCGAGAACAGCGCGCCCAGGTTGATGCCCATGTAGAAGATGGTAAAGCCGCCGTCCCGGCGCGGGTCGTTCTCCTCGTAGAGCTTGCCCACGACGGTGGAGATGTTGGGCTTGAAGAAGCCGTTGCCCAGGATCAGCAGGATCATGGCGCCGAAGAAGAAAGGCAGCGGGGGGAAGGCCATGGCGAAATGCCCCAGCGCCATCAGCACGGCGCCTATCACGATGCACGCCCGCTGGCCCAGGTAGCGGTCGGCGATGTAGCCGCCGATGAGCGGCGTCATGTAGACCATGCCGGTGTACCAGCCGTAGACCTGCCCGGATTTTTCCGTGGAGAAGGCCAGGTAATCCACCATGTAGAGCACCAGCAGCGCCCGCATGCCGTAATAGGAGAAGCGCTCCCACATTTCCACGAAGAATAAAAGGAATAAGCCCTTGGGCTGGTTATGGTGAATGCTCATGCTGTCTCCTTAACTGAAGATATTGAATTATATAATAAGGCCCGGCCTTGATTCTCCGGGATCAAAACTTTTTCGCGGGCCGGCCTCAATTCGCCAGCACGCGCACGCCGTGCGGCGGCACTTCCATTACGGCCCCGCGCTTTACCGTCACCCGGGCGCCGGTGTAAAGCTCCGTGTAGGTCCCGTCCGGCACGGCAGGGATGGTCAGCCGCGCCGGGTAGGCGGCTTTGTTGAGGAAAACAAAAGCCCTGCTTTTGCCGTAGTCGCGCCGGAAGACGTACTGGTCCTTTTGCGCGTAGAGCTTTTTCTGCGAGCCCTTCTGCAGGGCCGGGCTGGCGCGCCGCACGGCGTTCAGTTCGCGCAGGCGCGCGTACACCGGGCTGTTCGCGGCGCTCTTTATGCCTTCGGCGCCCAGCATGCGGCGGTTATCCGGTTCGTCGCCGCCGGGCAGCATGACCTCCGTGCCGTAGTAGACGCAGGGGATGCCGCGCGCCGTAAAATAAAAATTCAGCGCGTCCAGGTACTGCTCCGCCGCGGCCGGCGTGCCGCCGGCCGGCCCGTTGAAGCGCGGCTTGTCGTGGTTGTCCAGGAACGTGACCAGCCAGGAGGCGTCGGCGTAGGCCCCGTCGTGCCTCAGCACTTCGTCCACGCCGGCGTAATCCCCGCCCTTGAAAACTTTTTCCAGCCGGCCCCAGCCGCCCATGGAGGAGCCCGGCATGTCCATGATGCTCATGCCGGCGCGCATGGGCCCGCCGCGCGCCAGCCTGGTGTAGCTGCCCAGCAGGGCGTAGTCGTCGTTGGTCCAGACCTCGCCGAAAATAAAGAAGTCCGGTTTGCGGGCGCGCATCGCGGCGGTGAACTTTTTCCAGAAAGCCTTGTCCATCCAGGCGACGGTGTCCAGCCGGAAGGCGTCCACGCCCAGGTCCTGGTAGCCGCCGTAGATCTCCGTGAACCACTTCAGCACTTCGGGGTTCTTGTCGTCGAGGTCCAGCAGGTCCGCCAGCGCGGGCCCGGCGTGGTTGAACCACTTCTCTTTGTCGTCATAGTAGTCGAAGGTTTTGCCCAGCCCCGAGAGCTGGCCGCGCCGGGCGTGCCATTTTACGCCGGGGGCGGCGTCCCCGCCGTGGCCGTGGTTGAGCACCACGTCCTGTATTATCTTCAGGCCTTGCGCGTGCGCGGCGGCTATCAGGTCTTTGTACGTCGCGCCGGGGGATTCCAGGTGCGGGTCTATTCTGGAGAAGTCCCAGGCCCAGTAGCCGTGGTAGCCGGCCGCGTCGTAGGTGCCGGCGGAATTCACGTAGCGGCCCGGCGGCTGCAGCACGGGCGGGGTGAGCCACACGGCGGAGAAGCCCATCTTTTTGATGTGGTCCAGGTTGGCCATCAGGCCTTTGAAATCCCCGCCCTGGTAATAGCGCAGGTTGCCGGGCCGGTATTCGTCGCCGTAGATATCGTTGTTGGCGGGATCTCCGTCCGCGAACCTGTCCGTGAGCACGAAATAGATGGTTTCCTCGCGGAAATCCGGGCGGGCCTCCCCAGCTGGGGCGCAAAGCGGGGCGTAGGTCGGCAGCAGGGCGACCAGGAGGGCTTTTATGGCTGTTTTCATTGCTGCTAATTAAAGCAAGTTAGCGCTGGCTAGGCAAGGCGCCAGGCAGGCTGAATTGCCCAAAACCGGTGTTTTTTGTCGTAAAACACGCTGTTTTGCGCTTAAATCCTAATATACTATATTTATAAATATATTTATATATACCTAAAAAAACGGCCTGGGCCGCGCGGGCGGTCTGCCAGGGGTGGCGAGCCCGGGGCTGTAACCGCGGCCGCTTAGTGTGCTACAATCAGGAAATGGCGAGAATAATGATAGTGGACGATGAGCCTACCATCAGGGAACTGTTCAGCTACGTGTTCCTGGACGCCGGCCACGAAGTGGTAATGGCCGAGAACGGCCGCCGCGCCCTGGAACTCCTCGGAGCCGCCCTCCCGGATTTCATGCTGCTCGACGTGATGATGCCCGAAATGACGGGTAAGGACTTTATCGAGGAACTGGCCCGGCTGGCCAGGACCAACCCCGCGCTGGACAGGATCCCTTTCATAGTGATGACGGGGGAGAACTTCCTGGAGGGGGACCTGAACAACGCCTTCGCCGGGCGGCCGGGCTTCGTGGGCTACGTCCCTAAAATGGTGGTCCCGGAGACCGTTGTGGCCCAGGCGAACGAGGCTATTAAAACCTGGAGCGCGCGCAAATAAGCGCGCGCGGCCCGCGCGGCCGCCGCAAGAGCGCGCGCGTTCTCCGTCGTGAAAAGGTCTTTAAAAAGATATTTTAAAATAGTTGTAAATAACAGTTGACAGTATTTTTTTATTTGTGCTATACTAATCTTGTTGTCGGAAACAAGCAGCGCCCGAAAGGGAAATGAAACCGCAACCTTGAGCTCTTTTTAAAACGAAAAACATCAGTGCGAAAAACCGAAATGTTTTGAAGCGCAACACTTCAAAAACCGTTTTCTCCGACGAGAAAAATAATAGTTGACAAGGTTCGCAGTTTTGTGATAAGATTTCTTTACGGTCTCGTACACAAGCCGAGACTGTAACAAACGACTCGTACCAGTGGAGTGACTTCCACGAAACTGGATAGAGTTTGCTCTCTAAAAAATTATGTATGAATGGGCACCCTGAACGTGGGAAACAGGGGATGTCAAAAGAGGCCGGGCCTTAAAACCTTGCTGAACTTTTGATCGATCCTGCGGAACATGTTGATGGTGTAATAAACACAAAGCAATTACCTAAGGTGTGATAACCAAGTTGGTTAGAACAATAGTAATAGAGCTAATTAGAACTTCTCCGTAAATGCTAATTGTTAATGGTCGGCAGCAATGCCAGCTATTAGCGGTTACGGATTTTTTGGAGAGTTTGATCCTGGCTCAGAGTTAACGCTGGCGGCGTGCCTAACACATGCAAGTCGAGCGAAGAGTACCAGTGTATCGGGCTCTTAGCGGCAGACGGGTGAGTAACACGTAAACAATCTGCCCTCGAATGGGAGACAACCTAGAGAAATTTAGGCTAATACCCCATACAATCTTCTCAAAGCATTTTGAGGGGATGAAAGGCCCGCAAGGGTCGTTCGAGGAGGAGTTTGCGGCCTATCAGCTAGTTGGCGGTGTAACAGACCACCAAGGCTATGACGGGTAGCCGATCTAAAAGGATGACCGGCCACAAGGGCACTGAGACACGGGCCCTACTCCTACGGGAGGCAGCAGTGGGGAATTTTGGACAATGGACGAAAGTCTGATCCAGCGACGCCGCGTGAAGGACGAAGGTTTTCGGATCGTAAACTTCTTTTGCAGGGGACGAATATGCGCAAGCATTTGACGGTACTCTGCGAATAAGCCACGGCTAACTACGTGCCAGCAGCCGCGGTAATACGTAGGTGGCGAGCGTTACTCGGAATTACTAGGCGTAAAGCGCGTGTAGGCGGGAGGTTAAGTTCGCTGTTAAATCTCATAGCTCAACTATGAAATGCCGGCGAATACTGGCCTTCTTGAATTCGGTAGAGGTAACTGGAATTCCAGGTGTAGCGGTGAAATGCGTAGATATCTGGAAGAACGCCAAAGGCGAAGGCAGGTTACTGGGCCGCAATTGACGCTGAGACGCGAAAGCTAGGGGAGCAAACAGGATTAGATACCCTGGTAGTCCTAGCCGTAAACGATGTAGACCAGGTGTGGGAGGTATCGACCCCTTCCGTGCCGACGCTAACGCATTAAGTCTACCGCCTGGGGAGTACGGCCGCAAGGTTAAAACTCAAAGGAATTGACGGGGGCCCGCACAAGCGGTGGATCATGTGGTTTAATTCGACGCTACGCGAAGAACCTTACCTGGGCTCGAACGACTAGTGGTAGTCCTTATGAAAGTAGGGGCGACCCGCAAGGGAGCTAGCCGAGGTGCTGCATGGCTGTCGTCAGCTCGTGTCGTGAGATGTTGGGTTAAGTCCCGCAACGAGCGCAACCCTTGTCCTGTGTTGCTACTCCGCAAGGAGAGGACTCTCAGGAGACTGCCGTGGATAACACGGAGGAAGGTGGGGACGACGTCAAGTCATCATGGCCTTTATGTCCAGGGCTACACACGTGATACAATGGTGCAGACAGAAGGTTGCAAGACCGTAAGGTGGAGCCAATCCCCAAACTGCACCCTAGTTCAGATTGAGGGCTGCAATTCGCCCTCATGAAGCTGGAATCGCTAGTAATCGCAGATCAGCAGGCTGCGGTGAATACGTTCCCGGGCCTTGTACACACCGCCCGTCACACCACGAAAGTCA
>Ga0209211_10000524_pt1 | contig 77924 bp, 100 predicted proteins | sample RifGroA2_FD_183992 | JGI IMG/M metagenome (GOLD analysis project Ga0209211, IMG submission 183992) | Groundwater microbial communities from Rifle, Colorado, USA - Groundwater A2 (SPAdes) (version 2) | ecosystem: Environmental > Aquatic > Deep subsurface > Groundwater | place: Rifle, Colorado... | reverse complement strand
CCGCCGCCCAAAACCAGCGTCAGGCCGTATCTGTCGGGATCGGTCAGGGAATCAATGCCCATATCTTTCATTAAGCTCAAAGAATCGCGGATGCCGGCCAAGTAAAGCGTTTTCACGGAAGGGACATTCAAGGATTGAGCGAGGGCGTCGCGCAGGGTTACCGGCCCGCGGTAATTGTGGTCGTAATTTTCCGGCATATAGCATTCGTCTTTTTCTTCCGAGCTGCTGGATGAGGAGCTTGAAGAAATTGTTGTTGTTGAATATTTGTCCAAACAAGACGGGTTGAATTCGGTCTGGACATCAAAGACAGTTGTGTCGGGCGAGAAGCCTTTTTTAAAAGCGGCGGCGTAGACGAACGGCTTGATGGCCGAGCCGGGCTGGCGATGGGCCAAAGCCACATTAAAGTTGCCCTGGTCTTCTTGGTTGAAATAATCTTTGGAGCCGACCATCACCAGAATCTGGCCGGTTTTCGGGTCTATGGCCACGATGCTGTTGTTGGAAGCGTTGAATTTTTCTTTGTTTTCTTTGGCGTATTTGGCGGCTATCTGCTCGGCTTTTTCCTGCAAAGAATAATTTATCGTCGTAACGACTTTTAATCCGCCCTGCTCCACGACATCTTTGCCGTATTTTTCTTCCAGATATGACCGGATGTAGACGGAGAAGTGGGGCGCTTTGACGGAGTTTTGTCCTTTGTTCAGGAAAATAACTTTTTCTTTTTTGGCAGATTCGGCTTCTTCGGGAGCGATGAAACCAAGCTCGGCCATTTTGCTCAAAACCAAGTCTTTTCTTTTGGCCAGTTCTTCTTGATGATTGCCGTAAGGGGAATAATAAGTGGGGGCTTTGGTCAGACTGGCCAAGTAGGAGGCTTCGGCCAAGCTGATGTCGGAGGCGTTTTTGCCGAAAAAGTTCCGGCTGGCCGACTCAATGCCGTAATTGCTTCCGCCGTAGGGGACGGCGTTCAGATACAATTCCAAGATTTTGTCTTTGGAAAGTTTTTTCTCAATCTTGAGCGTCAAAATTATTTCTTTTATTTTTCGGGCGAAAGTTTTGTCCGTGGTCAAGAGGGTGTTTTTGACCAACTGCTGGCTGATGGTGGAGCCGCCCTGGCTTAATTTGCCCGATTCCAAGTTAACCAAAGTCGCCCTTAAAATACCGGAAAAATCAAGACCTTTGTGCTGGTAGAAAGACGAGTCTTCAATGGCAATGGTGGCATTTTTGATGTGGCGGGAAATGTCGGCCAGAGGCACTACCGTTCTTTGGATGTCGCTGTGGATGTCCCAGAGAATTATCTTGCCCGTCCGGTCATAAATTTTCGTGGACTGGGCGACTTTGAGGTCGTTTAAAGAACCGGCGTCGGGAATTTTGAGCGTCGTTATCCAGAAAGCGATGACCGTTCCAGTGAAAATAAAAACGGCCAGCAAAAAAGATAATACTCCGACGAGTATTTTGAAAAGTTTTTTTCTTTTTTGTTTTTTGGACATAATAACGGTATTGTATCAAAAAACCGGAAATAAAAAAACCAAAACCGACATCCGATGTCGGTTTTAGTTTTTTTGGTTAATTTTCCCAACTGCTCATATCCACATCTTCATCAGTATCATCGACAGATTTTTCCGAATCAATGTTTTCATCAAAATCTTCTTCACTTTCGTCTTCCTCGTTTATTAATAGAGCGTTGGCTCTTATTAAGTCGTCCATATTTATTGAATTATTTATTAAATAAAATTTCGACGCTATGTTTACGCTATATTTGTAGCAAGTATAAAAATTTTGTAAATAGACTGCAAGCGCCTACTGTGGATAATTTTTTGTCGGGCAAGACAAGGCGATGGCGATGGCGTCAATTTCATCGTCCAACTTGCCCGCCGGAGAGGCGGGTTTCTTGCCGCCATCAATTTTAAGCATAGCCAAAACCATTTTTCGGACTTGGTCTTTCTCGGCCCGGCCGTAGCCGGTCATCGCCATTTTCACTTCCAACGGGGTGAATTCAAACACTTTTAAATCATTTTCAGCGGCCAAAAGAAGAGCGACACCCCGCGCCTCCGCCACCTTTAACGCCGTTTTTTGATTGGCGGAAAAAAATAGTTTTTCTATGGCCATTGCGTCCGGCTTGAATTTTTTGATTATTTTTTTCAATCCTTCGGCCAAAACAAGGAGCCTTTTTTCGTGAGGGTCGTTTTTTGATGAAACAAGGCAATCAGAGTAGATAAGTTTTTCCACGCCCGGACTTTTTTCCAAAATTGCGCAGCCCATTCGCTCAAAACCGGGATCAATGCCGAGGATTAACATAAATTAAAGTTTAAATCTAAATACAAAAAATGTAAAATATCATTTTTTGTATCTGCCTTTTGTTGTGTCTGTCCATAGTTTTGTTATCATATAAGAAATGAAGAAAGAACTGGCGGAAAAACTAAAATCGCTTAAGGAATATTTTGAAAAAAGGCCGGATGTGGAGATGGCTTTTCTTTTTGGTTCAAGAGCGAAAGGTCAAGAAACAAGCGAATCGGACGCCGATGTTGCCGTTTATTTTAAACCGAAAACAGGCCGGTTTGAATGGGAGGAAGCGGGGGAGTATGAAAACGAAAATAAAATATGGAATGAAGTTGAAAGTATTTTGGGCATCCCTACTGATTTTGTGGTGCTTAATCGCGCGCCGTCAACGCTGGCTGATTCTGTGATGAGAGAAGGCCGACCGATAATTATAAAAAACAAGAAGCTTTACCTTGATTTTTTCTTGGCTATTACCTCCACCGCCGTTGATTTTAGAGAATTTGTCAAAGATTTTTGGGAAATTAAACAACGGTCGCGCTCATTATCCGAGCAAGACAAAGAAAGATTGATAAGAACATGCGATTTTCTTGAGGCGGAATTAAAAGATTCCAATGATTTTAAAAATTTAGACCAGTGGAATTATGAAGAGAACCATAATTTAAGAAGAAGCGCGGAGAGGTGGGCGGAAAATATAGTTAATGCGTCGGTTGATATGGCAAAAATAATTTTGGCTTCACAAAAAAAGAGAATTCCTCAAACTTATAATGATGTTTTGCGAAATTTGGCCTTAATTTCCGGCTTTGATAAAGAAATGGCGGCAATTATGACCGACTTTATAAAGCTTAGAAATATTTTAGCCCACGAGTATTTGGATATCAAGTTTAAGCAAATCAAGAAATTTATAGACGATGCCCAGCCGGCCTACCAATATCTTTTAAATTTCGCCAAAATTTTTTTAAAAAATTCAGAGTAACCGCGCCAAAAACTGACATCCGATGTTGGTTTTTGGTTACAGCAAGTTTTTTTGGATTTGGGGCTGGCCCAAATGTTTATAGGCGTTTTCGGTGGCGATGCGGCCGCGGGGAGTGCGTTCTATAAAGCCAAGCTGGAGCAAAAACGGCTCGTAGACATCTTCTATAGTAGCCTCGTCTTCGGATGCGGCGGCGGCTAAAGTTTGCAAACCGACGGGGCCGCCTTTGAATTTTTCTATCAGGATGTTTAAAATGCGGCGGTCGTGATTGTTGAGTCCCAGCTCGTCTATTTCCATCAAGTCCAGGGCTTTTTTGGCAAAATTCAAATCTATCCCAGTTCCTTTATGCACCTGGGCGAAATCGCGGCATCTTTTCAGGAAATGATTGGCGATTCTGGGGGTGTAACGGCTTCTCTTGGCGATTTCTTCAGCCGAGTCGCCGGAAATTTCCATCCCCAATATGCCGGCCGAGCGGGTGATTATTTTTTTAACCTCTTCGTTGGTGTAAAATTCCAACCGGAAGGTGCCGCCGGAAAATCGCGACCGGAGCGGGGAAGAGAGCATGGCCACCCGGGTGGTGGCGGCGATAAGAGTAAACGGCGGCAGTTCCAGCTGGATGCTTCGCGCCGACGGACCCTTGCCGATGATGATATCCAGCGACCGGGATTCCATCGCCGGATAAAGGACTTCTTCAATAGTTTTGTTCAACCGGTGGACTTCATCTATAAAAAGTATGTCTCCCGGAGAAAGGTTGGTGAGAATGGAAGCCAAATCGCCCACCCGCTCTATGGCCGGGCCGGAAGTGGTCTTTATTTGGGCGCCCAACTCTTTGGCTATCAAAAGAGCGAGGGTGGTTTTGCCCAATCCAGCCGGGCCGTAAAAAAGCAGATGCTCTATGCTCTCTTTTCGCTCGGAAGCGGCTTGAATAAGGATGCGGAGGTTCTTTTTTATCATCTCTTGGCCGATGTATTCGTCCCATTTCTGCGGCCGCAAGGTCTGATCCAGGGCTTTGTCCAGTGAAGCGGCGGATTTTGGGTTGTTTAAATTGTTATTCCTAGGGCTTGACATTTGTGTTATTGTTTGCTAGTATAATGAAAATTAAAGAGTTTTTCGGCTTGTCCCGCCGGGCGGGGCCAATCCCGCTGATAGCGGGGTAAATCCCGCCGGGCGGGATAAATCTGCCCTATAAAACTCTAAGCAACGGTCCGCCGACGAGGCGGATTTACGGAATATCGTCAAAGGACGCTTTGGTGTTCCGCTTCACCCCGCCATGCGGGGCAAGTCGGAATTCCTGGGGCTATCCTTAGAAGTTATTCTAAGCTTTTAGTACGCATATTAAAAGAAGTTGCTTAGAGATTTATAGGGCGGATTTTTTAAAGTTCAATCACTCTTTGCAGTTCGTCCAGCGAAGTCGTTCCGTTCAGGACTTTTAAGATTCCGTCTTGCTTCATATTCAGAATGCCTTGTTTTTCCGATTTTTTCAGAATTTCCGTTTCGGTGGGATTAAGAAGGATAAGCGGCTCCACTTCCTCATCTATCAATATCGCTTCGTAAACGCCGATTCTTCCTTTGTAGCCGAGGCTGTTGCAAAATTTGCAGCCCTTCGCTTTCCAGACAAACACTTCCGCGGCATCGGGCTTTTTCCTGTTTAAGGGGAAAGTTTCAATCACTTTTTTGACGGCGGCCGCTTCCGATTCCGAAGCCGGCTGTTTTTTTTTGCACTTATCGCAGAGCTTTCTTACCAGTCTTTGGGCCATAGAGATGTTCACGGCCGGAGCGATGCTGGTCGGATTAACCCCGAGGTCTATCAACCGGGGGATGGTGCCGGCGGCGTTGTTGGTGTGCAGGGTGGACAAAACGAGATGGCCGGTCAAAGCGGAATTGATGGCGGTTTTGGCCGTTTCCAAATCGCGGATTTCGCCCACCATTATAATATCCGGGTCCTGCCTTAAAATGGAGCGAAGTCCGGCGGAAAAAGAATAGCCGATGGCTTCTTCCACTTGAGTCTGGACGATGTTGGGAAGATGGTACTCTACCGGGTCTTCCAGGGTGATGATTTTGGTGTCTGGCGTGTAAATTTTTCTCAAAAAAGCGTAAAGAGTGGTGGTCTTGCCGGAACCGGTCGGACCGGTGGTCAAAATCATGCCGTTGGGCTTGCTTAATTCTTTTTCCAGAATGGCCATCAAATTTTTGTCTATGCCGAGTTCCTCAAAAGGGATGGCGATTGATTTCGGATTAAGAATTCTCAAGACGACAGACTCGCCATAAGCCTCCGGAACAACCGAAGTCCTGACGGCGATTTCTTCTCCGACGCTTTGGTCGGAGCTCCGACTTCCCGTCTGGGCTTCCTTTTTGATTATGCTGAAGCGGCCGTCCTGGGCTTGGTTGCGGACATTCAGCTTCAAGCCGGAAACAAGCTTGATTCTGGAAAGAAGGAGGTTGTAAATTTTGTAATCAAACAGCAAAATGTCGTGAAGCACCCCGTCCAGGCGGAAGCGTAGCCGTATCTGCTTTTCTTGCGGTTCTATGTGGATGTCGGATGCGTCGGCGCTTAAGGCTCCGGCCAGAATTATCTCCAGCACTTCGGAAATTTTCCGGTTTTTCTGGGTAGTGGCCGATGACACGAATAAGTTTTTCAGTTCTTCTATCGTGGAGGTTTTTTTCAAAAACTCGTCCAGTTTCTCGGAAGAAATGTCTATGATGCCTCTTTGCGTTTCTTCATACTCCGGCACCTCGCTATATCGTTTCCACGCTCGAGACAAGCTTTGTTCGGAAACCAAGAAGGTGTTTATTTTGTAGCCTTTTTCTTGGAGGTTTCTTAATATTCTTTGAGTTGTTTCCGGGTTGGGGCTTTCTATGGCCACTTGGAGCTTTTGACCAACTTTTTGGAAAACGGTCAACTTGCCCGCGCGAGCTTCTTCTTCGGCCAGAATTTTAAGGGCGTCTATGTCTATGGTCATTCGGGAAAGGTCAAGATAAGGCAAGTTGTATTTTTGCGACAGAAGCTTGGCCAAATCTTCAGCCTCGCTCTTTCTCATGCTTTCTATTTGCTCTTTATTTTTGTCGTCGTTAAGCAATACCATTTGTTTTGTTATTTTATCCCTTTATACAATCCCTTTCAACACGGTTTGAATTTTAAGTTCCGCTTCGGAGAAATTTTTATACGGACCGGAGATTAAATTGCCGTTTTCTTTCTTGGCCAAGAGAGAGGCAGTCAGTTTTTCTTCGATGCTTTGGCCGTCCCGACGCTCCGGTCGGGAGGAGACAGAAATCATCGCCCAGACTTCTTGCTTTGATTGCCAAATCAAGACAAAAAATGGACGGGGTTCCAGAATTTTTTTTATTTTTTTCATTATTTTGCCGAAAAGCGCGGGCGACGGTTCATTGCCAGTCTTTTTCAAATCTTGTTCGGCGACAAAAGTCCACATGCTTTTGAGTGATTCGTTCGGATAGCTTCTGGCCAAGGCGCGGCCGAGCAATCTGGCGAAAGTTTGGCTTTTATCGCTCATAATGCCGGCGATTTTTTCTTTGTCCGCGCCGAGTTTGAGAAGCGAAGAGGCCAGCGCCAGAGTTTCCGCGCCGATGTTGTTTTGGAGCTGGTCGGTTTCCGCCATCAGGGCGGCTAAGACGAGGTCGGGAACGGGGGATTTTTTTAAGGAAATATCGCCGCTTGATTCAATTATGTTGATTATGGAGAAAACTTTTTCCGCCAGAGTTTCTTCGCCGGCGCTAGAGGAAAGGGTGATTATGTTATCCGGTTCTGCGGCGGTTATTTTCTTGGACACTTCTTCCGGCAGTTTGCCGTCCTTATTTTCTTGGTCGGGCGGCGGAAAGGAAAAAATAATGTCAACTTTGGCCGGCAAGGTTTTGAAAATGACATTTTCTTTGGTTATTTCTTCTTTGCCGGCGTTGATGTTGATGCTGACATAACGGTCGTCTTCGGTGTAAGATATTTCTGTTATCTCTATTTTGTTTTTCGGGATCAATATGGAAGTGGAGAAAACGGCAGACGCGCCAGTTCCAGAAGGAAGAATGGCCAGCCATTTTTCCGCGAAATCCTTTTGCCTTTCGGGGTAGGAATGAACAGGCAGTCCGGCGCTTTTTATTGCCTCAACCAAGGCTTCTTTGGCCAAGTAAATTTCTTCCGCCGCTTTGTTATTTGAGACAACGGCAAAAGACCCGGCGTTGGCGCAAATTTTTCTTATTTTTTCTTCTTGCTCGGGAGTCATAAAGCGTTTATGCTCCATTCCTAGCATGACTTGGAATTTGATTCAACCTGTTTAAAAATAAAAATTTAAAACTAGCAATGTTTACAAGAAAAAAATTAGTGGTAGCATAAAACAAATGAAAACAAATACAAATTACACTTTTCGCATAATTATAGAGCCGGATGAAGATGGCGCGTTTCATGGCTATGTTCCGGCGCTTTCCGGTTGCCACACTTTTGGCGATACGATAGAAGAAACGCGCAAAAATTTAAAAGACGCCATTTCCGTTTACATTTCCAGTTTAATCGCCGACGGGGAATATGTGCCAAAAGACAACAGTTTTGAGTCTTTTGAAACCGTCACGGGAAAAGAATTAGAAACGGCTTATGCCTAAATTGCCCGTTGTAAAAAGCAAGGACTTGGTCAAGATTTTAAAATCTGTCGGATTTTTTGAACATCGGCAAAAAAGCACCAGTCATTTAGTGATGAAACATATTGATGGCAGACGGACAATTGTGCCTATCCATTCCAACAAAGACATTCCGAAAGGCACACTGCTTGCGATTCTTAGAGATATTCAAATCACAAAGGAAGAGTTGGTAAAGATTTTGCGATAAACAGCTATAATAAAACAATGCCCAGAAAAACTTGCCGGCATTGCGATCCGATCATCAGCCATCCGTGGCATTTTTCGGATCGGGCGGGAAATTTTTTGTTTCCGCTGAAACGATTTTTAACGCCTGCCCGGCAACGGTTAGAAAACAAGTTTCCAAAACTTATTTCCAGCCTTCATAGAATTGTTTTATACAATTTGTTCAGGGCGCTTCTGGCCGTTAGAATACTGAAAGAAGCCGGCATAAAAGATGACGACGAAACCGTCTCCAACAGAACTCTTGTCGTCACCAGAGAGGCGGCTAAAAGGGGATTTCCTGTCAAATCTTTTAAATTTTTAGGCGGGGAAAGCACCAATTTTTTCTCCATAAAAATAAAAAACAAAAAGATATTTTTTGAGGTTTTGCCGACCGAAGAAATAGTGAAAATCGCCAAGATAGACTTTGACGATAAATATAAATTGAAGCTAATTTTACAATCCGCCAACTTGCCCCGCGCGGAAGGAGAACGTTTTAGCAAAATTAAGCCGGCGCTCGCTTACGCCGAGAAACTAGGTTTTCCTTTAGTTGTTAAACCGAACAACAGTTCCTTAAGCAAGCACATCACCTGCGGCATCCAAAACGAGGCCGATTTGAAAAAAGCGATTCGCGTTGCCCAAATAATCAATCCGTATTTTATCGTGGAAAAATTTATCAAGGGAGATACGCACCGCGTTACTTTGGTTAATCACGAAATGGCGGGGTGCTGTATGCGGGAAGCGCCTAATGTTACGGGCGACGGGGCGCATACTGTCGCTGAGCGGATTGAAATAAAAAACGAGCACTCGTGGCGCGGAGAGGCTCATCAGAAAAATTTCACTCTGCATAAAATTGTTGCGGATGAAAGCGCGCAAGTTTTTTTGGCAAAGCGGGGGCTAACAGTTGAAAGTGTCTTACCGAAAGGAACAAAAGTTTATTTGCGGGACAAAATTATTTTGAAAAGCGGCGCGGACATTCACGACAAAACAGACGAAGTTCATCCGGACAACATCGCTCTTTTTGAAAAAGTTTCCCGCCTTTGCGAGTCTCCGCTTATCGGCTTGGACTTCATCTGCCAAGATATCTCCCGACCGCATCATCAGCAAGAATGCGCCGTTTTGGAAGCCAATTCTTTGCCCTACATTGATATGCACCATTATCCCCTTACGGGCAAACCCCGAAATGTCGCCAGCCTGATTATGGATTATGTTTTATCGGCTTAAAATAAGGCCTTAACACGAAAATCCTTTAATTCTGCAAAAAGACGAAAAGAAAAGGGCAGATATTTAAAATAGCGACAAAGGGCTATTTTGTATCTGCCTTTTGTTGTATTTAAATTGCCGACTGATTGACGGCAAGTTTATCTTAAGATAAACTTGATTTATTATGAAAAATTCAATAATAGGGCTTAAAGATTTAAGGGAAAATATGGATAATTATATTTCTCAAATTGAAAAAGGGAAATCTTTTGTTGTGGTGAGAAAGTCAAAACCTGTTTTCAGATTGGCTCCGTTGGATGTGTGGGGCGATGAAGGGGCGTGGGAAAGGATTATTGATTTTGCGAAGATTAAAAAGGGAGGAGTGTCGTTGAGTGATGTTTTAGCAAAAATTTAATTTATGGATAGGGTTACCAAATTTCTGAACAAGTTAAGTCAGAAAGAGCGAAATGTCATTAAAGAAGTTTTGGAAAAAGTTAAATTTGGGGATATTGCAAACCTAGACATTAAAAAATTAAAAGGATTGGATAATTGTTTTCGCATCAGAAAAGGAGAAATAAGAATAATTTACAGAATTGATGAGAATAAGGAAGTGTTTTTATTAAGCATTGAAAGAAAAAATGACAATACTTATAAATTTTTATGAAAAAGTTTGTTTCCAATAATCCGGAAGAGTTAAAGAAAATTGCCAAAGACTTGGCCGACAACCTAATGTCAAGGTCTCGCCTTGACATAGGCGGGGGCGCTTTGATTTTGGCTTTGAGGGGAGAGCTTGGAAGCGGGAAGACGACATTTGCCCAGGCGTTTGCCGAAGCGTTGGGCGTGAAAGAAAAAGTGAAAAGTCCGACATTCATAATTTTTAGAAAATCAAAAATACCCGCCTCGCCGGCGGGCAGGGAAAATAAAGGGTGGCGGGAAAAAGGTTTTTTATATTTTTATCATTTTGATGTTTATAGGATAAACAGCGAAAAAGAAATCTTGAATCTGGGCTGGGAAGAAATAATTTCCAATCCGGAAAATGTCGTTCTGGTGGAATGGGCGGACAAGATAGAAAAAATTCTGCCGAAAAATAGTGTCAAAATAAATTTCAAACATTTGAAGGGGGATAAAAGAGAAATTGAGATAGCTTGACGGCAATATCATATGTGATATACAATAAAAATGTCTGAATATAAAGTAAAATTTTACAAAAACAGCAATAATGGCAAAGAGCCTGTTTTTGAATATATAAGAAAACTGGACAATAAAAACGAAGCAAAAGTTTTTAAATACATAGAATTCTTAAGAATCAACGACGGTTATCTGGAAGAACCTTACTCAAAACACATCAAAGGGAAAATCAGAGAATTAAGAATTGATTTTTCAAGAACAAGGCATAGAATTTTTTATTTTACTTTTATAAACAAAACAATTATTTTGTTGCACGCTTTTTTAAAGAAAACAAACAAAACGCCGCCGCAAGAAATTATTAAAGCGGAAAATAATTATAAAGACGTTTTTAATAATCAATTTTTATATGAATAAATTAAATAAAAACAAAATAACAAAAGCCACCGATTTCCATGTGTACCTAAATAAGCAACTCAAAAACAAAGAATTTAAGAAACACTACGATGAATTCGGCAAACAGCTGGAGATTGCCTACCGGCTTGCGCAACTTCGCAAAGAAAAAAGAATGAGCCAAATAGAACTGGCCAAGCAAATCGGCACTACTCAAAGCAATGTTGCGCGAATGGAAAGCGGTCAGCAAAATTTTACCATCGGCACACTAATCAAGTTGGCGGTAATTTTTGAAAAAGACTTAAAGGTGTCTATTGTATGAAAAAAATTTTACTTTTCCCTGGCGCGTTTAATCCTCCGCACAATGGACACATTGAAGCGGTTGAGATTGTTCTTAAAAAAGTTTCATTTGACGAGCTTTGGATCGTGCCGTCTGGGAAGCGCGACGATAAAAACATTACAACAAATTATGAAGACCGCCGAAATTTAGGAAATTTATTCGTTGAATATTTGCAATCGAAAATAAATATTCCGGTAAAATTAATTACGGCGGAGCTGGATAATTTGGACGGAAGGTTCACTTACGAAATACTGAAAGAAATAAAATCAAAATCTAACATAGAGATAACGCAGTTGATTGGTCTAGATGGGTTTTTGGGTCTTCAAAAAAGCAAATTAATTGATAGTCAAGAAAAATTTATTGTAATTAGTAGAAATGGTTATGAATTACCTCAAAATTTTTCTCACAATGAAAATACAATAATCTTTGAAGAAATAACTCAATCAATATCAAGATCAATATCAAGCACCCAAATACGCAATATGATAAAAAACAACGATGTTGGTTACAAAAAATTTGTTCCTGATAAAATCGCCACTTATATTGAAAATCATAATCTGTATTTTTAGTTTTCAAATTGGTTTCACAGTTAAAGAATAATTAAACTGTGGTAGAATTGAGTTAATGCCTGAATCCAACCGCAAAATTCTCGTTCTTTTGGATGCGCACGCAATATTGCATAGGGCGTTCCACGCTTTGCCGGATTTCACTTCACCCTGTGGCGAGCCGACGGGAGCGCTTTACGGCTTCACCGCCTTTTTGATAAAAATTATCCGCGAGCTGAAGCCGGATTATATCGCGGCCGCTTACGACTTGCCCAAGCCGACTTTCAGGCATATCGCTTACGATAAATACAAAGCCGGACGGGCAAAAATGGACGACAGTTTGGCTAAGCAAATCAACCGCTCTCACGACATATTAAAAGCTTTTAATGTTCGCGTTTACAGCGCGGAAGGTTTTGAGGCGGACGACGTTTTAGGAACGATTGTGGAAAAAATCAAAAACCTGCCTGCTGGCAAGCAGGTCAAAATTATTGTGGCTTCGGGCGACATGGATACGCTCCAGCTTGTAAAAGACGACGATGTAGTTGTTTATACTCTTAAAAAAGGAATCAACGAAACGATTATTTACGATGAAAAAGCGGTGATTGAAAGATACGGGTTCGGCCCGGAATTGATAGTTGATTACAAGGCGCTCAAAGGCGACCCGTCGGACAATATTATCGGAATTAAAGGCATAGGAGAAAAAAGCGCCACCGAGCTTATAAAAAAATACGGCGGAATAGAAAATATTTTTGCCAAACTTAAAGAAGAAAAAATTGAAGCCAAGCCGAGAATCATAGAACTGCTCAAGGGGGGAGAAGAAGAAGCTCAATTCAGCAAGACCTTGGCGGAGATAAGAAAAGACGCGCCGGTAGATTTTTCTTTGGAAAAAGTATCATGGAAAGACGGTTTTGAGAAGGAAAATGTCAAACCTATTTTTAGCGAACTCGGTTTTAGAAGTTTGCTGGACAGGATGAATGGAGAAAAGAAAGACAGAAATGAAAACAAAAAGGAAGCGAAAGAAGAAAAATCGGAAGAAAAAAAAGAGGAAAAAACCGGAACGGTTGTTTCCGATCAGCTTATGAATAAAGTTGAAAAGCCGCTGGAGAAAATTTTGGCTGAAATGGAAAACAAGGGAGCTCTCATTGATGCGGATTATTTGAAAAAGTTATCAGAAGAAAAACACAAAGAATTGGATGGGCTGGAGAAAAAAATTTGGAAACTGGCGGGAGAAGAATTCAATATAAATTCTCCCAAGCAAGTGGGCGAAGTTTTGTTCGTAAAACTCGGCCTGGGCGGAGTAAAACCGAAGAAGACTGCCACTGGCGCTTACTCTACCAATATTGCCCAACTCATTAAACTAAAAGGATCTCATCCTATTATTGACGAAACAATGGAACATCGGGAAATTTCCAAACTCGTTTCCACTTACATTGACGCCTTGCCGAAATTGGCGGACGAGAAAAACAGACTGCATACCCATTTTGATTCTTTCGGCGCGGCCACCGGCCGGCTTTCTTCGCAAAATCCGAACTTGCAGAATATTCCCAAAAAAACGGAAAGGGGCAGAGAGGTGAGAAAGGCATTTGTGGCCGACCGAGGCTATAAACTTGTTGACTTTGATTACTCGCAGATTGACTTAAGAGTGGCGGCGATTTTGAGCGGGGATAAAAATTTGATAGAAATTTTTCAGAAAGGCGGCGATGCGCACGCCTCGGCGGCTGTGAAAGTTTTCGGCGTCAAACCGGAAGAAGTAACGGCGGAAATGAGAAGAAAAATAAAGGTCATAAATTTCGGCGTGCTTTATGGAATGGGCATCAACGCATTAAGGCAAAATCTCGGAGGGACAAGAGAAGAAGCGCAAAAATTTTACGATGAATATTTCAAAAATTTCAGCGGCCTGAAAGATTATATAGAAAGAACAAAAAAATTCGCCAGAGAAAACGGCTGGACGGAAACGCTTTTCGGCCGGAGAAGATATTTTCCGGAAATATCTTCCAGATTGGAGTATCTTCAAAAAGAAGCCGAAAGAATGGCGGTTAATATGCCCATCCAAGGCACCTCGGCCGATTTTATAAAGTTGGCGATGGTTAGGGTAGACAAAGCGCTGGAAGAAAATAGGTTGAAAGATAAAGTTTTCATGCTTTTGCAAATTCACGATGAATTGCTTTTTGAAATTAAAGAAGAGGTTGTCGTAAAAGCGATCCCCATAATAAAAGAAGCGATGGAAAGCGTTTACCCGTTGAAAGGGAAAGAGGTTGAACTTGTCGCCGAGCAGTATAAAAAAATAAACTTGCCGGATATACCAATAGAGGTGAATGTGGAAACAGGGGATAACTGGGAAGAAATGGAGATTTATAAATAACTTTATGTTTTACCTTCTTCATGGCCAAGACACATACAGAAGCAGGGAAAAGCTCAATGAGCTTGTTTCGTATTTTAAAACCAAAGTTTCCGGTTTGGGATTTTTTAGAATTGAGGAAGAAAATTTCAATGAAGCTGATTTTAAAGAATTGTTAAGGGGAAAAACTTTGTTTGAGAAAAAATACGTGGTTATTTGCGAAAAAGTTTTGGAAAACAAAGAAGCGCTAAATTTCATCTTAGGCAGTTTGGATGATTTGGCTAAAACGGATAATATGTTTCTTTTTTGGGAAGAAGAAATTGATGAGAAAACTTTGGAAGAATTTAAAAAACAGGCTTACAAAGTTCAAGAATACAAACCCCTTGACGGCGTTAAGTTGAAAGCGTGGTTTGCGGCTAAAAAAGTTCCGGCAAGTATCGCGAGTGAGATTATAAAAAAATGCGGTTCGGATTTATGGCGCGCTTCAAAAGAAATTGAAAAATATGCGCTTGGCGGTTTAACCGCCAAGCAGGAAACGGTAACGGAGTATAATCCATTCGCTATTTGCGATGCCTTTGCGGAGAAAAATAAGACCAAAGTGTGGACGATTTATCAGCAAGCGTTAAGACAGGGCATTCCGGACGAGGAGGTGTTTTTCAAAATTCTTTGGCAGATAAAAAATTTGTTGCTGGTGAAAAAAATGATGAATGCCGGCGTGGCCAATGTCAGCAAGGAAACCGGGCTGCACTCTTTCGTGGCCAGCAAGGCGATAAAAGCGGCGCAAAATTTTTCCGAACAAGAGCTGATAAATTATTCTTACGAAATGCTGAAAATTTATCACGAAGAAAGAAGGGGAGAATCGGAACTGCCGATTGAATTTGAAAAATTGTTGATTTCATCGTGAAGTTCCAAAATAGCTGTTTTTTCAGAGCCCGAAGTATTTTTCTGCTGAAAAATCATCTTTACTCGCGCCGCCGCGCTCCGTAGTGCTCTTCAAAAACACTATTTTGGAACTTCACTGCTCCATCTTGTCAATCCTTCTTTTGTATTTTTCTCCATTGGAAAAAGCGGTAGTTAGCCAAGTTTCAAGTATTTGTTTGGCTAATTCAAAACCGACTTCATTAGCTGGCAAGGACAAAACATTAGCGTCGTCGTGTTCGCGGGATTGTTTGGCGGTTGCGATATCGTCGGCTAAAGCGGAACGCACGCCATGGAATTTATTGGCGGTGATATCCACCCCCACTCCCGATCCGCAGATCAGCACGCCTTTGTGTTCCTCTGGTTTTTCCGACACTTTTTGAGCCACCAGTTTGGCGAAATCGGTGTAGTCGTCGTTGGGGTCGTAAGCAAAATTGCCCATATCTTCAAATTGATATTTCTTCTCCGCCAGAAACTTTTTTATTTCTTCTTTAAGCTGGAAACCGCGGTGGTCGGCGCCTATATAAATCATAGCGTTATTTTAATATATTTCGGCAAAAAAAACAGCGCGCGCTTTATTAGTCTTTAATATTGCCTCCACGAGGATTCGAACCTCGGACCATCTCCTTAAAAGGGAGCTGCTCTACCACCTGAGCTATGGAGGCATTTTTTACAAAGGCAAATCAAAGGCGAATAGTCCCGGCCCCGTTAAAATCAAAGAAACGGCTATGGCCAGTTTTATAAGCCTTTCGGTCCAAGAGCGAGGATGCTGACCCCGCATTATGATTGAGCTGGCTATTATTATAAGCGATACGGCTATTGCGGCGGCTTGAGTGAAGAGACCGATAACAAGAAAAATTCCGCTTAGAAAAACAATCCCGCCCAAGATTCTTTGAAGCGCGCTTTGTGGCGAGATTATTTTTCCGAATCCATGTTTTATAAGAGGAATGCCCAAAGCGATTCTCAAAATAAAAGGAGCTAAGAACGAAAAATTGAAAAGTTCTGGGAATAAACCGGGCATTTTCGCATTATAACCTTAGTAAGACTTGGAGTCAATTATGTTGTTTTTGCCGTCGTAAAGGGTGATTGTTTCTCTTTTTTTCTTCCACAACTCTTCGCTTCTGTCCAAGTAAATCCGCCATCCCGGAAGATAAAAGTCGGAATCATCTTTGTGTTTCTCAAGGCAGGTTTTGTAATTGGCGTTCTGCGTAACATAATCCTGGCAGGAAGAAGAAAGTTTGAACGAGTATTTATAGGGAACAGAAATGACAGTTTGGCAGGAAGACACTCTGTCTATGTAATCCAGGCACTGGTCGTTATTGATAAGATTGGCGGGAGGTTCGTCGTCTCTTAAAAGAGGGCATTCCGTGTTCAATTCCGGGGTAAATTCGTGGAATTGCTCAAAATAGCCGACGCACTTATTCATTTTAAAACTTGTCCCAAGTGAGCTTTTGCCCGTTACGATGACGGCTTTTTCTCCCGGCTTCAGATAAATGTCTTCTTGGGGCTGGCTGGCGGCGCTGGCGTATATATAGAAAGCTCCTTTCCCGATTACGACATCAAGTCCGGTTTTGCCTTTCAATTTCCAGCCGGTTATTTTTAACGAACTTTTGTTTTTCTTGTCGGCTTTTATTTCCAAGTATTCTTCATCGGGGTTTGTTTCTTTAGCCCTTCTTTTTTTAAGTGTCGCAAAATCTGGTCTGACCGAACTCTGACTGGACGAGCTTTGAACCTTTGATTTGGCGGAAGACGATTGTCTGGAAGAAAAGTTTTGGGCGGCTTCTTTGGACGGATCGGAACTTTTCGTTCCCAGAATTTCTTCCGTCTGTTTTTTGGTCTCTTGCGCCGCTTTTTGCTGGGGTTTGTTTAAAAACCATCCGCTTTTTGACGACGGCCGCAACGGTCCGCCCGTAAAGAGCCAGACAAAAGCCAATATAATTATTATGAAAACAAAAGCCCTCAAATCCTTCATCGCGTCCATAAGTCTTTACAGTTTATCGCAATTCTAATCTTGTGTCTATCAAACCACAGCGTAAGTCTTTTGATACAAATAATTGATGTTTATGATACAATTAAAACCGCTTTAAATAAGGCTATTTTGATAATTATTTCAAAAAATGATGCGATTGCGGTTATTTTATGATACAATTGCGCCATATGGAAAAATTAACAAAAAGAGAATTAAGCATCCTTGAATTTATCAGGAAAAACAAACGAGCCGGTAACGCCGAGATAGCAAATTATCTCTCGTCCATTTCTTCCGTCGCCTCAAGAATAACGATAATAAGAAGCATAAACGCGCTGATCAAAGCCGGGCTTATTGAACGAAAAGGAGAAGGCAGAAACGTTTACTATGAAGAAGAATCGGCAAGCCCTCTGCTCGCCTACTTTGACATTGAAGAATATTTTAAAAAATCTCCCGATGAGAGGAGTTTGGCTTTTGAAAGATTTAATTTTGGAATTTTTGACAGTCTTGGCGAAATTTTTTCCAAAGGGGAATTGGATGAATTAAAAAATCTGAATGACGGTTATGAAAAAAGAATAAAAAATTTGCCCCCCGCGATAATTAAAAAAGAGTTTGAAAGGCTGACGGTGGAGCTTAGCTGGAAATCCTCGCAGATAGAAGGGAACACATATTCTTTGATAGACACGGAGATCTTGATAAAAGAAAATAAAGAAGCCGAGGGACACAAAAAAGAAGAAGCTGTAATGATTTTAAACCACAAAAAAGCTCTGGAATATATTATAGGAAACAGAAACGAGTTTAAAAATTTAACATTGAGAAAAATTGAGGATGTTCACGGTCTTATTATTGACGGATTGAGTGTGGCGAAAGGTTTAAGAAAAAAAGCCGTGGGCATTACCGGCACCAAATACAGACCATTGGATAACGAATATCAGATAAGAGAAATGATGGAAAAAACAGTTGATGTTGTAAATAAAAAACTGGATGATCCTTTTTCTAAGGCGATTTTTACAACGCTTATGATTTCTTACATCCAGCCGTTTGAGGACGGCAATAAGCGCGCGTCAAGGCTTTTGGGGAACTCCATTCTTTTGGCAAACAACGCTTGTCCGCTTTCTTACAGAAGCATCAATGAAGCCGATTACAAAAAGGCGGTAATTATTTTTTATGAGCAAAACAGCGCCAGATTCTTCAAAGAATTATTTATTGAACAATTTAAATTCGCCGTTAGTAATTATTTTTTGGCTTGATGTGTTTTTTCTATAATTTAAGTATTTCAGTTTAAAACCTGGAGGTTATATATTATAATTTTTCGGTTTCGTTATTTCTGGTGAACTGGGCAGAAATGCGCCGAGCGGCCGCCGATTTTGAGGCGGGTGATTATACCGCCGTCTTTCTTTTGGCATAAATTGCCGGTGAGGCGGTAGGCGTATCGCATTTCTTGATATTCGCCTTTGTGTCCGAAAGGGTCGCGATAATCGGAAGACGATGTTCCACGCGCTGTTATCGCTCGTTTAAGAATTAGCAAGATCGCTTTATATATCAAATCTATTTCTTTGTCGCCCAAGTTTTTAATGTCTTTAACTGGATGGATTCCGGCAAGCCACAAAATTTCATCGGAATAAATATTGCCGATGCCTGAAACTAAAGACTGATCCATCAAAACCGTTTTTATCTTTCCGCTCTTTTTTGAACGGATTATTTTTTTGAAATTTGCAAGAGTGAAATATTTGTCAAAAGGATCAATGCCAAGATTAAGATCGGCAGTCTCTGCAAGTTTGCTCGTTGGTAAAACCAAAACTTTGGCAAATTTCCTCATATCGGAAAGAGCCAGTTGTTTTTTGTTGGATAAATCAAAAACAAGGTGAATAAAGCGGTTTTGGGGGTCGTCCCTTATCGCCCCCGCTTCTTTGCCCAGCCATCTTGCCTCGCCCGCAACGGGAGGGGTTACCAGTTCCCATTTGCCGTATAAAAAATGGCCGGTCATTTTTTGGTGGACGAGGATTGTCTTGTTGCCAGTTAAATCAATGAGGATGTTTTTTCCGGTTCTTCGGACATCTAAAATTTTTTCACCAAAAACTGCTCTTTTGAAATTTTCAAAAGAGCAGTTTTTAAACATCTTTTTCCAGTCAGTCTCAACACCCGCAATTTTCAGTCCCGGCAAAATTTTTCGCAAATCCGATACAATTGTCTGGACTTCGGGTAATTCAGGCATAAATTTCAATCTTAAAAATAAAATCTAAAAACTGATTAAAATCTAAAAAATAAAATTACTTTCCCAATATCTTCAGCGCTTCTTTGATTCTGGCATTGACGCCAGTGATATTGTCGGGGATTTTTTTAATCGCTTCGCGCGCTTCGGCGGGGGAGTAACCTAGAGATTTCAACGCCTCCATCACATCTTGTTCGTCTTTGAAGGCGGCGCCGGCGGATTCGTCCAATTTGCCCATTTTGTCCCGAAGCTCAATGATCACCCTTTCCGCCGTTTTCTTTCCTATGCCGGAAACTTTGGTCAGATAGGAAATTTCTCCGGAAGCGATGGCTTTTTTTATCGTGTCCAGCGGGGCGATGCTCAATATGCCCACAGCCGATTTCGGTCCGATGCCCGATATTTGAATGAGTGTTTCAAAAAATTCCAATTCGGGATACGATTCAAATCCGTACAACTCCAAAGCATCTTCTTTGACCCGCAAATGCGTCCACAGGCTAGCCGTATCGCCCGATTTTCTCAATGTGTCGGGCAAGGCATGCACTTTATAGCCCAATCCATTGGCGATTATCGTCAGAAATTTGTTGCCTTTTAATTTAATTTTCCCTTCAATATAAGAAATCATCGGTTTTTCAAATAGTCTAAAATTTTAATAACATCATCGTCGCGGTCTTTGCTTTTTAAAATTATTATGGCGATTTCTCTTGAGTCTGTTTCAGTCGGAGGCAAGGAAAATATACCGGCGAAAGTTTTTCCGGCCATGTCCGTATAACCGGTCTTTCCTCCCAAAAAGTTTTCCAGGCCGGAGAACTTGTCGCCGTTGGCCCATTTTTTCATACCCTCCGCGAATTCTTTTTTTCTGGTGATGTCCAGTATTTGTTTTTTGTTTTTAAAAATATAAGAAACTAAACCGAAGAGGTCTTCGGGCGTGGAGATATTTTTGGAAGACAGACCGCTGGAATCGGCAAAAAAAGTTTTTGGCATTCCGATGGATTCAGTCTTTCCGTTCATATGATTTAAGAAATTTTTTGTCCCAATATGGTCGGCCAAAGTTTTGGCGGCGGAGTTGCTTGATTCCAGAAGCAGGGGATACAACAGACTGCTTGTGGAAATCACTTCTCCCTCGGACAAACCCCTGATGCTCGGATTTTCTCCAATAAGGGCTTCGGGCGGGACGATGGCGATTTGCGACTGGTCAATCGTTTCAAGAGAAACCAAAGCGGTCATCAGTTTGGTGATTGAAGCCATGGGGAATTGCTTGGATTTATTTTTTTCAAGGATAATTTCGCCGGTTTGAATGTCGGCTGCCAAATAGCCTTCGGCCGACAAGGACGGTTTTTTAGCAGTTGCTTTTTTGATAACAGAATAAGGAAGCGGCGCAGCTGCGTAAATAAAAGTCGTTCCGGCGCTGGCGATGTAACGGCGGGCAGTTTTAGCGGCCGCGGCCGTCGCAGAAGAAGCCGTTGTTCCGATTAAAACAGCCGTAGCCGTCCAAAACAGGTAAGATAAAAATGAGTGTTTTTTCATCGGGCGTGTTTCTCGCTTTATTCTACCATCCTTGCGTTTTTAAAAAAAGACGCTATGATTGGGAAATAAAAATATGCCGATAACATCATCAGCCAAAAAAGCCCTAAGGCAGTCTTTCCGGAAGAAAGACTTTAACTTGAAAAGGCTCAACGAAATGAAAGCCTCTATTAAAACTGTCCGAAAATTAAAAACGGAAAATAAAGACGAAGCTCTGAAGCAATTGGCTGTCGCTTATAAAGCCATAGACAAGGCGGCCAAAAGAGGCATCATCAAAAAAGGCGCCGCCGACAGAAAAAAGTCCAGATTGGCTAAATTCTTGGGGAAGTAAAAGTAAGTTTTTATTAAATTTTTCTATTAAATTAGAGTATATTTGCTATCGCCGGTAAACTACAATTTTAAATACTCTAATCGATTCAGTGCCAACTCTAACAATTCCGCCCTCCCGTTAGTGCGCAAGCCCGCTCGCAAGGACAAGAGGAGTGCGAGCGGGACTCCCTTAGTTTGTTATAATTAAAAAATGGCAGACATTTTCTCAAAGGCCGACAGAAGCAGAATCATGTCATTGGTCAAGAGTAAACATTCAAAAATTGAACATAATTTTGCAAAATTCCTTAGACAATCAAAGATAAAATTCAGAAGGCACGTTGCGAAATTACCCGGTAAACCGGATTTTCTCCTACCAAATAAAAAAACCGTTATATTTGTTGATTCTTGTTTTTGGCATGGTTGCCAGTATCACTGCAAATTGCCGCAGACCAACGCAAGTTTTTGGAAGAAAAAAATTGCACGCAACAAAGAGCGTGACCGTGAAATTAACAAAATCTATAAAAAAATGGGGTGGACAGCCGTTAGAGTCTGGGAGCATAGGCTGAAAAAGCAAGATGGTAGGACAGCACCAGGCCAGAGCATTAACTTTCTCGACATATAATGTTAAAATATAAATCGTGAGCACATCATCAAAAAACAATAAACTAAAAGCCATCGATCTTTTTGCTGGCATTGGGGGAATGCGATTAGGTTTTCAACAAGCTGGCTTTCAAATTGTCTACTCAAATGATGTTGATAAATACGCTTGTGCAACTTACAGAAAAAATTTTGGAGAAATAGATGAAAAAGACATACGACAAGTTGATCCACTGACGGTTCCAGAGTTCAATGTCTTGCTCGGCGGATTTCCATGTCAGCCGTTTTCCATGATTGGAAAACGCGATGGATTAAGTGATCCAAGAGGACAATTATTTAATGAGGTTGTTAAGTTTTTAAATATCAGAAAACCTAAAGCTTTTGTGCTCGAAAACGTAAGACATCTTTTGAAACACAATAAAGGAGAAACTTATGCTTTAATAAAGTCAGAACTTGAAAAAGCCGGTGATGGGTACAAAGTCGTTGAGAAAATACTTGACTCAAAAGATTTTGGCGTGCCGCAACATAGAGAAAGAATCTATATTGTCGGAATAAGAAATAATGACAGTCATTTTGAATTTCCAGAGTTGAGACAAGAATCTGGTGAGAACAAATTAAAAAATATCTTGGAAAAGACAGTACCAGAAAAGTATTATTTATCTCAAAAGTATTATAGTGGGTTATTGGCTCACAAAAAAAGACACGCAAACAAAGGTAGCGGTTTCGGTTGCGAAATATTAAATCCTGAAGGTGTGTCTAATACTCTTGTGTGTGGAAGTATGGGACGAGAAAGAAACTTAATTAAAGACAAACCTGTGCAAAAAAACAAATGGGGTGTCAGAAAATTAACGGAGCGAGAGTGTGCTAGATTGCAAGGGTTTCCAGATTGGTTTGAGATACCAGTCTCAACAACGCAAGCATATAAGCAATTCGGTAATTCTGTTTCGGTTCCTGTGATAAGAGAAATCGCTAAAGCACTTAAGAAGACAATGCGGAAGAGTTCTGTTCCGGTGACTGTGAAGTCTCACGAAAAAATTCTTCGTTCCTTAACGCAGTCTTATGTTGCTTGAACATATCCTTAATCTCAATCTTAGAAAGCGCGGGTAATACTTTATATCCACCAAAAAAATTACTTTTTCTCATTAAGAAACGAATTTTTGCTTCTTTTTGAGATTCAAAAAGTTTCGGATTTTCAATTACAAATTCCAACAACGCATGGGTAAAAATCCGACTGCGACCTTGAGTTCCAGTTAAAATAGTTCTTGTATAATCAAGCATTGAAAAAAATTCTCTGGTTAGTTCAAACGGGTCTGATCTTTCTTGGTCATAGGTTACATGAGCTCCCCACCATAACATTGCAAGTCCATGACGAGCAAGATTTGACGCTCCTGCTCCAGACAAAAACCAGTGTTCTATTATATAACCACCCTTTTTCTCATTTGGTTGATTTTCTATCGGCCATCTTTTTTTCATATATTCCCAATGCGGAACATGTGCCAAGTATGCCCAAATGCGACCACTTGTAGCTTCTGTGGGAGAAAAAGATTTATACGCTTCATAAATTTTAATCGCATTTTCAAAATCGTGTTTGCCGCTATCATCGGGCAGAAGGAGGGTCACATCTTCCGAAACAAGAACGCCATGATTTACAAGCACCACCGATTCGGAGAATCCCGAAAATTTATCATTGAGATATAGATTTATACCATCGTTTGCCTCAAGTTTGGCAATGGTATCGAGAACAAATTCATTTTTGAATAGTTTTAATGGTTGCATATTATTCGTCATTGGCTGAAATAAATTGATTCACCACTTTCAGCATTCCCCATAGCGACCTTTCAACTGGGTTGCTGAGAATCGCCTGAGCGATTTCGGGAACTTTTTCAGATTCCCACGATATTTTTTTAATTTTTTCGTCACTGTTTCTTCGAGACTCTATCACTTTGTACCAACTTAGATTTTCATACTGTTCACCATCAGACATCATTTCTGTTAAAGTGTACATTAGGGCTGGAAGAACAATCGATGAGTGGAACATCGGAGCAAATTGGTCATAGCCGACCAGTTTACGATAAAACTTGTAATCACCAGCCGGTAAATTAACAATGATTTTTTCTTCTCCCAGGAAAAACTTGATGGGACCGTTTAACATCGAATATGGTCGAATTTCCATAAAATTTGAAACCGACTTTTGAGCTTCCCATTTTTTCTCTGCAAAGAAATGATCTCTGCCACCGTAAGCTAAAACATCACCTTTGGTAACTTCCATTTTAAAACCGGCATAATCCTTGTTTGCTTCTTTGATTTCGTAGGGGGAGATTGATTGGTCGGCCACGATAAAGAAACTAATTTCTACAAAATCACGGAGATCTGTTGAAGGAATAATAATGGCTTGTTCCGGATCATGAGAAATATATGCGACTCGAAACAAAGTTTGGGGACATTGAACTTCAGTAAGAAAACACGCCTCACGATTGGAGATTAACTTCTCAATACTATCTTGTACTAAATCATGGATAACATTGATTACGATCTCGTCTCTGCTTTTTTGAACGGAATGAGTAACCTTATAATTGCCAGACGGTATGTCGTCTTGCAAATTAAGTACGGGATGTGGAAATGATAAGTGGTCGATTTTCATATTTGATATGCAGTTACATTTAAGGCATAACGTTCGGGCGAATCAAAGGCGACACGCAGTTTTATTATTCCACTTTGATCAAAAGATAGTCCGTTGATTTTCTCTCCCGAAACTTTATAACCAGCGCCACTTTCATCAACAGCTTTTAATATTTTCACTGGAGCATAGGAATCATCAGTCCCAGCTTGAATTACCAACGAACAAGGAGTATTGCTTGGTCCTCCTCGAATTATCATTATATGTTCCTCGGTGCCGCTAGCTCCCTTTGATGCAAATGTTCGGCAAGAAATATTTTCAATAATTCTTCCATGCTGGCTACCACCCCCGCTGTTCTTTTTACCCTTTCTTTTCGTGACTTTCACTCCGCTTCTGTCATTTCTAGGAAAATCGACACCAGGTCCAGATGTATCTTCTTGTCGATTAGTGATGATGGGAGGTTGAATTACGACAAGATCGGGTTTTTTTGAGGGCATACGTTCATCGTCTCCAGTCTCTGCCCCGGTTTCTTCCAGGCTGTACTCTCCAGTTAATAAAATTCCTCCACCAGATGGGATTCCAGATTCGTTTTCTCCTGGGAGATAAATCAGTCTTTCGAGTCCAGGAATATGAAGGGATTCGGCATCACGAGATTCCACCAAATCAAGAATGACTTCGTTAACAAAATCTCTAATTTCTTTTTCGGCAATTTTTGCATTTTCTTTTGATTTTGGATCTTCCTTGTCTTTAATAAATTCGTGACTCCATTTGTCATGCGTGGCGTTTTCCATTTCACGCAAAATTTCATTGCCTTTCTTATTTGTATTATCGCAAACAAACACTCCAGCATACGATTTCATGGATGGATGAGACTTTTTTTGGATTACCATACCCGTACCGCGCATATAGCAGATACGACTTTGATATTTTTCACCGACAAGAATATGAAGTGCACATTTGCCTAAAACGGGAAAATTTCTCGGATACACTTTGCCATTTTTGTAAGCATTGTAATAAGGTAGAGGATTGTGATTATCTTTTGCGTCGGGTTGGTCGTCAGTAAAATATTTTCCCATTACTTCCTCAATATTTTCTTTTGTTATTAAGATATCACCGACCTTAACTTCAAGAAGACCAGAAAGAATGGAATTCCAAAAATAATTTAGGACAGATTTTGCGATATGTTCCTTCCAGTTTTCTGGATCTTCGTACCCAACTATAAATATGTCCGTTCCGCGTTCTTTTCTTTGAAAAATTTTCGGAATATCGTCAACATTTCGGACGGGCTTTTGTTCAAGGTAACCGAATGAACCGTCTCCTTGCATTGGCTTACCGTCTTTCTTGTGACTCACCAGTCTAAGCTTTCCTTGAAATACAACTTTGTTATTTTCAATAACACTTGAGACAAAGATTGTTCTTAATAATGATGCGGCAAAATATGCTCCTTTTCCTAAACCGAAAGAGCCGCCTTGTCCTTCTCCTTTTGATGTTGAACCGATGGATTTCAGCAGACTGTAATAAGCGCCCTTCTGATCTTCATCATCGCCCGTTAATCCGCAGGTATTATAATCGCCAATTCTAAAAACACCGATTTCTTTATTTGATTTAAACAAATCAAGCGCATAATCAAAAAATTTTACACTGTCTTTATCGTGCTGTTTATATTCTCTGCAGGCGCTAAAAATTTGTTTAAGTCCTTCTGGATTTGGAAGATCCAAAACTTTCAACATTTTCATTTCAAACACCGCCTTCGCTGGTTTTTGAATACTTGCATCAATGATGTTTTGTATTGATTCTCTGGCCAAATAGTAGGCAACATTACCATCGAATCTGTTTGTAACAGAATCGTTAAATCCTGTCTCCGTACCTCCGCCCGTCGGTGCAAACTCGTATATCAATTTCTTATTGTTTGCAGTCATTATAGTTTGAAGTCGTTACTTTTTTTAAAATGAAACTTTGATTTTGTTTCTTTCACCCTCTTCTCAATTTCAGAAAAGATTTTATCCACTTCTCTTTCGTCGTATTCGTAAAGTTGGTTATTGGAACAATTTCCCAAAACTTTCAAGCGATGAAGCACCGCTTTTGTGCGGTGGGTAGCAAGTCTTTTAAATCTATCCCTTTTTGTTTCCATAATTTATTAACAGTTTATTCACTATATACATTGCTTATTTAATGGGTATATCGTATATTATACCAGTGGCAAAATAAATGCAAGCCCTCCGCCCCATCGCCCATGCCTTTTCAAAAAAATCCCGCGCAAAACAAAAAAGAATTAAAAAGAGATGGGGCAACTTTCCGACCAAGTTATTATTTTGCCCTCGGCAGGAAGATCTCTCCTTACAGGAGCAGTACAGTTTTCGCATCGTGCTTACAAAGTTTCACGCAATATGCTCAATAATTTGAAAAGGGAGGACAACGTTCGTTACCTCATTTGTTTTTCCATTCCAAAGCAACTCAACCTCTCTGTCATCATCAAAGAGCAAGAAACGATACTTTTCCGGAAGCGGTTTCCCCGCTTCCAAGTATTTCACAACATCTCTTTTTTCATTATCGGTTAATTTCATAAATTTATTTTTGTTCCTTGTGGCCATTTAAAGATTCCTCTCCAATTTTCCAGACGCTCTTTTCTAAAAAGGCCTCAATGGTTTGACGAGTTGCTTTGTTGATAAGGTTAGAATGAGAGATTTTATTGCTTTTTGCATAATCGGAAAGCAAGACAATCTTCTTACCCTCTAAATATGCCAAACGTTTGTGATAACTATTAGTAAGAGCCTTGCCAACGATCCCTTCCATAATTCCGGTTGCACCTTTTTCATCAAATTCTTTGAAAGCGTCGTAATATTTCTTTCTATCGATAAACTTTATGTTTATTGGCACAAAACCTTCTCGTATGAGTAAGTAGTTATTGATAACTCGTCCAATACGGCCGTTTCCATCATTAAAGGGATGGAGGTATTCAAAGACAAGATGAAGCCGTGCGATACGCTTGATAATATTTTCATGGCTTGTCGCATTATATTCTGAAAGTATTTTTTCAAGACTTCCGTTGATTTCTTTTGGAGCGGGAGCAATATGGCTTCCGACACGGACATATTCTCCCTCTATGCGAAATCTTCCAGCAATTTCATCACGAATATTCGACATGAGCATCTTGTGGAGTGACAGGATGACGTCAAAGCCGAGCTCTTTCTCTTTAGCTTTTTTGTCTATGTAGGTTACAACTCGAGCAAGATTTTTTGCTTCAAATATTTCTCGTTCAGAAATATACCGATCAAGATCAATCTGGAGAAGTATCTTTTCAGTCTCTTCAAGACTCAACGTACTGTTCTCGATTGCGTTCGAGTTGTATACCTGATCGGCGATTTCCGCCTCGCTGATAAGATTAATAAGCGCATCTTTTCCTGTTGATGCTTTGTAGTATCTTTCTCGGAGTAAATTGATTTTATTAAATATAGCAGCTGTTTTTGCCATTATGGGTTAAGTGTAGACTCTTTCACGTTTTTGTCAACCATAATCGTGAAAACCTCTCTTTTTTCTTACATTTTCACGATTTTTTACCACAAAACAGCTAATTGATATTCCAAATTCTATTATTTTGCCCCCGCGAGGAATCGAACCTCGATTTCAGCCTTCGCAGGGCCGTGTCCTATCCATTGAACGACAAGGGCGTAAAAATCTATTTTATCCACCCCGACGCTTCGGTCGGGGAGCCGACTGAAGCGTCGGCTTTGAACGACAAGGGCATTGTCAGAATTTCAAAGCTCGGGCGATGACGGCGACAAGGGATTCTTCAATCTTTTTTTCTTTAAGATATTGCAAAAGGTATCTTCTTATTTGTTCCGGGTCGGCGTCGCCCAGCAATATTACGGTGTGAGTGGAAAAAGTTTTTTTTGATTCCAAAATCAGCTCTTTCTTTATCGGAGGATTGTAGTTTATCCAGAAATGGCCGATGTCTTCGTAGTTTAAATTTCTGTTTCCAAACGACACGCCTCCCGAGTTTATTTCGTGAATAATCGTTCTCGGCCTTCTGGATCCGTGAAGCCCGACGGAAAATCCGGCCAGAACGGCAAAAACGGCGAATAAAAAATTACGCAAAATAACGGCCGCCAAAACAAGGGCGGCGGTGATTATGCCGAGCGTCCAATACCACTCCGGAGTTTTTTCGTGGAATTCGTATTCCGCCGCATTCCATCTTATTTTTGAAGGGAGGTTGTCCATATTTACTATATTTTACCTTACTATAATATATTAATAGCAGAGAAAAGTCATTATGGGAAAATTTTACTTGACCACGCCAATTTATTACGCCTCCGGAAAACCGCACATCGGGCATAGTTTTACCGCGGTGTTCGCCGATGTCGTCGCCCGGCGGCAAAAATCAAAAGGTAAAGATGTTTATCTTTCGGCCGGGCTGGACGAGCACGGCTCAAAAATAGAAGAAAAAGCGAAAAAAGAAAACAAAGACCCGCAAAAATTCACGGATGAAATCGCCCAAAGCTATTTAAGCGCGTGGAAAAGTTTGGGGATAGAATACAGCGATTTTATCAGGACAACATCCCTAAAGCATAAAAACGGCGTTTTGGATTTTGTGAAAAAAATGCGGGATGCCGGCGATATATATGAAGGGGAGTATGAAGGCTTGTATTGCGTCGGGTGCGAAAATTTCGTGCTGGAAAGAAATTTGGTAAACGGACTTTGTCCCGATCACCTTATCGCGCCGCAAAAAATAAAGGAGAAAAATTATTTTTTCAATCTCAAAAAATATCTGCCGGAAATAAAAAAGAAAATAGAAAACGGGGAGCTGAAAATAATTCCCGACAGCCGGAAAAATGAAACGCTGGCGATGATGGAATCCGGCGTTTCCGATTTTTCCGTTACTCGCGAAAATCTTCAGTGGGGGATACCTTTTCCTTACGGCAAAAACCAGACCATTTATGTCTGGGCGGAAGCGCTTATGAATTACGCTACTGTTTTGGATTATCCCAACGGGGAAAATTTCAAGAAGTACTGGCCGACGGATTTGCATATTATCGGGGCGGAAATAAACAAATTTCATTCCATTTTTTGGCCGGCGATGCTGATGTCGGCCGGGTTGCCTTTGCCGAAGGAAATTTTTATCCACGGACTTTTTACTGTAAACGGGCAGAAAATGAGCAAGACGATAGGCAACATCATTGACCCGATTGAGCTGGCGGAAAAATTCGGCGCGGACGCGGCACGATATTTGATGTTGTCGCAATTCCCGGCTTCGGAACACGGCGATGTGAAAGCCGAAGAGTTCGCCCGAAAATACAACAGCGACTTGGCCAACGGAATCGGCAACCTGCTGGAAAGGTCTTTTACGATGATGATTGATTATCGCGGCGGTATTCTTGACGCTAAAAACGGCCTTGATGAGAAAATAAAATCATCGGCCGAAAAAACCGAAAAAAGTTACGGAAACAATTTTGATAATTACAAACTGTACGAAGCCTTAGCCGATGTTTTCGCCTTCATCAAAAAACTGGATATTTATATAAACGAAGAACAGCCGTGGTTGCTGAATAAAGACCAATCCGCCGACGGACGAGAAAAATTGGACAAAGCTTTAAACACTCTTTTGTTTGGCATAGAAAAAATAATCATCTGGCTGGAACCGTTTATGCCGAACAAAATTGGGGAAGTGAAAAATCACATCCTCAAACTCCAATCCGGCAAACTCAAAAAAGGCGAGAAGCTCGGCTTGTTCCCAAGAATTTAGTTTTTTGGTTATCCACAGTTTGTCTTTCTGTTTTAATTTTGTTCAATAGTGCTATTATTTCACTAGCGGCAAAATATTAAACTATTATCAGTTAATTTTTCCGGTTCTCGTTTTTAAAAATTAGAAATTTTTTAGAAATTAGAAATTAGGATTTAGAAATTTTAACCAAATGGTTCCTCAAAAAGTTTTTTTCACCAAAGGGGTCGGGCGGCATAAAGATTATCTCCAGTCGTTTGAGCTGGCGCTTCGCGATGCGGGCATAGAGACTCAAAACCTGGTTACGGTGTCCAGCATCTTTCCTCCCGGATGCAAAAGGATTTCCAAAGAAGAGGGAGTAAAGTATATGAAAGCCGGCTCAATCAGATTTTGCGTTATGAGCCGCAACGCCACCAACGAGCCGAACAGGCTTATCGCCGCCTCGGTCGGCCTGGCCATACCAAAGGACAGCAACCAATATGGCTATTTGAGCGAGCATCATTCTTTCGGCGATACGGAAGAAAGGGCGGGAGATTACGCCGAAGACTTGGCGGCGACAATGCTGGCCACCACTCTCGGCATAGAGTTTGATTCAAGTAAAGATTGGGACGAAAGAGAGAAGCAATACAAAGCCAGCGGGAAATTCATCACCACTTCCAATGTTACCCAATCGGCCCAGGGACACAAAGAGGGATTATGGACGACCGTTCTCGCCTCGGCGGTTTTTATCTTGGAAGAGGAGCAGGCAATGGAGAATCAAAAAACGCCATTGATTTGACAGAAATGTTGTTTTTGTGCTAAGGTTTAAATCGGTTTTGTTCATTTAATAATTTTCACAATAAACTCAATTTTAGGAGAATTTATGACTGATCTGTATAAAAATAAAGTTCTTGTTGTTGAAGACGATAAAGATTGGATAGAAAACTGGAGAAATGGAATAAATAAAGAAAAAATTTCGTTGACTTTTGCTCCAACAGTGCAAGAGGCGGAAAAAATTCTTTTAAACGATGTCAGTTTTGACGCTATTGTTATGGACGCTTTGTTGATAGATAAAGAAACTAAAAAGGAAACAATGACCTTCTCTTTGGTTGAAAAAATAAGATCATCTATTTTTAATTACAAAGGTCCGATCATTGCCTTATCAAGTAGTGACACATACAGAAAGGAATTGGTAAAAGTCGGTTGTAATTATCAAGCTCCTAAAGTCGATTTTTTTCAAAAATTATCCGAGGTTTTAGGTTTTTAGGCTTAACCTTGCGTTGTAAAATGGAATCGCTACGGTGCGGTTCCATTTTTTTATTTTTTTGATAACATTAAGATATGGACAGGTTTTTAGAAGAAAGTTGGAACAGGACAGTGGAAACAGAAAAAGAACTAACCCCTGAAGAAAAGGCTTTTTCCGTTATTCTAACGATAGAAGACGAAATTTCTAAAATTAAAGACAAAGAAGACCAAGAATACCTTTGGGGAATTTTAAACGGTTTGAGGCAAGAAATTGTTGATTACGCTAAAACAATAAAAGTGGTTGAAAGCCCTTATGGCAAGAAGTTTGAAACTCAGTCTTCTTTTGAAAACAAAAGAAGACCAAACCATAATTCTATAATTTCCAGTCTCCTTACTTTTTATCGTTATCTTAGGAAAGACAAATTAAACACAAGTTGGGTTGAAGATCTTGGCTATGACGGAGATATTAAAAACGATTATGAAAAATTTGACAGATGGGAAGTAACCGACTGGGCGATTAATTTAAATGGAGCATTAAGTAAAGAAGCCAACAAAAAAGAACCTCAAACAGTAGTATAATTTTACTCTACAACAATCGCACCGAAATTTTTCGGGCTTAAGTGGTCGTGATATTTCCAGTTGCCGGCGATGTCAAACTTAAACGACCAGCTGTCGCCGGGCGGAACGCCCTTGCAAGCGTCAAAGGCGCTGCCGAGGCATCCGCCTGTTGTCGGGTAATCTTTGTGGGTGGGATGCATCGCCGAAGCCGGCCACATTGACTGCTGGCTTTCGTTTTTGAAGATAACGGTTTCTCCCGCCTTTATCTCCAAGGCGGAAGGGGAATAGCCGTCGTTGGTATAGGTTATTACATTGGCTTCTTCATTTGGCGTTTGTCCAACAGATGACTGTGAAATTGGTTGCTCTTCCGCCGGCATTGAAGTTTCTTGGTATGTTCCACTAAAAATAAAATATCCCCCCAATACAACGATGGCGATGATAATAATTGTAATAATAGCTTTTTTCATATTTTTATTTATTTAAATTAATAATTATTTTTCGCCAAGTCTAGGCGGGGAATCAATCATAAGAGCCAGCATTCCGGCCAAAAGCCCGATATCTCTTACCGTTATGTCCGTAATCCCGCTGACTATGAGGATAATCGCAAGATGAATGGCGCCAACAATGGCTGCAAGACGCGGCAGAAAATTAATAAGCAAAAAAACACCGATGATAATGTCCAAAATCGCTGTTCCCGTCATCGCTTGAGCTATCGGAATCGGCAGAAGTCCAGCCGCCCACGGGCGCATATATCCGCCCCAAGCTTCCGGATTTCTAAGGATCAAAACGCCAATCCACAAAAAAGTGACAGCCAATCCGATTCTTAAAATATGAAACGAGGTTTTATTCATTTATATTCCAGTATACAGCAAGAAGTTTTTTAGGAAACAAGAAAAATAAAATGTTCATTCCAAAAAAAACGGAGGAGGTGAGATTCGAATACCACAAGAGTACTTCCAATTTCTACACTCGTTTCACTCGTAAGAAATTTAGGTCGCTCGCAGTCCTGTTTTCCCGCAGAGGGCGGTGGGGGTGAGATTCGAACTCACGGTACCTTTTCGGGTACAACAGTTTTCAAGACTGCCGCCTTAAACCTCTCGGCCACCCCACCGCCCTATGCGGGAATATGGCTTTTTACTCGCCACGGCCGATGCTTTTCTTTTTGCCTTTTGAGAAAAATTGTTCCAAGTGGATACCTTTTTTCTTTAAAAGTTTTTGGGCAAAGGAGGGCTGGATGTGATGGCCTTTCTTTATGCAGGAAGCGCAGATCTTAAGTCTCTCGCCGCTCGGGAAAGTCGCCCATTGCAAATTGGGGTAGCGTCTAGTTTTTGATGTCGGGTTGTATTTTCCCCGCAAAAGGTTTCTCTTGGCAGACATATTCGTTCCTTTTCCGCAGGTCGGGCAGGTCTTCATATAAGTTGCTTTTTATGCTAACATAAGAAATCGCCATATGCAAGGCATAAATTTTATTTTCAGCATCGCCATACTGATTCTTTCCGTCGTCGTTCACGAGGTTTCTCACGGCTACATCGCTTATCTTCTAGGCGACCCGACGGCCAAGAGGGCGGGAAGGCTTTCTATGAACCCGCTCAAACACCTTGATCTGACGGGGTCTTTTATCGTGCCTTTAATGCTGGTGCTGCTCAAATCCTCTTTTGTTTTCGGCTGGGCCAAGCCCGTGCCTTACAATCCTTATAATCTTAAAAATCAAAAATGGGGGCCGGGACTGGTGGCCATTTCCGGGCCATTGTCCAATTTTTTAATTGCCGGAGTTTTCGGCTTGGTCGCGTTGTTTCTCCCGCTTGACCCGACGGCTAAAACGGAAATAGGCTTGGCCGCCGTAAACGGCGCAGCGATATTCGGGGCGGGCTATGCTCCGGCTCTTTTTTACTTTTCCTCTATGGTCGTCTGGATAAATGTTTTCTTGGGCATCTTCAATCTTATACCCATTCCGCCTTTGGACGGCTCCAAAGTTCTTTTTTCTTTCCTTCCTTATAAATGGACTAACGCCCAAATCTTTCTAGAAAAATACGGGTTCTTCATTCTTTTGTTTTTTCTCTTCTCTTTTTCGTCAGTTCTCTTGCCAGTGGTATTCTTTTTATTCAGACTGTTTTTAGGGATATAAAATTGGCTAGATACGGCGGAATTATTTTATAATTTAAACCTTATTTAAAGACACATTATCACTTTTTATGCTATCGCATTTTTTTGATATTACATTTCCATTGTCCATATTTGTGCCGATCGGCTCATTTGTGGACAATGCGAGCGACAAACGAATAATTTTTATTTGGTAGACATTCGATGTTGAACATTATTAATTGAATTTGACTGTTTTTTGCGATGTTGTATTATTTAGACAATGAAGAAACAGGCGATACTTAAATATTTGGCAGTTTTTAATCCGGCGGAAGAGGGCGGGTATAATGTATCTTTTCCGTCTTTTCCCGGCTGTGTTACTTTTGGAAAAACTTTTGAAAACGCCAAGAAAATGGCCAAAGAAGTTTTAGAACTCTGGCTTGAAGAGATATCGGCTTTGTTCTTTCAAGGCAAAAAGGAAGTCATTTAATCTACAAAAACAAGGAAAATAATATAATGGTGCCGGTGCCGTTGCATGGCAAAAACAAACCGATTCATATCGGAACTTTTTTGGCTATCGTTAAACAGTCAAAATTGCCGAAAGAAAAATTCGCATAAAAATTGCGGGAATTTTTATGGAGGTATGGAGGCATGTGATTCTGATATAAGTGAACAAATTAACAAAAATAGAATACACTTACGGAACAGAAATAGAAATGCACAATGGGATGGCAACTTTCGTTACGAAACTTACAAATGCTGAAGATAAACCCATTGCTCAAGAAATTTATAACAACATAATAAACAATTATGAAAATCAACCCAAAAACAAATCTCACTATTTTGGTCTCTTGTGGTATTAGAGATGCTCTATGGACTTGGTGGCATGTCATTAGTTCTTAATGGAATTGGTTTTATAATTGGTGTTCCTATTTTAGTATTGTTTTTTGGAATTATTTATAAAAAAGGAAATCGTTTCCATTGGTGGTTTGATGCTTAAAATTAGGATATAATAAATATTGCTTTTTGGTCAGCTTGCATTTCTGTTTTAGGAGCAACAATTTCATTGCTCACTTGGACATTGAATGTCCAAGTGTAAAATTTTAAAAACACTTTACCTATCACCTAAATTTGCGATAAAAATTATGCGTGATACTTGTCTCTTGTCATAAAACAAATCTTTTTCTTTGACGAGAACTTTTTTAGATAGTTCCTAATGAACTAGGAACTAGGAACTATTTGTGTTATTATGGCAACTATGGAAACATCGCAAAAAATACTTGATTATATCGCCAAAAACAATCAGGCGAGCGGAAAAGAGCTGGTTGATTATCTTGGCGACATCACTCCTCGCGCCGTGCGCAAGCAACTTAAGAATCTTTTGGAAAACGGAAAACTAAGAAAAATTGGCCGTCCTCCGAAAGTTTTTTATCTTTTGTCTCTTGTCGCGGCGGATTCCTTGAAAATCAAAGAAGGCGTAGCTGTTAAAATTGTAGGCGAGAAAGATCGTCGCATAATTGATGAACGATATCTTTTTATTACGCCAGACGGGGAGATGAGATACGGGTGGAATGGTTTTAAGGAGTGGTGTGAAAAAACAAAACAGAATCCGGTAAAAACTGGCAGTGAGTATGTCGCCACGCTCAACAAGTACGACGCTTTCACCAAAGGAGGTTTAATCGACGGAATGGGAAAAATGAAAAACACTTTTCATAAAGAGGTTTTTCTTGACCGATTGTTTTACTTTGATTTTTACAGTATTGAGCGGTTCGGAAAGACGAAAATCGGACAAATACTTCTTCATTCCAAAAATAGTCAAGATAAAAAATTGATAAAAATTTTGGTTGATGAAATTCGCCCGAAAGCAATGTCGCTGATTGAAAAATATTCAGTGGACGGCGCGTTGTTCATTCCGCCGACAATTAAGCGCGAGGTTCAGTTTATGAAAGAGTTGGAGAAAAATCTTAAGCTCTCGATAAAGACGCTTTCTGTCGCAAAGGTAAAAACTCCAGTCACGGTTGCCCAGAAAACGCTTTCAAAACTTGATGACCGCATAGAGAATGCGAGAAAGACGATTGTTGTGGAAGACAGCGGAATATATGAAAACATTATTCTGATTGACGACGCTGTCGGTTCAGGCTCAACGCTCAATGAGACAGCGGCCCAAATAAAGAAAAGGGGATTGTGTCGCGGGAAAATTATTGGCTTGGCAATCGTAGGAAGCTTTAAGGGTTTTGATGTCATTAGCGAGGTTTGATTCAATGTGTCTGCGAAAATTTGCGATATGAATTATGTGTGATACTTGGTGTTTATCATAAAAAACTCCGCAGGCATTGCATAAAAAATTATTTTTGCTATTGTAGGCGGATATGGCGACTATCAATCAATTAGTCAAAAAGGGAAGAAAAGACGTTAAGGCTAAAAACAAGACAGCCGCTCTTACTTATGGTTTCAATTCTTTAAGGAACAGACCGGTGCCGTATTCCTCGCCTTTCAAAAGAGGAATTTGCGTTAAGGTTACCACCACCACTCCCAAGAAACCAAACTCGGCTTTGCGGAAAGTGGCCAGAGTCAGGCTGACCAACGGCATGGAAGTTACCGCTTATATCCCGGGCGAAGGCCATAATTTGCAGGAACACTCCGTTGTCGTTATAAGAGGAGGCCGGGTAAAGGACTTGCCCGGAGTGAGATACCATATAGTGAGAGGAGTTTTGGATACGACAGGTGTGGAAAACAGGAAACAGCAAAGAAGCAAATATGGCGCGAAGAAACCTAAAAAATAAACTATGCGAAGAAAAATAAAAGCGAAAAAACCCATAAATCCCGATTTGAAATACGACTCAACAACCATTGAGAAGTTTATCAATCAGATAATGAAAGAAGGCAAGAAGTCCGTGGCCAGGAAAATAATGTACGACACGATGGACGAGATAAAGACAAAAACCAAAGCGGAAAATCCCTTGATTGTTTTTGACGCGGCTATCAAAAATTCCTCTCCCGATTTGGAAGTCCGGTCGCGAAGAATCGGCGGAGCCAATTATCAGGTGCCGAGAGAAGTCAATCCCAAAAGAAAATTGGCTTTGGCGATGAGGTGGCTCTTGGAAGGAGCCAGGACTAAAAAGGGAGCCAATATGGCGAAAAAATTGGCCGACGAGCTTATCGCCGCTTCCAAAAACGAAGGTTTCGCCGCCAAGAAAAGAGAAAATACCCACCGAATGGCCGAAGCCAACAAAGCCTTTGCGCACTTCGCGTGGTAGGAAAAATAAGCACGAAGCGCGAAATCCGAAACAAATTCAAAATAATAAATCAATAAATAATTAAAAAAGTTTTGAATTTAAGTAATTATAATTTAGATATTGTTTCGAATTTCGATATTCGAATTTCGGATTTAATTAAAATTATGGCCCGAGAATATCCGATAGAAAAAACAAGAGACATAGGAATTATCGCCCACATAGATGCGGGCAAGACGACTTTCTCGGAAAGAGTTCTTTTCTATACCGGCGTTTCCCATAAAATAGGCGAGGTGCACGAGGGAGAAGCCGTGATGGATTGGATGGAGCAGGAAAGAGAAAGAGGCATCACCATCACCGCCGCCGCCACGACTTGCTTTTGGACGCCGACATACGCCAAAGGAGACAAAGAACGGGAGCACAGAATAAACTTGATTGACACGCCCGGGCACGTGGACTTTACCGTTGAAGTGGAGAGGTCTCTTCGCGTTTTGGACGGCGCCGTCGTTGTGTTTGACGGAGTGAGCGGAGTGGAGCCGCAATCGGAAACCGTTTGGCGGCAAGCGGACAAATACAAAGTGCCGAGAATTTGCTTCATCAACAAATTGGACCGAACGGGCGCCAGCTACGAAAACAGTTTTAAAACAATTTTGGACAGGCTCACCCCAAACGCCGTCCGGATTCAGCTTCCTATTGGCTTGGAAGACGAATTTCGGGGAATAATTAATCTTTTGGAAAAGAAGGGCTATAAGTTTGAGGGCGAAAAAGGGGAAATTATTTCGGAAATGGAAATCCCGGTCGAAATGAAAGACGAGGTGGAGAAATGTCATAACGAATTGGTGGAAAAAATCGTGGAAAATGACGACAGTTTGATGGAAAAATATCTGGCCGGAGAAAAAATTCCTTTGGAAGATTTGAAGAAGACTCTAAGAAAAGCCGTTATCGGCTATAAACTGGTGCCGGTTTTTTGCGGTTCGGCTTTGAAAAACAAAGGCGTGCAGTTCGCTTTGGATGCCGTGGCGGATTATTTGCCGTCGCCTTCCGATATGCCGGCCATAAAAGGCCACGATCCGAAAACCGAAGCGGAAATAATGGTTCACGCCAAAGACGACGAACCGTTGGCCGCTTTGGCTTTCAAATTGCAGAACGACCCTTTCGTCGGCCAGCTTATTTATTTTCGGGTTTACTCCGGAGTCCTTAACGCTGGCTCTTACATTTACAACACTTCCACTGGCAACAAAGAAAGAGTTGGCCGAATTTTAAGAATGCACGCCAACTCCAGAGAAGAGATAAAAGAAGTGCGGGCGGGCGACATCGCCGCTCTTGTCGGCTTGAAGGGCACCAGAACCGGCCACACTCTTTGCGATCCGGACAGGCCGATCTTGCTTGAATCCATCAAATTTCCCGAACCGGTTGTTTCTTTGCGCGTTGAGCCCAAGACTAAACAGGACCAAGAAAGAATGGGCATCGCCTTGAGAGCGCTTTCCGACGAGGACCCGACATTTAGAATCAAATCCGATTCCGAAACGATGGAAACCATTATTTCCGGTATGGGCGAGCTTCATTTGGATATTATCGTGGACAGAATGAGAAGAGAGTTTAAAGTGGAAGTTAACACCGGCCGGCCGCAAGTGGCTTACAAGGAAACCATAAGCGGAAACGCCGAAGCGGAAGGCAAATACATCAGGCAATCCGGAGGCCGAGGCCAATACGGCCACGCCAAGATAAGAGTCAGCCCCAAAGAGAGAGGGCAAGGCTTTGAGTTTATCAATTCCATCAGGGGCGGGTCAATTCCCCAGGAATTTATCACGCCGGTGGAAAAGGGCGTCAAAGAAGCAATGGAGAAAGGGGTGGTGGCCGGGTTCCAGTTGGTGGATATGGCGGTGGAGCTTTACGACGGTTCGTATCACGATGTGGATTCGTCCGAAGCCGCTTTCAAAATCGCCGGTTCTATGGCCTTGCAGGACGCAGTCAAGCGCGCTAAGCCGGTCATTCTTGAGCCGATTATGAAGGTGGAAGTCATCGTTCCAGAAAAATTTATGGGCGACGTTACCGGCAACCTCAATTCCAAGAGAGGCCAGATAGAAAATATGGGCGAGAGAGGTGGGTTGAGAGTGATTGACGCCAAAGTTCCGCTTTCGGAAATGTTCAGCTACGTTACCTCTTTGCGGTCAATGACGGAAGGCCGAGGCAATTACACTATGGAGTTTGACCACTACGCCGTCGCGCCGAACAATATAACGCAGATGATAATAGAAGGGAAGAAATAATATGGAAGGCGAAAAAGAAATCTCTAAATTTGAAACCCCAGCCGAAGTTTCGGAGGGGGATGAAGAGCTTTTGTCCGAAAAGGCGCTGGAAGACGATTTGGAACTGGATGAAGATTTGGACAGACTGCCCATTTGACGGGCAATCTTTTTTCATGTATAAACATTGAGGATGAATTTGTAACTTAACTTTTAAATAAAAGGAAAGGAGGGGGGAATGTCCGTATATTATTGTCCGAATTGTGGTAACTGCACTCAATACGGGGCGCTCGCTGTTTTTTTCAAAAAAACGAGGCTATTAATTTTGAAGATGATTAAGGAAGGTCAAATAAAAAAAGACGAACAAAAGTTTTGTTTTATCTGCGAGGAAGCAAAAAGAAAAAATTCTCCAAAAGAATTGCCTTCCACGACGCCACTTGTTAATAGTTGTGTTGAATGCTTTGACTTGCAAATTAATGGCATTTGGCAAAGATTTACCTATGAACAAAAAGAGAATTTGCGCAAGGCTTTTTTAATTGGCTCTATGTACGTAAACGGAGAGGCGATAAAAGAATGTCCATCTTGCGTTGGGATAAATTATTTTGTTAGAGAACGAACTGAAAATGTTTACAAGGATTCTTTCAAACCTTTTGAGAGGAGGAAAAATGAAGCAGAATTTGTTTAAAGCTGTTTGTCCAATTTGTGAAAAAAAAGCCAAAAGTATTATGGGTTGGGTGAAGATAGTGAACAAAAATGTGCTCCCGTCAGGCTTAGCAGAAGAAAAATGTCCGGAATGCGTGTTAGATGAAGCCAATAAAATCAGACTTGGCGCGCCACTTGTTGTTTTGTAATAATGTTTCATTTTTTCTATCCTTTTCAACCCCTAACTCCAACCCCTTCTGTTAAAAAACAGTTGGGGTTGACTTTTTTTACGGTTCTAATAAGATACTATGTATTGCGTTATTAACGCCTTTTGTTTTTAAATTAAAGTCGATTACATTATAAATTTTAAATTATTTAATAAAAATATGGCAGAAAAATTTGAGAGAACCAAGCCACATGTTAATGTCGGCACAATCGGTCACGTTGACCACGGCAAAACAACCCTTACGGCGGGTATTTTGAACGCGCTTCATCTGGCCGGAAACAAAGTCAGGATGGAGAAAATAGAAGACATAGACAACGCTCCGGAAGAAAAAGCCAGAGGTATAACCATCGCTTTGCATCACAGCGAATACGAGACCGCCAAGAGGCATTACGCCCACATTGACGCTCCCGGACACGCCGACTACATCAAAAACATGATCACCGGCGCCGCCCAAATGGACGGAGCGATTCTCGTGGTGGCCGCCACCGACGGTGTTATGCCCCAGACCAGAGAGCACATTCTTTTGGCCAGACAAGTGGGTGTTCCCACCATCGTGGTCTTTTTAAACAAGGTGGATATGGTTGACGACAAAGAACTGATTGACCTCGTTGAGGCCGAAATCAGAGAGCTTCTCAATAAATACGGTTTCCCGGGAGATAAAACTCCGATAATCAGAGGTTCCGGGCTTAAAGCTCTTGAAGCCAAGTCTGTGGACGACGAATGGGTGAAGCCGGTTTTGGAACTGGCCAAAACTTTGGACGAATATATACCGGACCCGGTCAGGCCGACCGACCAGCCGTTCCTTATGCCGATAGAAGACATCTTTTCCATTGAAGGAAGAGGCACCGTCTGCACCGGAAGAATTGAAAGAGGGACAGTAAAAATAAATGAAGAAGTGGAAGTTATTGGATTAGGCGAAACCAAGAAAACCGTTGTTACCGGCATTGAAATGTTCAACAAACAGCTGGACGAAGGCATAGCCGGAGACAACGCAGGTATCCTTTTGAGAGGCTTGAAAAAAGAAGAATTGAGCCGAGGACAAGTTTTGGCTAAGCCGGGATCAGTCACTCCGCACACGGAATTTGAGACCGAAGTTTATATTTTGACCAAAGAAGAAGGAGGCCGTCATACACCGTTTTTCAACGGCTATAAGCCGCAGTTCTACATCAGAACCACTGATGTTACCGGAGATGTTTCGTTGGCCCAAGGTGTGGAAATGGTTATGCCCGGAGACACGATAAAGTTTACGGTTAAGCTGGTCGCCCCGGTCGCTTTGGAAGAAAAGCAGAGATTCGCCATCCGAGAAGGAGGCAAGACTGTCGGCGCCGGAGTCGTAACGAAGATTATAAAATAGGAGATATATGGCTAAAGAAAAAGAACAAACGCAGAAGCTTCGCATCAGAGTGCGCGCTTACGAACATAAAATTTTGGACGGAAGCGTCAAGCAGATAATTGACACCGCTAAAAGATACGACGCGGAAATAGCCGGTCCTGTTCCTTTGCCGAAAGAAATGAAGAAGTACACGGTCAACAGATCGTCTTTCATAGACAAAAATTCAAGAGAGCAGTTTGAGATGAGTATCCACAAGAGACTGATAGACATTCTCAACCCGACTCCTAAAATTATTGATGCCCTTACCAACCTTAACTTGCCGGCTGGCGTGGATATAGAAGTGAAATTTTCTTAGAAAACAAATTTGGCGGTTTAACCGCCAAGTGGCGGTTAAACCGCCAAATTTATGAAATTTATTCTTGGTAAAAAACAGAATATGACGCAGGTTTTTGACGCAAACGGAAAAGTCATTCCGGCGACTGTTGTCAGCGCCGGCCCGATTTCCGCCGTTCAAATAAAAACCAAAGAGAAAGATGGATACGAAGCCGTTGTTTTCGGTTACGGCTCAAAGAAAGAAAAAAGAGTAAACAAAGCCCAACGCAAACTGGGAAATTTCGCCCACCTTAAAGAATGCAGGCTGGAAGACGGCGAGACCAAGGCGGAACTGGGAAGCAGTATAGACTCTTCCGTTTTTAACGAGGGAGACCTTGTGGAAGTCAGCGGGATTTCTAAAGGAAAAGGCTTCCAAGGCGTGGTCAAAAGGCACGGTTTTAAAGGCGGGCAAAGAACGCACGGTCAAAAACATTCCGAAAGAGAGCCGGGAACGATCGGAGGCGGCTTGAGAACGAGAGTGCCGAGCGGAATGAGAATGGCCGGCCGGATGGGTAGCGACAGAGTAACCGTCAAAAATTTAAAAATAGTGAAAATAGATAAAGATAAAAATCAGATTTTAATATCGGGGGCGGTTCCGGGCAAAAGAGGAACTTTGCTGGAAATAAGAGGATAAAATTATGGAATCAAAATTATACAATCAAAAAGCGGAAGAGGCGGGCAAAATTGATTTGCCGGAAACCGTTTTCAATCTGCCTTGGAACAGCGACCTTGTTCATCAGGTGGTTACGGCTATGCAAGCTAACATCAGATCACCTTGGGCGCACACAAAAACAAGAGGCGAGGTCAGCGGAGGAGGCAAAAAACCGTGGAGGCAGAAAGGCTTGGGCAAAGCCAGGCACGGTTCCATAAGATCCCCGATTTGGGTGGGTGGAGGTATCGCCCATGGACCGAGAAAAGATAAAGATTATTCCGTAAAAATAAACGCCAAAGCCAAGAAAAAAGCTTTTTATACCGTTTTGTCCCAGAAATTAAGGGACAATGAAATTTTGTTTTTGGATAAAATGGATTTTTCCCAGCCGAAGACCAAAGAAGCCGTTGAGGTGGTGAACTCGCTTTCAAAAATAGGCGGTTTTGAAAAGATGAAAAACAAGAAAAAAAACAAAGCCATTTTGGCGCTGGATAAAAAAGAACCAAATGTTTCCAAAAGTTTCCGCAACATCCCGGGCATGGAAATTTACCAAGCCCGCAATCTCAACATTTTAGACATCTTAAACTTCAAATATCTCCTCATCGCCAATCCCAAAGAAGCCATCTCCGGCTGGAAGTAAAAATAAAATAATTGAAATTAGAGTATATTTGCTATCGCTGGTAAAATCTAATTTATGGAAAAGGTTTTTGTTAGTTGATGAAATTTTATTATTGCGCTATTATGTGGTTATGACCATAGCGACTGTTCAAAAATTAAAAAGAGAGATAAAAAAAGAACTCATTGAGGAGTTTATTTTGCCCATCTTAAAAAACTTTAAAGATTCCGAAGACGAGTATAAAGAAAGCTTCGTAAAAAAAGTTATAAAAGTTTCTCAAGAAAAACCAAAAAAGGAATTTTTGCCTACTCTTGCGCAAAAAAAAGCATTGGCCAGCGCGGAAAATAATTTTAAGAAAAGAAAAACTTTATCTTATGACAAAGTTGCCCAAAAGTTGGGATTTGCAAATTGATCCTAGTGTTTTAAAGGCATTGCAGAAAATTCCTCGCGGTAACGCGGAAAATATTCTTGGGATTATAAAACTTTTGCCGACTAATCCATATTTTGGCGATATACAAAAAATGAAAGGAGAAGATGATACTTGGCGAAGACGCATTGGTTCTTATCGCATTTTCTACAAAATTAAAAACGAAGACGAAATAATTTTGGTTTTTCATATTGAACGGCGGACATCAAAAACTTACTAATTTAGTGATTTTGCGATATAATACCGGCAATGTCTAAAAAAATAATCGTCGCCAATTGGAAGATGAATCCGGCCGGTTTGAAGGAAGCCAAGATTCTTTTTGTTTCGGCCAAGAAAGCGGCCAGTCGGCTTTCTAATGTGGAAACGATTATTTGTCCGCCTTTTATCTATTTGGCGAAACTTGGACATTCAATGTCCAAGTTGAAGCTGGGCGCTCAAGATGTTTCCCGTTTTGATTTTGAGGGCGCGCATACGGGCGAAGTTTCAGCCAAGATGCTGAAAAATTTAGGAGTCAAAGATGTCATAATCGGCCATTCCGAAAAAAGAAGACTCGGGGAAACAAGCGAAATAATAAATAAAAAAATAGGCGTATCGTTATCTTTGGGATTGAAAGCGATATTCTGCGTCGGGGAGGAAACGAGAGATGAAGAAGGAAAGTTTGCGGAGATTATAGAACAGCAAATAAATGAAGGACTGAAAGGTTTAAGCCAGAATCTTATGAAGGGTCTTATCATCGCTTATGAGCCGGTCTGGGCGATAAGCGGTAGCGCAAAATCCAAAGCGGGCGACTCGGAATCGGCTTTCCGGATAGCTGTCCTTATCAGAAAAGTTCTTATGGATATCGCCGGAAACGAATTGGCCAGAAAAATTCCTATTCTTTACGGCGGTTCAGTTAGTTCGGCAAACGCCAAGCAATTTTTAAAAGACGGCCAGATGGACGGCTTGCTGGTTGGGAATAAAAGTTTAGACAAAGAAGAATTCAAAAAGATATTAATAATAGCCGAAAATATAAATGCCGATTAAGTTGCCAAGTATAAGAGATGCGGATGTAAAAGGAAAACGAGTTCTTTTGCGCGTTGATTTCAACGTATTGTTCAGCGACGGAAAAGTTGAGGATTTATATAGGATAAAAAGGACTATCCCTACCATTGAATATTTAAGCCAAAAAGGCGCCAAAGTGATAATAATCAGCCATTTAAGCCCGGGCAAAAACGGATCTTTGGCTTCGGTGGCGAAGTATCTGAACAGCATAGAAAAATCTTTCCCTTTGGGATTTATAAAAGCCACCGACTTAAGTTTAATAGCTGAAAGCCTTAAGGGTATGAAAGACGGCGACGCGGTGATGTTGGAAAACATAAGATTGCAGGACGGCGAAGAACAAAACGATGAAAATTTCGCCCGCCGATTGGCGGAGTTGGGCGATATTTACATCAACGAAGCCTTCAGCGTATCTCACCGAAAGCACGCTTCCATTGTCGGCATTGCCGAATTTTTACCATCTTATGTTGGTTTTCTTTTTGAAGAAGAAGTTAAGGGCTTGCAGTCGGCTTTTTCTCCCGAGCATCCTTTTTTGCTTCTGCTTGGCGGAGTAAAAGCGGAAACAAAACTAGGGGCGGTAGACAGATTTTTGGGCATTGCTGACAAAATTTTTATCGGCGGAGCGTTGGCCAATAATTTTTTGCAAGCCAAAGGAATGGATATCGGAAGTTCCGTTTTAAGCGAAAATATTCCCGTGGAAAAATATATCAGCAACGAAAAAATTTATTTTCCCACGGATGTCAGGAAAAAAGACGGGAAAATTTACGACATCGGAGAAAAGGCGGTTGAAGAAATTTTAACTCTGATCAAAGAAGCCAGATTTATTTTGTGGAGCGGGCCGATGGGCAACATTGAAGAAGACGACTTTGACAAAGGGACGAAAATTATCGCCGAGGCCATCGCCGAATCTGGAGTAAAAACGATAGCCGGAGGAGGCGATACTGTGGCAGTTTTAAATGAAATGGGAATTTTGGACAAGTTTTCTTTCGTTTCCACCGCCGGTGGAGCGATGCTGGAATTTTTGGCTTCCGGCACCCTGCCGGGAATTGAGGCGATATTGAAAAAACAATTAGGTTAATTCTTTCCTTATTCTTTCCGCCGTTTTGGCGCTTTCTTCTTTGTTTGCGTAGGATTTTCCGGGCCAGTGGTGGAGGCCGTCATTGGCAAAACGGGGAATGATGTGAAAATGAGCATGAGGCACAATTTGTCCGGCGACGCCATCATTATTCATAAGTATATTTATCCCATCGGCGTTAATGCCATTCTTTATGGCAACGGCGATTTTTTTGATAAGAGGAGCGATGGCGGACAAAACTTCATCCGGTGTTTCATAAAGATTTTTGTAATGATCTTTCGGGATAATTAAAGTGTGTCCCGGATTGTTTGGTTTTATATTAAGAAAAGCCAAAAATTTTTCGTCCTCATAAATTTTGGACGATGGAATTTCTCCTTTGGCGACTTTGCAAAACAAACATTCGTTCATAAGTAAAATATTACCTTTATTTTCCGGGCTTGGCAAAGTGTTTCGTTTGTGCTATGTATTAACTCAGATTGTTTTTATTTCTAGTAACTTAAAAATTGGAGGGCAGGAAAGATGAATAAAAATAAAGTAAAAGAAAAAATTGAAGCATGGTATAAGGATTGTTACGGGGGGTTGATTGATGAGTTGATTAGGAAAAACTCATCAATTTTAGAACAAGAAGCATTGCATTGGTTGGTAGAAAAAAACAAACAACATTTAAACAAATTGAGTGTCGTTTGCCTTAATGCAGATAGTAGTGAGCCACTTTTAATGTATTCTCTCGGGGACAATAATATTTTCTTAGAATATTGTTGTTTTGGTCGTTCTTGCGGATTTTATGTTCGTAATGGATTTTTTAAAGTTCCACTTGTCCGAGAAATTAAGGAGAAGGAGTGGAGTGTTGTTAAAGATTCAGTTTTAAAATATTTGACCGAAAATGAAGAAGGAAGAAAAATAACCATTGAATCCAAGTGTGAGAAAGACTGGGTTTTTAAATGCCAGTATTCTGTTGTTGCTGTTGAGTCTAGGAAAACACTTTACGAGGTTGTAAGGGCGGATGACTTTGAAGAAGCAACAGAGAAGGTGCTTAGGAAATTAGATTCAAGAACTGCGGTTGAGTTTTTTGACTTCGAGCTTTGGGGCACAAAAGGATTCGCCAAGCTTTCCGTTGTTCAAAAGGATTGTAAAAACATCCCTTTTCTTGCCGCGTCCATTAAGAGGTCTGCTATACAATCTAATAAGTTTAGTTTTGTAATACCCCTAGATCAATAACTTGATACTATTGTGTTTTAACAGACAAAATCCCCCTTTAAATTGCGGTTCATCGCATTTTAAAGGGGGATTTTTTTATGCTATAATCCGCTTTATGAAACAATGGGTTTTGAGGGAAAAAGTTCCGGATGATGTCGCGGCGGAGTTGGGCGATATGCCGGAAATGGCCAAGAGCCTCCTTTATCATCGGGGCGTGAAAATGCGCGCCGAAGCGGAAAAATTTCTTAATCCGAAATATGGCGACAATGTGGACGACCCATTGCTGATATTAAATATGGAAAAAGCCGCTTCAAGAATCGTAGCAGCCGTAAAAAACAACGAACGGATAGTCGTTTTCGGCGACTACGACGCCGACGGCATTTGCTCCAGCGTCGTATTTCACGATTTTTTCAAAAAAATAAGGTTTGAAAATTTTCACATTCACATTCCCGACCGATATTTGGAAGGATACGGATTGTCTTTAAAAGCGGTTGACGAATTTTGCAAACAAGGCGCAAAATTGATCATTACTTTGGATTGCGGAGTCACTAATGTTAAAGAAGTGGAGCATGCCAACAAACTTGGCTTGGAAGTTATCATAATAGACCATCACATCATGCCGGAAAGTCCGCCCAAAGCTTACGCCATAGTGGACTTGAAACAGAATGGAGAAACTTATCCGACGAAATCTTTAAGTGGAGCGGGCATTGCTTTTAAGACAATTTGCGCCATTATCAATATCGGCAAATTTAACGTCGTTCCGGGTTGGGAAAAGTGGCTTTTGGACGCAGTGGCGATAGCGACGGTGGCCGATATGGTGCCGCTACTTGGAGAAAACAGAACCCTTGTTTATTACGGCTTGAAAGTTTTGAAGAAAACCCAAAGGCCCGGACTGATTTCTTTATGCAGGCGGTTAAGATTGTCTCCCGCCAACATAACGGAAGACGATTTGAGTTTTACGATAGCGCCAAGGATTAATGTCGCCGGACGAATGGAACACGCCACCGTCAGCTTCAACCTGCTCACCACTCAATCCGAACAGGAGGCGAATTGGATAGGCGAAAGGCTGGAAACGATGAACGGCGACAGAAAAGAAGCGGTTGATAAAATCATTAAAATGATTGACTCTGAAATTGGCAAGACTCGGCCGGAGGTGATAATAATGGGAGACGCGAGTTGGAGTCCGGGCGTTTTAGGATTAACCGCCAACCGCGCGCTGGAAAAATACAATTGTCCGGTTTTTCTTTGGGGCAAAGGAGGGGATAATATAAAAGGCTCTTGCCGGAGCAACGGGGCGATTAATCTGGTTGATTTTATGAAAATCCTTCCCGCCGGCTTGATGGACGATGTTGGCGGACATGCTTTATCAGCCGGATATTCTCTGGCGGAAAACAAAACAAATAAACTGAAAGAAGAGATAATTAAACTATACGCCGTTTTTCCCAAACAAGAGGTGGACAGCGTTATTGATATTGAAAAAGAAGCCAGTATTGATGATGTTGGCGCCACCTTTTTCTCCAGCATAGAAGCTTTCCAGCCGTTTGGGGTGGAAAATCCCAAACCGATTTTTTCTTTCAAAAATATCAGTATTTATGGGGTGAAAAAATTCGGCAACGGAGGAATTCATCTTCAGCTTGATTTTAAAAAAAGTTCCATTTCCGGCGGGGGGAAAATAATTTCAGCCATCGGGTTTTTTATGAGCAATCAGCCGGAAATAATTGGTTTAAAGTCGGGGCAAACAATAGACTTGGCCGCTTCAATTGAGAAAAGCAATTTCCGCGCTAAACCGGAGATAAGATTGAGGATTGTGGATGTTAAGATTAAACGATAAGATATCTTTATGGAAAAAATTATCATTTACACCGACGGCGGTTCAAGAGGCAATCCCGGCCCGGCCGGAATGGGAGTTGTTGTCGCAAACGAAAAAGGGAAAATGGTGAAGGAATATTCCGGTTTTTTGGGCGTAAAAACAAACAATGAAGCGGAATATGAAGCAGTGATATTCGGACTGAAAAAAATCAAAGCCTTGCTGGGCAAAGAAAAAATAAAAAACACGGAAATTGAATTTCGGCTGGACAGCGAGTTGGTGGCGCGCCAGCTTGAAGGATTTTATAAAATAGAGAATGAAAAACTGGCTCCGCTTTTTTTGAAAATTTGGAATTTGAAAATAGACTTCGGCAGAATTTATTTTAAGCATATTCCCAGAGAGCAAAACATGGAAGCGGACAGGTTGGCTAACGAGGCGATGGACAAGGGAAACGAAAAAATAAAACCTGCCTCGCCGGCAGGCGGGTCTAAAAACTCAAAACTTTTTTAAATGCGGCATAAATTTTTAGTTACCATACTTTCCGGTTTTGTTTCGGGAATTTTTGTTTCTTCTTTTGTTGATTTCGGTTGGGCATCGGCCTTGTTTTTTGTTTTTTTGGGATTGGTTTTTGGAATAATCCATTATCGACGTTCGATGTCGATAATGGCCGCTTTGTTTTTTATAGCTGTCGGATTGGGGCAATTAAGATACCAGCAAAATGATTTAAGCGGCCGGCAATCCAATTTGCAAAACAAGACAGGACAAAGAGTGGCGCTTATCGGAATCGTATCGGACGAGCCGGAGCAAAAAGAAAATTACGACAGATTGGTCTTGAAAGACGAAAAAAGCGAAGAGAAAATCCTTGTTTATCTCCAGGTCTATCCTCAATATAAATACGGCGATAAGTTAAAAATAAACGGAATCTTAAAAAGGCCGGAAAAATTTGGTGATAATTTTGACCCCGCCAAGAATAAGAATTCTAGCGGGGTAAATTGGCCGGCGTATCTGGCCAAAGACGACATTTACTACGAAATGTTTTATCCGCAAACGGAATTTGTTTCCGCCGGCAACGGTTTTTGGCTCAAAGAAAAATTATTTGCCTTGAAAGCGAAATTTTTGTCGGCCATCGCCAATGTTGTGCCGGAACCGCACTCCGCTTTTTTGGGCGGGATAACCATCGGAGCGAGAGAAAGTTTGCCGAAAGATTTACAGGAAAACTTCAGGACGACCGGCGTGGCGCATATCGTGGCCTTGTCCGGATACAACATCACCATCGTGGCGGAAACGGTAATGCTGTTTTTCAGTTTCTTGCCCCAATATCTGGCCATCAGCGGGGGAGTAATCGGCGTTATTTTATTCGCCGTAATGACCGGAGCTTCGGCCACCGTTTTGCGCGCTTCCATTATGGCTTTGCTGGCTTTGACCGCTAGGGCGACGGGAAGAATTTACACCGTTTCTTGGGCGTTGTTTCTGGCGGGATTCTTTATGGTTTGGCAAAATCCGAAAATTTTAAGATTTGACACTTCGTTCCAGCTTTCATTTTTAGCCACCTTGGGTTTGATTTATATTTCGCCGATTGTAAAAAACAAACTGGGTTTTGTTACCGACAAATTCAATCTGCGGGAAATTTTTTCCGCCACCGTTTCAGCCCAGATTGCCGTTTTGCCTTTGCTGGTTTACAAAACTGGGTTGATTTCTTTGGTCGGCCTGCCGGTCAATTTTTTAATTTTGCCTTTTATCCCCTTGACGATGTTTCTCGGTTTTGCTGTGGGAGTTTTTGGAATGATAAGTTATTTTTTAAGCTTGCCTTTCGCCTGGGCCAGTTTTGTTTTGCTCCAATACGAATTATTCATCGTGGACATTTTCGCCAAACTGCCGTTTTCGGCGGTAAACATCGCCGGGTTCTCGGAAGTTTTCTTGATTTTAAGCTACGTGGCCATTTTCTTTATTATTTTACATCTTCGCCAGAAAGAAAAACTGACAAACCAAAAACCTTGACTTTTTGTTGAGCGTGCTGTAGTATTAAGAACAACATTCTTTTACAATTTATCTTAAAAAACTTTAGAAAAAGGAGGGGGTGTAAAAATGGGCACGATAGGCGTTTTCACATTAATTTTTTGGGCAATCAGTTCTTTCAACTCTTTGAAAAAAAAGAGGACAGGTCGTGTGTTTAGTCGGGATGAATGGATATTCAATTTCTTTATTTCTTGGCTCGTCGGATGTATGTTAGGTGGCCTGATTTCTTTGGGGATTGGAAATACTATCCCAGAAAAAAAGTGGGTGTTAACGGACACAGAAATTTTAGAACCTGTTGTGATAGATGGTAAGCAAAAATTCTTAATAAAAAAAGGAGTTCATCAGCATTTTTATTTTACTAAAGATTTAGGGGAAGAAAAAACTCCAATTGTTTTAAAAGAGATTTTATTGGAGGAGAAAGATATTGAGTATGGCGGGGAAAGATCTAAAAAGACTTTCAGAAAATTCTTTAAAAATGAAAAACTTTGGTGGTTTTTCTTCTGTTCAGGTGAGAGAACGGTGTTAACATTGTCATCAAAAAATGACATCTTGTAAAAAAATCGCAAACGACTAAGAGGTTAAGAGGATAAGCGGGAGATTACCAAACTCCGCTTATCCTCTTTTTTATTATGATTTTTTGATTTCCAGAAGAAGTAGCCGACGATAGAAGATGTGACAACCGGCGAAAACCAGTTGGGAATATGGAAGCCGAAGCTGTCTAAAAGCATTATTATTCCCAAGAACAAAAGCGAATACATCGCGCCATTTTTAAGGAAAATATATTTTTTAATTTTATCTATATTGCCGATGGTCAATTTCCGGACAACATATGCGCCCAAGCCGTTGCCGATCAGGATAAGAGGCACGGACATAGTGAAAGCGAACGCCCCCAAAACCCCGTCTATGGAAAAAGTGGCGTCTATCACTTCCAGATAAAATATTTTGGCGGTATCAGAAAATCCTTCGCTTAACAATTCTTTTTCTTTCTGCTCGGCGTTCTGCTTGAAGCCGTGGGTGATGAAAAAAGCGGTGGAGCCGATAACGGCGCCGAAAGCCATCATCGGGTTTATTTTGAGCGCGAACCAGACGATGGCGGCGAGAAGCGCGGAAACTACGGCGAAAAACCAAACTCCTTTGGTATGAAAAAATTTTTCTCCCCGCAAGCCGTAATTTTTCGGCTCCATAAAAAGCCAGTGAAAGAAAAGGAAAATCATAAAAATCCCTCCGCCGATAAGAATTATAGGCGAGGATTTTTCAATAGCTGCGGCCACTTGGGGGTCGTTGCTAAAAGTGGAAACGAAGGCCCCGATAAATCCCAATTCCGGCGAAGTGGCCCAAACGATAAGCCACGGCAGAAGACCCCTGACAGCGAAAACGGCGATGATGAACCCCCAGAGCAAAAACCAGCGCCTGGCCTTGGGCTTCATAGTGCGCAAAACCTCGGCGTTAATGATGGCGTTGTCTACGCTGGTTATCGTTTCAAACACGAAAAGCCCGCCGACAATCAATAAAATTGATATAATATCCATAAAAGGAAATTATAGGGCAAAAAAGCCATGTTTTCAATCATAAAAAACTTCAAATATTATTTTTTAGGAGTCCTGTTTTTTGGGGCTGTTTTTGTGTGGTATGCCGTGTTGGCGGAAACAAGAAGCGGGTTGAAAGTCGCCTTTTTGGATGTCGGGCAAGGCGACGCGATTTTTGTGGAAGCGCCCAACGGCAATCAGGTCTTGATAGACGGCGGGCCGAATAAAACCGTCCTTCGCGAGCTGGCAAAACAGATGCCTTTTTACGACCGAACGATTGACGGCGTTGTTATCACCCATCCGCATTTGGATCACTATGGAGGGCTTGTTGACATTTTGGATAATTACAAAATAGGTTTTGAAATGGATTCCGGCAACGACAATCCGGAATCCAAAGGTTTTGATATTTACGCAAGAAAGTTGGAAGAAAAAAAAGCGAAACGAATTTTTGCCAAAAGGGGAATGAGGGTTAATTTGGACGAAGGGCTTTATTTGGATATCTTGCTTCCGGTTATAAACAGAAAAGGAATGTCGGCGCATGACGAAATGGTGGTGGCCAGACTTGTCTACGGCAATAATTCTTTTTTGCTCACGGGCGACATGGAAGACAATTTAGAAAGTTTTTTGCTTTCTTTCGGCGGCAGCATAAAAAGCGATGTTTTAAAAGTCGGCCATCACGGGTCAAAAACTTCCACTTCGGAAAAATTTTTGGGGCTGGTTAATCCCGGATTGGCTATTATATCCGCCGGCAAAAACAATAAGTACGGTCATCCGCACCAAGAAGTGACGGAACGATTGGCCAGATTTGAAATCCCAGTTCTAAGAACAGACGAAAAAGGAACGATAATCCTTAAAAGCGACGGCGAAAAAATTATGGCGGAATGATTTATTTTTTGATATAATCCGTTTATGACAAATCCCAAGAAAGAAAAAACGGTTTTTATCATCAAGCCCGATGGGGTGAAGAGGGGCTTGGTTGGGGAAATATTGTCTCGTTTTGAAAAACGGGGATTGAAAATTATCTCCCTGGATATGATTTTGGCCAACAAGGAAGAAATAGACAGCCACTACCCTAAAGACGAAGTTTGGATAAAAAGATTGGGGGAAAAGTCAATGAGTAATTATAGGCAATATTCCGTTGACCCGAAAGACAAACTGGGAACCGATGACCCGCTTGAAATCGGCCAAATGATAAGAAAATGGGTAATGGAGTATATGACCTCCGGACCTATAATAAAAGGAGTAGTCAGCGGGGTGCATGCCATAGATATGGTCAGGAAAATTTGCGGCAACAGCTTGCCCAATTTGGCGGAAATGGGAACGGTCAGAGGGGATTATTCCGTTGATTCGGCGATATCGGCCAATTTAAACAAAAGAGCCGTTCACAACATTGTGCACGCCTCTGAAAATTCAGAGGAAGCGGAAAATGAATTGGGCCTCTGGTTTAAGAGGGAGGAAATCCACGATTACAAGCGAGCGGAAGAGGACATAATGTTTTAATTATAAAATATAATTGGCGTAAAAATATGACTCAAAGATATCAAGTTTATAAATGCAAAATTTGCGGTGGCATAGTGGAAGTCCTTGTCCACGGCGGAAACGATTTGATTTGTTGCGGAGAAAAGATGGAATTATTGGACAACAAAACGGAAGATACGGGCTATGAAAAGCATGCGCCGGTGATAGAAAAAACGGACAAGGGGATAAAAATAAAAGTCGGTTCCATTCCGCATCCGATGGAAGAAAAGCATTACATAGAGTGGATTGAAGCCGTTTGGGACGGCCGAACCTACATCAAGTTTCTAAACCCGGGCGATAAGCCGGAAGCGGAATTTGAAATTCCCACGATGGAAGTGTTGGCCAGAGAGCATTGCAATCTTCACGGACTGTGGAAATCAAAATGAAAGAACCGCTCGTTTTTCTTCTGATGGGCAGATCCGGATGCGGCAAAGGCACCCAAGCCAAACTGCTTATCAAGTATTTGAAGGATAATAATTTTGCGGAAACTCTTTATGTTTACACAGGAGAGAGGTTAAGAAATTTCGCGGAAAAAGAAGAAAATTTCGCCGCTCGTTTGGCAAAAAGCAAAATGAAAGACGGCGATCTTTTGCCCAGTTTTCTGGCCGTATGGCTTTGGTCGGGAGCTCTTATTGAGGGGGTTAAAGAAAATAATAACGTGATAATGGACGGATCGCCCAGGACGCTTTTGGAAGCGTTGATGATGGACGACGCTATGGAATTTTACGGCAGAAGCGATGTCGTTCCGATTTTTTTGGAAACAAGCGAAGAATGGTCAACTCAAAAGATGTTGGGAAGAGGAAGAAGCGATGACAACTTGAAATCAATCAAAAAAAGGATGGCCTATTTTGAGAAAGATGTCGCGCCGGTTATAGATTACTACGAAAAAGAAAGCAAGCATAAGTTAATAAAAGTGAACGGCGAGCAGAGCGTGGAAGCCGTGCATCGGGAAATATTGGAGAAAGTTTTCAAATGACGATTCTTAAAAATATTGAAGACATAAACAAGTTGAGGGAAGGAGGAAAAATTCTTGCCTCTGTTTTGCGCGAAGCGGCCAGTCGCGCTTTGCCGGGCGCAAAAACGACAGAGCTGGATAAATTGGCCGAAAAAATAATAAAAGAAGCCGGAGGTCGGCCGTCGTTTAAAAATTATAAAACAGCGGATGATAAAATTCCTTATCCGGCTTCGTTGTGCGTTTCCATAAACGAGGAAGTGGTGCACGGGATACCCGGCGAAAGAGTTCTCAAAGACGGCGATATCGTCAGTTTGGATTTGGGGATGGAGTACAAGGGATTTTATACGGATTCGGCCGTAACTGTTTCCGTCGGCGAGGCAAGCGAACAAGCGAAAAAACTTATAGAAACAACCAAAGAATCTCTTAATCTCGGAATAATGGCCGTAAAAAACGGAGCGTTTACCGGAGATATCGGATATGCCATACAGTCTTTCGCCGAGAAAAACGGATTTAATGTCGTCCGCAAGTTGGTCGGGCATGGGCTTGGCCGAAAGGTCCACGAAACTCCGGAAGTTCCCAATTTTGGCGCGAAAGGAAAAGGAGAAATTTTGCGAGAAGGAGAGGTGATAGCCATTGAACCAATGATAACGGCCGGCCGCCACGACATATATCTGGACAAAAACTGGTGGACATGGAAAACAAAAGACGGCTCTCTCTCTGCCCATTTTGAACACACGGTAATCGTGACCAAAAACGGAGCGGAAATAATAACGAAGATTTAGGGTGTTTGTGTTTGATTAAAAACCAACAAAATTAACAAAACCAAAGTTATCACTTTTTAAGCGATAGCGTCAAAGTGATAACGAGTTATAATTTAATTACAAAACAAAACAAATGGAACGAGAAAAAATAAAATCCATCGCCAAATGCGTCATGGGAGTTTTGGGAGTCGCAGGTGTTTTAACAATCGCGGCCGTTGCTCCAAATTCAGTCCAAATGCTTAAAATGTTTGGCTTGAAAAACAAAAGATACAAATCAAGAAGCGTGTATAGCTCCATAAGAAGAATGCAAAAACAAAGACTGGTTGAAATTACCGAGCAAGACGGCCAAACAATCATAAGCATTACAGAGAAAGGCAAAAAAAGATTTTTAAGCTACAACTTTGAAACAATGACTATCCTTGCGCCTAAAAAGTGGGACGGCAAATGGCGGATTGTCGGTTTTGACATTCCGGAAAAGAAAAAAGCGGCAAGAGAGGCTTTAAGGAAAAAAATAAGGGAATTGGGTTTTATAACTCTGCAAAAAAGTCTTTTTGTTTTGCCTTATGATTGTAAAAAGGAAATAGAATTTATCGGGGAGTTTTTTGGAGTCGGCAAGTGTATCGTTTACGCGGAAGCAAGTTTCATAAACAATCAAGAATATTATAAAGAGCGATTTAATCTTACCTAAATATACATGGCCTGTATTTTTAATCCTTATTTAAAGCCATATTATCACTTTTGACGCTATCGCATTTTTTTGATAACTATGGTTTGAGGGGGTTGTCTATTTTTTATGCTAAAATACAAAAATGCGTTATCTTGGCCTTGATTATGGGACAAAGAGAATCGGTGTCGCGCTTTCCGATGAAAAAGGAAAGATGGCTTTTGCTTACGGCGTTATCGCCAACCGCGGAACAGAAAAAGTGTCGGCGGAAATAAAAAAAATTTGCGTGGAAAATTCCGTCGGGAAAATCGTGTTGGGGAAATCCTTGAATTACAAAGGAGAGCTTAACCCAATTATGGCGGAAATAGAGCCGTTTAAAACAGTATTGGAAAAAGAAACAAGTTTGCCCGTAATTTATGAAAACGAGACGCTTACCTCGGCCGAGGCGAGAAGGCCGCTTGGTGGCCCGAGAAAACGCCCTCCGGTTTTAAGCAAAAGAAAATCGCCGGAAAAAGAAAAGAAAGCCGGAATGAAAGTTGACGCTTCGGCGGCGGCTTTGATTTTGCGAAACTATTTGGATAAAAGTGTTTTCTTGTAGCCTTTGGGAGGTATGATAAAATGTAAGCGCAAGTGAAAAACGGGAAAAAGACTTTTTTTGATATTTTGCCGCCGCCCGACTATTTGAGAATGCCGGTTCTTTGCTTTGACCTTTCCGATAAATCTCTCAAATACATGGAATTAAAAAGAAAAAATGGAATGCTTTCCGTTAACCGATTCGGCCTCTACGGCTTGGAAAGCGGGATGATAGAAGGCGGGGAAATAAAGCAAAAAGACAAACTCATAAGTTTTTTAAAATCAATCAAAGAAGAATTAAAAACGGAACTTATCTTAGCCTCGCTGCCCGAGGAAAAAGTTTTTTTAAGCCGGATAAAATTTCCCCTGATGGATGAAGATAAAATAAAAGAAGCCCTGTCTCTGCAACTTGAGGAATATGTTCCTTTGCCCGGCGCGGAAGCGATTTTTGATTACGATATCATAAACGATTTCATTGACAACAAAGAGCGAACTCATTTGCATTTGAATCTGGCGGCTTTCCCCGGAAGTTTCGTGGAGTCTTATCGAGATGTTTTCATGGGGGCCGGATTTATTCCGGCCGCCTTTGAAATGGAGGTTCAAGCTTTTGCTAGAGCTATTGTCCCCAGAGAAGAAACGGGTAGCATGATGGTTATAGACTTTGGAAGAACCAGGACGACATACGCTATTGTGAGCGGCGGCAAAGTCCAGTTCGCCACCACCATCGCCCTTGCCGGCGAAGAAATAGAAAAAGCGCTAATTGCGCATTTAAAAATTGACAGATCTCAAGTGGAAATGGCCAAGAGAGAAATAGGGCTGATAAAAAGAAAAGGGAACGAAAAACTTTTTGAGGCGTTAAGTCCGATGGTCTCCATTATCAAAGACGAGGCGGCCAAGCAAGCGGCTTATTGGGTGTCCCACAATGAAGATGACAAAAAAACGGACAAAATAGCCAAAATTTTTTTGTGCGGCGGGGAATCAACACTGGCCGGCTTGCCGGAGTTTCTTTCTTATGAGCTAAAAATGAAAGTGGAGCTCGGCAACCCTTGGGTCAACGTCGCTTCCTTTGAAGATTATGTTCCTGAAATAGAAAGACTGGATTCTTTGGCTTATTCAACGGTGATCGGCTTAGCCCTAAGACAATGGATTAATTAAAATCGCTTAAATTAAAAATGAATTTATTGCCCGAAGAAAATAAAATACTGTTTAAAAAATATTATTTCAAGAGACTCTTGGCGGTTTTTGCCGTTTTAATTTTTTCTGCGGCTACCGCCGGCATTATCATTTTAATGCCGATGCATTCGCTTATCTTGTCTTATAAAAGAGACTTAAGCCGGGAATTGGCGGTTTATTTGAAAAAAGACGCCGAACTGGCCAACAGCGCCGCCGCCCTTGAAATAAAAAAACTGAATAGCCGGCTGGACTTCGTGGGAAAAATGTCCAAAGACAAAGGACTTAACCTGATTTTTAAAAACATTTTGGACAAGAAAAATTCGGGCGTCAAAATAACTTATTTTTCTTACGAAAAAGGCAAAGAGCCGGACGGCGAAGATAAGGTGTACTTATCGGGGAAATCTGAAACAAGAGACGAGTTTCTTTTTTTTGAAAACAGGCTGAAAAAAGAATTGGGGGACGGCAAAGTCATTTCTCCCGTTTCCAACCTGATAAATGAAAAAGATTTTGATTTTTCCTTGGTTTTAAACATTAAAAATGAAAAGTAAATTTTTTATAACAATTTTTATTTTATTCGCGCTGATTTTCTCGGCTTTTGCCGGTTGGTTTTACGCGCTTTCAAAAATATCTTCCGAAAGGAAAGCGATTCTTGAATTAAGAAAAACCATTTTGCGCGGCGAAAAAAATAAGATTAATGAAAAGTCTCTGGTTCGCCTTATTGACAGCGTAAAAAAGGAAAAAGATGCGGTTGAATCCGTTTTTTTGAAAGAAGACGATCTGATCAGGCTTATAAAAGGGTTGGAATCAATAGGAGAAAGCTCTGGCGTGTCTTTGAAAATAAGCGCCATCTCGTCGGAAAAAAGCACAGCTTCAAAGCCCACCGTTTCTTTCAGCGCCAAAGGGACGTTTGAACAGCTTTTTCAATACTTGTATTTCTTGGAAAATCTTCCGTATCTGATAACGATTAACAAGGTTTCTTTTCAAAAAGAGGAAGACATAAAAGAAATAACTCAAGAAAACAATAAAAAAAACATTTTAACTTCAAGCTGGCAAGCGTTATTCAATATCCAATTGGAAAGTTATGAAAATTAATTTAAAAAAAACATTAAGATATATTAATCCGAGAAATGTTGATGATTTGGAAGAGATAAATCCTTATCGCGACTGGAAAGTATCGGTTATTTTTTCCAGTATTTTTTTGATTGCTATTTTGCTTGCGGACGGTTATGTTTTATGGAAAAGCTTGCATGTTATAAACGAAAATATAGTATTGGAGGAGCAAGCGGCGATTACCGCCGTCAATAGAGCGTCTTTAAGCAAGGCGATTGAGGTGATAAAAGCCAAAGAAGAGCAGTTCAAGAAACCGTTTGACGCAAAAATAACAGACCCGTCTTTGTAGTTCAAAGCCGACGCTTTGGTCGGCTCCCCGACTTATCGTCGGGGTGGATAGAACTGGATTTTATGGAAATAAAAAAGAAAGGATATGTTTATATACTTAAAGATAAAACCGGAAGATTTTATGTTGGCAGTACGGATAATTTAGAAAGGCGATTGAAACAGCACGAAAATGGACACACGCAGACAACTAGAAATATGAATGATTTTAAAATTGTGTTAAATCAGGAATACGAGTCATTAAGATTAGCCAGAAAAATAGAAACAAAAATAAAAAAATTAAAAAGAAAAGATTACATTGAAAAAATTGTTAATGACGGCTATATTAGAATAACAATTTGATAAATCGCAAGTTTAGATAATTTACAAATTATCCCTCCGCTTATGCCCCCTTGTAGTTCAAAGGATAGAACTGGAGACTTCTAATCTCCCGATCGAGGTTCGATTCCTCGCAAGGGGATATAAGCGGGGGATGTGGTTAGTTCAAAGCCGACGCTTTGGTCGGCTCCCCGACTTATCGTCGGGGTGGATAGAACTGGAGACTTCTAATCTCCCGATCGAGGTTCGATTCCTCGCAAGGGGATATAAGCGGGGGATGTGGTTAGTTCAAAGCCGACGCTTTGGTCGGCTCCCCGACTTATCGTCGGGGTGGATAGAACTGGAGACTTCTAATCTCCCGATCGAGGTTCGATTCCTCGCAAGGGGATATAAGCGGGGGATGTGGTTAGTTCAAAGCCGACGCTTTGGTCGGCCATGGAGACTTCCTCGCGAGGGCACCACAAGAGTACTTCTTGTTTTATAAATAAAACAAGAAGTACTCTTGTGGTGTATTTATTGTACCAAGCTCGAACCTATTTCCAAAATCGGTGAATGAATCAGCCCCGCAGGGGGGTGTGGGAGGAATGCGCGGCGGATACGATTTTGATTTTGGACTGCTTCTAAAAAGAGAAGGAAACTGATAAAATGGAAAAATGAATGAGGATGTGAAAAAAATTTACACGATAAATTTAGCTGGTCTCATTGTAGATGTTCATATAGATGATACATTTGAGAAAATAAAAGATTTTATAGATAGGTTTGATAATAATAGTAAAAATAGAGACACGAATCTAAAAATTTTTTTCTTAAAAGGGACCGAACGGAAATTAAAATTATCAGAAAAGTGGGATTCGTTGTCTATCATTGGCGATAACATCGATGACTTATCCGATCCATTTAATTTAATTGGAATTATTCAAGCTATCTTTAGATTTGCAGCAATTCACTTGGCAACAAGTGGAATATTCTTGTTGCATGGTTCCACTGCGGTTTTAGATAATAAAATTGTCTGTTTTGGCGATGACGGAAACAGCACCGCCAAAACCCTCGGCTCTTTAGAAATCGCCTTGGAATCTAGACACTATGTCGCTGATGAGTTTTGCTTTTTTGACATCAAAAACCAAAAAATCTTTGGTTATCCATTTATACCAGTTCACATAAGACCGATAGTAAAAAATCATCTTAAATCTTCTCATAACATTATTCTTCCGAAAGATGATTATAAAATAACAAGCGCTGGAGAATTTGTTACACAAGAAAAATTATTTGAGACAGTATCAGGAAGACTAAACGCGTTGGCGTATATTCATTTTTCAGAGAAGAATTCTCTCATTGAAAGACTCTCTCAAAAGGAAGCATATAAATCGTTCAAATTTTGTATCGCTTCACACATAGCAAAGTTACTTTACCCAAGCTTGGATCGCATGCGATTCGCATCTATGACCGATATCGACGAAGCGAAAGTCATTGATGAAAAAACAATAGACGGTATTTTGTCCAAAATAATGATCGGTAATGAAATAGATCCGCAAATCTTGAGGCGGTTTGCAAGCTACAAATTGACGATCTCTGATCCGTGTCAAATTGTCCCTTTACTCAAGAAAGAAATGTTTCAAGTACTTCTCTAACAAGTTTTTCGTCAACATTTTTTACCACCCTGTGTTTTCCGATCTTTTCCAAAACCACCAAATTAATCTGTTCATTTGTGCTAATCTTGTCTCTTTTCAGATAGCCGATGACTTGGTCCGGATTAATCGAATGCGGAAATTTGAGTGGTAATGCCACGGCATTAATTAAAGAGTTCTGTAATTCCAAATCTTTCTTTTTAAGAAATCCTAAAGATTTACTGATCTCCCCGCTGATACGCATTCCAAGTCCAACCGCATCTCCGTGCCTGAAATTGAAATCTGATAATCCCTCAAGCGCGTTAGCAAGGGTGTGTCCGTAACTTAATCCCTTATGTGTACCAAGTTTATCATGCGGATCTTTCTCAACCAACCTACTTTTAATTTTCAGAGATTCATAAACAATGTAATTCCAATCATAAGTTTTCCAGTCAGACATTGACGAGGAAAGAATACCAGAGAGACTCTTGGTGAATATTTGTGAATAGATGAGAGCGTGTTTAATAATCTCGCTGAATCCTAAACTAATTTCTTTTTCTGGCAATGACTGCAAAAAATTCGTGTTGCACACAGTAATTACGGGAGAATAAAAACTGCCAATAACATTTTTGAGAAGTTTATAGCTAATAGCCACTTTGTTAATAATGGTGTCGCCTTGAGCCATAAGAGTTGTCGGCATAAAGACCATGTCTATACCCCTCATATAAACAGAGGCGAGAAATCCTGCCAAATCTCCTACAACACCTCCCCCTATGGCGATCAAACATCCATTTCTATTTAGATTAGCTTTAACACATCGTTCAAGGCACAAGTTCAAGAATTCAATACTTTTATTTGCTTCTGTCGGTTTAACCAAAATAATATCCGCTGGTTCCAGTTTGTCTTTTATCTCCGAGAGGAGATTTTTGTAGAGGTTTGCAATATTGTAGTCACAAAAGACAACAAATCCGGAATAGCCACTTAAGGCGAGCTTTTCTATTGTCCACGAAGCTGAACCTTCTCCGATAAAAATCTCTTGCCTCTTACTAGGAAGCGAAATTTCTAAATATCTATTAATTTTGGAATTTTTTAAAAACATAGTGTGTAAACTTTTCTATATAATCATCTACTTTTCGGAACATGTTTAGCAATTCATCCTCATCTTTCAATTCATGCCACTGATCAATAATTCGGAAATTATCCTCCATAACCCCAAAATTAAAATCTGTAAACAATGATTTTGCCAAATTTAACACATCCCGATAATCTCCCTGCGGTGTTGCGGTAAAGCATTGGACAGCTAGTTTTGTTATTATTAAAGATGCACGTATCTCTTTTTTCAACAATTCTTTAATATTTTTATCCTCATGGGGTGTTGTGGTGAGTGTTCTTCTATTTCTTCGTAGAAACATGCCTATGTTGCTAATGCTATATTTCTTCAAAGTTTCGTTATCCGGCAAATATATATTTTTAAAGTCTATTGGTTCACAGGAGTAAATAAGTCGATCGGGATATTTTCTTAGATCAATCAGAGCTTGAAGTGTCTTCCCATCAAGAAGAACATCGGGAAGAATCGGAGCAAGTAGCTCATCTTTGCTAATTACGTTTACTCCATGATGTATACCCGAATTATTTTCCAGTTGCGTTACGGCTTCAGCTATTCTACGTTTTACATCAAAATCAAAACTATTAATTACAATCAGCAAATCTATGTCACTCCAGCCATCTTTATAGGCGGATTGTGGCACGCTACCGGTGAGAATAATGGCCACCAGTTTTTCGCCGACGGCTTTCTCAAATTTCTCAATTGCCCCTGTTTTAATTTTGTTTAAATCTAAACCATTCATAATCGTCTATAAAATGAAGTGTTATTTTAACATATGCGTTTATAAAAAACCGGATAAATCTGTAAAACAGAAATGGCCCTTTTAATCTCCACGGTAGGCGTAAAATCCTCTGGTAGTCCAGTTTGCGAAAAAGGGCGCGGGAACATTCATCAATTCTTTCTTTGGCAAAATGTTTCGACACCTGCTTAGACCCGACCATTATACGAATGAATCTGCGGCAGTAATCGGAAATGCTAGACACTGAATTAAAATAGATGACAGAACCTTGCACCTCTTTTGTTTGTGGCCAGTATACATACTGTAAAAATTGATCTTCATTAAGTACTGCGGGGAGACGAATAAAGTTCTCTCTTCTTAGCATCATACTTGCGCCTTTCATTATCTCACTTGATTTATCATCCGGTTGTATTTCAAACTTGACTCCTAAAATCCAATGCCAAAACAATTTCCATGGGTTACGGCTTTTAAGTGGCAGTCTTTTCCATGCAGAAAATGCGCATTTCAAATTCCTCTCCTCTACCAATGTTTTGATTAAATTTACTAAGCAGCTTTTTTCGAGAATGACATCATCATCAATAACGCAAAATAATTCCCCGAATGAAGAACTAAATATCTTATTTAATGTGTTTGTTTTCCCCTTATTGTCTTGATTTTCAATAAGTGAAATTTTTATCTCATTAGTATCAGATTCTTTTATAAAATTTTCCACTACTGTGGCGGTATTATCATTACAGTGATCAATACAAATTATTATTTCTTTTTCAACAGAAACAGAAATTTCTTTTAGATTTTCTACGACCGAGTTAAGTGTTCTAGATATTGTTAGTGCTCCATTGTGCGTTGGTACGGCAATGGTCAGCGATTTTATACTCATTAAATTCTTGTAGATGTTGACAGGTTTGTTGTAGTAAAAATATTGTCTTGCTCTGAGTAAGTTTTCTCTGTCAAATGAAATTTTCTCGACCGCTTCCTCAAAAGAAAGCCACTCGGCCGCCTCAAATTCCTCCTCAATTTGAGGGTTAATTTCTAGTCTTCTGTTTAATCGGAAGACATATAAATGGACGTTTTTATAGTGAGTAACATCACTATCATCTAGAGTAAATGAATAACTATCAATTCTTAAAAAAGAAATGATTTCAGGTGTCTCTCTTAAAAAGAGCTCCTCTTTTACTTCTCTAATTGCAGCGTCTTCTGGCTCCTCACCTTTTCTAATATGACCCTTTGGAATGAGGTAATGACCATCGGGCTTGCGTAATAACGCGACGAATAATTCGTGTGTTCGGCCATCTTCAAAGAAAACAAAACCACCCGCAGATTCATGCTTTATGCCTTCAGAAGAATATTCAATTTTATCATCTTCATTAAATTGCATAGTACTAATTATAGAAGAATAAAGTCTTAGTTTCTACTTGATAGAAAAGCGGCTCCGTCATGTCGAGGGAGCCGCTTGATTTACGGAAGGTATTTTTTGACGATTCGATCAACTATCCGGTACAGTTCCTCAAGTGTCCCGGAGTTATCAATGACTTCGCCAGAAATCTCCTTGAGCGATGGGATGCCCGACTTCTCCTTGATTTCATCTCGCGGCAGGATATACCTTCTGGCACTCTCGATGTCCGGAAGGTTCTCCCGCTGCATCTGACGACGGAGACGGATTTCTAGGGGGATGTCGACGAAGACGATGCAGAAATGACGGCCGAGCTTTTGCTTGAGATAGGGACCAAGCCCGCCACCGTACAAACTCTCGATTGAGGCGGTATTCGTGCCAAGGCGCCCCGTCTCATCAATCAGCTCGTCGATAAACGCGTCCCACAAAGCGTACGGATCGCGTTCCTCCTGATGTTTCAAGAATGCGTAAAGCTCCTCGTTGGGTGACCACTTGTCGCGAACCTTCTCAAAAAGTTTTACGATCTTGAGACGACTGATGCCTTTTGAGTCAAAGTACTTCCCGACAGTGCTCTTGCCGCACTCACTCATGCCGGTCAGGGCGAAGATCATCTTGCCGCCCAAGCGGCTTTCTTCCATTTGCTTACTCCTTTTAAAGATTGGCTCCGCCAGTTCCAACTCGCGCAACGCTGAATCCACGGAATCGGGGGCGTGAGCTACATTTCTGATCCAGTTCTCGGAATGTTGACCGCGAATTCCATCCGGATAGCGGCCAATTATTTGCCACTTCACCGTATCTACCGCCTCATCTCCCTCAACCTTCAATAGGAGAACGGTAGCCGAGCTTACCCACTCCACTACCTCTGTGAAGTAGACTTCGTTTCTTTCTCCACCGTAGAGACCTTCTACCCATTTCCGTTCCAATTGCACGCTGGCTTGATCTACCACCCGCAAGTTATGCGCCTGCAGAGAGCGAAGAATCTGTCCGACCAGACCCTTCGCTATACCGTCAGGCTTGACGATTATAAGAGTCTGCTGAACAGACATTGGTTACCTCCTTTTTTGTTTTGTGTGAAAGAACGAATTACTATTGCGTATCTTACATTCTTTATGGTCTCCTGTCAATGTCGGTCGGCTTTGTTAAAAAAATCCATATTGAGTATCTAAAATATTTAAATGGATCAAATCCTTTGCCTCCCAAAACTTGTGGAATAGAATAAAATTTATGAGCGATGTTTACAGGCAATATTTTTTTTAATTCAAAAATTGTTGGCAGATGAGCGTATCCTTTAGATGCTCCAGCGACCTTATTTGATTTGTAGATAATGTCACCGGGCAACAAACCATTATATTTTTTATTCATTAGATGGTGGAAGGCCATTGATATTTGCTTTTGCAAGTCTCCGAGAATATTTTTGATGGATACAAAAGGCCCCCGACCCAAATAAAGTTTATTGAAACTCTCAATATAAATCGTCCCTCCTGAGTTTACCACACGCATCATTTCATCAATGGCCATTTTTCTTTTCTGAAAAGTCGCGACTGCATTTATTGAAAATCTCGGACAGAAAACATAATCAAATTCATTGTTTCGGAACGGCATTTCAGTCATATCGCCGACTAAAAAACTGACACTATCGAGTTTAAGATTTTTTGCTTTTTCACTAGCGGCTGTTATTGCCGCCGGAGTGATATCGATTCCTATTACTACATGCCCTAATTGCGCTGCGCCTATTGAAAAACGCCCGGAACCACAACCAACATCGAGTATCCTTGATCCTTTTGTAATAGAAGTGAGTAATTTTCTTTCGACCTCTCGCAAAGGGGCCCGTGTATAATAAGACACCTCCCCAGCATAATGGGAAATATTTAATTCTTTTATTCTTGTATAGTAATCATCCTCATTCATTTTTCCATTTTATCAGTTTCCTTCTCTTTTTAGAAGCAGTCCAAAATCAAAATCGTATCCGCCGCGCATTCCTCCCACACCCCCCTGCGGGGCTGATTCATTCACCGATTTTGGAAATAGGTTCGAGCTTGGTACAATAAATACACCACAAGAGTACTTCTTGTTTTATTTATAAAACAAAGTCGCATTTTGAAAATTTTTGGACGGTTAGCTCAGTCGGTAGAGCATCTCATTTACACTGAGAGGGTCATAGGTTCAAGTCCTATACCGTCCATAAGCTCGGAACGAATAAATAAAATAAACAAGGACTTGCAATATGAAGCTAAAAAATAAAGTCGTAATAGTAACAGGTGGCACATCGGGGATTGGATTTGCCATTGCCAAACTTTTTTCGGAAGAAGGAGCAAGGGTTGTTATCGCAAGTGACAAATCAGAGAACGGCAATGATATCGCAAAATCGATTTCATCCGATTGCTTTTTTGTACAAACTGATGTTCGCGAAGAAAGCCAAATAAAAAATCTTCTTTCCGAAACGATAAAAAAGTTTGAGAGGCTGGACATTTTAGTAAATTCTGCGGGCGTGTATTCTTTTTCCCAAAGCGATATTGCTCAAATGCCAACCGCTGATTTTGATTGGATTATGAATGTAAATTTCAGGGGCATTTTTCTAACTGCAAAATTTTCAATCCCGGAATTATTAAAGACAAAAGGAAATATCATAAACATATCTTCGTCTCTAGGGATTGTTCCGGAAAAGGAATCAGCAATTTACTGCGCGTCAAAATCAGCAGTCATTATGTTTTCAAAAGCGATTGCTTTGCAATTCCCAGAAAAAGGGTTGCGAGTAAATTCTATTTGCCCCGGACCAATTGATACGCCGATGCTTCATCGCGCGTTTTCCAAAAAGAAAGAATATGATGAATATTTAGAAATGAATCCAATGAAAAGAGCCGGTACTCCCGAAGAGGTCGCCAAACTAGCCCTTTTTTTGGCGAGTGAGGATGCGGGGTACATTACTGGCGGTGTTTATACAATTGATGGGGGCGAATCATTGCGATAAATTTTATGAATTTATCTATCATCTATCAAGACAACGACATTGTTGTCGTAAACAAACCGGCGGGAATTTCCGTTCACAAAGGAATCGCGGAAAAAGGGGAGACATTGGCCGATTGGTTAATTGAAAAATTTCCGGAAATGAAAAAAGTGGGAGACAATCCTGAATTAAGGCCCGGGATTGTCCATCGTTTAGACAAAGACACTTCCGGCGTTTTGGTGGCGGCTAGAAACCAAAAATCTTTTGAATTTTTGAAAAATCAATTTCAAAAAAGAGAAGTTGTTAAAAAGTATCTGGCGTTAGTGGAAGGGGAATTAAAAAATGACAATGGGACGATAGATTTGCCGATAGGAAGAAGTCGGAGCGATTTCAGAAAAAAGCTGGCGTCAGACAGCGCGAAGGGGGAATTGCGGGAAGCGGTAACCGAATACAAAGTTTTAGAGCGATTCGGAAATGTTGAACATTCGATGTCTAACATCGGCCATCCCTACACTCTTGTTGAAGCGTATCCGAAAACGGGACGGACGCATCAGATAAGAGTTCATTTCAAAGCCATCGGCCATCCGATTGTCTGCGATTCATTGTACGGCGGAAAAAGAATGACTTGCCCATACGGGCTTGCGCGTCATTTTTTGCATGCCAATTTTTTGGAATTCATTTCTCCTTCCGGTGCAAGACTGAAACTGGAAGCCGACTTGCCGGAAGATTTGGAAAAAGCTTTGGCGGGATTGCGGAAAAAATAAATCTGTGCTAAATTGTCGGTTATGGAAACAAACATCGCGCAAAGGAAAGGCTGGGACATCAAGTCCGGTAATACCGTCAAAGTCTGGCAGAAAATAAAGGAAGGAGATAAGTTCAGACTCCAGGCTTTTGAAGGTTTGATTATCGCTCATAAACACGGGTACGAACCCGGAGCGACTTTCACGGTCAGAAAAATTTCCGACGGCATCGGAGTGGAAAGAATTTTTCCGATATTTTCTCCTAACATAGAAAAGGTTGAAGTCGTGAAAAAATCAAAAGCCAGAAAGGCGAAACTTTATTATGTCAGAACAAAACCGGCCAAAGAAATAAGAAGGAAAATGAAAACATTGAAAGCGGAAGGGAGGAAGTCAAAAGGCACGGATGTAGTCAAACCCGAGGCAAGAGTTAAAACGATTGAAGCATTGGTCGAAGAGCCTAAGAAAGAATAATTTGATTGATTCTTAAAACCGTTCCGCTCTTAAGCGGGGCGTTTTTGTTTTTAGAAGTTGAAAATAAAGATATTTTTAGGCATAATGACTTTGTTTAAGCCCAGGTGGCGAAATTGGCAGACGCACTACCTTGAGGTGGTAGCGCCCGCAAGGGTATGGAGGTTCAAGTCCTCTCCTGGGCATTTGAGGATTTGAAGGGGGCAATAATTTTTATGGTGGCTATAGCTTAGTGGTAAAGCTCCGCTCTGTGAAAGCGGCGATGCGGGTTCGATTCCCGCTAGTCACCCCGAACTTATTTGATGTTTAATCTTTATCAAAAAATTATTTGCGAGTTGAGACTTGCTCTTATTAGAAGTATACTCTAAATATTATGAGTCAAGATAAACTTCCATTTGCTAAAGATGGCGAAACAGCTGTAGATACTTTTAAAAGAAAAGAAGTCCGAAAGGTTTTTCAGGACGGCGAATGGTGGTTTTCCGTAAAAGATGTACTAGAAGCATTGACTGATGTAACAGATGGCACTCGCTATGCTTCTGATTTACGACGCAAAGACCAAGGGCTAAACGAAAGGTACTCGGAAATTACGAGGACCTTAGAATATGGTTCAAACGGGGGTAAACAAAAGACAACCTTTGTAAACATAGAGGGCATCTTTCGTCTTATGCAATCTGTTCCTACTGGAAAAGCAGAAGATTTTAAGAAATGGCTTGCCAAAGTTGGTTTTGAGCGTATTCAAGAAATTCAAAACCCAGAAATTGCTCTTAAAAGAGCAATGGTGCTTTATCGAGCCAAAGGATATGATGATGCTTGGATAGAATCTCGCATTCAAAATAAAATAAGTCGTGAAAAACTAGAGGCGGAGTGGGATAAGCGAGGCATCAAAAGAGGTGTGGAATTTGCAGTGCTTACTGATGCCATATCAATAGAGATTTTTGAGATTAAAACACAAGAGCATAAAAATTTAAAAGGGCTAGGCAAATCTCATAGCTTAAGGGACAATATGACTCCAATTGAACTTACTCTTACTACTCTAGGAGAACAAGCAACTACTGAAATAGCAAAAAAACGAGATGTAAGGGGTATGGTTCAAAATTTAGAGGCGGCACGGCGTGGTGGTAATATTGCAAAAGTTGCTCGTCTTCAACTAGAATCAGAAACTGGCATAAGGGCTGTTTCTAATGTTAATTATTTAACAGACAAACAAAAAAAGAATCTTAATTTATCGACAGACCTTGAAGATGTCTTAAAAATTAAACAACAAAAAGATAATTAGGTCCTCGGAGCTTGCGAGTACCTTGTTAGACAACAGAAATCAGGTAAAATAACTTTATGAATGAAGGAATTAAAGAAGCTAATACAATAAAATCACCGATTGATCCAAAAGGAAAAGAACGAAGTTTTTGTTTGTCGTCGGAAGGAACCCCTAAACAAATGGCAATAAAAGGTTTAATTATTACCTTAACAATGATTATTCCAAGCAAAATTTTCGGTGGTCCTATTGAAGAGATATTTGTAATTCTCGCTGCCTATGGTGAAATTTTACTCATCATTGCTCTTTTTAAATGGATAAAAAATAAAAGAAATTCAAAGAAAGAACAAGTGGGGAAGCCCTATTAAAGACTATCATTTTTTTTCATTTCTTCTTTTATCCTCGCCCCCAAGTCTTCTTTCGGATTTTCCCTGTAGTAATCTTCCACTTCAGTGGCGCCGATGTGAGCGTTTTTGTAGCTTTTGCCTTGGTCCATCAGATATCTTTCGTGAAGTTCGTGAAGAATGATAAATTTTCTTTCTTCGGGGGAAAGCGCCTCTTCTATCCAAATTTCGTTTTTCGGTATAAACGGATACACCAAATCGTGTCCGCCTTCGCAATAATCAAGCAAGAAAAAACTTCTGACTAAATTTCCGTCCACCAGCCACACCTTGACTTTGTCGCTGTATTTTTCAATAATCTTTTTTTTAATTTTTTCCAACAGTTCTTTTTTATTAAGGCTTGATTTTGAAATCTGCCGGACTTCTGCTGAATTTTGTCGTTCATTTTTCTCAAAGTTATCAGCCATTTTGTCAGACTTGGCGTAATTTTCACCGGAATCTAAAAGACCTTTTTCATAAATAAAACGATCTATGAAATACTGATACTCTTTCGGATCCAAATCCTCGTCTATCCAAAACTCATTTTTAGGCACAAACCCAAATTGATTGCTGTCGGCGAATTTTACAAAGTTTTCGTTTATCTCTTTTCTTATCAGCGCTCCATCCATCAGCCAAACGGCGCAGTCGCCGACATTATTTATTTTTTTGACGTAAATATTTTTGTTCATTGTGAAAATAGTTTTGTCTCCCAATTATTTTACACCCGATTGTTAAAAATTAAAATTTATCTTATACTCTTTCCTATCGGGCCGTAGTATACCGGCAGTACATGCGCTTCGGGGTTCTCAATTTTTTCGGGGTGTAGTATATCGGTAGTACGCGCGCTTCGGGTGCGTGAAGGCCGAGTTCAATTCTCGGCACCCCGAAAAAATTGAGAACGGGAATGCCATACGGCATTCCCCGGGAATCTTAATAAAAGATTCGTAGAGACCGGGTTCGATTCCCGGCGGCTCGACCAATCAAGACTTCAAATTTTCAGGGGAAAGAGCTTGCTCGCTCGCCCCGCCTTCGGCGGGGCTACGCTCGCCGTGCGGGATAAACTCCGGCGGGGCGAGCGAGCAAACAAATGCCCCTCAATTTTCAAGCCGAATTTCGTATTTCGCAAAGCGAAATGCGCCGTAGAAAAATTTGACAGGGAATCTTTAATTTCATATACTTACAATATATCATATATGCGAAACTCTGCAAATAGATACTATGACTGGTAAAAACCATTTGGACAAAAGAATTTTTGAGCTTCATGCAAAGGTCTGTAAAACCCTCTCTCACCCTAAGAGATTGGAAATTATTGATTTACTTCGTGATGAAAAAGAAATGGGCGTTTCCGAAATGGCTGAAAGAATTGGCATTACGAAAGCCAATGTTTCCCAACATTTGAGCTTAATGCGCCAACAAAATATCGTTAAAACTCGGCGAGATGGCATCGCTATTCTGTATTCTCTCGCCAATCCAAAAATTCTTTTGGCTTATGACGCTTTAAGAAAAGCTCTCAAAGAACAACTGGAAGCCGACGGTAAATTATTGGAAAAATTTTAACGCTATGCAAACAATCACCATTATTATCAACGAACTTCCATATAAAAACGATAAAGCGTGGAATGCGCTACGGCTTGCCGGTGAATTATTAAACCAAGATGTAAAAGTTAAAATTTTTCTCTTGGAAGACGGCGTGGATGTTGGTAAAGAAAACCAAGAGGCGAAAGGAAAAGAATATAATCTGGAAGATTTGACGAAAAAGTTGCTCGCAAAAGATGTTCTCTTTGTTGCCTGCCCTACTTGCCTCAAGGTTTGCGGCATAAGCAACGAAAAACTGATTGATGGAATTATTGAGGGACACATGAGTGATTTGGCAAACTTGGTTAAGGAAAGTGATAAAGTTTTAACATTTTAATTATGGCTAATCAAAAAACAATTATTATATTAGGCGGTGGAACTGGTGGACTTGTGGCCGCTAATGAATTAAAGAAAAAAGTCGGCGAAAAGGCGCGAGTAATTTTGATTGATAAAAGCCCGCATCATATTTACGCCCCTTCTTTTTTGTGGCTTATGCTGGGCAAGCGCCAAGCGGAGAAAATCCAAAAACCGCTTTCTCTGTTGAGACGAAAAGGCATTGAGTTTATCAATGAGGAGATAACCAAAATTGATCTGGAAAATAAGTTGGTAAAAACCCAAAATCAAAGCCAGCAATACGATTATTTAATCATCTCCCTCGGCGCAGAACTTGAACCCAAAAAAATTCCCGGCCTCGCCGAGAGCGGCTACAATCTGTACGCATTAAAAGAGGTGGAAAGACTAAGAACCGATTTAGAAAATTTCACCGGAGGCAGGGTAGCGGTTGTCGTTTCCTCCTTGCCGTTCAAATGTCCAGCCGCACCGTACGAAGCCGCTTTTTTGCTCAATGAACGCTTTCAGAAAAGAGGCATCGGCGGGAAAACGGAAATAAATATTTATACGCCCGAGATGTTGCCGCTCCCGGCGGCCGGCCCGGATATTGGAAAAGCCGTTGCGGAAATGCTGGCGGAAAGAAAGATTGGTTTTAACCCCGAAGTGAAACTGGCCTCGGTTAATCCAGAGAGAAGAGAACTTCAATTTGAAAATGGCAAAACCGCCAATTTTGATTTGCTCATTTTTATTCCGCCCCATCAAGAGCCGAAAGTGGTGAGGGATTCCGGGCTTGGAAATGAGGCAGGTTGGATTCCGGTTGATAAGCATACTTTGAAAACAAAGTACGATGCTGTTTTTGCTGTCGGTGATATAATTGCCGCAACTGTCGCTTCTGGCAAACCAAGGCCTAAGGCTGGCGTCTTTGCGCATTACGAAGCGGAAGTAGTGGCGGAAAATATTGCCCGAGAATTACAAGGGTTGCCTGCTGATAAAAAATACGACGGTCGCGCTAGCTGTTTTTTGGAAACAGGTTTCGGAAAAGCCGGTTTTGCCCACGGCAATTTCTATCATGAACCGGCCCCGGCAATAAAAATGAAACGCCCGGGCAGAATATGGCATTGGGGAAAAATATTGTTTGAAAAATATTGGCTATGGAAATGGTTCTGATTAGTTAAAATAATATTAAAGGGATTATGAAAAAATATCTTTCACTGACAATTGTAATTCTTTCCTTAAGTTTTGCTTTCCCAGCTTTCTCCTTTGCCCAAGGAATGATGGGCTTCCCGAGTTCGTCCTCTAATAGCGCCGCCCTACAGAGCCAACAACAAGAGGAACAAGAAGGCAAACAGTTCTTGGATAATTTGAACAACAACACGGTTACCTGTTCGCAACTCAAAGATGCAGATTTTGAGAAAATTGGCGAATATTTTATGGGCCAATCCATTGGCGATACTTCGAGGCATATTGCTATGAACGAAATGATGAAATCAATGATGGGAGAACAGGGAGAAGAACAAATGCATATCGCTTGGGGCAAGCGAGGCAGTGGGTGCGACACGTTCGCCGCATTTCCGTCGCAAGGCGAGAGCTTTATGCCCATGATGCAAATGATGATGGGAGGGTGGTCGTCTCCCCTTGGTTCTAATCAATCAAACAATTCTATGATGAATTTTGGATTTACGCCTTTTGGCGGTTTCGGTTGGATTTTTATGGTTCTATGGTGGGTTTTGATTATCGCGGGCATTGTTGCGCTTATCAAATGGTTTACGAATCAATCTCGTGGCAACCACGATCATGAAAAATCACCGCTTGAAATTTTGAAAGAACGATACGCAAAAGGCGAGATTGACAGAAAGGAATTTGAGGACAAGAAAAAAGATTTAACCTAAACTTTTTTGGAACGGATATGCGTGATAGAATTTAAGTAGTGCGGTGCGCCAGTTTCACTGGCACGAAATTCGGCGGCGGAAAAATCGGAATCGGAAAGCGAGGGCGGGCAAAAATTCCTTCCCCCCAACCCCCTTCCTTTTTGCCCGCCCGAGCGTTCAGTTTCTGCCGTGCGAAGCGCGGCAATCAGTCAAGTTTCGTTCAAAAAAGGTTCGAGCTTCGTTCAGTAATTGCGAAAAAATTTGACTTTTGCGCTCAAAGATATATTATGCAGTTAATGAGCCCGAAAGGGGCTTTTTTAAGAGGGAAAAGAAAATGTTCAACAAACTCGCAAATTACATAAAAGAAACCAAGATTGAAATGAAGGGTGTCAAATGGCCGACCAGAAAACAGGCCGTTAATTACACCTTGCTGGTTATAGTCGCCTCTATTGGCGTGGCGATATTTCTGGGGGCATTTGATATGCTTTTCGCTTATTTATTGGGGAAATTCGTGCTGTAAAATATGACAAAGCAAAAAGTCCAAGCCGGAAGAAATTGGTACGCCGTCCACACTTACGCCGGCTATGAGGATGCCGTGGTCAGAAATTTGAAGCAAAGAATTGAATCTTTGGGCATGGAAGACAAGATTTTCAGCGCCGTCGTTCCCACGGAGAAAAAGATAAAAATAGTCGGCGGGAAAAGAAAAACGATTGAGGAAAGAATCTACCCGGGTTATGTTTTGGTGGATATGATTGTCACCGATAATTCCTGGTATGTTGTAAGGAACACCCCCAGGGTTACCGGATTCGTGGGCGCGGGAACGACTCCCGTTCCTTTGGACAAAAAGGAAGTGGATACGCTTTTTGAGAGAATGGGCGTGGCCGAGCCGAAATACAAGATGGACGTAAAGACGGGCGATGTGGTAAGAATAAATGACGGGCCGTTTAAGGATTTTGAAGGGGCGATAAACGCCATAGACGAAGAAAAAGGCAAGATTAAAATTTTGATAGCAATGTTCGGCCGAGAAACTCCCGTAGAAATAGATTATTTGCAAGTGAAAAAAATATAAACATATGGCAAAGAAAATAAAAACAGTGGTAAAATTGCAGATTCCGGCCGGCAAAGCCAATCCGGCTCCTCCGATAGGTCCGGCGCTCGGCCAACACGGAGTCAATATAGGCGACTTCGTCAGCAAGTTCAACGAAGCCACCAGAGAAAAAGGCGCGGACATTATTCCAGTGGAAATAAGCATCTACGAAGACCGGACTTTCACTTTCAAAATGAAGACGCCGCCCGCTTCCGATTTGTTGAGGAAAGCCGCCGGGGTGGAAAAAGGTTCCGGCAAGACTCCAGTGAGCAAAGCGGGGAAGATAACGAGAGCCAAACTCAAAGAAATCGCCGAAAGGAAAATGGAAGACCTCAACGCCAACGACGTGGATGCCGCCATGAAGATAATAGAAGGCACAGCCAGAAGCATGGGAATTGTGATAGAGGGGTAATGTCAAGGTCTCGCCTTGACATTAGACTGGTCGGAACTTCTTGCTTTTTGACGCAGGTTTTTATATTATTATTTACAGAAGGCTGTTTTAAAATTATCTTATAAACCTTTAACCTAATCTAGGGAGGGGATTATGGAAAGAAAAATTGTTTATGGTGCTGGAAGGCCACATTTTGAAAGTAATGTCGTCTTGCTTTTAAATAGTTTTTTTCGGTTGTTGTTTTTAGTTGCAAAGTTTTTTCTTTTTATAGGCAGGTTGCCATTTGTAGGCGGTATTGACAACAAAAAAATAATCAAAAAAGAGCCAGACGTTGAGTCTCCAGAAAGGAGGTGTAAAAAAATAAAAGGTTAAGGTGTAGTGTTGGGGTTGTCTTCGGACAACCCCAATTTTTACTGGGCGGCTTCCTTCGCCGATTCTTTGATTTTGGTTTCCAATTCTTTGGTAACTTTCGGATTTTCCACAAGAAATGTCTTGGCGGCGTCGTAGCCTCGGCCAAGACTTGTTCCGTCGTAGGAATAAGAAGCGCCGGACTTTTTTATAATTCCGTATTTTTCGCCCAAATTTAAAATATCGCCGGTGTAAGAAATTCCTTCGTTGAAGATGATGTCAAATTCGGCCGTCCGGAAAGGCGCCGCCACTTTATTTTTGACTATTTTTACTTTCACTCTGTTACCGATGACTTCCTCGCCCTTTTTTATCTGGGCCGCTTTTCTGACTTCTATTCTGACAGAAGAATAAAATTTCAAAGCTTTGCCGCCGGTGGTCGTTTCCGGGTTGCCGAAGAACACGCCGATTTGCATTCGGATTTGATTGATGAAGACGACGATGGTTTTGGATTTGGCGGTAATGGCGGTCAGCTTTCTTAAGGCTTGCGACATCAGCCGGGCTTGAAGGCCCATATGAGAAGCTCCCATCTCGCCTTCAATTTCCGCCTTAGGCGTGAGAGCGGCCACCGAATCAATGACGATGACATCTATTCCGCCGGAGCGCACCAAACTCTCCGTGATTTCCAAAGCCTGTTCGCCCGTGTCCGGCTGGGAAATAAGCAAGTCGTCAATTTTTACGCCCAATTTTTTGGCGTATTCCGGATCAAGGGCGTGTTCGGCATCAATAAAGGCGCAAACGCCGCCTTTTTTTTGGGCTTGAGAGACGATGTTCAGAGCCAAAGTTGTTTTGCCGGAAGACTCCGGGCCGTAAATTTCTATTATCCTTCCGCGAGGCACGCCGCCGACGCCAAGCGCGATGTCCAAACTCAAAGATCCGGACGGCACCACATCCACATCCACTCTTGGCGCTTCGCCCAGCTTCATTATGGAGCCGTCGCCGAATTTTGTTTTTATGTCTCTTAAGGCGTTTTCCACGCCGATGTTTCTTTCTTTTGGCTTCGGTTGTTCTTTTTTATACATAAGTTTATTTGAATTGCGAAATAGTGTTTTTGAAATAGCCCGAAGTATTTTTCTGCTGAAAAATCATCTTTACTCGCGCCGCCGCGCTCCGTAGTGCTATTTCAAAAACACTATTTCGCAATTCAAGATTATCTGTTAAAAACCAGTTCCAGTTTTTCTTTCGTCGCCCGGCCGAATTTATCCGCGCCGGACACCTCTATTATATTGTAGCCTTCGGCCAACAGCAAATCGCCTTTAAATCCGCCGTCTTTGTCGGTGAAAATTTGCCGGCCGTTTAAAAACAAACTGGAAATATTGGAGGTTTTTCCGATTATTTCAGTGAAAGATTCTCCCAAACTCTGACCGTTTACAGGATATTCTATGGTGATGCGGGGGCCTTCCAGGTATGCTTTGGCTTTATACAGGCCGTAAACGCCGAAAGACAGCAAAAGCAAAATCACGATCCCGATACCGGTTAAAATTTTTGTTTTTTTAAGAATAACCATATTTTATTTTTTGATTTCTTCTCCGGCGTTTTCCAGCAGTTTATCGGCTTCCTCCTCCAAAGCGTTTTCCGGCAAATTGCTTTCGTTTACTATCAGCACTTGTCTGGCCCGGGCCCCTTCTCCTTGTCCGACCACACCCCTTTCTTCCAGTATATCCACCAAGCGAGCCGCTCGGGCATAGCCGATTTTCAACTTCCTTTGCAGGTAGGAAGTGGAGGCTTTGCCGGCTTCAATGACCGTCTGGCGGGCTTCTTCGTAAAGTTCGTCGTCCAGCTCGTCCTCGGCTTCGTCAAAATTTATTTCAAGCTTGTTCGCCGAGGCGAAGGCGCTTTGCCCTTTGGCGTTTCCGCCGCTTTGTTCCAGCGCCGGGCCCATATCTTCAAAATCAACATTTTTATACTGATCGGCGATATAATTAACCACTCTCTTTACTTCTTGTTCCGAGATGTAGGGCCCCTGGATTCTTCGGGGTTTGCCGGTGTCTCCCGCCAGATAAAGCATATCGCCGTGGCCGAGAAGCTTTTCCGCGCCGGCCATATCAATGATGGTTCGCGAGTCAATTTGGCTTGCGACTTGCAAAGCGATGCGGCTGGTGATATTGGCCTTGATCAGTCCGGTGATAACTTCCACCGACGGCCGCTGGG
>Ga0209211_10000521_pt1 | contig 78114 bp, 69 predicted proteins | sample RifGroA2_FD_183992 | JGI IMG/M metagenome (GOLD analysis project Ga0209211, IMG submission 183992) | Groundwater microbial communities from Rifle, Colorado, USA - Groundwater A2 (SPAdes) (version 2) | ecosystem: Environmental > Aquatic > Deep subsurface > Groundwater | place: Rifle, Colorado... | reverse complement strand
GCATCCAGACCTAAGATCGATTCAGCGATCTCGATATTAATATTTTGAACAGCCTTCAGAACGCCTTTACCCAAGTAACGTTCTTTATCTCCATCGCGAAGCTCAATTGCCTCACGTGAACCGGTTGATGCGCCTGATGGTACAGCCGCACGCCCCATAACGCCTGACTCGAGCAAAACATCGCACTCAACCGTGGGATTGCCGCGTGAATCTAAAACTTCTCTACCAATGATGTCAACAATGGCGCTCATGCACCTTCTCCTAAGTAAAAATGAATTTGGGGTGTTACTTGAAACTATCTTCTAAAAATGAACCCGGCTTTTTAACCACAGAATCAATCGCTACTAAAGACTCAAGCAACTCTTTCATGCGATTAAGCGGAACAGCGTTCGGGCCGTCTGAAAGTGCTTTAGCTGGGTCTGGATGCGTTTCCATAAATAAGCCACTGATACCAACAGCGACGGCAGCACGTGCGAGAACCGGCACAAACTCACGCTGGCCACCACTTGCATTGCCTTGACCACCGGGTAGCTGAACTGAATGGGTGGCATCAAATACAACTGGAGCCTTAGCTTCACGCAAAATGGCCAAGCTACGCATATCTGAAACCAGGTTGTTGTAACCAAATGAAGCGCCACGCTCACACACCATAAATTGATCTGCAAGATTAGCCTCAGCAGCCGCTGCACGAGCTTTATCAATTACGTTCAGCATTTCATGAGGGGATAAAAATTGACCCTTCTTGAAATTCACTGGCTTACCGCTTTGAGCGCAAGCACGAATGAAATCAGTTTGACGGCATAAAAAAGCTGGCGTCTGTAGAACATCAACTACTTTTGAAACCGGTGCAATTTCACTAATGTCATGAATATCAGTCAACACTGGCACACCAATTTCACGCTTAACGCGGGCAAGAATCTCAAGCCCCTTCTCCATGCCTAAACCTCTAAAAGAGGTTCCAGATGAGCGATTGGCTTTATCAAAAGAAGACTTGTAGATAAATGGAATACCTAGTGAAGCAGTTATCTCTTTAAGCTCGCCAGCAATATCTAAAGCAGATTGCTCTGATTCAATGACGCAAGGACCTGCTATCAAAAAGAAGGGCCGATCTAAACCGATATCAAAACCGCATAACTTAAATGCACTCATCTATTTCTCCTAGGCTGCTTGCTTTTGGGTAGCAGCTTGATGAATTAATGACGCTTTAATGAAGGCAGAAAACAATGGATGACCATCACGTGGAGTCGATGTGAATTCTGGATGGAATTGCACGCCGAAGAACCAAGGGTGGATAGAGTTAGGCAACTCCATCATTTCAGGGAGTGACTCATTTGGTGTTCTAGCGGAAATAATCAGACCAGACTTTTCAAGACGCGGTACATAAAGATTATTGACTTCATAGCGATGACGATGACGCTCATTCACTTCGGGGCCATAGATTTCATGAGCCAAGGTACCCGCTTTTACCGGGCAACGCTGTGAACCTAAGCGCATAGTGCCGCCTAGATCGGAATCGTTAGTGCGCTTCTCAACGCGACCTTCACGATCAACCCACTCGGTAATTAAAGCAACCACTGGACTCTCGGTTTCTGGATCAAACTCAGTACTGTTTGCCTGAGCAATATTGGCAACATGGCGTGCAAATTCAATCACTGCCAACTGCATACCCAAGCAAATACCAAGATAAGGAACATTATTTTCTCGGGCATAACGAATGGCAGCAATTTTACCTTCGGTGCCGCGTTTACCAAATCCACCTGGGACCAAAATAGCATCTAAATTTTGAAGGCAATTTACGCCATCTTTTTCAATCACTTCGGAATCAATGTAGTTGATATTGACGCGTGTGTGATTGTGAATACCTGCATGACGCAAGGCTTCAATGAGTGACTTATAAGATTCAGTTAGTTCAACATACTTACCCACCATACCAATCGTTACTTCATGCTGTGGGTTTGCTAGTTCATAAACTAAATTCGCCCAAACCGATAAGTCCGCAGGCTTAGCTTCGATATCCAATTCGCGACAAATCAAATCATCCATACCCTGCGCTTGAAGCATCTCAGGAATCTTATAGATAGTGTCAACGTCCCATACTGAAATCACAGCTTCTTCACGTACGTTAGAGAACAGTGAAATCTTTGAGCGCTCATCTTCTGGGATGGGGCGATCTGCGCGACATAGCAGTACGGTTGGCATGATGCCGATTTCACGCAACTTTTGTACTGAGTGCTGGGTAGGTTTTGTTTTCAACTCTCCGGCACTGGCAATGTAAGGAACCAAAGTGAGGTGCACAAAGGCGCAACTGTGTTTTGGCAGACGAATACTCATCTGTCGTGCTGCCTCAAGAAACGGCAAAGACTCGATGTCCCCTACTGTTCCGCCGATTTCACAGATTGCAATATCAGCTTTGCCATCATGACTTGCTTTTGCGCCACGCTCTACAAATGCTTGAATCTCATTCGTAATGTGGGGAATCACCTGCACAGTTTTACCGAGATACTCGCCGCGACGCTCTTTGCTGATCACGGACTCATAAATCTGGCCAGTAGTGAAGTTATTGCTCTTGCGCATCTTTGCGGAGACAAAACGTTCATAGTGACCCAGATCGAGGTCGGTTTCTGCGCCATCTTCGGTTACAAAGACTTCGCCATGTTGAAGCGGGCTCATGGTCCCAGGGTCAACGTTGATATAAGGGTCTAATTTTAGGAGGGTGACTTTCAGGCCGCGGGATTCAAGAATCGCGGCAAGCGAGGCAGCTGCGATTCCTTTCCCTAAAGAAGAAACCACACCACCAGTGACAAAAACGTATTTGGTCATCGCTTAAGCTCTGTTGGAAAAAGTAATTATAACGATAGCCACTCTGTGGGCATAAATTCTTTGCCCTTCCAATTACATATGGGCCTCTGGGGCTGCCTCATAAATATTGACCTATTTTCTGAGCTAATTTTTTCTAGTTGCACATTGTTTTTTGAGGTATTGGGGTGCTGCAAACCCCTTCACATAAGATGGAAATTGCTAAATAGTTGATCAATCAATCAAACTCATCAAAATTTGCCTATTTTTTAAGCATTTTGATGAATTTTGACAATTAAGTCTTATATAAGACATGAATTAGGAATTACAATAGACTGGATAGGGAAATACACCCTGCTTAGCCTTACTGTTGATAACTCTTACCCAATAGGAAACACGATGCTAGAAGCCTACAACGCCCAAGTTGCCGAACGCGCAGCCCTTGGAATTCCAGCCCTCCCCCTGACTAAAGACCAAACAGCCGAACTGGTTGGCTTGCTCAAAAATCCTCCAAAGGGAAAAGAGGCGGAGTTAGTTGAACTTATTACTAATCGCGTGCCTGCAGGTGTCGATGAAGCAGCTAAAGTAAAAGCAGAGTTTTTGGATGCCGTTGCTAAGGGTACTGAGAAAACTCCTTTGATTTCACGCATTAAAGCAACGGAACTCTTGGGTACTATGCTCGGCGGCTACAACATTAAGCCACTTGTAGAACTTCTCTCCGACTCTGAGTGCGCAGCTACTGCAGCAGCGGCATTGAAAAAGACATTATTGATGTTTGACTATTTCCATGATGTTCAGGAATTAGCAGAAAAAGGCAATGCACAGGCCAAGGAAGTATTGCAAAGCTGGGCAAATGCAGAATGGTTTACAAGCCGCCCCGCTGTCCCAGAAAGCATGAAGCTCACCGTATTCAAAGTCACTGGTGAAACTAATACCGACGACCTGTCTCCAGCTCCTGATGCATGGAGTCGCCCAGACATCCCGCTACATGCAACCATTATGTTGAAGAACCCACGTCCAGGCATTGAGCCAGACGAGGCAGGTGTTCGCGGCCCAATGAAGCAAATTGAAGCTCTTCAGAAAAAAGGCAATCAAATTGCTTACGTTGGTGACGTTGTAGGTACAGGATCTTCACGTAAGTCTGCAACCAACTCTGTGTTGTGGTGGACTGGTCAAGACATTCCATTCGTACCAAACAAACGCTTTGGTGGCGTTTGCTTAGGCACCAAGATTGCTCCAATCTTCTTCAATACGATGGAAGATGCTGGCGCATTACCAATCGAGCTCGATGTTTCCGATATGAATATGGGCGATGAAATTGAATTGCGTCCATACGAAGGTAAAGCATTTAAGAATGGCAAAGAAATTGCTTCTTTCTCACTTAAGTCACCTGTAATTTTGGACGAAGTTCGTGCCGGTGGTCGTATTCCTTTGATCGTTGGTCGCGGCCTCACAGCCAAAGCGCGCGCAGCACTTGGCTTGCCAGCCTCTACAGAATTCCGTATCCCTGTTAGCCCACCTGATAACAAAAAAGGTTTCAGCTTGGCACAGAAAATGGTTGGTCGTGCTTGTGGATTGCCAGAAGGTCAAGGCGTGCGCCCAGATACCTATTGCGAGCCACACATGACAACAGTGGGCTCACAGGACACCACTGGTCCAATGACTCGTGATGAATTGAAAGATTTGGCCTGCTTAGGTTTCTCTGCTGACTTAGTCATGCAGTCTTTCTGCCATACCTCTGCTTATCCAAAACCAGTTGATATTCGCACTCACCATGAGTTACCAGCGTTCATGACGAACCGCGGTGGTGTTGCATTGCGTCCAGGTGACGGCGTGATCCATAGCTGGTTGAACCGTTTACTCTTGCCAGATACCTGCGGTACAGGTGGTGACAGTCACACTCGCTTCCCAATCGGTATCTCCTTTCCTGCTGGCTCTGGCTTAGTTGCTTTTGCTGCTGCCACTGGCGTAATGCCGTTGGATATGCCTGAGTCAGTCTTAGTTCGCTTCAAAGGAAAAATGCAACCCGGCATCACTTTACGTGACTTGGTGAATGCGATTCCTTTGTACGCCATCAAGAAAGGCTTATTGACAGTTGAAAAACAAAACAAGAAAAACGTTTTCTCTGGCCGCATCCTAGAAATCGAAGGTTTGCCTGACCTCAAAGTTGAGCAAGCGTTTGAGTTGTCTGATGCTTCAGCAGAGCGCTCTGCCGCTGGTTGCGCGATTCAATTAAGCAAAGAGCCGATCATTGAATACATGCGCTCCAACATCACTTTGATGAAGTGGATGATCGCTAATGGCTACGAAGATAAGCGAACTCTAGGTCGTCGCATCAAAGCTATGGAAGCTTGGATTGCTAAGCCTGACTTGCTTAAGGCTGATGCCAATGCAGACTATGCCGAAATAATCGAAATCGATATGAGCGAAATTAAAGAGCCAATATTGGCCTGCCCTAACGATCCAGATGACGTGAAGTTCCTGTCTGAAGTATCTGGCGAGAAAATCGATGAAGTATTTATCGGCTCATGCATGACCAACATTGGTCACTTCCGTGCAGCAGGCCAAGTTCTTCAGGGCAAAAAGGATATGCCTACCCGCCTGTGGGTAGCACCTCCGACCAAGATGGACCAGATGATTCTGACCGAAGAAGGCTATTACGGCATCCTGGGCGCTACTGGTGCACGCATGGAAACTCCGGGATGCTCACTCTGTATGGGTAACCAGGCTCAGATCCGCAAAGGTTCCACAGCGGTCTCCACTTCAACTCGCAACTTCCCGAACCGTTTAGGCATCGATACACGTGTGTACCTCGCTTCTGCTGAACTTTCAGCCGTTGCCGCACTCTTGGGTCGCCTACCAACCCCACAGGAATACTTCGAGCAAGTTGAGTCTTTGAATGCCAAAGCTGGCGAAGTTTATAAGTACATGAACTTTGACAAGATTAAGTCATTCAGTGATGTTGCTGACACAGTGACAGTCTAAGCATTAATGAGCCCTGAAGTTAGGGCAATAAAAAAGGCGATCTGTTGATCGCCTTTTTTCTTATCTAAATTTAACTAGATGCAGAGTTTATTTTCTTGATGGGCATTTTCTCTATTCAGGCCAGATGCCCATGAGTTGGTTGGTAACCCAGTTTTTTCCATAATCAATTTAGCGCGCTTTGAGACTTCCTTCCACTCAACATCTAATTGCGGGCCTTTGAAAGCAATCGCTACTACATTGCAATCATGAGATTCAGGAAATAACAAAACACGATTATCAAAAGCTTCACAGATGTTATTGAGATTGACATCGAAACTCTTATGACGAGAAAACAAGTTCACTGTTAAGACGCCAGGCGATTTCAGGATGTCGTAACAGCCCTTATAAAAATCGAGAGAGCTAGCAGCTGGGCCATCACAAATAGCATCATAGAGATCAACCTGTACTGCATCAAAGTGACTCTGATACTTGGCACTTTGTACAAAAGACTTTGCATCAGTTTGCAAAGTTTCTAGGCGACGGTCATCATCGGGAGTGAAAAACATGCTTCTAGCAGAAACAATCACGGCGGGATTGAGTTCAACAACGGTTGTTTTTACAGCCGGGCAATAGCGATGCACAAACTTCGTGAGCGCACCCGTTCCTAAGCCAAGTTGAGCAATACGCATTCCAGGCTTAGTTTCCAAAAAGAGTAGCCAGGCCATCATTTGTTGGTTGTATTCCAGATAGATTTCATCTGGGTCACGGATACGCATTGCACCCTGAATTAATTCGCTACCAAAATGCAGATAACGTACTCCACCACTCTCAGAAAATGTTACCGGCTCCATCGCCATTGATGAATCTGACATTAAATTACTTTGCCCAGACTCTAGCGTTACGGAATAAGCGCATCCACGGGCTAGCACCATCCGGCGTATCCAACCATTCCTTTGGCGCCCAGCTCATCTGTACAGCTCTAAATACACGCTCAGGATGCGGCATCATAACTGTGAAGCGACCATCTGGTGTAGTGACACCAGTTAAGCCACCAGGCGAGCCATTCGGGTTCATTGGATAAGTTTCAGTCGGGTTGCCTTGGTGATCCACAAACCGCAAGGTGGCTAGGCCCTGCTTCTGAAGTGCTTCTAAATTGCCTTGTTGGCTAAAGTTAGCAAAGCCCTCGCCATGCGCAATCGCAATTGGCAATTGACTGCCTGCCATACCTTGCGTAAAGATCGAAGGTGAAGTCATAACTTCGGCCATCACAAGGCGAGCTTCGTATTGTTCAGACTGATTACGGGTAAATTTAGGCCATGCCTCTGCACCCGGAATGATTCCCGCAAGATTGCTCATCATCTGACAACCATTACAGACACCTAATGCAAAGCTATCTTGGCGATTAAAGAATGAGGAGAACTGATCGCGTAATTGAGCATTAAAGAGAATGGTTTTCGCCCAACCCTCGCCAGCTCCCAATACATCTCCGTAGCTAAATCCACCGCAGGCAACCAAGCCGCGGAAATCATCTAACTTGGATTTACCGGAAAGCAAATCTGACATATGCACGTCATAGGCGTCAAAACCAGCCCAATTCATGGCGTAAGCCATTTCAACGTGGGAGTTAACACCCTGCTCACGCAATATCGCAACTCTAGGTCTAGCATTCTTATTGATGAATGGCGCGGCAATATCGTCCGCAAGATCAAATGTCAGATTAGGTGACATTCCGGTATCGGCAATGTTATCGAGCAGAGCAAACTCACTATCAGCACAATCTGGGTTGTCGCGTAAACGAGCAATCTGATAACTAGTATTTGTCCACATCTTCTGGAGCACTTCACGTGGCTCTGCAAAGATGTTCTTAGCGTCACGCCAGATTTCAATGCGGCCATTGGTATTAGGTTTAGCAATCACATGGCTATAGGCGCTAAGAGATAGTTTACGCAACACTGTAAACACCGCATCACGATCAGATTTACGAATCTGAATGACAGCACCGAGCTCTTCATTAAATAAAGCGCGCATGGTTTGCTCATGGCGTCGGCCGGACACTTGTTGTGCCCAGTTCTTGGCATCACCCCAATCAGCTTCTTGACCAACATCTACTGCAATCATATCGACGTTGATGGATATGCCGGTATGAGATGCAAAAGCCATCTCTGCAATACAAGCAAAGAGGCCGCCATCAGAACGATCGTGATATGCCAACAATTGATCTGCCTTGCGCAACTCAATGATTGCATTTGCAAGTGCCTTTAGATCTTCGGGATGATCTACATTGGGAGCTGATTTACCGGATTGATTGAGAGCTTGAGCCAGAATACTGCCAGCCATGCGGTTCTTGCCGCGACCCAAATCAATCAAAATCAATTCAGTTTCTAGAGCTGCTCCAGACTCATCTTTGAGTTTTAGTAAAGGCGTTGTAGTTTTACGAACGTCCTGAACTGCAGCAAAAGCCGAAATAATGAGTGAGACCGGAGAAACTACTTTCTTGGCTTGATCGCCCTCTTGCCATGCAGTTGCCATAGACAGCGAGTCTTTTCCAACTGGAATAGAAATACCCAGTGCTGGACATAAATCCATACCAATCGCTTGAACCGAGTCATACAGCTTGGCATCCTCACCAGGGGCGCCGCAAGCAGCCATCCAATTAGCGGACAGTTTGACATCTTCTAGGCGACGAATATCTGCAGCCAATAAGTTAGTAATGGCCTCACCTACTGCCATCTTGGCAGCGGCGGGTGCATCAATTACAGCCAATGGAGTCCGCTCACCCATCGTCATCGCTTCACCACGATAGCCTTTGTAATCCATCAAAGTAACTGCGCAATCTGCAACAGGAACTTGCCATGGACCTACAAATGGGTCACGGGCATTCAGACCACCAACAGTACGATCACCAATGGTGATCAAAAAAGATTTACTGGCCACAGTTGGCTGCTGAAGAACCCATGCAATACATTGGGCAAGATCGGCATCAGTGACATTTAACTCATCAAACTCTTGAGGAACACGCGTGACATCGCGATGCATACGCGGTGGCTTGCCAAGTAAGACTTCCATTGGCATATCAATCGGCATTGCAGCATCAGTACCGGCAACTTCTTTGCTATCGTTTAACTGAAGTTGACGCTCGGTAGTTGCTTCACCTACTACGGCAAAAGGACAGCGCTCGCGCTCACAAAGTGACTTAAAGAGCTCGAGGTCTTTAGCTTCAATTGCCAGAACATAGCGCTCTTGAGATTCATTGCACCAAATCTCGGCAGGACTCATACCACTCTCTTCAAGTGGAACTTTGCGTAATTGAAATTGTGCACCTAAGCCAGCACCATCTGCTAGCTCTGGAAATGCATTAGAAATACCGCCAGCACCCACATCGTGAATGGAAACAATCGGATTATTCTGGCCCATAGCAATACAAGAGTTGATCACCTCTTGTGCACGGCGCTCCATCTCAGGATTGCCACGCTGAACAGAATCAAAATCTAAATCTGCAGTGTTAGTACCGGTTGCAACTGAACTGCCGGTTGCCCCGCCCATACCAATACGCATACCAGGGCCACCCAATTGAATAAACAAGTGACCCGCTTTAATTTGCTTCTTTGCTGTATGAATTGAATCAATGTTGCCGATACCACCCGCAATCATGATTGGCTTGTGATATCCACGACGAACACCTTCTAAGGTTTGCTCAAATACGCGGAAGTAGCCACCCAATATTGGTCGACCAAATTCGTTATTAAATGCAGCACCACCCAATGGCCCATCAATCATGATTTGGAGAGGTGTAGCAATACGCTCAGGTTTTCCGTACTTTTCCGACTCCCACGGCAAATCAGTCCCAGGAATATTTAGGTTAGATACGGAGAAGCCAGTGAGACCTGCTTTAGGTCGTCCACCAATACCAGTCGCACCTTCATCGCGAATCTCGCCACCAGCGCCCGTAGAGGCGCCAGGGAATGGTGCGATTGCTGTTGGGTGATTGTGTGTCTCAACCTTCATTAAGGTGTGAACTAGACGGGTGTCTTTTTCATATCGATGTTCTTGACCTTTTGGCGACCAAGTTTCTGACTCAGCTCCGACCATTACTGCTGAGTTATCGGAGTAAGCAACGATAGTGCCCTCGGGTTGAAGCTGATGCGTATTGCGAATCATCGCAAATAAGGATTTCTCTTGATCATCGCCATCAATCGTCCAGCTTGAATTGAAAATCTTATGGCGGCAATGTTCGCTATTTGCTTGGGCAAACATAATCAATTCAACATCACTTGGATTTCGCTCAAGACGAATGAAATTCTCAACGAGATAAAGCACTTCGTCTTCAGATAGCGCCAATCCTAAGTCTTGGTTCGCTTTATCTAAGGCAGCTCTCCCCTCGGATAGAACTGGGATGCGCACAAATGGTTGATCAGGTAGAGATTGATATAAAGCGCTGGCTTCATTCACATCAGCAATCACAGCTTCAGTCATCCGATCATGAAGCGCTGCCAATACCAATTGCTCCTCTTGTGTACTGAGTGCTTTTTTACTCTGCCATGCATATTGAACGCCACGCTCAATGCGTAAAACTTGAAGTCCACATTGACGTGCAATATCCGTTGCTTTACTAGCCCACGGAGAAACTGTGCCAAAACGAGGAATGGCAATCGCAGATTGCTTATCGGCAGCTTTGCTAAATAAGGAGCCACCTTTCAGTTGAGATATAAAAGGTTGGCCATAAGTCAGAAGACTCTCGAGCACCTCTTTGTCTTTGGTATTGAGTTCAGACTCAGACCAAATGAAATGAAGGTATTGAGCCTCTATGGACTCAAGTTGGATTCCCTGGGCTGCGAGCGAAGCTAAAAGTCGCTGTTGGCGGAAGGCTGAAAGGGCATTTGCCCCGGGCAAGCAACAGAATGATGACATGCCAAGATTATAAGGTTTTGATTAAGCCAGCCGACCACCCTGAAGGCTCAATTGGCGTCCCGACCGTGCAGCCAAGGCAGGATCATGGGTCACCAGAACCAGGGTTGAGGAATTCTCCCGATTTAGCTCAAAAAGTAGCTCAATCACCCTATTTCCACTTGCCTCATCCAGACTACCAGTAGGCTCATCAGCAAATAAGATGGCCGGTTTATTGATAAAGGCCCGAGCTAAAGCCACACGTTGCTGCTCACCTCCAGAGAGGGTCTTAGGGAAGTGGCTTGCTCTGAGGCTTAACCCAACCTTATCTAGCCATTCAGCGGCAGCCTCCTTAGCCTCCGCATGATCAACGCCAGCCATCTCGAGCGGCAGCATCACATTCTCCAAGGCCGTTAAATGTGGCAGCAGCTGAAATGATTGAAAGACAAACCCAACAGATTGGCCGCGCAAACGGGCTCTACCATCCTCATCGAGGAGATTTAAGTTTTGACCCATGAGATAAATCTGACCTGTACTTGGCAAATCTAAACCGGCCAAAAGACTTAATAAGGTGCTTTTTCCAGAGCCTGAGGCACCCACAATAGCCACACTCTCGCCTTGCTCAATCTGAAAGCAGAGTTCATGCAGAATGACTAAGTCACCATCAGCTGTGCTTACAAGCTTACCCACCCGCTCAGCAACAATAGAATTAGACTGTTTGTTCATGTGGAAATTTCTTAGAATGGAAAAATGCGGATTCAACTAGTAAATAGGAATAAATTCCTTACGGGTCTATTTTGCCTCTTAATGAGCTTTTCTTCATGGGCTCAGGTCAAGCCAGTGATCCTAATTTTGGGAGATAGCCTCTCGGCTGAATATGGCTTACCTCGTGGAACGGGATGGGTCAACCTACTTGAAGGGCAATTAATCAAAGATAAGAGCCCATGGAGCGTATTTAATGCCAGCATTAGCGGTGAGACAAGCTCAGGGGGAGTAAATCGCCTCCCCAATCTGTTGAGCCAAAAGAAACCAGGAATAGTTCTAATAGAGCTAGGAGCAAATGATGCCTTGCGTGGTTTGCCAGTAAGTCAAACTGAAACGAATCTGCGGAAGATGATTCAGATTAGCAAGAGTGCAGGTGCCAGGGTTTTGCTTTGTGGAATACAGATTCCCTCGAACTATGGCCAAACTTACACTAAGCAATTCAAAGAGCTCTATCCTCAGCTGGCCAAACAAGAACAGATTGAATTGCTGCCCTTCTTTCTTGAAGGTGTTGCTACGAAACCAGAGTTATTTCAAGCAGATCGCTTGCACCCAAATGTTGAAGCACAAAGCGTGATCTTTAAAAACGTATGGGGCTCAATGGCCCCATACAGCAACTTGCTAAAAAAGCTACCTTAGACTTAGCTGCCTGCGCTACCTGAGCTAGCTTGCTTGAGCGGGTTGATGACTTTAACGCCAGCGCTATTACGCCAGTAAGCCATAAAGCCTGCAAATTCAGATTGCGCAGCCAAGGCTTGAATCTGTTGCGCCTGAGCGTTGCGTACCTTGGCATCAACGACTGGTGGTTGGCGAACCTGGTCAATGCGATAAATAGTAGTACCCACACCTGGATTTGCTACTGAAACCACGGCCGGTAATTTGCTTGCACTAACAGACATGACCTCATCCATTGATGGGCCAACTAAGCTGCCAGGCTTATTGCGCGATATCCAGTTGGGACTACCGAAGCCGGCAGCATTCTTTGGATCTTTCTCAAGAGCGGCTAATTTCTCGCCGGCTGCAGCAATTGCTAACTTCTCTGCAGCGCGTTGAGTAACTTGGCGCTTTACTTCGGCAGCAACATCTTTAAATGGCAAAGTTTGTGCTGGGTGCAATGTCACAACACGAGCAGATACAAAAACGCCTGGCGCTGTTTGTACGGCCTCAGTATTACGCTTGTTCTTAAGAGCCTCATCACCATAGAGAGACTGAACCACTTTAGGATTAGCCAATGGATGATCTCTAGATACACCTGGTGCGCCACTGCGTGTCACACCTTTCTGAGTTTGAATGCTGAGCTTTAATTTATCAGCGGCAGGCTTCAAGCTATCAGCTTGGTCATAAGTGATATTTGCGAACTGATCTGCTTTTTCACTAAATACTTTGGAGTCTTCTTTAGGATCAGCCCTAAGTACGATGTATTCCACATCAATATATTCAGGACGCTCGAATAGCTTAGCATTAGCCTCATAAAAGGCTTGTAACTCTTCAGGGCTGGGATTTACTTTAGATAAATAATCTTTTGCATTGAACTGCAAAGTCTGAACTTGTCTTTCGGTCTCATATAAAGACAAAATAATTTGAGACAATTTTGGGTTGGTTAGCTCCGTACGTACAACCGAGTTCACTAACTGTTGAATTTTTAAGTCAAAGCTTTGGCTCGCATAAAACTGCTCTTCGTTCATGCCATTGCTTGCCAGTAGCTGCTTAAAACGGGCGTCATCAAATTTTCCGTCCTCACGATATAAAGCACGAATCTGTGGAATCATTTGAAGACTATTAACCAGCTCTTGTTTTCCAACTTGCAAGCGCAGATCGTTGACAGCAAATCCCAAGATGCGTTGCTGCAGTAATTCGCTCAAGATTGCCTGACGGAACGGTAAGCTTTGAGCAATTTGAGGATTTCCACCAACACGCTCTGCTTGACGCTTTGCGGCCATATCGACCTCTTGCAGCGTAATGGGGTTGCCATTCACTTTAACTAAGTCGGTTTCCTTGTCCATGAATTCGGAGTAACTCGAGATCCCGAATAAGGCAAATGAGGGAACAATAAATAGCATGAGTACAAACTGCAAAATCTTACGGTGCTTACGTACTGAATCAAACATGGATTAATCGCTCGAAAATAAAGTCAATAACGCGAGTGTACTAGGCTAGAGGTCTAGAGGAACTAGAAAGCCCAAGGAAGGAAAACAAATGCGATTTGGGAAACTGGTGGGCGCTGACGGGATCGAACCGCCGACATTCTGCGTGTAAGGCAGACGCTCTACCATCTGAGCTAAGCGCCCCAAATTAATACAGACGAGATTGTAACCTAGTGTGCGAACAAAAGAGAGATTCTTCATCAAAATGAACTTCAAAATGCCACTCAATTTGACTCAAAATCCCTCAAATATCCCCTACACATCAATGCTTTAAGGCCTCTCCAGAAGAAATTTTTTCATTGGCCTTGCTAGCTTCAGCAGCCTTTTTAGCGAGCTCTTCTGGCGTTGGATCAGGCAAAGCAACGGGTTTTCTCTCTAATGCTAATTCAAGTACCTTATCAATCCACCGTACCGGCACAATTTCAATCGCATTCTTGACGTTATCCGGAATGTCGATCAAATCTTTGACGTTTTCCTCGGGAATCAGGGCAAGCTTAATACCACCGCGATGCGCTGCCAATAACTTCTCTTTTAGGCCGCCAATCGGCAGTACTTCGCCGCGTAAAGTAATTTCCCCAGTCATCGCCACATCGGAACGAATTGGAATACCAGTAAATACAGATACTAGGGCTGTTGTAATCGCAATACCGGCAGATGGACCATCTTTTGGTGTTGCGCCATCCGGAAAGTGAATATGAATATCCTTCTTCTCAAAGGCTTCATCCGCAATCCCCAAAGCTCTCGCTCTAGATCGAACCACGGTTTTTGCAGCCTCCACAGACTCCTTCATTACATCACCGATAGAACCAGTACGAGTAATAACACCCTTACCAGGCATTACCGCCGCTTCGATGGTCAATAAATCTCCGCCAACTTCAGTCCAAGCCAAACCAGTTACCTGACCAACTTGATTCTCTTTTGCAGCAAGACCAAAGTCGTACATCTTGACTGAGAGGAACTTCTCTAGATTATCGGCATTCACAGTGACTGGTGCCGCCTCTTTCTTCAGGAGAAGCAACTTCACCACCTTGCGGCAGATCTTGCTGATTTCTCGCTCTAGGGAACGCACACCAGCTTCACGTGTGTAGTAACGAATCATGCTGCGAACAGCAGATTCTTCAATCTTCAATTCATCTTTCTTGAGACCATTATTTTTAATCTGTTTAGGGATTAAATAATTGATTGCAATGCTAGTTTTCTCATCTTCGGTATAGCCTGCAAGACGAATAATCTCCAAGCGATCAAGCAGAGGACCAGGAATATTCAAAGAGTTGGATGTTGCAACAAACATCACATCGGATAGATCAAAGTCAACCTCGACATAGTGATCCTGGAATGTGTGGTTTTGCTCAGGATCTAAAACTTCCAGTAATGCACTCGCAGGATCACCGCGGAAGTCCATACCCATCTTGTCTACTTCATCCAAGAGGAATAAAGGATTGCGCACGCCCACCTTAGTTAAGCTTGAAAGAATCTTACCGGGCATAGAACCAATATAGGTACGACGATGGCCACGAATCTCAGACTCGTCACGCACGCCACCCAAGGCCATGCGCACAAACTTGCGGTTAGTTGCGCGTGCGATAGATTGGCCAAGAGAAGTTTTACCAACCCCAGGAGGGCCAACTAAACACAGGATTGGAGCCTTGACACGTTCAACTCGTTGTTGAACTGCAAGATATTCCAAGATGCGTTCTTTTACTTTATCGAGGCCATAATGATCCTCATCCAATACTTTTTCAGCATTAGCTAAATCATTATTAATCTTGGTTTTCTTCTTCCAAGGAAGCGTTACCAAGGTATCAATGAAATTGCGGATCACTGTCGCTTCAGCAGACATTGGTGACATCAGTTTGAGTTTTTTCAACTCAGACTCCGCCTTCTTCAATGCTTCCTTGGGCATGCGAGCTGCTTTAATGCGCTTCTCAAGTTCCTCGAGATCTGCGCCCTCTTCGCCCTCGCCTAATTCTTTTTGAATGGCTTTAACTTGTTCATTCAGGTAGTACTCGCGCTGACTCTTCTCCATCTGACGCTTTACGCGTCCACGAATGCGCTTCTCCACTTGCAGGATGTCGATCTCGCTTTCAAGATCAGCCAAGAGACTTTCTAAACGCTGAACGACGTCTGTCATCTCTAGCAAGCGCTGCTTCTGCTCAAGCTTGACTGGGAGATGAGCGCAAATCGTATCCGCCAAACGACTTGGGTCATCAATGCCGCCTAATGAAGACAGAATTTCTTGAGGAACTTTTTTGTTCAGTTTTACATACTGATCAAACTGCGCCATGATGGCGCGACGCAATGCTTCGGTTTCATGCGCATCCAATGCTGACATGGGAGTTGGAGTCGCTTCACAAGCAAAGTAGCCTTGACTATCTTCCACTTGACTTACTTCAGCACGCTGCACACCTTCAACCAACACCTTGACAGTGCCATCTGGCAGCTTAAGCATTTGCAGAATGTTAGCGATACAGCCAACCTCATATAGGTCCTCTACCCCAGGTTCATCCTTGGCGGCAGTTTTTTGAGCAACTAAAAGCACATTTTTGCCAGTTTCCATGGCGGCTTCTAGGGCTTTAATGGATTTTGGTCGCCCTACAAATAATGGGATAACCATGTGTGGAAACACTACGACATCTCTTAATGGGAGAAGCGGTAGTTGAATAGGTTCAGAGGGTAGTAATAAGTGGCCAGGCATGGGGCAATTCCTCCAAAATAGTCATTCCGTAAAAATCTCTAAAAATGCCGCACTACTACATACGGACATAATTTAGGAATAGGATACTACCTATATGGGTGCCACCTAGTGAAAAACAAGGGGGAAATATGCGAAAAGTGAGCAAAAACCCTGTGAAAACAGCAAAAAAGACTAAAAATTAGGCTTTTTTGCTCATTTCTGTAGATTCGTCACCCTGCTTGTAGACCAGAATGGGCTTTCCGCCCTCAGCGATGGTATTTTCATCGATGACCACCTTTTGAACGTTCTTCAAAGATGGCAGGTCATACATCACATCCATGAGGGATCCCTCAAGAATAGAACGCAGGCCACGTGCACCAGTTTTGCGTGCAATAGCTTTCTTGGCAATCGCTGACAATGCCGCTGGGCGAACTTCAAGCTCAGAGCCTTCCATCGTTAATAAGGCCTGATATTGCTTAACCAAGGCATTCTTAGGCTCGGTCAGGATCTGAATCAAGGCTGTCTCATCCAATTGCGCCAAAGTCGCAACAACTGGCAGACGACCAATTAATTCAGGGATCAGGCCAAACTTAATTAAATCTTCTGGCTCAACTTCAATTAAGAGGTCACTAACGCCGCGATCATCCTTGCCTGGGACCGTAGCATTAAATCCAATGCCAGTCTTGGCAGTGCGCTGCTGAATGACCTTTTCAAGACCGTCAAAAGCGCCGCCACAAATAAACAAAATGTTGGTTGTATCGACTTGCAGGAAATCTTGATTGGGGTGCTTGCGGCCACCTTGGGGTGGCACTGAAGCCATCGTGCCTTCAACCAGCTTCAACAAGGCTTGCTGAACACCCTCACCCGATACGTCACGAGTGATGGATGGGTTATCAGACTTACGCGAGATCTTGTCAATCTCGTCGATATACACAATTCCACGTTGCGCTTTTTCTACGTTGTAGTCGCAAGCTTGCAACAACTTCTGAATAATGTTTTCAACGTCTTCACCAACGTAACCTGCTTCAGTAAGCGTGGTTGCATCAGCCATAACAAATGGCACATCAAGCATACGAGCTAAAGTCTGAGCCAATAAAGTCTTACCAGAACCAGTCGGGCCGATCAGCAAAATATTGCTCTTTGCTAACTCAACGCCATCAACCATCGCTTTGGCAGGAACTTTAGATTCTTTCTTATCAGCAGCTTCTACAGGTTTACCGTCTTTATCAAGCTTCTCTTTTTTAGGCTTTGGTAAATACTGCAAGCGCTTGTAATGGTTATAAACCGCTACCGCTAAAGTCTTTTTCGCATGATCTTGACCAATCACATACTGGTCTAAATTCTCACGGATCTGGTGTGGAGTTGGTAAAGCGTCGTCACCTTCTGTCTTAGGAAGCTTAGCCAGCTCCTCTTGAATGACGTCGGTACATAAATCGATGCACTCATCACAAATGAAAACAGATGGTCCAGCAATCAACTTCTTTACTTCATGTTGGCTCTTGCCACAGAAGGAGCAATACAGAATTTTATCTGTGCTTTTGGTGTTGTTCGTTTCGCTCAAGATAGCAATCTAAGTGTGGGTGTAGATTAAGGACGCTTATCAATGACTTTATCGATCAAGCCATACTCTTGAGCTTGGTCTGCAGACATGAAGTTATCGCGATCAGTATCTTTAGCAATCGTTTCAATCGATTGGCCAGTGCGATCCGCCAAAATCTTATTCAAGCGCTCACGCAAGTACAAAATTTCACGGGCTTGAATTTCAATATCAGAAGCTTGACCACGTGCACCGCCTAATGGTTGATGAATCATCACACGTGAATTCGGTAATGCATAACGCTTACCCTTCTCGCCAGCACATAATAAGAATGCGCCCATGCTCGCAGCCATACCCATACACAGAGTGCTGACGTGTGGCTTGATAAATTGCATTGTGTCGTAGATTGCTAGACCAGCAGATACAGAGCCACCAGGAGAGTTGATGTACAGAGAAATTTCTTTATCTGGGTTCTCGCTCTCAAGAAATAGCAACTGGGCAATCACTAAGTTTGCAGTTTGATCATTTACTTCGCCAACCAAGAACACAACACGTTCTCTTAGTAAGCGAGAGTAAATGTCATAGGCCCTTTCACCTCGACCAGAGGTTTCAATCACCATTGGAACTAAACCCAAACCTTTGGGCTCTAAATTCTCAGACTGGAAATGATTCTGGTTCATGTGATCAGACCTTTATTTGTTAAATACTTAATTGAGCTTGCTGAGTTCTTCGAAAGTAACTGCTTTATCGATCACTTTAGCTTGCGAAGTGAAATACTTAATCACGTTATCTTCTAATACCAAGTTCTCGATATCTTTGAGGCGGCTTGGGTTGCTGTAGAACCAACGCACTACTTCTTTAGGATCTTCGTAAGTAGCAGCTTGCTCATCAATTTCAGCTTTAATTTGATCTGCAGTTGCAGCCAAATTTTGCTGCTTAACCAAGTCGCTCAAAATCAAACCAAGACGAACGCGCTTGAGAGCTTGCTCAGCGAACATTTCAGCAGGAATCGGTGCATCTTTGGCATTTGGAATACCACGTTGCATCAAGTCTTGACGTGCAGACTCAACTAAACGCTCTTGCTCTTGAGCAACCAAAGATTTTGGTGCATCGAGCTCGCAAAGGCTGTTGAGCTTCTCCATTACCTCACCCTTTAACAAGGAGGTAGTGCGACGTTTTGTTTCGCGCTCTAAATTTTCTTTTACTTCTTCACGCATCTTAGCAACGCCACCTTCAGTAACGCCTAAAGATAATGCGAATGCATCATCAATAGCTGGGAGGTGCGCCCAGTTGACTGACTTCACAGTGATAGTGAAGTCTGCAGTCTTGCCGGCTACATCTTTACCGTGGTAATCCGCTGGGAAACTTAATGGGAAAGTCTTGCTCTCACCTGCTTTGAGGCCCAATGTAGCAGCTTCAAATTCGGGGAGCATGCGACCTTCACCAAGAACGTATTCAAAGTTTTCAGCTTTACCGCCAGCAAATTCAACGCCGTCGATCTTGCCAACGAAGTCGATTACAACCTGGTCGCCAGCTTGAGCAGCTGTGTTTGCACCGCCATCACCATGAGCACCAGCTACGCCGCGTGGATGGTAATGAACTTGCTGCTTACGCAATACATCTAATGCACGATCAATCTCTGCATCGGAAATATCTGTTGTGTACTTAGTTACTTCAGCTTTGCTGAAATCGCCAATCTTTACTTCTGGCAGTACTTCAAAGTAAGCATCAAACACAATTTTGTCTGCATCTAATTCTGATTTAGGATCGAGACGTGGTTGGCCAGCCAGAAGGATGTTTTCCTTTTTAGCCAACTCAAAGAAGAGCTCTGTAGCTTTATCAAACTGAAGCTCGAAATCCACTTGCATACCGTATTGTTTTTCGACCATGTTCTTAGGCACTTTGCCTGGACGGAAGCCTGGGGCCTTCATGGTCTTACCCAATTTAGCCAATTGGGTTTCTCTTGCCTTAGCCAAATCGGCACGAGCGAACTCTAAGGTCACTTTGCGGTCTAACTGACCTAAATTTTCTATCTGCACAGCCATTCTCGTCTCTTAATTGAAAATCGGATATGTGAAGCCCAAGCCAAGTAGCAAACTTGTGGTGCGAGGAGGGGGACTCGAACCCCCACACCATTTCTGGCGTCAGGACCTAAACCTGGTGCGTCTACCAATTTCGCCATCCTCGCGCGAATTCCGCAAACACTACCGAGCTGAAGCTTCACTCTAAAGACCGTAATTCTACAATGCTTAGCGGTTTTGGAGGATATTTAGGCCTTATAGACCAAAGCCACCGCATGGACTGCAATGCCCTCTCCTCTGCCTAAGTGCCCAAGGGATTCATTCGTTTTGGCCTTGAGATTGACATGGCTTGGTGTAACAGCCAAATCCGCCGCAATATTGCGGACCATCTCAGGCAAAAAGGTGGCTAATTTGGGCTTTTGGCAAATAATCGTCGCATCGACATTGCCTACCTGAAACCCAGCAGCCTGAATCTTCTGAAGCGCAGCTCTGAGCAAAATACGGCTATCCATATCCTTAAATTGAGGATCGGTATCTGGAAATAACTGGCCAATATCGTTCAGGCCTGCAGCCCCTAGTAGCGCATCAGTTAAGGCATGCAACAAAGCATCTGCATCGGAATGGCCTAGTAAACCTTTATTGTTGGGGACGTGCACACCACCCAAGATGAGTTTTCGACCCTCAACTAAAGCATGAACGTCATAACCTTGGCCAATTCGGAATTGAGGAATTTGGGGAGCGTTTGAAGTCATTAATTGTCGTTATAGGTTCTGAGGACTTATTTGCTGCTTGCCTGCAAAATAGTTTGCATCAAATCCCAATCTGCTGGGTGGGTTACTTTGAAGTTGCGAGTGGCACCCTCTATTAATAAGGGGCTGGAGCCAGAGAGCTCCATTGCACTTGCCTCATCGGTAATATCGGCCTCTAGTCGTATGCCCTCCTCAATTGCATCATGCAGGTGCTTTAAACCAAACATCTGAGGGGTTTGAGCTTGCCAAAGATGATCTCGAGAAATCGTCTTCATCGCCCTATTGGGATTGCCAGCAATTGCTGAATTGGCATCGGCCATCTTTAGGGTATCTGCAAGAGGCATCGCCAAAAGGCCGCCCTCACCAGCTTGAGTTACAGCGTGAATCAACTTCTGAATGAGTTCAGGAGAAATTCCAGGTCTTGCAGCATCATGGACTAAGACCCAGTCATTTTCGGGAACGCCTGCCTTGAGCATAGCTGCTAGAGTATTTCTGACGGTTTCTTGACGAGTTGGGCCACCGCTTGGAAGAAATTGAATAGATGCAGATTTGCTGGAAAGTGAACTCAGGATGGGATTATCAATAAAGCCTGGGCTGACCCCCACCCAAATAGAGGCAATCTCTGGGGTAGCAGCAAAGGCATTTAAGGCATAGGCCAGCATAGGTTGACCTGCCAACTCCTGAAACTGTTTTGGTAGAGCCCCACCAAGCCTTGATCCAGTGCCAGCCGTTGGTAATACAGCGTGGCATTGCGGTAAAGATTGAGGGGATGGGTTTCCAGCGTGCATACCTGATTCTATAATGAGCTTCGATGTCTGATGCATTAAAACTAGCACCCCCCATACCTGCACCGCGGGCTGGGCAGCGCTTTACCTTTTCAGGCCTAGTAGGCTCTTCAGATGCAGCCTTAATTGCCCAATCAGCCCTACGTTATCGATCTGAATTCTCAGTCATGGTGATCTTCTGTGCACAGGCACAGGAAGCGCAGCGTCTCTTGGAAGAAATCCCGGCTTTTGCGCCGCAACTCAAAACACGCCTTCTCCCCGACTGGGAAATCCTGCCTTATGACCACTTCTCACCACATCAGGATTTGGTCTCAGAACGTTTAGCCACGCTTTATGAATTACTCAACGGCAGTTGCGACATTGTCTTAGTACCCATCACCACTGCGCTACAAAGATTAGGACCACCGAATTTCTTATCGGGCCACACCTTCTTTTTTAGGCAAGGTGACAAGCTCAATGAGGCTGCCCTGAAACTTCAGTTACAACAAGCTGGTTATGACCCCGTTAGCTCAGTCATGCGTCCCGGTGAATACAGCATTCGCGGTGGCTTGATTGATTTATTTCCGATGGGCTCAAGCCTGCCTTATCGCCTAGATCTCTTTGGTGATGAGATCGAGCAAATTCGAGCTTTTGATCCCGACACCCAGCGCAGCCTCTATCCCGTCAAAGGGGTTCGGCTATTACCGGGGCATGAGTTTCCATTTGATGATGCTTCACGTACCGCCTTCCGTGGTAGATGGCGCGAAGTGTTTGAGGGCGATCCAACACGTTGTTCAATTTATAAAGATGCCAACCTCGGAATCCCTAGCGCTGGCATCGAATCCTACCTACCCCTCTTCTTCGAAGAGTCTTCTACCGTCTTTGATTACTTCCCTCGCTCTGGGGATCCAGTCTGGCTAGTCAGTATTGGCGACGTTGAAGAATCCATCAAGAGCTTTTGGAAAGACACACTTTCTAGATATGAGTTCTTAAAACATGATCTTGATCGCCCCATTCTTCCGCCGGCAGACTTATTCCTAGATGTCGATCAATTCTTTACGGCGCTCAAGCCTAATGCGCGTTTGGCATTAGAGAAAGAGGTGGATAAAGAAGCAAAAGAATCACCACAATTTTTAGCCGTACCGGATTTAGCGGTACATCGCCGTGATGCTGACCCAATTAATCGACTACGCGCTTTAGTTGCTCAAGAAAAAGTTCGCGTACTTATTTGTAGTGATAGCAATGGCCGCAAAGAATCGATTCGCCAACTCTTTGAAGAAAGTAATTCAGTTGCTGGGCAGAATGGCAAACCACTCTACCCATTAAAGCCAGAAGGCTTTGAAGGTATTGCTGATTTCATTAAGAGCGATTCACTTTTTGGATTGGTCACGGCCCAACTCTTTAATGGATTTACTTGGCCAGCTGAAAACCTCATCGTTGTTACTGAAGCAGAGCTCTTTACCACCACGGCCCGTCAACGACGCAAAGGCAAAGAAAGTGAGAGCGCCGATCCGGATATGCTCTTTAAGGATTTATCCGAGCTCAAGATTGGTGATCCTGTAGTGCATTCTGATCATGGTATTGGTCGCTACCAAGGTTTAGTTCTCCTCAATTTAGCGCCACCAAAAGAAGAGCCTATTTTTGAAGAGTTCTTGCATTTGGTTTACGCCAAAGATGCGACTCTATATGTACCAGTACAACAGCTACAAATGGTCACCCGTTATGCAGGCTCCGATCCTGACTCAGCACCATTACATCAACTGGGTTCTGGTCAGTGGGACAAAGCAAGGCGTAAAGCTGCGCAACAAATTCGAGATACCGCCGCAGAACTATTGAGCCTTTATGCAGCAAGAGCGATTCGCAAAGGTCATGCCTTTGAATTCTCAGCCCATGATTACGCTGCTTTTGCCGAAAGCTTTGGTTTCGAAGAAACACCGGATCAGGCCAACGCCATTGCTGCAGTCATTGGCGATATGACTAGCGGCACACCGATGGATAGACTGGTATGTGGTGATGTGGGCTTTGGCAAGACCGAGGTTGCTCTACGCGCCAGCTTTGTTGCAGTGATGGGTGGCAAGCAAGTAGCCATCTTGGCTCCAACCACTCTTCTTGCTGAGCAGCACGTCGCCACCTGGAAAGATCGCTTTGCCGATTGGCCGGTGCGCATTGTTGAGCTCTCGCGCTTTAAAACCACTAAAGAAATTAATGCTGCATTAGAAGCAATTGCTAAGGGTGAAGCCGACATCATCATTGGTACACATAAGCTGCTATCAAAAGAAACCCAGTTTGCTAATTTAGGTTTAGTAATCGCGGATGAAGAGCATCGCTTTGGTGTACGTCAGAAGGATGCGCTAAAGGCATTGCGCGCTGAAGTGGATATCCTGACTCTGACTGCCACACCTATTCCAAGAACTCTAGGCATGGCGATGGAAGGTTTGCGAGAGTTTTCTATTATCGCTACCGCACCTCAGAAGCGCTTAGCTATCAAAACCTTTGTGCGTCGTGAGGGTGATGGCGTTATTCGTGAGGCTGTGCTTCGTGAGATTAAGCGTGGTGGACAGGTCTATTTCTTGCATAACGAAGTTGAAACTATTCAGAACCGTAAGCATGCTTTACAAGAACTCATTCCGGAAGCACGCATTAGCGTAGCGCACGGCCAAATGCATGAGCGTGAATTGGAATCCGTCATGCGTGAGTTTGTGACTCAGCGAACCAACATCCTATTATGCACCACCATTATTGAAACCGGTATTGACGTTCCCACTGCCAATACCATCATCATGCATCGCGCGGATAAGTTTGGCTTGGCGCAATTACACCAATTACGTGGTCGCGTTGGACGATCTCATCACCAGGCATATGCATACCTCCTAGTGCCAGATCCTGAGGCACTGAGCAAGCAAGCCCAATTGCGTTTAAATGCAATTCAGGCAATGGAAGAATTGGGCTCAGGCTTCTATTTAGCAATGCATGATTTAGAGATTCGGGGAGCTGGCGAAGTATTAGGCGATAAGCAGTCTGGTGAAATTCATGAAATTGGATTCCAGTTGTATACCGAAATGCTTAATCGAGCTGTTAAGTCTCTACGTAGCGGCAAAGAACCCGATCTCCTCTCGCCGCTTCAAGCAACAACTGATGTCAACCTTGGTGTGCCCGCCCTATTCCCAAATGACTACTGCCCCGATGTCCATGAGCGCCTCTCCATGTACAAGCGTTTCGCTGGCACCCATGATTTCTCCGAACTCATGGGATTGCGTGAAGAGCTGGTAGATCGCTATGGCGATTTGCCTGACCAAGCTAAATCCCTCTATGAAACCCATCGCTTGCGTTTAGAGATGGCAGGATTTGGCATTAAAAAGATTGATGCCAGCCCAAGCTCAATTCAGATTCAATTTATTCCCAATCCCCCAATTGACCCGATGAAGATCATTCATCTGATTCAGTCATCTAAGTACATACAACTCAACGGGCAAGATAAGCTAAAAATTCTCCCCCAAAAAGAGAAGGATTTTGAGAAACTAGAGCAACGTCTAGACCAAATCCGGAAAATTCTCAGAAGTCTCAATGAATCCGCTGTGCTCAATACTGCTCAAGTTAACTAATTGCCGATTACTTATCACCCATGTCTAGCCACCTCACTCTTGTAGCACTTGCTAATACTCCAATCCCACTAGATTTGAATGCTGCATTAAGTGCGCATGCAAAAGTTCTGGGGCTAGAGCTTTCTCAGCTCGCATTACACTCATCACCATCGAAATATTTCACTGCCCGTTGGACTTGCTCTCAAAACTTATTGCCTGAGGCAAGAGTTGCAATGCGCGATATCGCTGCTAAGTACGACACGGATTTAGCTTTTCTTTCCCCGGGATTTAAAGCTGATGCGGTAAAAGTGCTGGCCATGGATATGGACTCAACACTCATTAATATTGAGTGCATTGATGAGATTGCGGATTTCACCGGTAAAAAAGCTGCGGTCTCAGAAATCACTGAAGCCACTATGCGCGGAGAAATTAAGGACTTTCAAGAAAGTTTGCGCAGACGCGTAGCCCTTCTAGAGGGTGTATCTGCTGATGTACTGGAGTCGGTCTACCGGGAACGTTTGCGTCCTAACCCTGGAGCCGCTGAATTACTAGCCGGAGCTAACGCTAGAGGTTTGTATACCCTACTAGTTTCTGGAGGTTTCACTTTTTTTACCCAAAAGCTCCAACAGGAATTGGGCTTTAAACAAACTCAAGCCAACACTTTGGAAATTGTTGACGGCAAGCTCACCGGTAAAGTGATTGGCGATATTGTTGATGGTGCAGCAAAGAATACTTATCTTGAGCAAGCCTGCGCAATGATGAATTGTCATAAGCAGAACTCCATCACCATGGGTGATGGATCAAACGATCTACCCATGATGCATGGCTCAGGCATCAGTATTGCCTATCGAGCAAAACCCATTGTCAAAGAAAAAGCCGACGCGGCTTTTGACCGAGTCGGCTTGGATGCTGCTTTACTGCTGATCGCCTAAGTCACTTGAATTTAGGCTTGAGCAGTGAATGAACGTTGATTAGAGACGCTCAAAAATAGTTGCGATGCCTTGACCACCACCAATACACATTGTGACCAAAGCATATTTGCCTTGAACACGATGTAATTCATGGATAGCTTTAGTAGCAATTGCTGCACCAGAACAACCGATTGGGTGGCCTAATGCAATTGCTCCACCATTGACGTTGGTCTTAGCTGGGTCTAGGCCCAAACCTTTAGTAACAGCCAAAGCTTGTGCAGCAAAAGCCTCATTAGATTCGATCACATCGATTTGATCTAATTTCAGGCCGGCGCGCTCAAGAGCAATCTTGGTTGCTGGAATAGGACCTTCGCCCATGATGTGGTTCGGCACGCCAGCAACAGCATAAGAAACTAAACGAGCGATTGGCTTATGACCAGCCTTCTTAGCCGTTTCAGCGTCAGCCAATACAAAGAATGCAGCGCCATCATTAATGCCTGATGCATTACCTGCAGTAACGCTACCGCCCTCTTTTTTGAAGACTGCTTTCATCTTCGCCAAAGTTTCCATAGTGGTATCTGGCTTCACATGCTCATCGGTATCAAATACCACATCACCCTTACGGGTCTTGATGGTAATAGGGACGATTTGAGATTTAAAGCGACCTTCTTTAATTGCATTAGCTGCGCGACGATGTGACTCAACAGCAAGCGCATCCTGCTCTTCACGAGTTAGCTTCCATTTCTCAACGAGGTTCTCTGCAGTAACACCCATATGTCCAACACCAAATGGATCGGTCAAAACAGAAACCATCAAGTCAATCATTTTGGTATCGCCCATGCGAGCACCGCTGCGCATTGCTGGTGAACCGTACATACCGCGTGACATTACCTCAACACCACCACCGATACCGTAATCGCAGTCACCCAACATAATTTGTTGAGCAGTTGTCACAATCGCTTGTAAACCTGAACTGCATAAACGATTCAAGGCCATCGCAACAGATTCCATTGGCAAGCCAGCCTGAATGGAAGCAACGCGTGCAACATAGGCATAACGGTTGTCCGTAGGGATGGTATTACCAACAGTAACGTAATTAATTAGGGATGGATCTACTCCAGATCGCGCTACCGCCTCTTTCATCACCATACCGCCGAGCTCTGATGGCTCAAGGCTACTCAGTGATCCATTAAAAGTACCAATTGCTGAACGTACAGCACTCAAAACGACGACATCACGACTCATATCAATCCCCTTTACGGTGCCTAAAAAGGCAAAATATTGACCCTAACAATAGGCCAAAACACTATTTTTATTCTAATAGTCAAGTTTCTGCTATTAGGTCATGCCCTTGGGGGCTAATAACCGTGACTTTGATGATTTCACCGGCACGATAGCGCTTAGAGGGCTTATTAGGAGGCAAAACCCTCACCAAACCATCAATTTCAGGGGCATCACCGATGGTTCGGCCAATTCCACCGGATTCATCTACGCGGTCAATAATGACTTGAATACGCTTGCCTACTTTTTTAGCAAGTCGTTTAGTGGAGATTTCTTCAGCTTTTGCCATAAAACGAGCGCGGCGATCTTCGCGCATAGCATCTGGAACTGGGTTATCCAAAGCATTGGCTGTTGCACCATCGACTGGTGAATAGGCAAAGCACCCGGCACGATCAATTTGAGCCTCATCCAAGAAATTCAGGAGATATTCAAACTCTTCTTCAGTCTCGCCCGGGAAGCCTGCAATAAAAGTACTGCGAATGACTAAATCTGGGCATGCAGCTCGCCATGCTTGTATACGCTCTAAATTCTTTTCTCCACTTGCAGGACGCTTCATGCGTTTGAGAACATCTGGGTGCGCGTGCTGCAAGGGAATATCTAGATAAGGCAGCACACCAAAGCCATGATCAGAAAACTCTGCCATTAAGGGCAGAACATCATCTACATGCGGATAGGGATAGACATAATGTAGGCGAACCCAAGCTTGATGCTCTCTGGCAATTTGATTTAAAGCATTTACTAAATCAAACATACGAGTCTTAACAGGTTTCCCATCCCAAAAACCAGTGCGATATTGAATATCAACACCATAGGCGCTTGTGTCCTGTGAAACAACTAATAGCTCTTTTACGCCGGATTCAAATAATTTTTTGGCCTCAAGCAGCACTTCACCAATGGGGCGTGACACAAGGTCACCACGCAAACTAGGAATGATGCAGAAGGTACAACGGTGATTGCATCCCTCAGAAATCTTCAGATACGCATAATGCTTTGGCGTGAGCTTCACACCAATCGGTGGCAGTAAATCAGTAAAGGGATCATGTGGTTTTGGCAGGTGCAAATGAATAGCCTGCATCACCTCTTGGGTGGCGTGAGGCCCGGTTACTGCAAGGACTTTAGGATGAATGCTCTGAATGAGGTCGCTACCATCTGCATTTTTACGAGCACCCAAGCAACCAGTAACAATAACTTTGCCATTTTCTGATAAAGCTTCGCCAATCGCGGCAAGGCTCTCCTCAACAGCAGAATCAATAAAGCCACAGGTATTCACGACAACGAGATCGGCGCCCGAATAATCCTTGGCAGTCTCGTAACCCTCAGCGCTTAATTGAGTGAGGATGAGTTCAGAATCAACCAATGCCTTGGGGCATCCCAAGGAAACAAAACCAACTTTACCCGCCACAACTATTCTTTTTCTGTCTTATTAGGCTGACCTGGAAATGGGAAGCCACTAAATATCGTTGGGGAGTTTTGCATTTGCTCTTGCATCTTCACAAATAGATCCTTGCTCTGCTCCATATAGTTACCCATTAAGCCTTGCATCATTGGGTTTTGCAAATTCATCATCTTGGCCCATGCTTCAGGTGTGCTACCTGCGCCTAAGCCCTGGGTTTGATCACCAAGCTTATTGTGAATGTCCACAAAAGACTGCATGGTTTTTTCAAGATAGCTACCCATCAAACCTTGCATGGAATTTCCATAGAAACGAATGATTTGAGAAAGCATTTGAGTAGAAAATACCGGCGCGCCGCCAGCCTCTTCTTCCAAAATAATTTGCAGCAAGATATTGCGTGTTAAATCATCTTCAGTTTTTGCATCAACAACGCTAAACGCATCGCCTGCCATGACTAAATTTTTGATATCTGCCAGCGTGACATAAGTGCTGGTTTGGGTGTCATATAAACGACGATTGGGGTACTTCTTGATCAAGCGGCTATCGCCGGGTTTTTTGGAACGTGTGGCCATGTATTTTTCCTAACTCTCATTACTGCAATGCAACATCGACATAGTTTATCCCTAGTTTGACCTAAAGGTAAATATGCCGATGAGCAGACCACTAAAACTGCATTTTTGACGGGTTTAACCTGTATGCAGGCCACCATTTAAGGAGAAGTCAGCGCCAGTTGCGTAGCCGCCATCATCAGAGGCAATCCAGCAGCAAATTGACGCAATCTCTTCTGGGGTACCCAAGCGCTTCACTGGAACGCCAGCAACAATCTTCTCTAGGACATCCTCACGAATAGCCTTCACCATGTCTGTGCCGATATAACCAGGAGAAACTGTATTTACAGTCACCCCTTTAGAGGCTAACTCTTGTGACAAGGCCATCGTAAATCCATGCAAGCCCGCTTTTGCAGTGGAGTAGTTTGATTGACCAAACTGACCCTTTTGACCATTAACAGAAGAAATATTAATGATGCGACCCCAGCCGTTATCAGCCATACCATCAACCACTTGCTTAGTTACATTGAACAAAGAATTGAGGTTGGTATCAATCACCGCTTTCCACTGCTCAGGAGTCATTTTGCGGAATACGCTGTCCTTAGTAATACCGGCGTTATTCACTAGAACGTCAACACGACCTACTTCAGCTTTAACCTTATCAAAGGCAGCAACAGTGCTATCCCAGTCTGAAACGTTACCTTCAGAAGCGATGAAGTCGTAACCCAAAGCCTTCTGTTCGCCAAGCCAGCGATCCTTACGTGGGGAATTAGGTCCGCAACCAGCGATGACCTTAAAGCCATCCTTAGCGAGTCGCTGACAAATAGCTGTACCAATGCCACCCATACCACCAGTGACGTATGCAATTTTTTGAGACATGATTACCCCCTTATGAAAATATTAATTAGCAGCGGATACTTTTTCTTTCACGTACTTACCAGGCGCCGCTTCTAGTTTTTTGTACTGTGCATTACCAAACGTTTTGCTGGCTTTAATTTTCTTGCCACCAAACTGTTCTAACCATTTAGCGTAGTTGGGCCACCAACTACCCTTGATATCTTTTGCTGCAGCCAACCACTCATCTGCTGTCTTAGCCAACTTATTGTTTTCAAAATAATGGCGCTTGTTTTTTGCTGGTGGATTAATTACGCCAGCAATATGTCCAGAGGCACCCAAAACAAAACGGTTCTTACCCTTCAAAATACGGGTAGATTCATAAGCAGATTTCCACGGAACAATATGGTCATCATGCGAAGCGTAGATATAGGCTGGGACAGCAATCTTACCTAGATCAACCTTTTCACCGCAAACGGTGAGCTTGCCTGGTTTAATTAATTCATTTTGTAAATAAGTGTGGCGCAGGTACCAGCAATACATTGGGCCAGGTAAATTGGTTGAATCACCATTCCAATAGAGCAAATCAAATGGTGGCGGTGAATTGCCCTTTAGGTAATTCTCGACAACATAGTTCCACACCAAATCATTTGGACGCAAGAATGAGAATGTATTCCCTAGATCCAAACCAGACATCATTCCAAAGTGACCGCCCTCTCCACCAATGGTGGTCTCGCGCAACTTGACCATGCCCTCGTCGATGAACACATCCAGAATTCCGGTGTCCGTGAAATCCAATAAGGTGGTGAGCAAGGTTAGGCTAGCAACATAATCTTTTTTGCGTGCAGCTAAGACGGCCAAAGCTGTTGAAGTTAAAGTTCCGCCAACACAAAAGCCGAGAACATTAATCTGATCCGTAGCGCCGATGTCCCTAACCACCTCAATCGCCTTGATAACGCCATCGCCAACATAGTCATCCCAAGTCACTTTCGACATAGATGCGTCGGGGTTTTTCCAGGAGACCAAGAAAACAGTGTGGCCCTGCTCCACCATATAACGAACCACGGAGTTATCTGGTTGCAAATCCAAAATATAGTATTTATTAATGCAAGGTGGCACCATTAAGTATGGGCGCTCATACACTGTTTCGGTCAATGGTGTGTACTGAATTAACTCAAAAAGATCATTACGGAATACCACCTGGCCTTCGCTAGTTGCAATATTTTTGCCAACCTCAAAGGCGCTTTCATCAGTCAGTGAAACCTTACCCTTTTTCAAATCACCCAACAAATTCACTATTCCATTTTGAATAGACTGGCCCTGAGAGCTAATAATATTTTCAAGAACTTCAGGATTGGTTGCAATAAAGTTTGACGGTGATAAAGCGTCAATCATTTGCTCTGTAGTGAACAAAATTTTAGTCTTCGTCTTTTCATCTGCATCAACAGCTTTTGCAAGTGCAAGCAAATGTTTTGAATTCAATAAGTAAGTTGCAGCAATCATCTTGCTCCAGGATGAATGCCAAGCCTTACCAGAGAAGCGACGATCTTTTACTTCAATTGCTTCGGGATTGGTTGCTAGATGGGCAAACTCAGTGAAGTATTCCTTTTGAATTTCCGCCAAGCGTTCCGGGGGAATTAAGGCCATATGGTGTGGAGCCAATGAAGGCGCAACACCTGTATTCATACCTGCAAACATATTGATCTCGTAAAGTTATTGAGATCATTCTCCATCTATCAGGCTGGAAGGGTTATACGCACTAACCCTAGCTCTAGAGCTAATCTAGTGATAACCCCAAGTTATGCATTGTCAGATATCCAAATCAGGGAGGCAAATCGCCCCGTCTGCTTATCTCGACGATAGGAAAAGAAATTTGCGGAATCCCTGAAAGTACAAAAGTCACCGCCATCAATCTGTTCAATACCAATTGAACGCAAGCGATCCTGAGCAAGGAGGTACAAATTGGCTAAATACTTTCCAGGGCTTCCGGCAATAGGCTTAAATGCCTCTGACAAGACATCTTGGCTGTGACTGGAAAATGCCTCTAATACATCTTCCCCAACTTCGAATGCAGTAGGTCCAATTGCAGGACCCATCCACACTGCAATATCTTTTGGCTGGAGGTTCGGGGATAAATGACGCATCTCTTGAATGGTATTTTCTAGAACCCCACTACTGAGGCCACGCCAACCAGCATGTGCTGCCCCGATGACATCAGCGCCCTTGCTCGCAAACAATACTGGCATGCAATCAGCCGTCAGAATAGCTAGAACCTCATTTGGAATATTGGTAACAGAGGCATCTGCCTCAAATGGTCCATTAAGCAAAGCATTTCTTGAAGCTGGAGTACTGACTGTGGCGCCATGAATCTGCTTAAGCCAAGCTGGCTCGGCAGGAAGGCGTGATCGTAAGGCTCTGCGGTTTTGCAGTACATCCCCCAAATCATCGCCTGCATTCAATCCGAGATTGAGACTACTAAATGGAGGTTTACTAACCCCACCCTCCCGTGTTGTGCAAAAAGCATGAACTTGCTTTGGCGCAAGCCAAGTTGGCTCAATCTGCTGAATTTCGCTGATCATTTTTAATGGATGCCATTAAGGCATCTTCTTTAGGCAGGTCCGCCTCACTCACTCCAACCAAAGGGAGCAAACCCATGAAATCCTGAGGAGGCAATCTAAACCAGGTCATCACATCCTGAGTCGATGGATGCTGCAAACTAAGAGCATAAGCATGTAGAGCTTGACGACTGAAAGGGAGTGTTTTGGCTGCACCAGGTGTTCTTTTGCGATAAACCGGATCGCCTAGGAGTGGAAAACCCAGGGATTCGAGGTGAACCCGTATTTGATGGGTGCGGCCAGTTTCAAGACGACACTCCAATAAAGCAACAGGGCTTTCTATAAATACCCCTTTGGCCAAACGTCGGAACAAGGTTGCGGCCGGCTTACCTTGGGCGGAGCCAGCAGCCATTTTGAGGCGGTCACGCTGATCACGACCTACGGTTGCCAGCACTTTGCCCTGGGAAGGCGCATCACCCCAAACTAGAGAAAAGTAGCGGCGTCCAACAGTTCTCTCTTGTAGCTGCCTTACTAATGAGGTTTGGGCGATATCCGTCCGTGCTACGACCATCAGTCCAGATGTATCTTTATCTAGGCGATGGACGATTCCTGCCCTTGGGAGGTTTTTTAGCTCAGGAAAACGATGCAAGAGGCCATTTAATAGGGTCCCGGTCCAATTTCCGGCGGCTGGATGAACAACCAGTCCAGCGGGCTTATTCAGGACGATGATGGAGTCATCTTCATAGACAATATCAAGGGAGATATCTTCTGGGGCGAAGGCAAATTGCTCGGGCATTTCTTGTGGAAACACCTTAATACTCTCACTTCCCCGCAGCAAATGGCGCACTTTGGTGACTTTTCCATCCACCGTAACCGCCCCAGCCTCAACCCACGCTTTGAGGCGATTGCGGGAATAATCAGGTAAAGCTCCTCCAAGAAACTTATCCAAACGCTCCCCGCTGACCTCAGCAGGAACTTCTAGGGCTATGAAATCCTCATCATCGATATAATCAATGGGATTCGAATCGGGAGTATGCGGCAATGCCACGCTTAAAGAGCCTTTTAGTTATGTCGGACGTTATTACAGACGCCAGTTTAAGGCTTGCTGCCACTATTAGGGCATCTTCCAGAAAATCCCTTATTTCTGTATTTATTGGAGCAAGTGCAGTCTGCCTGGTTCTTGGTGGATGCGCCGGTAGCGATGGTCAAAAGGATGACACTGATATTTGGTCTGAGACAAAGCTCTATTCCGAAGCAACCGACAAGCTCAAGGATGCTGACTATGCAAAATGCGGCAAGTACTTTGAAAAACTAGAAGGTCGCTTCCCGTTTGGCCCCTATTCTCAGCAAGCGCAAATCAATGCAGCCTATTGCTATTGGAAGGCCCAAGAACAAGTACAAGCTCAAGTTGCTATTGATCGCTTTATCAAACTGCATCAAGGTAGCCCGAATTTAGATTACGGCTACTACCTTAAGGGCTTGATTAGTTTTAATGATGATTTAGGTTGGCTCGGTAAATTTACTGGGCAAGACTTAAGTGAGCGCGATCCAAAAGCAGCTAAAGAAGCTTTTGAATCCTTCAAAGTGGTTGTTGAGCGTTTCCCTGATAGCAAATATGCGCCTGACTCTTTAGACCGCATGCGCTACATCGTAAATTCATTAGCTGAAGCAGATGTGATCGTCGCTCGCTTCTACTATCAGCGCGGCGCGTATCTTGCGTCAGCCAATAGAGCGCAGCTTGTGATTCGTGATTACGATCGTGCGCCGGCTGTTGAAGAAGCGCTCTATCTACTCACCAAGTCTTACGAAAAATTGGGTATGACCGATTTAAGTAATGATGCAGCGCGCGTATTCAAACTTAATTTTCCAGATAGCCAGATGATGATTACCGGCCAACGCGTTCAAAAAGAACGTCGCTGGTGGCAGATCTGGAATAAGTAAAAAATATAAATGGGTTTCATCAAGTAGTGCTGCATTACTTGATGACTACCGGCACTCTCTGCGCCAATGCGCAAATAAGTTCATAGCCAATGGTTCCGCTCATCTGAGCTACATCATCTACTGGAACTTCATTACCCCATAGCTCTACAACGCTACCAATCTTGGCATTGGGTGCTTCACGCAAATCAATGGTCAACATATCCATGGAAACTCGTCCAACGATAGGACAAATCACGCCGTCACCCTGCGCATCTGCACCATCAACCCAAACTGGCGTGCCATCTTCTGCATGACGCGGATAACCATCGGCATATCCACAAGCAATCACACCAATGCGCATATCTTCTGGGGCTTGATAGCGACCACCATAGCCAACGTGATCACCTTTCTTTAATTCCTGAATATCGATGATTTCGCTCCGCAGCTGCATGACTGCCTGGAGTTCAGTGCGGACAATATCTGCATGAACCCCGGTTGGTGAAACGCCGTACAGCATGATTCCAGGGCGAACCCAATCTCCTAACGCATTGCGGTGCCATAAAATTGCCGCCGAATTAGCCAAAGAAGTGGGCGCCTCCAGCCCCGCAATAGTTTGCTCGAAACACTCCATTTGCGCACCAACCGATGGCGCATGATCTACCTGATCGGCATTGGCAAAATGGGTCATGTGATGCAGGTGATAGCCGGCCGAATGGAGACGATGAAAAGCGGTACGGTACTGATCAGGCCTAAAACCAAGGCGGTTCATCCCAGAATTAAGCTTTAAAAATACGCTGATTGGGTGGCCTGAGTGATTCTTAAAGGCCTCAAGCCAGTTGACCTGCTTCTCACTATGAACAACCAAGTCACATTGAAGCTGGGCTACTAAATCCAGTTCCTGCTGACTAAAAATTCCCTCCAATAGGAGGATGCGCCCTTTCCAACCGTGATCCCTTAACCATTGGGCATCTGCAATATCGAGCAGAGCAAAACCATCTGTAGATTCAAGTCCTTTAAATGCGGCCTCCAGGGTGTGGCCATAGGCTTTAGCCTTTACAACCGACCAGATCTTAGACTCAGGGGCGAGCTCTCGAATACGACTTAAATTATGATGAAAGGCCTCAGTGTGTATAGTTGCCAAAATTGGTCTATTTATCAACCGACTAGCTGATGAGCACATATTCACCCCTCCTTTCATGTTTTAATTACATTAATGACTAGATTGTACGAATGAACCGTAGTTTTTACATCATTATGGCGGCGCAATTTTTTTCGTCGCTTGCTGATAATGCATTGCTGATTGCAGCAATTGCCCTCTTGGTCCAGCTGAGCGCTCCGGCCTGGATGACTCCTTTACTCAAATTATTCTTCGTTTTGTCCTATGTATTACTGGCAGCCTTTGTAGGTGCCTTTGCAGACTCCCGCCCCAAGGGCAATGTCATGTTTATTACCAATACGATTAAATTTGTCGGTTGCGTTGTGATGCTATTTGGTAGCCACCCTTTATTGGCTTATGCGATTGTTGGCTTGGGTGCTGCAGCCTACTCCCCAGCAAAATACGGCATTCTGACCGAGCTACTACCGCCCGAAAAGCTGGTTGCAGCCAATGGCTGGATTGAAGGGCTTACTGTAGGTTCAATCATTTTGGGTACGGTGCTTGGTGGTGTTCTGATCAGCAAATCGGTCTCACAGAGCCTCTTAGGGCTTAATATGCCGTTACTAGATACCAGTATTGACACCGCCGCAGAGTCCGCCATTCTCATCATCATGATGATTTACATATTGGCTGCTCTGATTAATTTACGCATTCCAGATACTGGGGCGCGTTATGAGTCCCAAAAAACCAATCCAATCGAGCTGGTAAAGGACTTTTCCATTTGCTTTAAAACCCTCTGGGCTGATCGCTTAGGACAGATCTCTCTAGCAGTAACCACCCTCTTTTGGGGTGCCGGCGCCACACTGCAATTCATTGTGATCAAGTGGGCTCAAGTTGCCCTGCATATGACCTTATCTCAAGGAGCCATCCTGCAGGCAATCTCCGCCGTAGGTGTTGCTGGAGGTGCTGTATGGGCTGCATGGCGCATACCACTGCGTAGTTCCCTTAAAGTCCTTCCTTATGGTATTGCCATGGGTCTAGTGGTTTGCATTATGGCAATCTATAACTCAGACATGCTTCCCAACACAACTATCCTGACTGTTGGAAAATTTGAAGTTTCACTCAACTTACTGCCGGCGTACTTCTTATTAATATTGGTGGGCTGGTTGGCGGGCTACTTTGTTGTGCCGATGAATGCACTACTTCAGCATCGCGGACATGTCCTGATGTCTGCAGGTCATTCCATTGCCGTTCAAAACTTTAATGAGAATATTTCTGTTCTGATGATGCTCTTAATCTATTCAGGATTAATTTGGCTGGATGCACCAATTCAAGTTGTGATTATTGGCTTTGGTGTCGCAGTCAGCACGATTATGTGGCTAGTTATTAAACGTCATAAAGCCAATCAGGCTGAATACGACTCAATGCATTTAATTGGCGAGCATAAGCACTAATCACTGAGTGCTCAGCAAAATAATTAGATATTTTGCAGGACGGATTTAGCAAGTAATAGGTCCTGCCAAAAAAGAGCCTTGTCCTTAGGTCTAGCAATCAACTGATTTAATTCAAAAGTAGCAATGAGTGGTAAATCCTCTGCACCATCTGCATTGATTGCCAAGACAGTTTCACGCAGCTCTGGCAATCCATCGCGTTCACCAGATAATTTTTGAGCAGCAGGCCCACCAAATGCAATTGCGACAATGGGGGTTCCATCTGATGGCAATAGCTCAGGATTGAACATTTCTGCAGGATTTTTCCAGGACCACTCTTGTGTGTTCAAGCCAAGTACACGAATGATATTGTGAAAAAGCACTTCAGCATCCCCTTGAGGTTTGCTGCCAAAAAACCACCAAATTCCTGATGATCTACGCTCCTGAGTTTCCTCAGCAATAGACGCTGTAGGGGCCGCGGTCTGGGTTTGGTCAGGAACAGCATCACGAGATGTCCATTCAGTAATACCCATCTCTTTAAGGAAGGCGGAATTAGTGCTTGAGTTCATACCTCAAGCTTAATCGATTTAGCCAAAACCAGAGCATCTTCGCGTAATCCACTGGCAGCATCCACCGGGTAATAATTTTTGCGCACACCAATTTGCTCGTACCCCAGTCTTTGATAGAGCTTCAGAGCTGATTCGTTACTTGGTCGGACCTCTAAAATAATTCGAGGTATGTTTTGCTGGGCTGCTACACCCTCGATCGCATGCATCATTTTTACGCCAATGCCCAAGCGACGCAATTTTGGTGAAACCGTAATATTGAGCAGATGCAACTCATCAACCGCAGGAAAAAGGATGCAGTAAGCCCACAGAATCTCTGGATCTAAATAACTGCCTTTAATGGCATCTGACAATTGCGGCCTGACACAGTAGGCCCAATGCCCAGCAGCAAGAGAATCTGAGAAATTACCTTTTGTCCAAGGATGAATGTGTGAAACAGATTCAATAGCAAGGACTGAATCTAGGTCTGCGACAGTCATTGGAAGAAACGAAAGCTCTGTTACACCCTCCGCGCTTGACTGCAAGGAGTTGTTACCATCAACCATGAAGCTGACTCCGCTCGGCAGAGGTCAAAGCAACTTTATTGCGAATATAAAGTGGTTCGAGTAAATGGATATCTTGTTGAAGGCCTTTGCTCCACATATCTTGAGCACAAGCTAAAACACCCAATGCGTTAACCCCAATGTTTGAATCAAGCTGACTACTAGAAAGGGGCTTAGAAATGCTAGCAAATATGCGGTCACCAAACTCTGCAATCGCACTACCCGCAAGAAAGCTGATATCCGTCAAATCGACACCCTCTGGGGCGCTTAGATGAATATCACCCTGGCGTTGAGGCAGATCATTTGCTGTCATTCGATAACGAGCCCAATAGACCTCTTCCATGCGAGCATCAACAGCAATCACAAATGACTGGGCTCCCGAAGCAATAAATGCTGGGGTGAGAACCAGTTGACTTGCAATTGCATCCAAACTTGACACAGGCAGAACTGGAAGTCTTGTTGCAATCGCCAGACCCTGGACGGCGGCAACACCCAAGCGAACTCCTGTGAAGGCACCCGGGCCAACGCCAATTGCAATAGCATCTAAAGAAGTCAGTTCGATCGAAGCTTCAGATAACAACTCATCAACCCAGGGCAATAAGAGCTGGCTAGCGCCGGCCGACACCTTTTGGTGGCGAACTAAAGGTACAGCATCACTTAAAGATAAAGCCACCGAACACCAAGCAGATGAGGTGTCGATGGCCAATATACGGGTCAAAATATGGACTTTCTAATACTTAAGAACTCAAGCCTGCAATGATATCTGGTGGAGCCTGGACAAGCTCAATCAATACACCCTCGCCACAGAACGGAAACTCTTCATTGCCTTTGGGATGAACAAAAGTAATGTCATACCCAGCCGCACCCTTCCGAATGCCTCCTGGAGCAAAGCGTAAGCCTTGTGCTGATAACCACTCCACCGCCTTTGATAGATCGTCTACCCATAGGCCAATGTGATTTAAAGGCGTCTGATGAACAGCCGGCTTCTTTTCGATATCAAAGGGTTGCATAAGATCCACTTCAACCTCATGAACTCCTTTGCCAATAGCGCAAATGTCTTCATCCACGTTCTCGCGCTCAGAGAAAAATGTACTTTTGTATTCAAAGCCCAATAAGTCAACCCAAAGCTTGCGGAGACGATCTTTATTTTCGCCTCCAATCGCAACTTGCTGAATGCCCAATATCTTGAATGGTTTAGTCATGGCTGCCTTACTCGAAGCGAATGATCAATTGATCAACCGCTAAGCTTTCGCCAACATTGGCACAGATTTCCGCAACCACACCATCTTGCGCAGCAACCAATGTATTTTCCATTTTCATTGCTTCAATAGCGGCTAATTTTTGACCTGCAGTGACTGCTTCGCCAACTTTTACAGAAATATTGGTTAATAAGCCAGGCATTGGAGACATCACGAGCTTAGAAGTATCTGGCGGAACCTTGACCAACATACGACGCTGAAGCTCAGCACCTAGTGGGCTTAGGACCATGCACTCGTAATGAGCACCATCCAAGACAAGAGCGTATTTAACACCCTTGCGCTCTACTTGAGCAGTAATCTTGTGCGTGCCATTGATGGTTGCACGTAAGCACAACTCACCTGGACGCCAGTTGCTGACAATGTTGTAACGACTGACATCGCCCTCTTCTTCAATGTAAACAGAGTAAACGCCATCTTTCAGATCCACGCGAACAGGGATCTCTTTGATGTCTTCACTCGATCCAACCCGTGAACCGGTGACCACTACAAACTTCTTGGCAATAGTCATCTCATGACCGGCCAACTGGCCATCAATCATTTGGATGTGCTCAAGATAGCGGTAGCGCATAAATGCCGATAGAGCAGCTAAACGCTTTGGATCTCCTGGCTGCACAGAATCCTTTTTGAATCCATCGGGATACTCTTCAGCAATAAAACCAGTAGTGAAGTCACCAGAGACAAAGCGTGGATGCTGCAAAAGTGCTGCCTGGAAAGGAATGTTTGAATGAATGCCGCGAATGACAAAGTCATTCAATGCTGCACGCATCTTTTCGATCGCCTCAGTACGATCTTTGCCATGCACAATCAACTTAGCAATCATGGAGTCGTAATACATTGGGATCTCGCCGCCCTCAAAGACACCAGTATCAACACGCACACCATCCAACTCTTCTGGTGGGCGGTATTTGACTAGGCGACCAGTCGATGGCAAGAAGTTGCGGAATGGATCATCTGCATTAATCCGGCACTCCATGGACCAACCGTCTAACTTAATATCCTCTTGCTTAAATGCCAACTTCTCGCCAGCAGCAACACGAATCATCTGCTCAACCAAATCGAGGCCAGTAATACCTTCAGTCACTGGATGTTCCACTTGTAAGCGAGTATTCATCTCCAGGAAGTAGAAAGACTTATCTTTACCAACTACGAACTCAACTGTACCGGCAGACTGATAGTTAACAGCCTTTGCTAATGCAACAGCTTGCTCACCCATGGCTTTACGAGTTGCAGGGTCGATAAATGGAGATGGCGCCTCCTCAATGACCTTTTGATGGCGACGCTGAATCGAGCAATCACGTTCACCCAAATACACTACGTTGCCGTGTGAATCACCCAGAACCTGGATCTCAATATGGCGCGGACCTTCGACAAACTTTTCAATGAAGATACGGTCATCGCCGAAGCTATTCATCGCCTCTGTTTTACAGGCGGCAAAACCTTCGGCCGCCTCTTTGTCATTAAATGCAACACGCAAGCCTTTTCCGCCGCCACCTGCAGATGCCTTGATCATGACTGGGTAACCAATGCCTTGGGCAATCTTGACCGCTTCCTCATTGGTGTCAATCGCTTCGTTGTAGCCAGGAATAGTATTGACCTTGGCTTCTAAAGCAAGCTTCTTGGATGCAATCTTATCGCCCATAGCAGCGATAGATTGATGCTTGGGTCCAATAAATACAATGCCCTCTTCTTCGCAGCGCTTTGCAAATTGCTCATTCTCAGAAAGAAAGCCGTAGCCTGGATGAACCGCTTCCGCACCTGTATCTTTACAGGCCTGAATAATGCGATCCATTACTAAATAGGATTCGCGCGAAGGTGCCGGCCCAATACAAACCGCCTCATCGGCCATCTGCACATGACGCGCCTCTTTATCGGCCTCGGAATAAACGGCAACCGTCTTGATGCCCATCTTCTTGGCAGTTTTCATTACACGGCAAGCAATCTCGCCGCGGTTAGCAATCAAAATTTTCTTAAACATTTTCGTAGTCATGATTTGTCGGCGCCTTAGAGGGGAATATTGCCGTGTTTACGCGGTGGGTTTGTCAGCTCTTTGTCCTTGAGCATGGCCAAAGAACGTGAGATACGCTTACGTGTCTCATGCGGCAAGATCACATCATCAATGTAGCCGCGTCGCCCTGCTACAAATGGATTTGCAAACTTAGCCTTGTACTCAGCTTCGCGAGCTGCAATTTTTGCTGGATCTGATTTTTCTTCGCGGAAGATAATTTCCACAGCACCCTTTGGACCCATTACTGCAATTTCAGCTGAAGGCCAGGCAAAGTTAACATCGCCACGCAAATGTTTGGAGGCCATCACGTCATAAGCGCCACCATAAGCTTTACGAGTGATTAGAGTGACCTTCGGTACAGTGCAGTCAGCATAGGCGTAAAGCAACTTCGCGCCATGCTTAATAATGCCGCCGTATTCTTGTGATGTGCCAGGCATAAATCCAGGCACATCAACTAAAGTCACAACAGGAATATTAAAAGCATCGCAGAAGCGAACAAAGCGAGCCGCCTTAATGGATGCTTTGATATCTAAGCAGCCTGCCAGTACTAATGGCTGGTTAGCCACGATACCGATGGAGCGACCCTCCATGCGGGCAAAACCGATCAAGATATTCTTTGCATAATCAGGCTGTAGTTCAAAAAACTCACCATCATCCACAATCTTCTCGATCAACTCTTTCATATCGTAAGGTTGATTTGGGTTGCTTGGTACCAATGTATCGAGAGAGAAATCAGGCTCTTCAGTGCGTTGTGCGCCATTGATGGTTGGTGGCTTTTCACGGTTCGATAAAGGGAGGTAATTAAAGAAGCGACGCAGCATCATGATGGCGTCAACATCATTATCAAAAGCTAAGTCGCAAACACCTGAAATAGTCGAGTGCGTGACTGCACCGCCCAACTCTTCAGCAGTGACATCCTCATGGGTCACAGTCTTAACGACTTCTGGACCAGTCACAAACATATAGGAACTGTCTTTCACCATAAAGATGAAATCCGTTAGCGCTGGTGAATACACGGCACCACCTGCGGATGGTCCCATGATTAAAGAGATCTGTGGAATAACGCCTGAAGCAGTCACATTGCGCTGGAAAATTTCAGCATAGCCACCCAAAGAGGCAACACCCTCCTGAATACGCGCACCACCAGAGTCGTTTAAGCCAATTACAGGCGCACCAACTTTGATTGCCTGGTCCATTACTTTACAAATCTTCTCTGCATGCGCCTCTGAGAGAGAGCCACCCAAGACGGTAAAGTCTTGTGAGAAGACAAAAACTAAACGGCCATTGATCATGCCGTAACCAGTAACAACACCATCACCTGGAACGGTTTGATCAGCCATACCAAAATCATGGCAACGATGTTCAACAAACATATCCCATTCTTCGAAGGTGCCGGCATCTAGCAAGAGCTCAATACGCTCACGTGCGGTCAATTTACCTTTGGAATGTTGAGCGGCAATACGCTTTTGCCCACCACCTAATCTGGCAAGTTCGCGCTTTGCTTCAAGCTGTTGAATGATTTCCTTCATAACTACTCCCTTAGAAAAATTCGTGTCCCATTGCTTCGAGTAAACGTCTCGCAGCAACAGAAGCGGCCATGGTTCCTTGATTTACCTCGGCACTCAGGCCAGGTAAAAGTGCTTGTACTGCTGGGTGATTCTGAAATGCATTCTTGAGGCCTGCATCAATTCGATCCCACATCCAGGCACCTGCCTGCTGCTTACGGCGTGACTGTAACTGGCCATTGGCGTTTTGCAGCTTCTGAAAATGTAGAATTTTTTCCCATAACTCAGGCACGCCATTGCCTTCTAAGGCGCTTAAGGTCATGACCTGTGGATGCCAATACTCTTGATTATGCGAAGCGTGATCAGGGTTGCCTTGGAAGCCTAAAAGACGCAAGGAGCTAGTAATAAATAATTGCGCGCGCATTGCTGCGTCAGGATCGATATCTACCTTATTGATCACAATCAAATCGGCAATTTCCATGACACCTTTTTTAATCGCCTGAAGATCATCACCTGCATTAGGCAGCTGCAGGAGCAAGAACATATCCGTCATACCAGCAACAGCAATTTCACTCTGACCTACACCCACGGTTTCAACAATCACAATGTCAAATCCCGCTGCCTCAGCAACTAGCATAGCCTCTCGTGTTTTCTCAGCTACGCCACCCAATGTGCAGGATGAGGGGCTCGGCCGAATAAATGCATTATCTAAAACTGACAATCTCTCCATGCGGGTCTTATCACCCAAAATGGAGCCTCCAGATAAGCTTGAAGAAGGATCAATAGCTAAAACGGCAACGCGATGACCCTTGTCAATCAGATACAAACCCAAAGTTTCAATTAATGTCGACTTACCAACACCCGGCACGCCTGAGATGCCTAAACGAAATGATTTGCCGGTCTTAGGCAATAAGGTATTGAGTACTTCATCAGCGCGTTTGCGATGATCCATGCGAGTGGACTCAAGCAAAGTGATGATCTTCGCCAAGGCGCGACGCTGCGCCGATGAAGGCGCACCGGTGAGATCATTCACCAAGGCTTGGTCAACTGCATTGAGCATGCTGATATCGACGATCTGTAAGTTAATCAGGCTTTACTGATTTACGAATCTGCTCAAGCACATCCTTTGCCGAAGCCGGAATCGGAGTGCCCGGACCATAAATACCTTTCACACCAGCCTCATGCAAGAAGTCGTAATCCTGTCTTGGAATAACGCCGCCAACGAAGACAATAATGTCCTCAGCGCCCTGCTTCTTGAGCTCAGCAATAATTGCTGGCACCAAAGTCTTATGTCCTGCTGCAAGAGTAGAAATACCTAAAGCATGAACGTCGTTTTCAATTGCCTGGCGAGCACACTCTTCTGGCGTTTGGAACAAGGGGCCAATATCAACGTCAAAACCTAAGTCAGCAAAAGCAGTTGCAACAACTTTGGCGCCGCGGTCATGACCATCTTGCCCAAGCTTGGCAATCATCACACGTGGGCGACGACCAAAGTCTTTTGCAAAATCAGCGATCTCAACCTTCAATTTTTCCCAGCCTTCTGCTGAGTCGTAAGCAGCTGCATACACACCAGTCACCTTTTGAGTATCGGCGCGATGGCGCCCGTAAACTTTTTCTAATGCATCAGAAACCTCACCAACCGTTGCTCGCAAACGAATTGCCTGTACCGCCAACTCTAATAAGTTACCGGTATTTTCTTCTGCAGCTTTGGTTAATGCCTCTAATGCGGCTTCAACTTTTTTGGAGTCACGCTTAGCTCTGATGTCTTTTAAGCGTGCAACCTGGCTTTCGCGAACCTTGTCGTTGTCAATCATTAAGACGTCAACCAAATCTTCTTTGCCGAGCTTGTATTTATTTACACCAACGATAACATCGGAGCCGGAATCGATCTTGGCTTGTTTCTCGGCGGCAGCAGCTTCAATCTTCAACTTAGCCCAACCGCTTTCCACGGCCTTGGTCATACCACCCATGGCATCAACTTCTTGAATAATTTCCCAGGCTTTATCGGCCATCTCTTGGGTGAGGTTCTCCATCATGTAAGAGCCAGCCCAGGGATCGATCACGCTAGTGATATGGGTTTCTTCTTGCAGAATTAACTGGGTATTACGTGCAATACGGCTTGAGAATTCAGATGGTAAGGCAATCGCTTCATCGAATGAATTCGTATGCAAAGATTGAGTGCCACCAAAAACTGCGGCCATAGCTTCAACTGTTGTGCGAACCACGTTGTTATATGGGTCCTGCTCCGTCAAAGACCAGCCTGAAGTTTGGCAATGCGTACGCAACATCAAGGACTTTGGGTTCTTTGGCTCGAAGGACTTCATGATGCGCCACCATAAGAGGCGTGCAGCGCGCAGCTTAGCAACTTCAAGGTAGAAGTTCATGCCGATAGCAAAGAAGAAGGAAAGACGACCCGCAAAGCCATCGACATCTAAGCCTTTAGCCAAAGCGGTTTTGACATACTCCTTGCCATCAGCCAATGTGAAAGCAAGTTCGAGAACTTGGTTTGCACCCGCCTCTTGCATGTGGTAACCCGAGATAGAGATCGAGTTAAATTTCGGCATGTGCTTCGCGGTGTATTCAATGATGTCACCGATGATGCGCATTGAAGGCTCTGGTGGGTAGATATAAGTGTTACGCACCATGAACTCTTTCAGAATGTCATTCTGAATCGTGCCTGATAACAATTCTTGCTTAACGCCTTGCTCTTCACCAGCAACAATGTAACCAGCCAGCACTGGCAACACGGCGCCATTCATCGTCATCGATACTGATACCTTGTCTAATGGAATGCCATCAAACAATATTTTCATGTCTTCTACAGAGTCAATCGCAACACCCGCCTTACCAACGTCGCCAGTCACACGTGGATGATCGGAATCATAGCCACGATGGGTTGCCAAATCGAAAGCAACGGAAACGCCTTGACCACCTGCATCCAACGCTTTGCGATAAAACGCATTGGATTCTTCTGCAGTTGAAAAGCCAGCGTATTGACGAATAGTCCAAGGACGCACTGAGTACATTGTTGCTTGAGGTCCACGAACAAATGGCTCGAAACCTGGTAATGAATGTGTGTACTGCAGACCTTCAGTATCTTCAGCGGTATACAAGGCCTTGAGATGTATCCCATCTGGAGTTTGCCAACCTAATTTATCGACATCACCATTCGGCGCTGACTTTTGGGCTGATTTTTTCCAAGCATCTAAATTGCTATCTGGCACATTTGGCCAAGTATTAGACGCATTCGTTGCTGACTTTTTTTCACTCGCACTCATAAAGCACTCCTGGTTGGCTTTATTACATTGTTACTAAATTTGTGGGGTTATTTTGCTTGACATTTTTCAATTTGTCTAGATACTGTATACATAATTATGAATACAAAACTAATTAATAGACCCTTATACGAAGACGTTGCTGAGCGACTGCGCGAGCAAATCTTTTCCCATGAACTAGCCCCAGGCAGTTGGCTAGATGAGCAAAGTCTTGCAATAGCCTTTGGAATCAGCAGAACTCCGATGCGCGAAGCAATCAAAGTTCTGGCCTCAGAGGGCTTAGTAACCACCAAAATGAACAAAGGCGCCTACGTCACCGAGGTAGATCGGCGCGATCTCGAGCAAATCTTCACAGTCCTATCCCTCTTAGAGGGTCAAGCAGCCAAAGAAACCGCTATTAAAGCCTCAGAGGCCCAACTTACCCAGCTGGATAACATCCATCACCGCTTAGAAAAGGCGGCTGCAGACCGAGATTTAGAGCAGTTCTTTGAAATTAACGTCAAATTTCATGAGTTAATCCAAGAAATTGCTGGTAATAAATGGATGAATGGGGTCATTGACGACCTACGCAAGGTTCTTAAACTACAAAGACGTGATTCTTTAAGTAGAAGCGGTCGTTTACTCAGCTCATTAATTGAACATCGTGAAATTCTGCAGGCGATCCTCAAAAGAGATCCTCTGGCTGCAGAGCAAGCGATGCGCAAGCACCTGGCTAGAGGTCTTGAGGCAACTAAATAGCGCTATAAAACAAAGATACTTATAAAGAACAAAGGCTTAGGTGATTAACCTAAGCCTTTTAGTTTGAACCGCTCAAATCCCTGGATTACTTCTTAATGACGAAATTTCCAGGTAATTTAGAGATGTATGCAGCCATATCTTGAAGGTCTGCATCTGAAAATGACTGTACTTGTGAAGACATTACAGCGTTATTGCGACCAAATTGGGCATTAGAACCACCAACTTGATAAGCACGCAAAGCGTAGTAAAGGTAATCAGGGTACTGACCAGCTAACTTTGGGTAAGCAGGCAAGATTGGAGCGTTCAGGCCAGCACCATGGCAAGAGGCACAGTTGGCCTTCTCTACTAGGGCTTTGCCTTTATCGGCGCTAGCTGCTTGAGCAACACCAATACTGGATAACAGAATGGCGGTAATTAGTGCGAATTTCATAAACGTGCCTCTAAATATCACTTCAATGGGTTATTTGGTGAGCTGGCAGTCTGCGCAGCATAGTATTCGCCAAGGTCGGCCATGTCTTGATCAGACAAGCTGGCAGCAATAGAACGCATCGTTGGATGCTTTCTTTCACCTTTTTTGTAGGCAGCTAAGGAGCTAGCAATGTACGCGGCATTTTGACCGCCTAACATTGGAACTCTATAGACCAAGGGATAGTCAGCACGATAGTCCGGGATGGAGTGGCAACCAATGCAAAGCCAAACCTTGCCTTGTCCAGCCTGAGCTGAACCTTTTACGTCTTGAGCTTGTGCGGCAAATCCAGCAAAAGCCAAGGCAGCACACAGAGTCAATTGGGAAAGAATGAGGTGTTTTTTCATAGAAATCATCATTAACAAGTTTGATTTAAATCAATTTGGGAAGAGTATAGCGGAGACAGAGCGCATTGCCGTGATTCAGGTCCTGAAATCAGTAAAAACACTGAAAATAAGCACCCTTTTACCTATACTTGAATGCTGTTTCAGACAAATTTATTGCCCCAACCATGACAAAGACCAAATCCCGTTTTGATGGCTCCAAAAGCTATGTTGCTACTGATGACTTGAAATTGGCGGTAAATGCCGCTTTTCAGCTTCAGCGGCCCCTATTGATTAAAGGCGAACCGGGGACGGGGAAAACCATGTTGGCCGAGGAAGTCGCTGCAGCCCTGAATATGCCGCTCATGCAATGGCATATTAAATCCACCACAAAAGCTCAACAAGGTCTGTATGAATACGATGCGGTTAGCAGGCTAAGAGACTCTCAGCTTGGTGATGAAAAAGTAAACGACATTCGTAACTACATTGTGAAAGGTGTCCTTTGGCAAGCATTTGAGGCCGACGAACCCGTTGTGCTTTTAATTGATGAGATTGATAAAGCAGATATTGAGTTTCCTAATGATCTCTTGAGAGAAATTGATCGCATGGAGTTTTATGTATACGAAACCCGTGAGCTCATAAAAGCAAAGCACCGCCCTCTTGTCATCATCACCTCAAATAATGAAAAAGAATTGCCCGATGCATTTTTGCGTCGCTGCTTCTTTCACTACATCTCATTTCCGGATGCTGGAACCATGCAAAGCATCGTTGATGTGCATCATCCCGATATCAAACAAGAATTGCTTGAAGCAGCCCTTAAATCTTTTTACCAGATCCGATCATTGCCAGGCTTGAAGAAGAAACCTTCAACCTCAGAGCTCATTGACTGGTTAAAACTTTTGCTGGCAGAAGATATTCCAGCAGATGCACTCTATAGCAGTGAAGAGAAAATTACGATTCCACCGCTGCATGGCGCGCTACTCAAGAATGAACAAGATATTCATCTCTTCGAGCGTCTTGTGATGATGAACCGAAATCACCGCTGATCTCACCTACCTTCATATCGCGATAGCTGAATCATGTTGATTCAATTTTTTCTCAAGCTCAAAGAGGCTAAGGTGCCTGTTTCAGTTCGAGAGTTTTTAACGCTTCTTGAGGCTTTAAAAGAAGGCGTCATCAATCCTTCAATTGATGAGTTTTATCAACTAGCGCGAATGACCCTAGTAAAGGATGAGCAGCACTTTGATCACTTTGATCAAGTCTTTGGCGCTTACTTTAATGGCGTAGAGCAAATCATTGCATTGGCACCGAATATTCCGCTGGACTGGCTTGAGAAAAAATTACAACGCGTATTGAGCGAAGAAGAAAAAGCAGCACTCAAGAAATTAGGCGGTCCTGAGGCCTTACAAAAGCGCCTTCAAGAACTCCTGAAGGAGCAGAAGGAATGGCATGGCGGCGGTAATAAGTGGATTGGTGCTGGAGGTTCATCGCCTTTTGGCCATAGCGGCTATCACCCTGAAGGTATTCGAATTGGGGGCGAAAGTGCTGGTAATCGGACGGCTATTAAAGTTTGGGAAGCGCGCGAATTTAAGGATTACGATAGCGACCTCAGTTTAGGTACGCGCAATATCAAAATGGCATTACGCCGCTTGCGCCGTTTTGCTCGAGAAGGCTCCAGTCTTGAGTTAGATCTGGATAAGACTATCCACTCGACGGCGGCAAATGCCGGGATGCTCGACATTCAAATGCGACCCGAGCGTCATAACCAAGTCAAAGTAATGCTGTTAATGGATGTTGGCGGATCTATGGATGATCATATTCAACGCATCTCTGAATTATTCACCGCCGTCAAAACTGAATTCAAACACTTGGAGTATTACTACTTCCATAACTGCGTGTATGAACATCTCTGGCAGAGCAATCGCCGTAGACGCGATCAAGTCACTGCTACACAAGACATCATTAATAAATATGGTCCAGACTACAAGCTCATTTTTATTGGGGATGCCACGATGTCCCCTTATGAGATTCTGAGTCCTAATGGGTCAGTGGAATACAACAACCGAGAAACTGGTGCAACGTGGATTAATCGTCTCATTGATCACTTCCCTCACTTTGCATGGCTTAATCCGGAACCCGAATCAGTTTGGCAATATCGCCAATCAATCGACATCATGAAGAACTTGATGAAAGACCGCATGTACCCCGTTACATTAAATGGCCTTGAAAATGCCATGCGTCAACTATCCAAGTAATCTAGTAAGATTTACTCAAACATCACTGTTTATCAATTTCTTTTTTTCATCTCTTACTCCTTTCTAAAACCATATGACAAATCACATTAGCGATCGCCTCAAAACCCTGGGTATCGATTTACCGCCACCTGGACCCCCTGCTGCCGCTTATGTCATGGCAGCCACTACCGGTAATACTGTATTTTTATCCGGTCATATCGCCAAAAAAGATGGCAAGCCCTGGGTTGGTAAGCTTGGTTTAGACGTGGATACGGAGACTGGTAAAGCTGCAGCAAGATCAATTGCAATTGATTTAATTTCGACTCTACAAAATCATCTGGGCTCACTCGACAAGGTAAAGCGAATTGTGAAAGTCATGGGTCTCGTGAACTCCACCTCTGAATTTACTGAGCAGCACTTAGTTGTTAATGGCTGCTCAGAATTACTCTTTAAGGTCTTTGGGGAGGCCGGCAAGCATGCCCGTAGCGCATTTGGCGTTGCTCAAATTCCTTTGGGTGCCTGCGTTGAAATCGAGTTGATTGCTGAGATTTAAGAACTAAACAGGTTTAATTTGTGCTTTTGGATGTCTTCTGGCGTGTCGACATCCATGACATATGCCTGATTGCTCGTGTGCATTTTTCTGACATAGCTGGGATGGGCATCCATATAGACTCGACAAACCATATCGGGGGTATTCAGCACATCTAAGATCGCTGCGTAAGAAAACAGCACTGGATTACCGCGCTTACCCTCCACCATTGGCAGAATAATTTCCTCGCCAGCCTCTCGCTTGGCGAACTCACCAAGTAAATCTTGGACCTCTGCCGCTCCAATTAGAGGTTGATCCGACAGTGCAACTAATAAGACATCAAATTTTTCCCGGAGGGATTCAAGTCCTAGGCGAACAGATGAAGCCTGGCCTCTCTCTGGGTGGGGATTTTGAACAACCCTCATTTGGCAAGCAAGTGAGGTGTTCAGCTTAGCAATCTCCGCCTCAATTACCTGAGCATGGAAGCCAGTAACTACGATGTATTCAACAGGATTAAACCCTTTGATAGAAGTTGAAAATCGCTGTAAAAGGGTTTGGCCATCTCGATGAAGCAAGGCTTTGGGATGCGTGCCCATCCTACTGCCCTCACCTGCTGCGAGTAAAAGCACAGCAAGCCGTATTTGCTTGGCTGGAACGGATGAGCTGGAACTTGTCATTAGAGAGATAATAATTACATTGCCTACAAAAAATAATAAAGACAAAAAAATTAAATATAAGAAACTAAAGACAAGAAATGAACAGCACTGATTTAAGCGTATTAAAGGCCGCAGTGGATTGGCTCAAATCTGGTCATCCCGTTGCAATCGCCACGGTTGTTGAGACATGGGGCTCTGCTCCGAGACCGATCGGCTCTTGGTTAGCCATTCGGGGTGACGGACAAGTCACTGGATCAGTCTCTGGTGGATGCGTCGAAGATGACTTGATTCGGCGTGTTCAAACTGAAATCTTGACGAGAGACCTGCCAGAAATGGTGGTCTATGGCGTTAGCCAGCAAGAGGCGGCCCGCTTTGGCTTACCTTGTGGCGGAACGCTACGTCTACTGGTAGAACCAAAACCAGAATTGGCGATTCTGGAGAATATTCTAGCGTCCATTAGCAATCACCAAATTACCTCCCGCACAGTTGATCTAATCACCGGCAAATCTACTCTGGAGGCTGGCAATCGTCATGAGGCGTTTATTTGTGATGAACGTTTAATGAAAACCACTTATGGCCCTCGATGGCGAATGGTCATTATTGGCGCAGGACAACTGTCTCTGTACACCGCTGACTTTGCCCTTGCATCAGACTTTGAAGTGATTGTGATTGACCCACGCGAAGAATACGCGGAGGGCATTAATCGGGAGCACATTCAATTTATTAAGGGAATGCCAGATGACGTGCTTTTAGAAATTGGTGTGGACTCCCATACTGCTGTGGTTGCCCTAACGCATGATCCCAAGCTTGATGATATGGCCTTAATGGAGGCATTAAAGTCCCCCGCCTTCTATGTTGGGGCGCTGGGTAGCAGAATCAATACTCAAAAGCGAAAAGCCCGCTTACTGGAGTTTGATGTGACACAGGAACAAGTTGAGCGCCTTCATGGACCTGTTGGCCTATTTATCGGCGCTTTAACCCCACCAGAAATCGCGGTATCGATTTTGGCCGAAGTGATTGCCGTGAAATACGGTGTACCGATCCCCAAGAAGGTCTAATTGGCAAATAAAAAACCCGATCAAATGATGGTCGGGTTTTTTATTCCGCAAAACTAAAATAGGCTCTTAATTTGCTTTCAGCTTTCCATCTTTGAGTCTTGGCTCCACAAAGTGACCTTTACGAGCACGATTTCCCGCAAACGACTTCAAGGTTTTTGCATCTAGACTTAATTCTGTTGGCTTGCCTGCACGTCCCGCACCAGAATACGTAGCACCATCGGGTCCAACAGCAATTGCAGAAGCTAACTTCTCTTTATCATCCAAGCCCATCAAAATCACGCCTTTACCACCAGTAGGTAAACGCTTGAGCTCATCGAGTGGGAAAACTAGCAATTTAGAACTCTCAGATAAGCAGGCAACCTGCTTCATTCCGGCAGTTACTTTAGCGGCTCCGAGCGGTGCATCACCGCCTGGGAACTTGCTATCGATGCCAACGAATGACTTACCAGCCTTGTTACGGGTAGTCATGTCTGCAACGTTTGCTAGGAAACCATTACCAGATCGAGTTGAGATAAGTACAAGATCATCAGATTGGCCGGCATAGTAGGCCACCATCTGCGATCCAGCTGCCAAATTCACAAAGCTCGTTAATGGCGAACCATCGCCACGAGCACCTGGTAATTCGCTGACGGGAACCGTATAGACGCGGCCATCACTACCAAAGCCTTGCATCACATCGACTGTGCGGCACTCAAATGTTCCATAAAGTGCATCGCCTGCCTTGAAGCCAAACTGAGTTGCATCATGTTCATGACCTTGACGTACACGCACCCAACCTTTTTGGGACACGATCACTGTTACTGGCTCATCCAATACCTTAGTCTCGGCAACAGCGCGCTTATCTTCCTGAATCAAGGTACGACGATCATCACCAAAATCCTTCATATCGGATTCGATTTCTTTGATGATGCGCTTACGCAATACGGTGTCGCTCTGTAATAAACCTTCAAGATCATCGCGCTCAGACTTGAGCTCTTTTAACTCTTGCTCAATCTTGATGCCTTCCAGTCTAGCCAACTGACGCAAACGGATATCCAAGATATCTTCCGCCTGACGATCGCTCAGCTTAAATTCTTTAATGAGGTCAGCCTTAGGCTCATCGCTATTGCGAATGATCTTGATGACCTTATCAATATTCAGAAGAACAATGAGGCGCCCTTCCAAAATATGCATCCGGTCATTAACTTTACCCAAGCGATGCTGAGTACGCCTTGTAACAGTTCCCACCCTGAAAGAAATCCACTCAGCAATAATCTCTTTGAGGCCTTTTTGACGTGGACGGCCATCAGTACCAATCATCACCAAGTTCATTGGCGCATTGGATTCCAAAGAAGTGTGGGCCAGTAGCAAGTTCACGAACTCATTGACGTCAATATTTTTACTCTTAGGCTCAAATACCAAACGCACAGCCGCATCTTTACTGGACTCGTCACGCACACCATCAAGCACATTCAAGATGGTGGACTTGAGATTGTTTTGCTCAGGAGTCAATGTCTTTTTGCCAACCTTGACCTTCGGGTTGGTAATTTCTTCGATCTCTTGTAATACGCGCTGTGATGATGTGGATGGTGGCAACTCATTGACCACAATTTGCCACTGACCACGAGCCAACTCTTCAATAGACCAGCGAGCGCGCACTTTGAGACTCCCTCGCCCTGCTTCATAAATCTGTGCAATCTCTGCTGGAGAAGAAATGATTTGACCGCCACCTGGATAGTCTGGACCAGGCATGATCTCTAATAGCTCTGAAGTACTCATCTTCGGAGACTTCATCAAAGCAATCGCTGCGCTAGCAACTTCACGTAAATTATGCGAAGGAATCTCTGTTGCCATACCCACAGCAATACCGGATGCGCCATTCAAGAGAACAAAGGGTAAACGCGCTGGTAATAACTTAGGCTCTTGGAAAGATCCGTCATAGTTCGGCGCAAAGTCCACGGTGCCTTCATCAATCTCACTGAGTAAGAGACCGGCAATCTTAGTTAAACGAGCCTCGGTGTAACGCATAGCCGCTGCACCATCGCCATCACGTGAGCCGAAATTACCTTGACCATCAATCAATGGGTAACGTAGTGAGAAGCTCTGTGCAAGACGCACCAATGCGTCATAAGCAGATTGGTCGCCATGGGGATGAAATTTACCCAAGACGTCACCAACTACACGAGCACTTTTGACTGGCTTAGCATCAGCTCGTAAACCCATCTCACTCATTGAGAACAGAATACGGCGCTGTACTGGCTTTTGACCATCCGAAACATCTGGCAAGGCACGGCCTTTAACCACGCTAATGGCGTAGTCAAGATAGGCGCGCTCTGCGTATACCGCCAGCGTTAGGCTATCTTTGTCATCTTCATTGAGCTCGATCTTTTTTGGATCATGAGGATCAGCTGGCCCACCTGCTTGAGGAGCAATCAGCTCATCCACTTCAACGATGTTCATTTCAATCGGTTCGCCTGCGAACAAGTCTGCTTGATCGTCAGAACCAGTGCCGCCTGGAGTTTTTTTAGTTGCCATTAGATATCCGCCTCTACTTCGTTACCGCGCTCTTCCAACCAATCACGACGCGCCCCGGACTCGGATTTACCCATCAACATATCCATTGTTTTAATCGTTTCATCTTCTGTCCAAGTACCCAATGTCACCGGTAATAGGCGGCGGGTGTCTGGATTCAAAGTGGTATCCCATAATTGCTCAGCACTCATCTCACCCAAGCCTTTGAAGCGAGAGATTTGCCAAGCAGATTCCTTAACGCCATCCTTGCGCAATTTATCTTCAATGGCTTGAAGTTCATTTGCATCAAGCGCATAAATTTTTTGTGCAGGCTTTTTGCCACGTGCTGGCGCATCCACCCTAAACAAAGGTGGTCTTGAAATATGTACATGACCCAATTCGATTAGTTTTGGAAAGTGTTTATAGAACAAAGTCAGCAGCAATACCTGAATATGAGCACCATCGACGTCCGCATCTGACAAGATACAGACCTTGCCATAGCGCAGGTTTGATAAATCAGGGCTGTCATTAGCGCCATGGGGATCTACGCCAATGGCAACGGCAATGTCGTGCACTTCGTTGTTTGCAAATAAGCGATCACGCTCCGCTTCCCAGGTATTAAGAACCTTACCGCGTAAAGGCAGAATCGCTTGATACTCTTTGTTTCGACCCATCTTGGCGGAGCCACCCGCTGAATCACCCTCAACGAGGAAGATTTCATTCAGGCCAATGTCTTGGCTCTCACAGTCGGTGAGTTTTCCAGGTAGAACGGCAACACCAGAAGATTTTTTCTTTTCGACTTTTTGACCGGCACGGGTTCGTGCCTGCGCCTGCTTGATTACTAAGTCCGCTAATTTACGACCGTAGTCCACATGCTCGTTTAACCAAAGCTCGAGTGCAGATTTAGCGTAACCAGAAACTAAACGCACTGCATCTCTGGAGTTCAAGCGCTCTTTAATTTGCCCTTGAAACTGTGGATCCAATACCTTGGCAGACAAAATAAATGAGGCACGGGCAAATACATCCTCTGGCATGAGCTTCACGCCTTTTGGTTGCAATGCATGCATCTCAATAAAGCCTTTAACGGCATTAAAGAGACCTTCACGCAATCCGCTCTCATGGGTTCCGCCTGCTGGGGTCGGAATTAAGTTCACATAACTCTCACGTACTGGAGGACCATCTTCAGTCCAAGTTACAACCCAAGCCGCGCCCTCTCCTTCAGCAAAGGAATCATCGTCACCATTTCCGGTGGCATATTGCTCACCTTCAAATGGCGGAATCACTTCAGCGCCATGGCCAGCTTGGGCCATCGCTTCATTTAAGTAGCCGCGTAAGCCTTGGGCATATTGCCAAGTTTGGCTCTCACCAGACTTTTCTTGAATCAGGGTGACTTTGACACCTGGCAGCAATACTGCTTTAGAGCGCAAGAGGCGAATGAGTTCTGGCATTGGGATGGCAGCGCTATCAAAGTACTTGCCATCGGGCCATGCACGCACACGGGTTCCGTGTGATTTATCTTCTTTACCGGCAGCACTAGTTTTAAGCTTTTCGATGACCTTGCCATCAGCAAAGGTCAATGTAGAGACTTGGCCTTCACGCCAGACCGTGACCTCTAAACGCTTCGATAAGGCATTGGTAACGGACACACCAACACCATGCAAACCACCAGAGAAAGCATAGGCACCACCAGTGCCTTTTTCAAACTTACCGCCAGCATGAAGTTGGGTAAAAACGATTTCTACGACCGGCAACTTCTCAGTTGGATGAATACCAACGGGGATGCCACGCCCATCATCTTCCACGCTCACACTGCTATCAGTATGCAATGTGACGATGATTTGTTTGCCAAATCCGCCCAAAGCCTCATCAGAAGCGTTATCGAGCACCTCCTGGATGATGTGCAAAGGATTGTCGGTGCGGGTGTACATTCCCGGCCGCTGACGGACGGGTTCAAGTCCTTTTAGAACCTGAATCGATGATTCGCTGTATTCGGAAGTTTTACGTGTAGCCATGCGCAGAAATTGTAGTCATGTCTGAAACAAAACCTGAATTTTCATCAATTACCCCTATATTCATGCCAAAATTGACGGATGGGAGCCTTAAGTCATATTCGCGTTTTAGACCTCAGCCGTGTGCTTGCCGGCCCGTGGTGCGCACAAAACCTCGCCGATCTTGGCGCAGATGTTATTAAAGTGGAACGTCCAGGCGTAGGAGACGATACCCGGCACTGGGGGCCTCCATTTGTGAAAGATGCCCAGGGCAATGACACCTTAGAAACAGCCTATTTCATCTGTATTAACCGCAATAAACGCTCCATTACGGTCGATATCAGCAAGCCTGAAGGTCAAGAAATCATTCGCCAACTGGCCAAAGAGTCTGATGTTGTCATTGAAAACTACAAAGTTGGCGATTTAGCCAAATACGGTCTGGACTATGAAAGCCTCAAAAAGGTCAAATCTGACCTGATTTACTGCTCTATTACTGGTTTTGGCCAAAATGGTCCGTATGCACATCGCCCTGGTTACGACTTCATCATCCAAGGAATGGGTGGTTTTATGAGTGTTACCGGTGAAGCAGATGACTTTCCGGGGGCAAGTCCGCAAAAAGCTGGGGTCGCTATTGCCGATATCTTTACCGGAATGTATGCCAGCACCGCCATCTTGGCTGCAGTCGTCCACCGAGATAAAACGGGACAGGGTCAATATATTGATATGGCTTTGCTAGATACGCAGATTGCCGTGATGGCCAATGTCTCTAGCGCCTATTTATGCTCAGACAAGGTACCTCGTCGCTGGGGCAATGCCTCACCTATCATCGTTCCCTACCAAACCTTCCCAACCTCAGATGGCTGGATGATTGTGGCAGTCGGTAACGATGGGCAGTTCAAGCACTTTGTGACAGCCGGTGGCGAGGCCCACTTAGCTGAAAATGCACTCTACTGCAATAATCCATTGCGAGTTGAGAATCGTAAGTCATTGATTCCATTGCTAGAAGTCATGACCCGCCGTAAAACAAAGGCTGAGTGGATTAGTCTTTTAGAAGCGGCAAACGTGCCTTGTGGACCGATAAATAACTTTGAAGAAGTGTTTGATAACGAGCAAGTGAAGGCCCGTGGCGTCCAAATTGATGTTCCACACCCCACAGCAGGCAATATGAAGCTGGTTGGCAGCCCAATGCGTCTATCGGAGACCCCAGTAGAAGTCCGCATGGCCCCACCCACCTTGGGTCAGCATACCGATGAAATCCTTCGGGAGCGTCTTGGCCTTGATACTCAGGCTATTACCGCCCTGAAAGAACAGGGTATTACTTAAAACCAATGTCCCAGAGCACTGCTAGCCAAAAACTATCACTTAAACAAGTGCTGATTTTTGGCGGCCTCATGGTGACTTTTTCCATGGGAATCCGCCATGGATTTGGCCTCTTTAATCTACCCATCACTATGGAAAATGGCTGGGGCCGTGAAACCTTCGCCCTAACAATTGCGTTACAGAATTTGATTTGGGGTGCATTTCAACCGATTACTGGCGCATTAGCTGATCGTTATGGCGCTCTCAAAATTATGGTGGCCGGTGGTGCGCTGTATGCACTCGGTTTAGCTGGCATGGCTATCTCCACAGATGCTTTGAATTTTTCATTAGCCGGTGGTTTGCTGATTGGTCTTGCACAAACTGCAACGACCTATAGCGTCGTTTATGGAATCTTAGGTCGCAACGTTGCCGCAGAAAAAAGAGTGTGGGCGATGGGCATTGCTGCAGCCGCAGGATCATTTGGACAGTTCCTCATGATTCCGGTGGAGCAAGGATTACTCAGCAGCTTTGGCGCTAATGATGCACTACTCATATTGGCACTAATGGCCAGCCTCATGATTCCCATTGCATTTATGTTGCGTGAACCCAAAGTCATTAATCAACATCAAGGCAATGATCAAACTATCAAGCAAGCCTTAAAGGAAGCAATTCGTAACCCGAGTTTCAAGTTGCTGACTTTAGGATATTTTGTGTGCGGATTTCAGGTGGTATTTATCGCCGTTCATTTAGCGCCCTACCTCAAAGATTTATCTAAGATTTATCCCGATGTTGGTGCACCTGCAGTTGCAACGACTGCGCTAGCTTTAATTGGGCTATTTAATATCTTTGGCACGTATAGCGCCGGAATACTAGGACAACGCTTTCCGAAGCGCTACCTCCTATCAGGCATCTACATCAGCCGATCCCTTGCGATTATGGCTTTTATTTGGCTACCCCTTAGCCCTACCTCCACCTACATCTTTGCAGCAATCATGGGCTTTCTGTGGCTATCTACCATCCCCTTAACCAATGCCATTGTGGCGCAGATATTTGGTGTTAAATATCTGTCAATGCTTTCGGGTCTGGTGTTCTTCTCCCATCAATTAGGCAGTTTTTGTGGGGCATTTCTGGGTGGGTACTTATTTGATCGCACCGGCTCATATCTCATTGTTTGGAACATCGCGATTGCATTGGGTGTGTTTGCGTTCTTAGTCAACCTTCCGGTAAAAGAACGTGCGCTAGAACGCACGTCTCTCGCGTAAGAGTTCATGCAGAAAAAATTTCACCTCCCGCAATGGCTCTTATATTTTTTTGCAGTCATTACTTTGGGCATGATTTTTGTCGCCTACTTTGCTCCCGACATGATGGTTGCAATCACGAACTCAGTATGGGCGATGTGTGGCTGGTAATCAGTGGATAATGTTTCACGCATAACATCTTTTTCAAAAAATAGTTTTTTATTTTTAATCTCGCCGTAGCACAATGGATAGTGCACATGCCTCCTAAGCGTGGGATACAGGTTCGATTCCTGTCGGCGGGACCACTGCAAAATAAAAAACTTATCCACAGGCTTTGTGGATAAATACCGAAAAGTTTTCGTAAGTCATAGATTTGTATAGAGTGACCTAGCTTGCCTAAATTATGAGCATTCATTTCTGACAAAAAAATAAATAAAGATCTGTTGACAATTCAAATTCATTTATAGATTTTTAGACTACTTTTTTCAGTATTTTTAATTTCTCTTACACTGAGGGCTATGCACAAGCCCACCCATATGCTCGCCACTAGCACTATCGCCGCCTTGGAGGAGATGCTCCAAAATGCGGCCAGATCTGCTCCACCAGATTTCTTGCCTATCCATTTTTTAGGGGGCAGCTCGGCAGGACAGCTAATTGGGCATCTCAACCCTGAGTTCATTCCCTATTTACAAGAATCTTTGGCTAAAAACCCCATCCCTCATATCGAATTGGGTCATGATCGCCTCACGATTCGTCATGAAAGACCTTTGGCGCTCTCCCAGAGCCTAGCGAAATTGGCTGATCGGATGCACCAAGGCGGGTTTATTCCTGGTTGGCGACATGAGGATTTCGCCTGGATTGACCAAAATGGACATGAATACTTCCGTTTAGAGCGCTCTGTTTTCCGTACTTTTGGCTTTCGAAGTATGGCAACGCACATTAATGGCTACACCAAGGCGGGCAATCTTTGGCTTGGCCGCCGTAGCGAAACAAAGCCTACTGACCCAGGTCGCCTGGATAACTTGGCCGCAGGCGGCATTGGCGCTGATGAAACCCCCTGGGTTAATGCCCGCAGGGAGCTATGGGAAGAAGCGGGTGTTCCACCCCAGATTTCTGATCAGATAGAGCCAGTTGGCAGGATTCATATGCGTCGCCCCATTCCAGGGCGTGGTTTTCATGATGAGCAGCTCTATGTCTATGACTTGGAGCTTGCGGATAACTTTGTACCCACCAATCATGACGGCGAAGTCAGTGGTTTTATTGAAATCTCGCTTTCAGAGGCTGCCGCACGCATTTTGGCCGATGAATTCACTAGCGATGCCGCATTTGTGACAGCAGACTTCATTTTGCGCAACACCAAACCAGCTTAGATTCCCAGTCCTGGACTAATCTTCTGTTCACCACTTGATTTTGGTCACCCAGCTTGGCGTGATTTCGTGGTTAAATAAGTCCTAAGGATGAAACAGGGGTGCCCTCTGAGTGATTTTTACTACGAGGCGCTGAGAAAGACCCTATAACCCGATCCAGGTAATGCTGGCGTGGGGAGTTTTCCATCAGACCGTCACCCGGTTTCGTCCATCTAATTACAGTCAGGAGATGGACATGAGTGATACCAAAAATAAAACCAAACAAGAAATTCCAAGCTTAAAAAGCTTAGAGCGTGACTTCGGCCAAAAGTTTGCCTATCCCGCTTCCACCAAAACCTATTTAGAGGGCTCACGTCCAGATATCAAAGCACCGATTCGCATGATTGAGCAGTTATCAACACGCGTAGGTGAAGAGATGGTTCCCAATCCACCTGTTCCTGTTTACGACACATCAGGCCCTTATAGCGATCCCGATATTGTGATCAATCTTGAAAAAGGCTTGCCGCTATTACGCAAGAACTGGATTGAAGAACGTGGTGACACAGTGCAATTGGCTGGACCAAGTTCTGAGTACGGCGTTGCGCGCTCACAAGATGCTGCGACACAGAATTTGCGTTTTGCTCATATCAATCCTCCGCGCGTTGCTAAAGCCGGCAGCAATGTCAGCCAAATGTATTACGCCCGCAAAGGCATCGTGACCCCTGAAATGGAATACGTTGCTTTGCGCGAGTCTATGGGTCTAGAGCAATTACGCAAGAACCCTGAATACAAACAACTTCTCAAGCAACATCCTGGTAAGAGCTATGGCGCCAATTTGCCTGACATTGTTACTGGTGAGTTTGTGCGCTCCGAGATCGCTGCTGGTCGCGCAATTATTCCAGCCAATATCAATCATCCAGAGCTAGAGCCCATGATTATTGGTCGTAACTTCCGCGTGAAGATTAACGGCAACCTCGGCAACTCTGCTGTGACCTCCTCCATTAATGAGGAAGTAGAAAAAATGGTGTGGTCTATCCGTTGGGGCGCAGATACCATCATGGATCTGTCTACTGGTAAACATATTCATGAAACCCGTGAGTGGATTATTCGTAACTCACCCGTTCCGATTGGCACAGTTCCAATCTACCAAGCACTCGATAAGACCGGTGGTATTGCGGAAGACCTCACTTGGGAAATGTTCCGCGATACCTTAGTTGAGCAAGCTGAACAGGGTGTGGATTACTTCACTATTCATGCTGGCGTATTGCTGCGTTATGTTCCACTCACAGCTGATCGTATTACTGGCATTGTTTCTCGCGGTGGCTCGATTATGGCGAAGTGGTGTTTAGCTCACCATAAAGAAAACTTCCTCTATACGAAGTTTGATGAGATCTGCGAAATCATGAAAGCCTATGACGTGTCATTTAGCTTAGGCGATGGTTTGCGTCCAGGCTGTATTGCTGACTCGAATGATGCTGCGCAGTTTGGCGAACTCCATACTCTTGGCGAATTGACTGCCAAAGCCTGGAAGCATGATGTGCAAGTCATGATTGAAGGCCCTGGTCACGTGCCAATGCAGCGCATTGAAGAGAACATGACTGAGGAGCTCAAGCACTGCTTAGAAGCACCTTTCTATACCCTGGGACCATTGATTACTGATATCGCTCCTGGCTATGATCACATCACCAGCGGTATTGGTGCTGCGCAAATTGGTTGGTACGGTACAGCCATGCTGTGCTATGTCACACCAAAAGAGCATTTAGGTTTGCCAGATAAAGAAGATGTCCGCACCGGCATCATCACTTATAAGATTGCTGCTCATGGTGCAGACTTGGCTAAAGGTTTGCCAGGCGCTCAAGTTCGTGACAACGCTTTATCCAAAGCGCGTTTTGAGTTCCGCTGGGAAGATCAATTTAATCTCGGCCTAGATCCTGAGCGTGCCCGTGAATACCACGATGCAACCCTGCCTGCTGAAGGTGCCAAGATTGCCCACTTCTGCTCCATGTGTGGCCCGAAGTTCTGCTCGATGAAGATCACTCAAGAAGTGCGTGATTACGCAGCAACTTTGGATGCGAATGGCAACCCGAAAGCGAAGGTCATTCCGATCACTGCAGAAGCCTCTACCGATCCCCAAAAAGGCATGGAAGAGATGTCAGCAGAGTTCCGTAAGCGCGGTAGCGAGATTTATCAGTAAGTGAACAGCGCGTTCTCAAACGGCAAATATGCCATCATTGGCGCCGGCCTTATGGGTCGGTTGCTAGCGGTCGCACTTGCTAAGCGTGGTGCTCGTGTAGAGCTGTTTGAGAAAGGCACTTCAGATGCTGCGAATTCAGCGGCACGTATTGCTGCTGCTATGTTGGCTCCACTCGCAGAATCTGCCATCACAGAAGATAATGTCGTGCGTATGGGCATTCATAGCCTGCCGCGGTGGAAGCAAATTATTGATGAGCTTGCTAAACCTGTTTTTTTTCAACAAGATGGCACTTTAATCTTGTGGCATCGCCAAGATGCTAGTGATGCGGAACGCTTTATTTCCCATTTGGAGCACAATTGCGCTCACAATCAGGCGCTTGCTAAGCCAATTCAGCTGGATAGCCAATCTCTTGCAGAAATTGAGCCTGGTGTTGCTGAGCGCTTTACTCAAGGCCTCTATCTACCTAATGAAGGACAGCTAGATAACCGTCAGCTTCTAGAAGCTTTATTGGTTGAACTCACTCTCATGAAGGTGCCTTGTCATTGGAATCAATCTACTGACCCAGAGCAACTTCGTAAACCAGAAAATGGTTTTGATTGGGTAATTGATTGTCGCGGTCTTGGTGCCAAAGATGCCGCCAAGAATTTGCGTGGCGTACGTGGTGAAGTTATTCGCTTACATGCACCTGAAGTCAAGCTGCGTCGCCCTACTCGTCTAATCCATCCGCGTTACCCGATTTATATTGCCCCAAAAGAAGATGACGTCTATGTTGTTGGAGCAACAGAAATTGAATCTGAGGATTTATCCCCCATGAGTGTGCGCTCAGCCATGGAATTACTCAGTGCAGTCTACACAGTTCACAGTGGATTTGCCGAAGCCCGTATTTTGGAAATGGCAACGCAGTGTCGCCCTACGCTGAAAGATAATTTGCCGGAGATATCTCTTGATCACAAACCAGATCAATCTAATCTCATGATGATCAATGGACTCTATCGACATGGCTTCATGATCTCACCAGCGATTTTGGATTGCGCATTAGAAGTGTTGGGCTCAGGATCAAGCCCTACCGCTATGAAGCTCGGCTTAGGGCTAACCGGCTCGATCCCTCAGGAGTTCAGCGCATGCGCATAATGGTCAATCAAGTCGCCAAAGAGGTTCCGGATAACAGCACAATTGATGATGTACTGGTCATGATTGATGCGCAACCCCCATTTGCTGTTGCAATCAATTATGAATTCGTTCCTAAGACTAGACATGCCGAAGAAGTATTGCGTGAAGGCGATGAAATGGAAGTGATTTCCCCTGTGACTGGTGGCTAAGTCCGCGATGAATATAGAAAAACAGATAAAAGTACTTGATTAAGATGACAGCCCCTTTACCGAATCCTTTAAATACTGCAGACCCATTGGTGCTTTATGGGGAGACCTTTGCTAGCCGTTTATTGCTGGGGACATCACGCTACCCTTCTCCACAAGTTTTAGAGAATGCCGTGAAGCAATCTAATCCTGGAATGATTACAGTAAGTCTACGCAGACAAGGCACCTCGACAACTGAAGCACATTCTGGATTTTGGGATCTCCTTAAGAAAATGGCTGTGCCAGTTTTACCGAATACCGCAGGTTGCCATAGCCCTAAAGAAGTCATCGCTACTGCTCAAATGGCGCGCGAAGTATTTGAAACCAACTGGATTAAGTTGGAACTCATCGGTGATGACTACACGTTGCAGCCAGATACCTTGCGCCTAGTCTCTACTGCAGAAACCTTAATTAAGGATGGCTTTAAGGTCTTACCTTATTGCACCGAAGATCTCATTCTGTGCCAGCGTTTAGTCGATGTCGGATGCCAAGCAGTCATGCCTTGGGCTGCTCCGATCGGGACAGGTCAAGGCCCTTTAAATCCTTACGCATTAAAACTCTTACGTGATCGTTTGAAAGTGCCACTCTTGGTGGATGCTGGCTTGGGCCTTCCCTCACATGCCTGCACTGTAATGGAGTGGGGTTTTGACGGGGTCTTGCTCAATACTGCGGTTGCGCTAGCTGATGATCCCGTAGCCATGGCTAAAGCGTTTGCAATGTCAGTGGATGCTGGTCGCACCGCCCACCTCTCGGGCGCTATGAAAGCCCAGCAGTCAGCACAAGCCAGCACGCCTTTGGTTGGCACACCCTTCTGGCATCAAAGTTAAAGATCAATACTCATGAGCTTAGTTCGCGACCTTGCGGATCAAATTGTTGCAGCCCATAGCAAAGAGGATTTATGTCTACCTATTCCGAGCTTTAGCCTAAACGCGCCTCCACCACAAATTGATAACGAGCATGCGTCAGACCATTATGAGTTGGCTGGCACAGTTGCTGCGATTGCAATGGGTTTTATTGAATGTGATGCCAAGGTTTTAGGTAAAGCCTGGTCGCGCATGGTTCATCAAGATGGTGGTTTTAATCCATTTAAGTGGCCATCAAGACCAGAGCATTTTGATCTCTTGCCCTGGACCCGGAATATGAATCCCAATGCTTTTGCAGAGTGTCCAAAGCGTTTAGGTTTATATGCTGTGATGCCCGATGCCGATTGGGTGAAGCGCATGGTGGATGCGGAGATTCCAACAGTTCAACTGCGTCTTAAATCCGAAGACAAAAAACTGATTAAAAAACAAATTAATGAATCCGTTAAAGCAGTTGAAGGCAGCAGAACTTTACTGTTTATAAACGACTACTGGCAAGAGGCGATTGAGGCTGGTGCTTATGGTATTCATCTGGGGCAAGAGGATTTAGAAACGGCTGATTTGGATACCATTCGAGCCGAAGGTCTGAGGCTGGGTTTAAGTACTCACGGCTATGCCGAGATGGTGCATGCCGATCGTTTCTGCCCTAGCTATATCGCGATGGGTGCAGTCTTCCCAACCAATCTTAAAAAGATGGCCACTGCGCCACAAGGTTTAGGTCGTTTATATAAATACGCTCAATTAATGAACCACTATCCCCTAGTCGCTATTGGTGGTATTGATGAGGGAAGTATTCATGCCGTGGCACAAAGTGGCGTGGGATCAGTTGCTGTTGTCAGAGCAATTAGCGGCGCAAGTGACCCCAAGGCTGCAGTAAAACGCTTACAAGAGCTAATGAAAACCTAAGGTATTAAACCTAGGCTTAATTAATACTTACCCTCTTCATCCGGCAATGCAGTTTTGTAAAAATCATGCATGTGCCACAAGGGACCAGGCCCCTCACCAATGCTTAAGAAACGCCCTGCTTCTAAGCCAGCCTCCACATAAGAAATTGCCTTTGCTACAGAGTGTGGCAAATCATGACCATCTGCTAAGTAAGTTGCAATAGCTGAAGCCAAGGAGCAGCCAGTACCGTGGGTATTAGCCGTATTAACTCGGTAGTGTTTGAATTCTTTTGACTGAACCACTTCAAGGCCATCTTCAATCGTTCGCCACATGAGGAAATCGGTCAGTTGAGTATGGGATTTATCGAGGTGCCCACCCTTAATCAAGACTGCTTGGGGACCCATCTCGAGCAACTCTTCTGCTGCCAATTGAAAATCTGCCGCACCAGCAAGCTCTCGACCCAAAAGTAGGCCGGCCTCTTCAAGATTGGGGGTGATTAATGTTGCCATTGGGAATAAATCTGCAATCATGGCCTGGGCAGTATCGTCACCCCCAAGACTAGCGCCCGATGTTGCCCTTAATACGGGATCCAAGACGATTCTTTTGGCTCCATGACGCTTGAGGGCTGATGCCACAGTGTGAACGATTTCTGGGCTAGCCAACATGCCGATTTTGACGATGTCTACCCCAATATCCATAAATACCGCATCGATCTGAGCTTCCACTACATCGAGGTCTATGTCCTGAATACGACTTACCCCAAGAGTGTTCTGGGCCGTAATGGCAGTGATGACCGACATCCCGTATCCGCCAAGGGCTGTAATGACTTTGAGGTCCGCCTGGATGCCTGCGCCACCGCCACTATCGGACCCGGCTATGGTCAATACTTTAGGGATCTGTATAGAAGTTGGAGTGAGTGATTTCATCTTGCTATAATATCGGCTTATTCCTCGATAGCTCAGTTGGTAGAGCGCCGGACTGTTAATCCGTAGGTCCCTGGTTCGAGCCCAGGTCGAGGAGCCAAATATAAGAAAACCACCTTTTTAGGTGGTTTTTTCTTTTTTGCTTCTAATGAAGTGATTAAGCTTAGATCAACCCCTTCTTTTTTAGATTGGCTAGCCGGTTATTAAGGGTTTTAATGGTGAGGAGATTGAGCTTGTCTCCCTCGGACCAATTGCTGCCCTTCCACTCAATTCCTTCTACTGTCACATTGGCAAATGGTTCTTTACCTTCTTTTGCGTAGCCCTCTAATATGGCAATGAGTTGGGGACGATCATCAGACCCACCGGCATCTTTTATAGCATCCAAGATGGGTTTAGTGATGGTGTCGCTGTAAGTAACTTTGGAGGCTGGATGTTTTACTGCTGCAGGTTCTTCAAAGATATATTCATGCGGCCACTCAAATACATTTCTGGCGGAATTTTTTACTGACTCTGGACTTACTGCAGTACTTGCAGGAATTTTTGGGTCGGTTGGTAAATTGAGTTCCGTAATCCAGGCTTCGAATTCTGCAATACGAGCATAGCGCTTTTCTTCACTATCGCGTTTTTGCTCCTCCTGGGATAACAATAAGGTGACCCAGGCCCAGGCGATGTCTTTAGGTATGGCAAACTCTTGCGCCAAAATGCCGCTCGCTTTTTTCAGGATTGGCTTGGATGTGAGTTTTGTCATTGCGTTCTTTCTGATTCTTTAATAAATGCCTTCAATTTCGGGTGGATAGCTCAAGGGAAGGCTCCCTGTTCTTTTTTGACAATACTAGCCACAGACCCCGTAGGATACTCTTCATAGCTGGTAATTAGCCTCGAATGGTGGGATAAAGACATGCCTGATGGCTGCCAGAGCTCGGTGTTGCTGCAAATCTACCAAGAATGTCTGTATTCACTAAAATAGCCTCCATGACCAAGATCCCAGAACTTTTAGCCCCTGCCGGTAGCCTTTCCATGCTGCGTACCGCCTTTGACTTTGGTGCTGACGCCATTTATGCCGGACAGCCTCGTTATTCACTCCGAGTTCGCAATAACGACTTCGGAAAAATGGAAACGCTCAAAGAAGGTATTGATACCGCGCATGCTTTAGGTAAAAAGTTTTATCTAGTCTCTAACTTGTTGCCACATGGCGGCAAGACGCGCACCTACATTCAAGACATGGATCCTGTAGTTGCATTGAAGCCTGATGCCATGATCATGTCAGATCCTGGCCTAATCATGATGGCTAGAGAGGCTTGGCCTGATATGCCGATTCATTTATCAGTTCAGGCTAATACAGTGAATGGCGCCTCTGCGAAGTTCTGGCGCTCTGTTGGTATTAGTCGCGTGATTCTGTCGCGTGAGCTTTCTTTTGATGAAATCGAAGAAGTTCGTCAAGACTGTCCAGAAATGGAATTGGAGGTATTTGTTCATGGCGCTTTATGCATTGCCTACTCAGGTCGCTGCTTGCTATCTGGCTATATGTCACACCGTGACTCCAACCAGGGCGCTTGCACTAACGCCTGTCGCTGGGACTACAAAGTCAAGCCTGGCCAACAAAATACCAGCGGTGATGTAGTTCTTCTTCAAGAGGCACGTCGTCCAGATGATTTGATGCCCATGGAAGAGGATGAGCATGGCACCTACATCATGAACTCAAAAGATTTGCGTGCGATTGAGCATATTGAACGCTTGACCAAAATGGGTGTGGACTCCTTCAAGATTGAGGGTCGTACTAAATCGCCCTATTACGTTTCTCGTACCTGCCAAGCCTATCGTACTGCGATTGATGATGCAGTAGCTGGTCGCCCCATGAATATGTCCCTCATTGGCAATCTAGAGGGCCTTGCAAATCGTGGCTATACAGATGGTTTTTATGAGCGTCACCACGATAAGGAATATCAACTCTATATGCGCGGTCACTCCCTCTCCGGCAGAAGTCTGTATGTTGGTGAAACTTTAGAAATTGATGAGGCCTCTGGTCGCGTCAAGGTGGATGTAAAGAACCGCTTCTCCCTAGGCGACAAATTAGAAATCATTGAGCCCGAGGGTAACCAAGATATGGTGCTAGATGCCATGTGGAATCTCAAAGGTGAGCCTATTGATGTTGCCCCTGGCTCCGGTCACTTTGTTTGGATTCAATTGCCGCTCAAGAGTAAACATGCATTTATTGCTCGCTATACCCAAGAGCCCGCCCCTGTTGAAGCTGGCGGCTCTTGCAGTAACTGCTAATCCAATTTTTTAGAAAGTTTTCATGAACGCAGCTTCTCCTAATTCAGCCCCTACGCATACGCTTAAAGAAAAGGTGAAGGAGGAGTTCATCAAAGCATTCCAGCTGACGGTTTACTTTTCCATTTGGTTTTGTGCTTTAACGCTTTTATCTGTAACCACACTGCATACTCAGTCACTTTCTTTCACCCTTTTTGGCTTTGCGATCATTAAAGCCGCTTTATGCGCCAAGTTTATGCTGATCGCACAAGTGCTATACCCCATCAAAATTAATCAAAGGAGTGGCATCGTCAACTCTCTGTTTCTTGAATCACTCTTTTATATTTTGGTTGTCATCGCATTGAACTATCTTGAAGCAGGAGTTGATGGCGTCATTCATGGCAAAGACTTTATTACCTCCTTAGCGGATTTTGGGCAATCTGACCCCTTGCATGTTTTGGCAATGTCGATTGTCTACTGGTTAATAGTGTGGCCATACTTGATCTTTACCGGCTTTAAACTGGCACTTGGCAGCACAGCAACACATGAACTTTTATTGGGTAAGAAGTCCTAATTCTTTTAGCAAAAAATTTTGTGAACTACACAATACGCTTCCAAACGAGAAGTTCTGTTGCTATTTTTTTTACCGCCTTTCTATTATGGTTAGCACTGCTGCCAAATCTAGTAAGCGCCCAAGAAATCGAAGCGCGCACTTATTCCAATGCGCCCATTGGAATTAATTTCATCAGCGCCGGTGTTGCACAAGCCAAGGCCGGAAATTACACCCTCACCAGTGAGGTGATGGGTCTCACCCATATTTTTGACGCCGGCGGTCAATCCGGAAAAATCACTCTAGTGCTTCCTTATGGCCAACTGAGTGGATCAAGCAGTATTGGTGGGCGCACAGTCAATGCCAGCACTGAAGGGCTATCTGACCCGCTTATCAAGGCTGCAATTAATCTTTACGGCGCTCCAGCATTAACGCTTGATCAATTTAAGGGCTATCAGCAGGATCTTATTGTGGGTGTGAGTCTTGCGGCATCCGTACCATGGGGTAAGTACAACGACAGTCAGCTAATCAATGTAGGCGCCAATCGCTGGTTTATTCAGCCGGGTCTAGGCGTGTCTAAGGCGCTTGGCCCATGGAGATTGGAGTTGGCAGGTGCGGGTATTTTTTATACCAGCAACACTGACTTTATGGGCGGTAACTCACTCTCTCAAAACCCAGTCTACTCAACTCAGACCCATGCAATTTATTACTTTCAGAATACGGCCTGGATCTCTGTAGATGCCACCTACTTCACTGGTGGGCAATCCTATTTGAATGGAAATCCGATTAGCGGAAACCAAGAAAACTGGCGCTTTGGTACTACGATGTCCTATCCAGTTAATAGACATAACTCTATCCGGCTATCAGCGAGTACTGGCGCGTACTCAAGGACAAATAATAGTTATGACCTGTATGGTATTTCTTGGCAATACCGCTTTGGTGGCGGCTTGTAGTTTTACAAGTCTCGCAAGTGGCGACGTAGGATCTTGCCAACATTGGACTTTGGCATTTCATCAATAAAGGCAATTTTTCTAGGGCGTTTATAACTCGTCATTTGCTCTTTGCAATACTGAATGACTTGAGCCTCGGTGAGTTCAGGCTTATCTTTGACGATATAGGCCTTAACAATCTCACCAAGCTTGCGGTGCGGGAATCCAATGACTGCGCACTCTCTTACGCCTGGCATTAAGGAAATCACCTCTTCAACTTCATTCGGAAATACCTTAAAGCCAGCAACGACGATCATGTCTTTCTTGCGATCTACAATTTGCACATAACCCTCTGGGCTCATGATGCCAATATCGCCGGACTTAAAATAACCCTCAGGGGTAATAAATTGCTCAGTCTCTTCAGGCCTATTCCAATAACCTGCCATCACTTGTGGACCCTTGATACAGATCTCTCCAGGCATGCCAAAAGGAACTTCTTTTCCATCGTCATCCAATATCAACACATCTGTGCTTGGCACTGGCATGCCGATGGATCCAGTAAATTCTTTCACGAAAGGCGTATTGACACATACCACTGGTGATGTTTCCGATAGGCCATAACCCTGAGCAATCGGCACCCCCATCATTTTTTGCCAGAGTTCGGCAGTCTTTCTTTGAACTGCCATACCGCCGCCAATAGTGACTAAGAGATTGGGCAATTTCACTTTGCTAAATTCAGGGCGGTGGATCAGCGCATGAAATAAGGTATTAACACCCGGGAAAATATTAATGTCTGGGTGTTTCATCAGCAACTTAATAAAGCCAGTGATGTCACGCGGATTTGCCACTAACAATAATTTGGCGCCCTTGCGCATGCCAAGCAGGCCGCAGGCAGTCAGAGCGAATATGTGGGTCATTGGTAGCGCGCATAAAAAAACGAGCTGTTGCTGTCGATCCTTCAAGGCAGGCTCAAGCCAAGACTCAATCTGAATGATATTGGCTAGGATATTTCGGTGTAACAAAACAGCGCCTTTAGAAACTCCTGTGGTGCCACCGGTGTATTGCAAAAATGCAATACTGTCTTGCGTTAGATGTGGCTTGGTAAAGCCATGACCGGCGCCTATCTTGAGGGCATGATTAAACTTAACGCAAGGAAAATTCCAATGCGGAATTAGTTTCTTAACATGCCGAGCAATCAAATTAATGATGACGCCCTTGGGTCCTAAGGTTTCACCGAGGCTACTCACAATGACCTTCTTTACAAGTCCTTGATTAGAAATCTCCTGATAAACATGGGCAAAGTTCTCTAACATTACCAAGATGGCTGCACCGCTATCTTGCAATTGATGCTCCAGTTCTCTGGCGGCATAGAGCGGATTAATGTTGACCACCACAAATCCAGCACGCAATGCGCCCAACATTGCAAGTAAATATTGCGGAACATTAGGAAACATAATGCCGATTCGCGATCCTGGTTCTAGACTTAAGGTCTGCAAATAGGCAGCAAAATCTTTTGACAGAATATCTAGCTGACGGTAGCTGATTTTGTGACCCATCGACTCTATTGCAATTCGATCGGGGTAGCTACTAAAAGACTCTTCTAAGAAATCAACGATTGATGCATGACCAGCCAAATCAATCTCATGAGGAACGCCCTCGAGATAATTTTTGAGCCAAGGAAACTTTGGATTCATCAGAAACTATTGGGATTATCTTAATTCTTATGCAATTAATAGATCTTGGAGCTTACTTAAATACAGCTCTTGACCGTGATTGACCTTGTGCTTCCACTCATTTCCTGAGTCTGAATTCGCATCATCAGTCACATACTTAAAGGATTGCCATGGGATATTAAATTGATAGGCAATGCTAGCAATCGCAAATAGCTCCATATCAACAACATCTATACCCTGCTCTTTCAGCCAAGGGTCATGGGCCGTTACAAAACTATCACCCGTGCCACATACATGATCACCATTCAATGAAAGATACTCGACTGGCTTGGGGCAAAAAGGGGTTTGGCCCCTGGGCGCTAGTGGCACAGTCATCATGTCGCGTTGTATCACCCTCCCTATCTCAAGCAAACCAGCAAGAGAGGGATTAATCTTCCCAACAGTGCCAAAGTTAACTATTTGTTTTGGCTCAAATTGATGTATGGCTTGCAGGGTAGCAGCGGTGGCATTAATCTTGCCAACCCCTGAATACACAATACCTACTCCTGGCGGCAAGGCAGCTCGATTGAGTTCGGACTCTAATGCGGTAATAATGAGCAATTGTGTTTTCATGTCAGCCAATAATGAATTTACTAGATTATCTACCCGGAGTGCCTGACTTCCCAAAGCCTGGGATTCTATTTCGGGATATTTCACCCCTACTAGCAAATCCCGCCGCCTTTAAGGAGGCCGTTCTGCAGTTAGAGGCGCTAGCCAAGCAGTTTGACTATAGCCATATTCTGGGCATTGAGTCTCGTGGCTTTATTTTTGGCTCTGCCCTAGCCCATCATGTCCATAAAGGATTTGCACTGGCTAGAAAGCCCAATAAACTGCCATTAGCGAGCCATCGTGAATCCTACGGCCTTGAATATGGATCAGACTCCTTGGAGCTTCAACAGTCAAGCCTACCCGCAGATTCTCGAGTATTAATTGTGGACGATGTTTTGGCCACTGGAGGCACCGTGATTGCCGCTAGTAAGTTACTCAAAAAGGCGGGATTTGAAGTGGCTGGCGCCTTGACCTTTTTAGAGATTGATGTCCTCAAAGGGGGTGACACTCTTACTGCAAATGGTATTTCGAATAAGGCAGTATTAATTGCCTAAAAACTTTACATCAGACTCTTGGCGCTCTTAAGCAATTTCATTGCACCCCAACCAACAGCCAGTACTTTGCTTGCTAGCTTAGGTCGATAGTGAGCGAGTACGGCAAATGCGCTGGTCCAAAGGACTGGGCTACTCTTTAGGAAATGAAAAGCATCTATACCCTTATCAGCCCAAGATAGCGGCTTTTCAATCGGCTTGAAATGTTGGGCGAAATCCACCCGCTCTTGCGCTGCTCGCTCTTGCAGCACTCTTTGCCTAGCTTCCAGTTCTGCCAATTTTTGACTCATCGCTTGGCAAGCTCCTGCTGATCCTTGGCCAACTCCGTAATGGTTGCTTCGAACAACCTAGGCATCGTTTTAAGCGAACGCAAAACTACCAGCGCCAAAATGACGCCTACCGCCAAAAATCCAGTCGTAAGCAAGCTTAATGCGAGCATGCGATCTGCCTCCCAGCTATAAATCACAATCAGTAAGGCCAGCATCACCAAACCAAAAAACAGGAAAAACAAAGTGAAGATGATCATGACTAGCAGACTCAGAAACTTAGCACGTGCAATCTGAACATCTGTAGAAATTAACTCCAAACGGGTTTGGGCAATAGATGCCCCGGTAGAGACGAGATGCTTAAGCGAAGATAAAAGATTTTCTTGTGACATGAGGGCCTAGCGACGACGCAAAAAGAGTCCAATTAAAAGGCCGAGACCAGCAGCAACACCTACAGCCTCCCATGGATTGCGATGAACAAACTCATCAGCACGCTCCGCAACAACTTTAGCCTTTTCAGTTACCGTACCCTCAACAGACGAAAGGCTTTCTTTAGCATTGTTAAGGGTATCCAAAGCTTTTGAACGGATTGCACTCAGCGGACCATCTTCATGGCTTGCGGTTGCCATAATTAGCTCTTCAGCATCAGCCATGAGTGCTTTAAAGTCACCAATCAAATTCTCGGAATTAATTTGAACTTCTTCATGTGTAGCGCTTGGTTTTTTAGCTGTCATTACCGCTCCTAGCCGATGGCAAATGTATAGATGATGGATCTATTCTAAGCAATTCCACGCAGGGATTACAGCAATAGCACTGTCATTCCTGCATTACCTTCCTTGAAGTGCTTAAGATAGGCCTTTAATCCCGGCCTTCTTCTCAAAAGCGCGTGATAAGCCTCGCTGCCAAACGCAGTTTGCTCGCCAAAATGATATTCATCCACCCGATCCGAGAAATAGTTGTTATCCAGGGCATTATGAACAGCCCATTTGATCTTGCCGCCCTCGCCGCTGGCTCCGTATCCATGTATCAAGATCATGGCCTTAATGCCCACCTCAGAGGCTCGGCGTAGACCAATAGTTAATCGATCCAAAGCCTCTTCGGCGCTTGGGCTATCGAACTTTAAATTCATCACTATCGTATCGCTATGCGGGATGGGAAGATCCTCGCTTCCGCATTGACGACATTCCCCGAGCATCCCCCTAGGGTTGCCACACTCTGGGCACTCAAATGAATGGGTCATCAAACTCCCTTATGGGTGACCGAAACAACCCATTCAGAAATCATTAAGAGCAATACTTTGCTTCCAAAGCAGATGCTGAACTTACTTGATCATCCACCATTTGGTTTAAGGTGATTTTGGCCGCATCCTTATTTTCTTGAACCCGCAGATTCACATTGATGAGGCTGGATACATCCTTACGAATAGATGTATTTCCATAGCGCAACTCTTTCAATGTGGAAACGGCTTCAGCAGATATTTTGCATTGCTGACTCACTAATTCAGAAGAGTCAGATGAAGTATTTGCATATGCGAATGCAGCTACGGAGATTGAAACAACGGCTAATAGAGTTTTTTTCATCTTACTTCCTTAATTTATGACCGCATGTTGGACAACAACCTAAATCTTTTGCTTTTGTTTTTCTTAAGGCGGCGTAGACGCTAGATTCTGAAATCTCCATCTTCCTAGCTGCTTGAGCCGCAGTCATCCCCTTCCCTATCCAATCTAAAGCCTGATGTGTTTTTGGTATCGCTCTTCGCATTTCACCTCCTTTATCAATACTATACCACAGAAGTTGTGAAGTTGTGAACTTTATTAACTTGTTGGATTTTAGATACACGGGGTGGAAAATGAAGCCGGGGAAACAGAGTTGCTGGGCTAGTGATACAGTGGCAATCAATCACAATTCATTGAACGAGACATCACCATGAAACCAGCCCTAGGACTAATAGAAGCTTGCAACTTGATCGCAAGTAAGCAGCTATCTGCAAATGATTACCTTGAAGAGTGTGTAGCGCGTGCTGATGAACTGGAGCCCTCTATCAACGCTTTTACTACTAGAGCGCCCTTAGCCAAACTCATTCAAGAGGTTCATCCGGGTCCCCTCATGGGAATTCCGGTGGTTGTGAAAGACTTGATCGATACCAAAGACTTTGTCACTAGCTATGGATCACCTATTTATAAAAACCATATTCCCGCTGAAGATGCCCAAATCGTTGCTCAAGTGCGTAAGCTCGGTGGCGTCATCCTAGGAAAAACAGTCACCACAGAATTTGCTTGGCGCACTCCAGGCAAAACGAGTAACCCCTGGAATCTAGCCCATACCCCTGGCGGATCCTCTAGCGGCTCCGCTGCAGCAGTAGCCAGCGGTATTGCACCATTAGGACTGGGCTCCCAAACTGCCGGCTCCATCATTAGGCCGGCTACTTACTGTGGTGTGGTCGGCTATAAGGCCAGCTTCGGTACCGTACCGCGCCTTGGGGTGCACCCAGTATCCGGCTCCTTAGACCATGTTGGCTTTTTTACAAGATCTGTCGTAGATGCAGCCTATGCATTTAATCTTCTGAAAAATACCAGCGTCATAGAGGATGATGATCGCGTGATTGATGATGTAGTCATTAAACCAATCGGCGAGATACTTCATCAGCGCATGCCTCATATCGCAGTACTGAAAACCCCATTTGATGATTTATTAAGTGATGAGCAAGTCGCCGCAATGAAAGCAGCCCGCGCATCACTGGAGCAGTCAGGCGCTACTACTGAAGTACTTGAACTCCCCGCCTATTACTGGGATGGCATTGAAGCTCTCGCGGTACTCATGTCGTGTGAAGCCGCCATAGTCCACGAGAAGCATCTTGCGCAGCACTCCGAACTCATTAGTGCCGACATTAGGGAATTGGTTCAGAAAGGCAATGCGTATAGCGCCCCTGATTACATTAAGGCAAAGAATCTACAGCAGCGCCTCAGAAAATCTATTGGGGAAGTCTTTAATCGTTTTGATGCTATTTTGGCCCCAGCTGCTACCGGCGAAGCACCAAAAGGCCTGGAATTTACCGGGAATCCTATTTTCTGCTCTTTGTGGAGTTTGATAGGCACCCCAGCCATTGCCCTGCCCTTTACCAAATCTCAGAATGGCCTACCTCTTGGGGTGCAGCTCATCGGAGATGTATTAAATGATCAAAAATTAATCAATATTGCCGCTTTTGCGGAAGACAGTTTTAAAAAGCAGTCCTAGGATTAGGCGACAATAGGATCAGAAATCACAAAGGATAACTATGTACCGAATTATTTTTGTATTGGCAATGAGCTTAGGAATCGTTGCATGCAGCAACAACGATAAAAAGATTAGCGGCTGGGAAGTGAATGATGTCTACCACTCCACCATCGTTACCCCAAACCCGTCAAACAATACCAAGTCATACCAGGGCCCTCCGATCAACTCCATGGATGAGGCAAATACATATCAAATGTTTAGCATTCGGGGTGAGCGTAATAGCCAAGGTACCAAGACCTTTGAAATACTGGCGCAACTGACCTATTTCTCACAGTGGCGTTATTACGATGCCGCATCCCTCAAGGGCAAGCCTCTAACTACATTCAAGGTCGTTGGTAGAGAGGCTGGTGCCTGTGGCGACCGCGGTTGCATCTTTAGAGAGCTGTTATCGATTTCGATTACCGAGTCTTTTCTGAAAGAGCATTTGGATAAAGGTTTCCAAATTAGCTTGAACTCAAAAACGGGTAATGAAACTATTTTGTATATTCCCCCTCAGTACATCAAGGGCTATCTGATGGCGGTAGATGGATCAGCAAGATAGAGAATGTCGAAGGATTGGAAATAAATAAAGGGGCTTTTGAGCCCCTTTATTTATATAAGCATTGGCGGAGACGAGATCTAAATCTAGACCCTCCTAGCAAGTCCACCAATACCCATCAACCCCTTTATTTATATAGGCTTAAGAGCAACCCTACTCCAATCTAACCCATTCTGATTCACTAAAATCTTGGTTTAACTGGTGGGTATGATGGTGGGTAGAGAAAGTTCTAAAACTTGAGAAAAGGGTTTATGAGGCAGATTCGACTATAGCAACCGCCCTAACCCGCTAAAGACCATTATTGGGTGGTCGCGAACTGTATAACAATTGTGGGCACAAGAAATCGTGAGTGAAGCCAAAAAACAAGACTGGCATTATTTACTCCCTACAATAATTTCATTACCGCCACTCAATTGGTATGAATAAATTGAGCTTTGCAAATAATTTTTTCGAACTTTTCTCATTGCCTCTGCTTTAGTTTCGCCATATACATATACCTCACGAATTTTATTTTCACTATTAGAGCTTTCGATAATTTTAAAAATCCATTTCATCTCATTTCTCGCAAAAAATTAGATCACCTTATCGTGTCGGAGACTAATCAACTCATCAGTTGAGTAACCCAATTCACTCAGGATCTCATCAGTATGCTCACCTAACAATGGTGAACGAGTTACATCGGTTGGGCTATCAGACATCTTGATTGGATTACCTACCGTGAGGTATTTGCCTCGAATTGGGTGATCCACTTCGACAACAGTTCCAGTAGCGCGTAATGCTGGCTCTTCTGCGATCTCTTTCATCGACAAAATTGGGCCACAAGGAATATCGTATTTATTCAAGATATCCATAACCTCGAACTTCGTCTTAGTCATGGTCCACTTTTCAATTTCACCGAAAATTTCCATCAAGTGCGGT
>Ga0209211_10000519_pt1 | contig 78220 bp, 69 predicted proteins | sample RifGroA2_FD_183992 | JGI IMG/M metagenome (GOLD analysis project Ga0209211, IMG submission 183992) | Groundwater microbial communities from Rifle, Colorado, USA - Groundwater A2 (SPAdes) (version 2) | ecosystem: Environmental > Aquatic > Deep subsurface > Groundwater | place: Rifle, Colorado... | reverse complement strand
TGTGGGCGCAGGAGAGGCTGTGACTGCGGGAGTTGCGGAAGGAGAAGGAGATGCAGAAGGAGTGGGGGTAGGAGTTGGGGTTGGAGTGTAAGAACCACCGCCGCCTCCTCCGCCGCCTCCGCCGCCGCCACCAACCGAACAAGTGTCTCCGATACTAAGAGCGACAGTTTGAGTGGTAATAGATGTCAATTCTATAGCCGAGAAAGTAGGTCCGCAAGAAACCTGGTTGATATTTGGAGAAAGAGTCATTATTTTTCTATCCGCCGATCTTAAGGTTATAGAAGAACCGCTCATTAGTCCGATATCAATAGTGCTGGCATTAACTACAAAAGAGGCAACATTACCCCCAGCATCAACACTTAACGTCACTCCAGCTACGGACACATTCGTAGCACCAGTAAATTGCACATCATTGTAAGCCGCAAAAGTAAAGCTCGGAAACATCAACAAGCCTACTATTATAGCTAAAATTAAATTTATTTTTTTCATAAGATTCATTTGTCTTCTCAAGCAAAAACGACCTTTCTACCGACGATCGCGACCACCTCTCCCAGCTCTCTAAATAAAAACTGGGAGAAATGAATCGATAAAAAACATTTTGCTTTGAGATTTACAGGATTAGGTTAACAAGAATTTAATTAGTAGATGTAACCGTCAGTGGAATATAATAGGTCGTGCTACCAATTTTAATTCTTAAACCTTTCGTTAAAGTCGGATCAGTGGCATAGGTCGTAAGCAGTCCAGCTCCACCTCCCGCATCTGGAATTCCCTGTATAGAGAGCAAAAATGCGTCAGTATTTACATCATCATCACCAGTAGCATCTCCGCCGTTAACAACCCTAATAAACGACAACTCTGTAACTCCATCCGGATCTGAATTGGCTCCATCTGACCATATTTCCGCTTGTACCGCCGCCAAAGTTCCAGATGTCCAATCCGCATCATTTGGAATATGTAGCGTATTCCTTCCCGCGACTCCCAAACCGGTTAATTGCGCGGAATTTGCCGTTGAATCAAAGCTCAAGCTTAGATGAGCGCCGTGCGCTGTTCCGACAACGGCATCATCAATTGTGGTAAATGACCTTAAAGATTCACCACCGCCAGTTGTCGCGCCACCAAGGTATAATCTGTTATAGATTCCTCTGGTGTCACTTCCGGCGTCAGCGGCAGTGCTTTTAGTATATATCTGCATAAAATTAGTGTTCGCTGTCGCGGTAGATAGTGGCGCGCTTGAAGTTCCAGCCTTCAAAATACTACCGGCAGTGCCTGTCGGCGCTGTTGCAATCACTATATTGTTTGTCTGCGCTCCAGAGAAATTAAGACCCGTGGTTGCGGCTCCGACATCAATGCCAGTTGTAGTGGTTCCAATTTTAACACCTGTTGTCGCGGCGCTGTTTTGAATTTCCAAACCATAATCAAGATCAATTGGCGTTCCTACATCGGTTTCTCTTACAAACAAACCGACTGATTTTCCAGAACCACCCAAGGCGACGCTATTGTTGTTAAAAGCGGTTACAGCAGCAACACGGTCATTGGCACCAGTCAGAGTAAGCGTGGCCGCTGTCCCAAATCGCCCCAAAACACCGCTTATAAGGTCAGACGCAGTGACTGCGCCAGTTGTTTCTACTGCGCCCATTACGCCCGCGCCCCATCGACTCTTGGTTAATGCTGAATATTTAGCCAAGCCATGAACCGCGTAATCTTCTTCAACAGAATCAGCATATCTCATTAATCTATAACGACCGGCAGAGAGAAGTACGGCAGTGTCAGCTGGAGCAGTATCATTATCATCAACATTGATGTCAACCGCTCTCGGCGTAGCGGCAGACACAGCCATACCGCTTCCCGGTACTGTTGAACTCAATGTTCCAATCTTCAAAGTTGAATCAAACGTTGCCGCTTCATCAACATTAAGAGTGCCTTTAACGGTTGTCATTACGCCCGTTTTGCTCACATCCACAGCACTAGCATTGGTTCCGCCAACGGCCAAAGCTGCGGCAGTAGAACGATCCAGTCCGCCATCGGCACTCAAAGCGCCAGTTACTATGGTGGCTGGTGTAATCGTAATCTTTGGAGTAGCAGTATCAAATACCATAACATCTGTAGAGCCACGGATAATTGATAGTCCGTCTGCTACAGCATCTGTGATGGTCAGAGTGTTTACGCCTGTGGCTCCGTCTAAAGCGATAGTGTTGCCAGTGAAGCCATCTGAAAATGTTGATGCCCAGCGAACACCTGTAGTTCCTAAGCTGTCAGTTGAATCTGTATCGGAAATAACATTACCTCCATGAGTAGCGACTCCGGTGATGCCCACAGTCGTATCAAACGTTGCCGCTTCATCAACATTGAAGGTGCCTTTAACAGTTGTCATTTTAGTAGTTCTACTAATATCTACAGAAGTGGCATTGGTTATGCCCAAGCTAAGCGCCGCCGCCGAATCAACGGTTAAGGCGCCAGTAGAAGTTGACCATATGGAAGTCGCCGCGCCAGTAATGGTGAGCGCGCCATCATTGGTGACCGAGTTCACGCCAAGGGTTGTGACAGCCAACGCGGAACCTGGAACCAAAAATGCCACTGCCAACAAAACGCTAAATAGTTTATAAATTGTATTCATAATATTTTTTATTGTTATTGTTCTTTAATTAATTTTTAATTATTTTACTTTTCAAATTACTTTTTTACTTTGAATATTTTGCCGCCCAACATCGACCAAGCGGCATTAAACATTAAATTAAAACTAAATTTATTTGGCTTGCGCCATCGTTTCGGCTATCTTGCTCCCCTCTCCCACTTTACCATAAAAAATAATCTGATCTCTGTTTAAATAAACTTTTTCAGGCGACCAAAGAGAGTCCTTGAGAGGATTCAAACGAAAACTGCTCTTTGATGAATCTTTGGGATCCTGAACAATCTGCAAGAGATACGCCTCGCTTAAAGATATTCGGGGAAAAATAGAGAGTTTTCCCACATACACTTCTCCGCTTGCCAAATAAACCACAGAATAAGACTTCTGCGCTTGATTACTTTTATTCTTAACGAATGCCACCCAGCTCAAGAAAACAACCAGCGCTAATAGAATTAAGACGATAAGTCCGACAAATAATTTTGATTTGTTCACCCCGTTAGAATTTTCCATAAATTTTACTTATTGCATGATCTCCCTATCATAAATTCTGCATCCACAGAATTTCTAACGGGGTTCATACTTTTTATTTTTTGATTTTCTTCTTCCATAAATTTTTGAAAATCATCTTATATTAATAATTAAATTAATTATAACAAATCGAACAAACAATGCAAATTTTATTTTACATTATTTATTTAGATTATATTACATTATACGATCACGAGTCAAGTCTGTTATATTTTTCATTATAGCAAACAACAACTTGCCTTGCAAATTTACACGCCAAAACAATTATAACACATTTAACACAACGAAACCACCAAGCAAACTTTATAGTAACTTTAATTTAAGCTTTGCTATGTGATATATTTTACTATACAATTTATATTATAGCAAAATTATGGAAGAAATCAAAAATAATTTATTCGCCCTCTTGAAAAAAGCTGAATGCTTTACCAAGACAGACAACCTTTATATTTTTAAGGGCGGATTTTTTCTAACTCTTTCAAGTGTTTCTACTGGCGCATTAAGTTTTATAATAGCTGTTAGTTTGGGGTGGCTTTTGCCCAAAGAAGTTTATGGCAATTATAAATACTTGTTTTCAATCTTGGGCGTAGTGGCCCTTTTCACTCTCGGAGGAATGGATACGGCAGTTACTCAAGCAATCGCACGAGGGCAAGATGGCAGTTTTAGATCTGGTTTCCGGAAAAAGTTTTTATTTTCCTTATTAGGAACAATTACCGCAATCGGCATAGCAATATTTTATTTTAATCAAGGTAAAACAATGATCGGGTATGGCGCTCTTTTAATGGGCGCGTTCCTGCCTCTTTGGGGACCCTTTGGACTTTTTTCGGCATATTTTGTCGGAAAAGGACAATTTAGGAACATCACGAAGACCAATATTAGCTCACAGGCGCTGGTGGCAATTTCCGTAATAACTGCGGCATATTTTTATAAAAGCTTTCTTTTATTGGCGTTTGTAAATATTACATCTCAAACGATAGTAAGCGGATATACAATATGGAAAATATTTCGCCAAATTCCTAAAAATGCGCCCAAAGACCCCGATACTCACAGATACGGCTTTCATTTAAGTGTTATAAGCGTACTAAGCACAGTCGCTAACTATTTAGACAATGTGCTTATATTTACATTTTTAGGTCCTGCCCAGCTCGCTATTTATAATTTTGCCATAGCGCCTCCGGAACAAATGAAGGGGCTTTTTAAAAACATATATTCCCTCGCCTTTCCAAAATTTGCCCAAAAAAGCATTGGGGAAATTAAAAAAAACATCGCCAGGCGCATGTTTCTTTTTGCTCTGGGAGCGGTTTTGTTATTTTTAATTTATGCGGTGTCAGCAAAATTTTTATATTCAATATTCTTGCCTAAATATTTGGATTCGGTTTTTTATAGCCAAATATACGCCCTTGCCATCATCCTGATGCCCGGATATGTTATTGGAGCGGCCTTAGAATCCACATCTCAAACCAAAGCGCTCTACATTATCAGCATCATTGGTGTAGTCACGGAAATAATTCTTATCGCGTTTTTGATACCAGCTTTTGGCTTAATTGGAGCGGTCTTGTCACAAGTGATATCAAGATTTTTTAATTTTTTCATAATGCTCCTTGTATTTTTAAGAACAAAAGATGTTAAAGGTCAGACAGTTTCAGCTCTTGAGTAATTCTCAAGAATTTTTTTGATTTGATTTTCCAAACTAAAAACTTCTTTAACTTTATCGAATCCACAAATACCCATCTGTTGGGATTTTTTTTCATTTTGTAATAAAAGAGTTATTTTGTCTGCCAAATCATCAACATTAAGAGGGTTGACCAGATATCCTGTCTTGCCATCATCTACAACTTCGGGCAATCCTCCGAAAAATCCTGCCACAACAGGTTTTTTTGCCGCCATCGCCTCAAGGGCCATCATGCCAAATGGTTCAAAATAGATTGAGGGCATCACGCAAACATCTGAGATGATATTGGCCACAAACATACTTTTTTTATCAAGCCAGCCGGTAAAAACTATGCTGTTTTGGACATTTAAAGTTTCGGCTTTTATCAAATTTTGAGTATAATCACTTTTATTACCAGCAATCAATAATTTGGCATTAGGAATATCGCTGATTATTTTAGGAAGAGATTTTACTATTTGATGCGCGCCTTTGGCTCCGCTCACTCTCCCTCCGAAAAAAATAATTTTTGAGTTTTTTAAATTATACTTTTCAATAAAATTTGCTCTTTCATTGTCAGAAATTTCATTCGTTAAATCCGCGTCAATTCCGTTATAAATAACTTCCACATTGCCAATTCCATTATCGCTGAGTGCTTTTTTGATAAAATTTGAAACGGCAAATATTTTATCCACGTATTTTAAATAGTGAAGAATGATAATATTACGTAATGGGTTATAGCGCTTTCGGACCTGTTTTATTAAATCCCAAAAATTAATCTTGTGGGAAATGTTTTCTAATTCTTCAATAGATTTGAATTTTTGCACGCTACTTGAAGGAAACATTTTTCCGTAATTAAAAAGCATGACGTCATGCGCCGTAAGAAAAACTTTAGCGCCATATTTTTTCGCTATTTTTAAAGAGCTGTATGAAAGATATTGATGAATATTGTGGGCATGCACCACATCGGGCTTGATTTCGAAAATTATTTTTTTGATCTTTAAAACAGTTTGAGGATTGTAAAGACTTATATAAGCCCGCCAACGCTCGTGGTATTTCGCATAAATTCTAAAAATTTTCAGCCCTTCAAATTCGGTGACGCTCGGAATCTCTTTTGCCTGCTTTGTGCTAATAACAAAAATTTCATGCCCCCGATCTTTTAATCCTTTAGCCAAATTAAAGGCAACCGTATCGGCTCCACCTACTCCCAAAGGAGGAAATGTGTCTGATAAAAATAATATTTTCATAAATTGCGCTTATTACTTGCGAAAAACAAAGCACCAACCGATGGCATGCTTTTTGTTGGCTGAACTTTTGTCTATTTTGTCCAGCCAAATAGCCAATTTGCCTTTTAATAAAAAACATTTGCTGAAAATCCTGCCCAAAATCGGCCGTCTGTAGAGATTTAGTCGATCTATAAAATATCTCGCTGTCAACTGTGAGATCGTGGTAAAAAATCCCCCTCTTTGGGAATATTCCACGAGTTTAAATCCCGCTCCTTCAAAAATTTGCATCACACCAAACTTGGTGTAGCGAAAAAAATCATAAGGCTCTTCATGGAGTTCATTTATTTGCGGAACAGTCAAAAGCAGGTTGCCGCCAGTTTTTAAAACCCTGTAAATTTCTTGAGCGCCCAACGCTGGGCCCTTCAGGTGCTCAAACACTTGCGTGCAAACAACACAGTCAAAACTTTCATCATCAAATGGTATTTTTTCCACACTCCCCACAATATCTATATTTTTACCGGCCTTAACATCCATTTTTATATACTGAGTCGAATTAAAAAAATCACTATAACGATCACATTCCCCCGCCCCCACATCTAAAACCTTGCCCTTCACATATTTGGCAACATTTTGAATTTGTTTTTTTAATAAATATCTATCTGGTTGGAAAATGTACATAAAAAAATTATTTCTCCGCCACGATCCAAATATAATTTAACCTACCGAGTAAAATAACGATTTTGTTCAACACTGTTCGCACTATGTCCTTGATAATGTTTCGCGTAAATGAGTTGCCCCGATCGGCTTGTTCTTTTTTAACGCCACTTAATGCTGACCCATTTTTCTGGCGCGCGAATAAAATACGCTCTAGACCCAAACGAGTCAACGATTCTTTAATGCTTAAATTATTTTGATTAAAATCACGCCGACCCTCACACGCCACATGAAAGCCAGATAGTTCTACCAATGCGCGCAAATTTTTTTCATTAAAATAAAAGATGTGTTCAGCATAGATAAGCTCGTGTCGATAGTTGGACGCGCGAATAATGTAGCTGTCCATATTGGGAGTTTCCAGTATTATTTTTCCTCCCGTTGGCATAGCGAAGTATAATCGACGCAACATCTCAAGGGGATCCACCAAATGTTCAATAACATGAAACAGCACCGCGGTATGAACGCTTTGAGCTGAAATGACGGCGATCGTTTCTTCTGCCCCCCCAACTAACGCCTTGACTCCATTGCTTTGAGCAAACGCCACCGCTGATTTATTTAAATCTACACCTAAAACATTTTTATATCCATCATCTTGAATAGTTTTAAGAAAAATTCCATCCCCACACCCAATATCCAAAAGATTATTAAGGTTGGCGTATTTCTTAAAAAGCAAAAGACGCTCACGAGCATTTGCGCGGCGCGCTTCAATTTTTTTTTCGCTCAGATCGACAATGTTTCCTTCATAATACGCGTCAAATGTTTCAGGGCGCGCTTGCCACACCAATCCACACCGCAAACAACAAAACATTGCAATATCATTAAACGTCCGCGCTTCACCCGCAACACCACACAAAATACAAAAATTTCTTATCATTGAATCATTTATGACCTTCATGGCTTTTTTGATCAATATTTTTTATATTTTTTCCTGCTTAATAACGAGCATCAATTCATCAATGGCGCGTAGCACCATTTCAACAGTAATGCTATCCAATTGTTTTTTTACCTCATCAACATTGTAGCGACGAGCGTTCATCACATGTAGTTCTGGTTTTTTGCGATAGTTAGGCACTACCGCCTTATGTTTTTTGCCAATGGGCGGCTGTTCATTTTCATCGATCGGACCAGTAATATCTATTGTGGGCACATCAAATGCTTCAGCGATATATATAGGACCAGTATCCACCGAAATGAACAATTTCATATAAGACATCAGGGCTTTAAGTTCATCTATGCTGATCTTGTCAAAAGTATTAATGATTGGCAGATTCTTATCTAAAGCGGCAAGCGTCTCTTCCATGTCTTCCTTATCTTTGCCCGCTCCAATAAGAATTATCTTTGCCCCATATTCCGCACAAACATACTTTATTACACGAGCAAAGTTTTTCCCACCCCAGGACTTTATTCTATTCCCTGCCGAAGGAGAAATGCAAACCAAAAAATCTCTTTCAAGATCAATGTCTTGCGCGACAAAAAATTCTTCTATTTTTTTTCCAGCGCCAGAAGAATACGCTAAATGCTTTGTGGTGTCTTCAGTGTATATGCCCAGAGGTTCAAGCAGTCGTAAATATTCATGTGGCGCATAATGACCCATACGATGAGGCTTGACGATAACTAAACGAGATAAAGCCCTATAAGACTTAGTTTCATAGGGACTCCAGCCGCCTTCTATTTTGGGAATCGCAATGGTGGGTATTTTGGATAAATATAATATCGCCAGCGCTAAAAAATTTGGCGTGATAAGGCAGGCAAAATCAATTTTTTCTTTTCGTAAAAACTGGATTGTGGAAAAAACTTTTTTGGTATACACCAGATAATTATCAATGTTTTCATTGTTCGCTAGCACCTCGCCATTTACTTTATTACCCATAACACATACTGTGCACGCCGGATATGATCTTTTTATGGCGCAAAACATTGGCGTAGTGCATACCGCATCACCCAACTTCCCCGTTTGAAATACTAATACTTTTTTTGGAGTTTTTATTTCCGCTCGCGCTTTAGCGCGCACCACACAATACAAAAACGCAATAATCAGAATCATGAAATTTGAAATTTTTACGAGTATCGTTTTAAACATATTATTTCCGCACGCTAAAAATTATAAATCTATCATTGATAACCGCGCGCTCGTTTAGATGCTTTAAAAGATCAGGATCAAGAAGCCCGAGTACGTCTTGATTAGTGTCCACGATAATGTAATCCAGCGGATATTGCGCCAACGTCTCACTCCAATCTTTATTATAATACGCGCTATAATCATCCGTTATTTTTTGAACAATGTCGTCAGGAATATTTTCATAGCCGCCACGCGCATCACGATAATAAATGCCATAGAGCAAAGAGGATATTTGGGGGCGCAGGATCTGAAAAAAATCACGCCGGGCAACTTCTGGAACAAGATCACGCAACTTATATTCTAAAAACAATCCTTTTTCTAATTGATCAAAACTGTTCAAATAAAATTGAGCATAGTACGAATAATACACATTTAACCCGGTATATACGGGAATAATCTCGCCTAAAGATTGGGGCACAGCCTCCACCACCGCGCCCTTGGGGACATTTTTATTAAGCCACTCTATCACTGGCGCATAGCCTTGATTGTTTAATGCTATACTTTTCTGGTTTTCGTAAGCAGATACTTGAGATTTAAAAGATGCGAACATCAAAAATATTAGAGACACGCTTATAAATCCGACTAAAACAATTTTTTTTATTTTTCCTTCTTTTACCAAACACCTCAACGTCTCAACCGCCAAAATGGATCCTGCTATCAAAAGCATCGGGATCGCCAAATAGGAATGAAAGTGCGCGGGTTGAATGATCTGGCCGGTAATAATCTGTTGATTTTCCCCTAAAAAAATCGCGACTATGACTGATATTCCCAATACCGCTTCGTTTTTACGTAATTCATAGTTTTTGTATATCCACACAAAAAAGATTATCAGAGCCACAAAAATTATAGAGACCGAGCTCAATACGGGCGCGCGAGAAGCTATGGCCCCCAAGCGCCTGGCGGCTTCAGCATAATTAGTGTTTTGTGACGCTTGCCAAAAATTAATCCAGTATGGCACAGAAAGTAATGCCCCCGCCACGCCAATGCCAATCATATGCCAATTTATTTTTCTATTCCTCCACCAATCAATTAAGAAAAAAATCCCAGTAAAAATACTTAAAAATCCCCACGCAAATACCGTGAGATAGAAAGAAAATCCCAAAAGCAAAGCAGAGAGTGTCAAATATTTTTTTTCTTTCCTAAGGTAAAAAAGATAAAAACAAAGCAAAAAACCAAATATCACGATGGCTGAAATCTCTGGATTAATCGGCCGCTCAAACCAATTAAATGATCCATATTGAGTATTGAGGCCAAAAATTGTTCTAAAAAAATCTATCGGATAGGAGAAAAAATTTTTTCCCAATATCACCAACGCAGGAGCCAGCAACGCGCCAGCCCAACTCTTAGATACATAAAAAACGAATTGGTGAATCATCCAGAAAATTATAATCACTGATATGAACTTAAACCAAATATTCAACCAATAGATTGGCGTATTTAAAACTTTTCCAATCAAGCCTTCAATGAGCTCTCCACCGGCTGGATGTAGGTAAGGAATATTTTTTGATTCAAAATAAGTGTTGCCTAAAAAATAGTGTCCGTCATAAACTTCATTGATTCTGGACAAATAATGACTTTCGGCGTCTGTGCCCAATAAATTTATGCGCGCGGAAAATCCAGCATCTTTTAATAAATAGATTTCTGGTAAAATCACTAAAAGGGCGGTGGCCAAAATTAAAATCCATTTTATAAAAAATTTATACATATTTTTTGGCCACCACAACCACTGATACCCCAAACGGGAAGTGAGCACGGTTAATTATTCTAATCTCTTGTTTGAATATATTATAAAATAACCTGTTTAAAAATTTATTATTCATGCGATTTTCGTCTGGAATTTGAATCTTAGTTTTGTTAACAAATAGTCTGACAATTAAAATGGGTATAAATAAAAAGAAATTAAAATATGAACCAAAAATAACCTCGAGTTGGTGGTTGATCTTTTTAGTTAAATTTTTTAGATTATAACGACGAAAGTGATGGCTTATAACATCTTGTCTACCCCATAAAATATTCAACGCGGGCACCATGAAAATAGCTACTCCCTCAGGCCTTAGAACCCTTTTTATTTCATTAATGGTCTTATTGTCATCCTTTGTGTGTTCCAAAACGTCGAGGACTGTCACTACATCAAATTTATTATCTTCAAATGGCAACTTTTCTTCGACATTACCTAAAAAAACATTGCTCAAGCCATTTTTCTTGCAATAATCAAGCGCCACATCCGAAACATCAACGCCGTAACAATCTTTCCCCATCTCCTTAAGCGCTAAGAGTGTTCCGCCAGTTCCGCATCCTATATCTAATATCGTTTTAGATTCCGGGGCATATTTTACCAAAAGATTTCCCATTAATTCACGACGCACCTTAAACCACCAGTGCTCAGATTCACTATTATAGATATAATGATAAACTTTATTTTCCATAAATATCTTCTAATTTACTGCCCCAGGCCGTCCAACTATTATTATTGTGGTGACGAATTTGTACATTTTTTAAATTTACTTTATTCATTAAAGAAAGAACCTCTTCTTTTTTCCAATAATTAGCAATCTCTGGCAAAAGCTGATCAAGAACTATGCTGTGAACATGCCTAAAATTAAAGGTTTTCAATTGTTTTAAATATTCATTTTTGACGAGAAAAATTTTTACGAATAAATAAAGTGGAGTGCTCACAAAATAAACCAATTTATCCAAAATAAATGGTGGTAATTTACTGGTAAAATATTTTCTCACAGGACTTACTAAACGCACAATCCATTCATTTCTCTCATAACCATAAACCCAGATTAAAACCAGGCCATTCGGCTTAACAGCCTGAACCATTTTTTTAATCGCTAATTGTGGATCTTTTAGATGATGTATAACACCTATAGAAAATGCTATGTCAAATTCATTTTGCCAAGGAATATCATATATGCTCATTTTGAGAGCTTCTATATTCGAATAGGAGGCGAGTGTCTGACGGGCAGATTGTAGAGTGCCTTCGGCGTTATCAAAGACAACAACTTTTTTGGCGCCATATTTAAGCGGCCAAAAAGAATTGCGCCCCATTCCGCATCCAGCATCCAAGACTGTCTGATCTTTAAAATCTTCGGGTTCCAGTGGATTGACCCATCCCAAAAATTGCTCTTCATAGCTTGGATCCAACTCTTTGTATTTACTCCATTCAAAATTAAACCTATTTTCTGATGTCATACCAGGTAGTAGAAATTCGACCATCAAACTCTTTTAGAATAAAAATATTCTTTGAGCATTCTTTTCAATAATCGACTTCCTTGATTAGTTTTTAAATATTTTTCACGACGCTTGGCATCTTTTTCGTTCAAATATGCCTCATAATGAATCAGTTGCCAGGGCAAATACGGTTTTGTCGAGAAGCTCAATCCATCATTATGTTCTTTCAATCTTCTTTTCAAATCAATTGTATATCTTATATATAAACCGTCTGTTTTTAGGCTTTGCAGGACGTAAACATAGCGAAACGTAATCTTTGTCGAATTTTCACTACCTGGCATAATTATTTATCTAAATTTTTAAACCATAGGGCCAAGACAAAAAGATTCCAGATTTTTTTACGATTATTAATTTTTTTAGCATGATGATTATCGAGCATTTTTGTCACAGACTTTCTGTCAAATAATCCTTGCCCGATAAAGTCATTTGACGTTAGAATGTCGTTTATTTTATCGCGTAATTCATTATTGATCCAGCGATCTAAGGGCACGCCAAAGCCTTTCTTTTTTCTCAAAATTACACTTTTGGGAAGAAAATTTTTCATCGCATGTTTTAATAAATATTTTCCGTTAAAACCTTTGATCTTGTATTCTGTGGGCAAATTTAATAAAAACATGGCCAAATAAGTATCTAAAAATGGGGACCGTGTTTCTAATCCCACAGACATGCTCGCCCTGTCTACTTTCACCATAACTTCGTCTTGTAAATAACGTTTTAAATAGAGACGACTTAAGTATCTGAAATTATTTTCGTTGAGCTGGGGCATTAAAACATTTTCGAAAATATTTTCCCAAGCCACGTTTTTACAAATTTCCGGATCAAGAATTTTTTGCGTTTCATTAATATCAAAAGAGCCCAACCATGCCTGATGACGTTTTCCGGAGTGACGATATATTTCGTTTTCTAGGCCCTTGGCAAATTGCCTGAGCTTAAAATCCAAACTCATATATCCCTCGTCAACCTGTAAAATTTGTGTGAGATATTTTATAGTTTTTTTTATCAAATCTTTAGGCAAAAATCGCATCATTTGAAAAATCTTCTCCGCAGAAAATGTTGGATATCCCAATAAAAGTTCGTCTCCCCCATCACCCCCCAAAGCAACCTTAACATTCTCTCTGGCAAATGAAGATAAAAGACGAGTTGGTAAAATAGAAGCATCCGCCAACGGTTCATCGGCAATTTGAGGAATTTTATCGATTAAATCTAACGCGTCTTTAGCGGAAAATATTTTTTCATAGTGTTCTGAGCCAATTTTTTTAGCTACCTCTCTGGCATATATAGATTCGTCAAAGTCTTTTTCGCAAAACCCGATAGAAAATGTTTTTATTTTTTGCCCAGCAATCTTTTGGGCTATCGCCGCCACCGAACTTGAATCGATGCCTCCACTCAAAAACACGCCAAAAGGCACATCGGACACAAGACGTTTTTTTACTGCTTCCTCAAAAAGATTTAGGAATATTTTTTGGGCTTGATTAAATGTAATTTTTTGACGATCAGGTGGCCGCTGATAATCAAAGGCAGGATCAAAATATTTTTCTGCCTTGAAAGAATCTTTGCTCACAATTAAATAGTGTCCCCCTTCAAGCTTGGAAACGTTTTTAAATATGGAGTGGGGCGAAGGAACAAAGTCGTAGATTAAATATTTAGCCAATGAATTTTGGTCAATTTCTTTTTTAAAGCCCGGAAATTGTTCGAGCGCCTTAAGTTCCGACCCAAAAATAAAACTACCGCCAGACCGTAAGAAATATAACGGCTTTTTCCCAAATCTATCACGGGCCAAAAAAAGCTCCTTTTTGAGTTTATCCCAGAGAGCGAAGGCGAACATTCCGTCTATTTTGTTTACAACTTCGTGCCCCCACGCTTCATAGCCCGCTAAAATTACTTCCGTATCACTCTGCGTATTAAAAGAAAACCCGCAATCCTTAAGCTCTTCGCGTAATTTTTTAAAATTATAAATTTCACCATTAAAAACTATGACACTTTTACTAGAACGACTTACCATTGGCTGATTGCCGGTGGACAGATCTATGATGCTCAATCTGCGATGTCCCAGACCAACGTTCCTTCTTCCATATAAAAACCTTCACCGTCGGGACCTCGGTGAGAAAGAGCGCGAGTCATTTTTTCAAGATCTTCTTTTGTTCCCGGTCCAAAAAATCCAGCTATGCCACACATAGTAAAAAAATTATATTTTATAATATGATTTATACCAATTAACAAACTCTTTGATGCCAATCTCTACACCGATTTTAGGGTTAAAGCCAAGCATCTTTACTGATTTTTCAATGTCAGCATACGTTTTAATCATATCACCCTTCTGCAATTCTTTATATTCTCTGAAGGCTTTCCTGCCAAGTTCCTTCTCCAAACATTGCACAAAATATTCCAATTCCACAGGTTTTTTATTACCTAAATTAAAAATTTCAAATTCATACGATTTTTCTATGGCCGCTATTACTCCCTCAACTATATCGTCTATGTATGTAAAATCGCGGATCATTTTCCCAAAATTATAAAGCTCGATTTTGTTTCCAGACATTATACTATTGGCAAATTTAAAATACATCATATCAGGACGCCCAAAAGGTCCATAAACAGTAAAAAATCTAAGCCCCGTGCAACGCATGCCATATAGCTTATGATAGACATGCGCGAAAAGTTCGTCGCATTTTTTTGTTGCGGCATATAAAGAAAGCGGGGTATCTGTTTGATCTTCGACACGGAACGGTATGCTAAAATTATTTCCATAAACAGACGAGCTGGACGCATAAATCAAATCTTGTACGCCAAAATTCTTCATCTCTTCCAAAATATTTAAAAAACCCTCAACATTTGACTGGATGTAAGCGCGCGGATTTTGTAAACTATAACGAACTCCCGCCTGCGCGGCCAAATGACAAACCTTTTCAATGGAATTTTCTTTAAAAACATTTTTTAAAAATTCTGGATCTTGTATATTTCCTTTGTAAAATTTATAGGGAAAATGATCTTTAAGAACTCTGTTTCTGGACTCTTTAAGCGCGACATCATAATAATCATTCAGATTATCTATACCTACAACTTCACACCCCTTGTCCAATAATTTCTTACTAACATGAAATCCGATAAAGCCGGCTGATCCAGTCACTAAAATTTTCATATTAAATCCTTAATTTATCTTCTCTTTAATCTTATATATCTGCCGATTTTCTGTTTCAAAATAAATTCTGGTTATCATTTCTGCCAAAAGACCCATCAAAACAAATTGCAGGCCTATCAATACGAAAAATACGGCCAGAAGAGGAAGCGGCGTAGCGATAAATGAAATATTTGAAGCTATTTTTAATATTATCGCCCACAACCCCACCAGTCCCCCCAAAAAAAATGACCATATTCCCGCTCCTCCGAAAAAATGCATGGGTCTGGTAAAATATTTTGTTAGAAATTTAACAACCAAAAGATCCAGAACTACTTTAAACGTACGCCCAATACCGTATTTTGTTTTCTCATAAATTCGAGGAAGATGATTGACCTCCAATTCTGCGATCTTTCCGCCTATTCCAAAGATTAAAGCTGGAATAAATCTGTGCATCTCCCCATAAAGGTGCGTTCCTTCTAAGACAGACTTTCTATATACCTTAAGCGTACAGCCATAATCATGCAATTTTACTCCTGTAACACACGAGATGAGCCAATTGGCAATATGTGAAGGCAATCGTCTATTAAAAAAAGCGTCATTTCTTTTTTTGCGCCACCCAGAAACCACATCAAACCCTTCATCTATTTTTTTGACCATTTTTTCTATATCAAACGGATCATTTTGCAAATCTCCATCCAAGGCGACAATTAAATCTCCGCGACTTTCATCAATGCCCGCCATCATTGCGGCCGTTTGTCCAAAATTTCCGCTAAGACGCAAGACGCGCGTCCGAACATCATTGTTGGCGATCTCTTTTAGCGCGCTAAAGCTTTTGTCTTGAGAGCCGTCATCTACAAAAATTATTTCAAAGTCATTGAATTTTTCAGTTAATGCCTCTTTTATTTTTTGATAGAGTAATTTTAAATTTTTTTCTTCATTATAAATTGGTATCACTAAAGAAAGAATGTGGTGGATCATAAAAATTATATTTTATTTTTTCATCCCCCTACCTAATTTATGCCTGCCTGCTGACAAGACAGGTATAAATTAGGTATGGGGGTTAATTAAAAAGTTTTTAATTAAATTTGCACGAAAATTCCAGCTGTAATTTAACGAATCTTTTTTAGCGTTTTTGCCTAGAGTTTCGGCTAAATCCATATTCTTGAACAGAAAGTCTATTTTCTCCGCTAAATCAATTGCGTTGTCTGCTTCAAAAAATATTGCGGTTTTCTCATTTAAAATCTCACGTAGTGAGGGTAAATTTGACGCAATGATAGGCTTTCCAGCCGCCATTGCTTCAAAAACTTTAAGGGGCGAAGTGTAACGTTGCGAAATTTCTGCTTTGCCAGAATTTGGCACAACCACTAAGTCGGTCGCTGCCAAATATAATGGTATTTCCTTGGAAGGTTTTTGTCCAGCAAAAAAAACATTTTTCAACTCAAGCATTTCTGTAAAGCTTTCCAATTTGCTTGTATTTTCCGGTAGTCCTCCCACAATATAAAGCGGCGCCGAATTTTGCCAAAATAATTTAGACTTTATCAAGGTTTCCACGCCCTTCCACCAAAAAAGCTGGCCCGTGTACAAAACTAATTTCGCGTCCTTCTCAATATTTAATAATTTCCTGGCTTCATTTTTGGAGAAAATTTTAGCGAATAAACTTTCATCAAATCCGTCTCTGGCTAATAGAATTTTGAGGTGGGAGAAGTTCTTTTTGAAGTTTTCCTCTAAAGCGTGCGAGATGGCAACTATTTTCTCTAATTTAGAGAACAATTTTTTGTGCCAAGACAATATTTTTTTGGGAAAATTATGTGCCTCAAAGATGATCTTATCCTTAGGTACAATATTTCTAAGCAAGTAAAGAGTAAACAGGTCGCGAGAATAAATAATATAATCTTTTTCTTTGATTTGACTTTTGACAAATCTTTTGGCAAAAAAAGCGAACAAGATTGATTGCGTTAAAAAAATAATCCGTTTTAAGAAAGATCGCGACATCGTCCAATCAGGAGATGGCAGATATTTAATGTTAAAATTTTTATCTATTCCATAATACAAAAAGGCGTCTTCTTTAATCGGATTTTTGCGTCGAGGAAGCACGAGCTCCACATCAAAACCTTGATTGGCAAACGCTTCGCACATCTGCATTATTTGTAAGCCATGGGCTTTTTCGGTAGGTATACGAGCATTGGTGATATAAAAAAGTTTCATAAAAAATATTTTACAATTTATAGATGTCCACTTCAGGGCCAAAGTTTTTTATTTTAAAAAGTGTCAGAAGGTTGCCCACAAAATTACCTGTAAAATCTTCCGACGAGATGTTGTCTCCTTGATTGAAAACTTTTAATTTGGATAAGCCCTGGGTCAAGTTCTTTTCTGTCTCTGTGAGCGAAGAATTGATCTGGCGTTCTAAAATTAAATAATCAAACGTATGCCAAGATTTTAGCTTGTATAATGCCTCATTATCATTTTCAATAAAGCGCATATTAATAACAAAATATTGAGGGCGCTCTAAAATATCTTGACGCAAAAGAACGCTTTCAGATTGTCTCAAAGAATCTTCTTTTAAAACTTTTTGATCAAGAATTGATTCTTTTGTGCGTGGCAAGCTCAGTTGAGAAAAATTAACTAAGACGTTAAACTTGTCAGGGATATTTTTTAAAATCCATTCCTTGGCTAAAATCCTAGTATCTTTGCGCGTTAATAAAAAATTATATCTTGCACCAATAATAAATGGCAACAAAATTACCAGAAAACAAGCAATTCGTCCATAATTTACCTGGAGATTGTTTAGTTTCTCGATGATAAAATTTATAGCCATTCCGCCAACTATAGCCAACGCAGGAATCAAAATAAAAATATATCTTGGCTCATTGTGAAATATAAAATAAAGCAAAGCAGGATAAAAAAATATGAAAAATAATAGGGGGTACAAGAAATATCGCTGTTCCCTTTTACGTCCAAGATGGATTAGACCGATCAAAGAAAAAACAACAAGTGGCAATTCCATTTCTACTAAAACTTTTCCGAAATAATAAACCGAGTTCAGAAAACCCACCAGTGAAGTGCCCGCTTCTCTGCCTCCGCTTCCGCTAAAATATCCCAGAAGTACTTGCGGATAAAGAAAAGAAAATAATAATGAAACTGCCGCGGATACGACAAAATATAGAATTATATCTTTAGTTAGTTTAAATCCACGCCAAAAGTGAGCCGTCAAAACAAAAATGGCGAATATAACACCGACGTAGCTTGTTCCAAACGACAAACCAGTAAATAAAGCCGCCCAAATATACCATTTCGTTTTATTTTCTTGAGTAATTTTAACTGCAAAATAAAGTATTAAATATGCAAAAAAGGCGGTAAAAATCCAATGGCGCGCAAAATGTGAAAGTTGATTTTGATAATATCCAAAAGCCAAAAGTAACGCTCCATAAAACGCTGCCCAAGAATTTTTAAAAATACTTTTAGAAATTTTATAAGTCAAAAATACCAACGCCACTCCAAATAAAGCGCTTATGATTCTCGCAATAATAATTAAAATGGATGGGCTTAATACTAAATAATCCTGAAAGTTTATTAAATTGCCAAAATGCCCCGTCAAATAATAAACAAATAAAATTGGAACAAAAAATAAATTAAAAATGTACGGAATAAGTGGCGGATAATAGAGCATTTTGAAGCTCTGCGCATCCAAAGCAGGAATGGGATTTTTAAGCTGAATCATTTTAAGAGCCCCGCCAATTAAAGAGGGTTCATCACCTATAAAAAAATAGGGCAGGCCGTACCAGATGCCGGTAACATAAAATGCCGCGCACACAATCAACAAAATATATATTAATTTGTCAGGATTTCTTAGAAAATTCATGGTGATTTTATTTTTAGACGTCATTTTAAAATATTTAAAATAGGCGCCACAACTTTTTTAGGCAAAAATTTTTCCAAAAATAATTTTTGCTCCTCTTTACCAATTTTATCACGCAAATTCGCATCTGACATCAGCAGTTTTATTTTAGAAGCCAGATCCGTTTCATCGTGTGGTTTTGTGAGCATGCAATTTTCACCATTTTTCAAAATTTCTCTTACAGCTGGCGAATCCTGAGTGATGCAGGGTTTGCCCAAAGCTAGGGCGTCAAAAACTTTATTCGGAATAACCCTTTGGGATTTTAAAGTAGAACCAAAAATTCCCAGTGAGATATCGGCCGAATTTAAATGATTCAAAAGATCTATATAAAGATGTGGAGGCAAAAATTTAACATTTTGCAAGAAGAGTTTTTGTGCAAGATTTTGAGCATCAGAAAAAGTTTGGCCCTGGCCCATAATTTCAAACCTAACATTTTCATTTTTCAGTAAATTCGCAGATTTTAAAATAACGTCCACCCCCTGAAGCGGTATAAATGTGCCATAAAAAAATATTTTTGTGGGAATGCTTTGAGCTTTTTTTATTTGAACAAGGAATTCTTCGGGAACGTCCGCGCCCACATAAACAACCAAAATTTTTTTGGGATTTATTTTGAAAGTCCTGGCAAAAAAATCTTTTTGAGCCAAAGTATCCACTAAAACCCAATCGGACATCTGGCACGCTAAAAAATCCAACAAAAAATAATAAAGTGATTTGAGACTAAAAATGCTCACAATTTTCCTGTCCAAAACCATAGAATCATAAACTGAAGAAAACGCGTCAAAAATTATTTTTTTATCAGTAAAAATTTTGGCAAATATTGCCGCGCCATATCCCGGAAAACCTACAAACAAAAAATCAATCTCGTTTTTTATATATTTAAATTTTTTCCATAATCTAAAATATTTTTTTATGCCAGAAGATCGGTCGTTACACTGCGCAATGATAACGCCATTTTCTTCAAGGCCACGTTTAATAACCCGATTTCTCGAATACTGTGGATTATATGTTCCAAAAAAACAGATTTTCATAATTTGATTGATTTCTCCTGCCTGCCCTGCTTGCCGGTAGGCAGGCGGCAGGCAGGGCTACCTAGTATACATTTCTAAAACACTTTCTATTTTTTCAGATAATTTTTCTAGAGAATGGTGATTTTTGGTAAACTTTATAATATATTCGGATATTTCCTGTTTCTTTTTTATCGGCAAGCTTATAAACGATTTAATCTTTTCAGCCAATGCGTCACTATTATTTTCTGGAAAATTTAATATATTCACAAAAGGCTTCTGCATTTCACTGTATGACTGACCACTCGTTAAGGCCGCAAGACCTAATGATGCGGCCTCCAGCACCACCTTATCTAAACTACCCGTCAAACTTGGATGAACTAAAAGATTATATTTAGAATATATTTTTGGCATGTCGCTATTGGGCACCGCTCCCAAAAAATTAACCGCATCCTGAAGATTATTTTGAAAAATAAAATCGCGTAAATATTGAACGTAGTTTTTTTGAGAGGTCAGGCCCTCTTCCCCGACAATATCCAATTTTACAGAAAAATTTTCTTCTTTTAACTTTTTTATGGCCAAAAGAAGCGTTTCATAATTTTTTCTGGGGGACAAGCGCCCTACCGCTAAAAGGTGGTGATCTTCTATAGAAAAATGTGGTTGCGTTTGAAAAAATTCATCCGCCACGCCATGGCCCATTACATAAAGAGGTTTTTTTGTCTTTAAGCGAAAACTTTCAGAAGAAGCGGTCATAATGGCCGAGCCCCAAAATACCGCAAAGCGTAAATTAAACGGGATACTGCCATGCGTGTACCAGATCACTATTTTTTTTCCAAGTAAACACGCCAATGGTCCTGCCACTCCAGCATATTCAGGATTCTGATGTGAAAAAACAACATCAACTTTGGGCAAAATTTTCACAAGCAACCATATATAATTAAACAAAGCCCCCAGTCTTCCCCGCCCCTTTTCTTTCCCCATAGAATTTAACGAAACATTTTCCGGCAAACCGCTCGAATTTCCTTTTTCTAAACAAATTACTTCTAATTTACTAACTCTTGGAGATATTTCTTTTATCCATCTATAAGTAAACCCCGCCAAAGCGTCGTCCTTGTCTACCTTACGAGTTACCATCAAAACTTTAATGGGGTGTGCGATTTTATATTTAGAAACAATTTCTTGCCAAAAATTGATGATCTTTTCATGGTTCTTTCCATAACGTTCTTGCGTGAGAATTTTAGCTTTCTGGCCCATATGAATGCGTATTTTATCGTTCAATAAAAGATAGGCTAATTTCTCGCTAAAATTATCTATATCTCCCTGATTTATTAAAAATCCATTTTCGCCATCCACAATAATTTCTTGAGGACCCACGCTTACTACGGAGACAGCCGGCTTTTGGGCCATGGCCGCTTCAATCAAAACCTTACCGAACGCTTCACTTGTCGAAGTTAAAGCAAAAATATCACAGGCGGCATAATAAACAGGCAATGTGTCATGACCAATTTCGCCCTCAAAAAAAACTTTGCCATTCAGTCCCAAAATTTTAACTTTTTCTCTCAAGACGCCTTCTTCTTGGCCCGAACCAACCAGCACCAAAACAACATCGCTGATTTTTTTAGAAACCTCGCGGAAAGCGTCTACCAAAAACGACAAATTCTTTATGGGCACAAAACGTCCCACAAAAAGAATTGTTTTTTTATTACCAAATTTCTTTTTTATTTTTTTTACTTTTTTTTCATCGGCTTTGGAAAATTGCTCCAAATCAACAGGTGTAGAAATGACTTTTATTTTTTCTCCCGTAATTCCCATATTAATCAACTTTTCTTTCAGAAGCCAAGAAGCGCATCTTATGCCAAATGCGCGACGCGCGATAAACCTGGCCAAAATTTTGGCAATAAAAGGAAATCGTGTTTCTGGATTTTTTACAAAAACATCTCCATGAAAGTGCACCAGGAGAGGCACATGTATTTTTCGGCTCAAAATCCACGCCACAAGGCCCAAAAATGTTGCCTCTTGAGAAACTATTAAATTTACATAATTACTTTTAGTTATCTTTCGCGCCACGAAAAATAAATCCCATAGATAAAATATTGCATGCCTTGAATTAGTGGGCCAAACTGTCAATTTTGGGTCAGGCTCATTTTTCTGAAATCCTTTTTTGGTCGGCACCACAACATCTATGTGGTCAAATGATTGGGCATATTCAATATGGCGAGAAAGAGCATCGCCCCCCACCTTGTCACCCTTATTATTTAGCAACGTTTTGTCCAGTCCAAAAATTAAAATTCTCATATTATATTATGCGCACGCCATTCTTTTTTATGCGCTACGGCAACATCGTCCCAACTATAATTTATTTCTAGATTGTTCATGCTTTTTAGAGCTTTTTTATAAAAATTATCATCCAACATCTTTTTTATGCCACCCGAAATACTCTTTTCATCTTTAGGATTTACCAACAAAACTCCCTCGCCTTCAAGCGGTGGAGCGACGCCATTTTCTTGCGTTAAAACAATGGGCCTACCGGCACCTATGCACTCCAAGGCGAAATTGGGGCTCATTTCTGTCAGAGAAACCATAAAACAAAATCGCGAACCTTTTATTTCTTTCAAAACAAAGTCATTACTTTTGGCGGCCAAAAAATCCACAATATTTTCCAATTTCTTTTCTTTGGCAAGATTTATTATGTTATTTTTTTCTGGGCCATCGCCCATTATATGAAACTTAAAATTTTCGGGCAGATCATTTTTTATATCCGAGATGACATTTAGAAGCCTTGATAAATTTTTAAACTTTACTATCCGGCCCCCAAAAAGGGCGTATTTGGACTCCCTTTTTTCATCATTTATTTCAGGAACGACGTTGAAGGAATTTCTAATAACGCACACCTTGTTTCTGTCTAAATTATACACAAAACTCAATATGTCTTTTTGCCAATCGGTAGAAAAAATCACCAAATCCGCTGACCTGACTATGTTTTTTAATATATAAAACAATATTTTGTCTTTTGCATCAAAAGAGCGTTTTTCATAAAATTCTCGATACGTCATATCCAACCCTGTATCAGATTTTTTCTCCCATAGACGATCACCGCCGATTCTTAAAACTAAAGGCGCGCCACTTAAAAAAGACACCAGAAGGGCGGGCAATCCAGAGCTTAACGCGTCAAAAGCGTATATAAAATCAGCATTTATTGATAGTTTATAAAGTTTTAAAAAATATAAAAAATATCTTAAGGGCAAAGAATGCTTTCTCAAGACCTGCAAAACATCCCTACTTCTGTCATATTTGGTGTCAGAATAAGTTAATATTTTTACAAAAAAACCCGATTGCCTGAGAGATTGGGATATGCTGGCAACATACGTGGCAGGGCCCCCTATGTCCGGTGGATATATTCCCGTAGCTATGGCAATTTTAGCTTGAGAAACTTTTTCAAAAATACCGTCCATAGATTTTGATATTGGGCCCCATTCATACGATTTACTTATTAAACTTTTTGCGTTTTCAACCATTTTTTCTTTTTTATCTTTATTATCAAACAGAAAAATAACTTTTTCCGCCAAACTGTTTTCATCTTCAACGTTGCACGCAAGCCCTGTGGCGCCATCTTCAAGAAAGTCAGGAATGCCTCCCGCCATCGTTCCCACAATAGGCACGCCTGCAGCCATCGCCTCCAAAAATGAATTGCCCAGACCTTCGGATCTTGAAGGACGCACAAAGACAGACGAAATGTGCAAATATGTTGGAATTTTTCCTTGCTCTATGTCCCCCAAAAACATTGTGTTTGTCAAAATTCCCAGCTGTGCGGCTAAACCTCTTAAGTTTTTTTCTTCCGGACCTGTGCCCAAAATTAAAAGTTTTAAATTTGGTATTTTCTGATGAATAATCGGCGCGGATCTTATCAGAGTGTCTATGCCGTTTTTGACAACTAAACGCGAAGTGGTTATTACTACAAAATCATTATCGTTTATATTTAATTTTTGGCGTAAGTTATTTTCTTCATCAATGTTGCGTTGAGAAAACAATTCTACATTCACCCCGTTTGGCACTACTTTTGGCTCCACCAAAGCTCCTTCCTCTATGGCCAATTTGCCCAAATAATTACTTATTACCTGAATGGCATCAGCCGAAGAAAATATAAATTTCCACAATAGATACATAACGCCAAGACGGCGCTTAATATGTTCTTTTGGATCACCTTCCTGCAAGGTAAGCACAAATGGAATTTTGGGGTTTAACCACTTAAAAAAGAGCGCCGCAAACCCAGCAAGGTTGGCCATCATGGACCAACACAAAATAAATTGGCGATCTTTGGATAATCTTAGCGCTTTATACAAACCCAGAAACGGGTAGGTGTATTTATCAAATTTAGACCCTCCCCATCCTACACGCCAGACAGTAATATTCTCCTCAAAATCTTCTTTTTGTAAGTGGTCGTGTGAAAATCTTAAGGTGACAATATCAAAGTGATATTTGGTAAGGCGACGCGCAATTTCAAAAAGAGCAACCTCCGCCCCCCCTATCAAGGGCTTAAAGGCTAGAGAAAACACCAAAATATGCTTTTTTTCTTGCTTTAAAGTCATTATTTAAACTATAATTCATATGTGGCGTGCCGTCAAAAATTTTTTAACTATGAAAGAAAGAAAAAAAATAATTTTCCTAAGCTCCCAGACTATTTGGACAGGCGTCCAAAGATATATCGCTGATCTTGCCACCGGCCTTAATGCAGAAAAATATGATGTTGTGGTGATAGGTTCAGACGATCCTCAAAATTCGGCCTTTTGGTCAATGTTGAAACAACGAGGAATAAGAACGGTAGTTATTTCAAATCTCAAATTTCATCCCGATTTTTGGTCTGATTTTAACGCTTATAGAAAAATAAAAGATGTTTTTTTGAGCGAAAAGCCAGATGTGGTGCATCTGTGTGATTTTAAAACGAGTATTTTGGGGGCGTTGGCAGCTCACAGGGCTCATGTGCCGAAAGTAATTTATACCCCGCATGGATGGATTTTTTCTGAAAACCTGAGCGGGCTCAAAAAATGGTGGTATTTAAAACTTGAAAAAATTTTCGCTCGATACAAAAACGTTATCATTTGCTCTTCTTATAAAGAGAGGGATGGATCAGTAAAATTAAAAATCAAGAAGCCTGAACATTTGCCCGTTATTTATAACGGCATTAAATTCACGCCCTTAGAAAACTCTGGAAACGCTAATGAAAAATATGAGTTATATAATATTTTAAAGAAAAATTACGATTTATCCATTGATTTTCAGCTAAATGTTGTGGTGGGATTAATATCTAATTTCTACCCGCCCAAGGGCGTTGAATATTTTATTGAAATGGCTAAAATAGTCAGCGCTAAATTCCCTTCCCTAAAATTTGTTATGATTGGCGACGGCCCCATCAGAAAACAAGTGGAAAGACTTATTAGTCAATCTAATCTCAAAGATAAGATTTTTCTAGCAGGTTTTATAGATCAGGGGGAAAGATTTTTGCGCGCGTTTGATTTCTTTGTTTTGCCGTCACTACAAGACGGTCTACCATACGCCATACTTGAAGCGATGGCAAACAAAAAACCGATAATCGCTACCAAAGTAGGGGCTTTACCAGAAATACTTTCTGATAAAAAATCGGCTATGCTAGTTGAACCCGGAAACGCCACCGCCTTGGCTAGCGCGATAGAAACCCTTTTAAAAGATCCCGCGCTTGTACAGACTATAAAAAATGGCGCATTTGACAGATTTACCGATGAACTGACGTTAAAAACAATGGTAGAAAAAACAATCGCGGAATATGAGAAATAAAACACCTTAAAACGAATGACATAATTCATAAGATTTATTCTGCAAAATACTCGCGGTCGCGAGTATTTTGCAGAATAAATCTACTTAAGTAAGTCTCGCCCAACCCCGCCTCTACATAGCACATTATTTTTTTACATTTATAGCACCGCTTCGTTGAATGCTAAATATATGAATGTGTGATTGTAATTTAAATAAAGATATATCATGTATAAATTTCTCTGGCAGTGGCACATTTCCAATCCACACGCTTTTTTGTAACATCTTATATTTTAATACTATTAGTCTGCCGCGTAACCAATCTCGCTTCTTTTTGTCTTTTTCTGGTATATCAAAAATTATTAGGCGCTGAATATCATCTTCTTGAATAAATTCTTTTTCTATTTGTTGTATATATTTTATGCCAATAGATGTTATTTTCCAATTAGACCTCTTTTTAAAATCGCTTCTTTGTACTAATCCATCTCTTTTTAATCGCGATAAAATGTTAGAAAAATTCTTTTTATTTAAATAAGATCTATTATTTACGCTATTAAATCCTAAAATTTCACGGCTTATTCTTGAGTAAGAATAATTTTCAGGAAAAAACTTTCAATGCAACATAATCCTAATTCCGCAATCTTTTTTAGAATTTTTATTTTTACCACTCTATTGTTGCTCATGTCTTTTATTTTTTTATTTAATTTGTTCTGCATTTTTATCGCGAGCGCGAGTATTTTACAGAATAAAAAATATGTAGAAATAAATTAATAAGTTTAATTGACGGGTTTAATTAATAAGTTTAAAGGGTTTTACTTTTTAAGATTTTCCAATTCCATTTGAATTGCAGTATTTTGCGGATCCAGATCCAACGCTTTTTGCATATATACTATAGCGTTTGGCTTGTCCCCTGCTTGTAAATACCATCTGGACATTAAAACCAAAAATGGGTGTTCTTTGGTAAATTTAGAAATGGCTTCCAAAATTGTCTGTTTTTCTAAATCTCTTTTGTTCCAAAATTTATATAGGTCAATAAGATTTCTAATATAAGAAAAGTTGTCGGTTCCAGCATTCACTACAGCGCGCTTGAAGGCAATTTCGGCATTTGGGTAATCTTTGAGAAAATTCATATAAAGATCGCCGAGATTTCCAAAAGAAAGGGAGTTTAAGGGTCTTGTTTTTCCAGCAAAAATATAAATATCTCGTGCTCCATAATAATCCCCTATAAATTTTTTATCATTACCCAAAACTAACCAGTCATTAAATAAAGTATGGTCTTTTTTGAGAGTAAGCACACGGCTATCAAAATCTTTTTTAATTTTTAAGACATAATCTTGAGAAAGCGTTTTATCTTTCACAGTAAATTCGTCCCATTCCAATGGTGGTTTTATATTTAAATCTTGACTGCCAGACACAAGGGACGAAGGGCTACTAACAACTAAAGAATTTGTTGGACTTACGCTTATTTCCGGCACAGAAAAAACATCCGAATTTTTGTACTTATAAACCAAAAAGCCAACGATCACAATAAAAAAGATTGAGATAAGTAGAATGATATAAGTTATAAAATTTTTCTTCATATAAATTTTGCAAGATTTATTGAGTTTGTATGTAGTAAATGCTAACAAAAAAACGATACAAAATCAACCTAATACAAAACACCCCCGACTTATGTCGGGAGTGTTTTGCGAAATTAGATCTGAATCTAAAATCTGAATCTGACTATTACTTAGACAACACTGTTCCGGTATCGGAAGCGGTTAAGCTGCTTAGGCGATATCCGTTGAACCAACGATTGCCGGCCAAGGTCGTAAGATTGGCCGCGCCATCCCACAAATCTGACCAAATGAAGGCGTTGAGTGGTCCGGAAGTTAGAGTAGCTTCGGATGAATCACCGTTTATGCCTTCTGCAAAAGCCGGGGCCGGATAAGTGCCCGCCATAGCGCTATCGCCTACCAATATACTGGTGACGTTAGATCCTGTTTGCGGATTGGTGACCGAACCTTTCAAAGTAAAGGTTTTAGTACTACCCTTAGCAATGATGTAGATATTGGATCCCGCTCCAGAGAAGTTAGATCCAGTAAATACAGCCGCGTTAACAAGCATCTTGGTGCCGTCTGTACTGCCTGCGGTGTAATCAACATACGCCCGACCAGATGTAGCTGTAAGGAACAGTGCGTTACCCGCATCGTCATACACATTAAATGAACTGACGGTGGTAGAAGCGCCTGTATAAGTGGATTGGTTCGGAGTGTAGGTTGACACTATAAACGCCATCTTGGCTAATGCCACATCACCATAGCTTGGAGCAGAAACGCTGAACTTGTATAGATCCATTGTTCCTGAAGCCAAGGTGGTTGAGGACAAAGCTACGCGAGGCGTAATTGTCGGGAATGTTCTAGCAAAATACAACGCACTGCCACTGAATGTTCCTGATGCATCACCGACGGCCACATTGGTTCCAGAACCAACACCTTTAAATGTGTATCCGTCTTCCGCGACTGAAAGCGTTAAGGCGTCACCAGAAACACCAGTTTCGCCAGCTCCAACGCTATTCATATCCAATTTAACAGTTACACTCTTGCCCGTATATCCAGATGGGACAACGAGAGCGTTATCGGCTAAAGCAAAATACAGATGAGAGCTTGTAGGTGTCATTTCAGCAACCTTTGTAGAACCATCATACAAATATGCCTTGGCGATATCGTTATAAACATTGGAGCCGTGCGTGTCGGTAACAACTATTTCAATGTTTGACAATTGCGCGCTGTCAGAGGTAGCAGTAACACGAATTTCTCCTACTGACACGCCTGTGGCGCCAGCAGCGATGTATTTAGATGCTGGGCTTGAGGCGTCAGTTGAAAGAACAACTGTTCCGGTACTACCCAGTGTCATTAACTGGCCGTCGCTTGCGGTGACCGCAGGAGCGATAGCGGTGGCGGTTGAGGCGCCAGTAGCAACAACTGAAGCGTTAGAAGAAGAAGCCGTCCTATCTGTCAAACCAAATCTAATTGTTCCAGAGCTTCCAACTACATCACCCTTAAGAGTGACTGTCTTAGATGTGCCTTTGGCAACCACTATTGGACTCGTCAAATTGAATGTTGATGTGGCTACAGTGGCTGTGCCCGATGGTTGAACTATCGGAGACAGGGCTGTTGAACCATCATACAGCGTCAAATTGGCAATTCTTGCATATACCGCGGCGGCGCTGACGTGTTCGGCAACAGCAATGCTCGTGACACGAACATCTTCGCCTGATCCTGTGCCATCAAGCACAAAATTGGCAAGTGTTTTTTGTGTTCCGCCCTGGATGTATGTTTGGGCGGCTGGAGTAGCTGATGTTGAAACATTCAATGCGCCAGCTCGAACAGTGACTGTGTCACCGCTTATATCAGATGTAGTATCCGATGTGACAGTCATATTGGTCTGCGTTCCCTTGGTCGTCATCGTCGCTGACGGAGTGTCAATCTTAACCTGAATAGTGTCTGTTGAAGACATTGTCGAGGCCAAGTTGGCTTTCACGGTGTAAGATGATGTTCCCACAGGAATGGTCCAGGTGTCGGTCGAGGTAGCCGTCGAGTCAGGATATGTGGCTGTAACTGAAGAGTCCACAGGTCCTGCAACAACTTTTCCAGCGGAATCATAGAGCGTTACGCTCGTGACTTCGCTATAAAGCGCGCCGGAAAAGGCAAATGACATACCAAATCTAGTGACTTGGATAGGTTCGCCTTGAACAACGAACTGGAAAGCGCCGATAGCGACTTGCGTGCCACCAGCGGCGGCATAAGTTGATGCCAGGTTTGCTTTAGAAACAGAGAACGATCCTACAGCAATAGTTGTTTTGTTTGAGCTATTGCTGAAGTATGGCTGGCTAGCTTGAGGATATGAAGGAGTAATAAAGTAGCCATAAGTCACGCCTTTAGCAACTACATCTATTTCATCGTAGATGTCAAATTCAACAGTTCGGCTTGAGCCATTGACAATATTGCCGGCCAAAGAGAACTCTTTATTTGTTCCTTTGGTGATAGTAATAGGTGCAGATGAAAAATCAAATGTCACATATTTATCAGTTGGATTGGCAATAGTAGAGCCAACCTGAGCTCCGGCAGACATCAATTTCAAATTGGTAACATCCGTATCAGCGGCGGTACCATTTTGATACCATCTTATCTTTGACACTTGAACGTCTTCAGGGGAGCTCGCGGCTAAACGAATTGAGCTAAGGGTATATGCAGTTGTTCCCACTTTTTGAGTAGAGGCTGAAGGATTAAGACCTCCGGCAGTCACTGTTATACCACCAATGGACAATGATGTGTTCAATGTCATTGAATTACCTGTAATTGGCAACGAGCCATTAACTGGAACGCTGTCTTTGGTCACAACAGATACTAAACTCAAAGCGGCAACTTCAGCGGCGTTAAGGCTTGAGGCCATATTACCAGCCAAAGTATAAGCAACACTTTGTCCAGCAGGAATGGTCAAATCATTGTTGATGACAACCTGATGGGTTGAGCCCAGAGTTTTGGTAGTGCCCACTTGATTTCCGTTTTGGTCTAACAAGACAATGCTTGAGAAATTAGCGTCCGCGGAAATACCAACTCTTTGAACTGTTATGGAGTCAACCACTGCTTGTCCACCCACCGCGGTAAAAACAACCTTGGTGAAAGGAACGCGGGCGGCACTCTTTACAATCGTTTGCGCTGGAGCTGTGTCCGAAGCTAATGCGACGCTCAAGCCAGTAGCAACTCCGGACGGAGTTGGAGACGCCGATACTGAGCCTGATGGTGTCGGACTGGCCGGTGAAACCGAACACATTGACCTAACTTTGGCCTTCGTCAAAGGACCAAAGTATCCGACGGCCGGACTAACACCATTAGCCGCCTGAAAAGCGGCCACGCCAGCTTTGGTAAGAGAACCAAAGTAGCCCGTCACCAATCCAGATGGATAAATGCTAGCTCCTTGAGCTTTCAAAAATGACTGCAAATCAGATACACCAGATCCCCTTGAGCCAACAGTCAGGCTTGCCGCAGAAACGTCCGCGAATGAACAGCTGGAAACAGCTACTGGGGCTGGGCTAACTTGAAGAGCTTGTAGCTGTGATTGCAATAAAGCAATTTGGGCCAAGAGCTCGTCAACTGTCACGGCCGATGCTGGAGAAGCTAATAACAAAAAGCTTGCCACCATCATCACAGCCGCAACTTTATTTAATTTACTCATATACTAAATTTTTTATTCATCTCACAAAAAGATTTTCAATTTTTCCGGAAAAATCCAGAATCATTTTCAAGCTCTTTGCGGAAATGATTATTAACAATCTTGATAAAAACTAATGCTTTCCGAAATGGAGCCAAGTCGTCCGCTAACTAGAGCAGACACCGACCCGACAAAGCACTCCAATCTAAAATTAAAACTATAAACTATACTTTAACAGCTAAATGCGTTATACATTTTTACATCGTTTCTGTATTACGACTACGCAATTTTCAACGAACTTCCCCATCAGATAAAACTCCTCATTCAACCCACACTTGTTTTCACAAACGCTTTTGACGATTTTTGAAAACTTGTGTGTGCTCAATAAATTTTTACATTTGCGACAAACACGCAATATTCCACACACGTACCCCATTGTACACCAAACAAGCATTCAGTACAACTGGTGGCTCTTTATTTCATTGTAATTTTTCGCATACATTCATCTCCTAAATACACGAGGGCTAGCGCAACATCAAAAGAACACTAATCAATTCCAGCCTGTTAGCATCAAAAACAACCTACATGGATATTATAGCAAAAAAACGTATTGTCAACAACGCTTAAATAGAGACCTCTGGCATGGCGCAAAAGGCCTATAAATAAAGGCTTAGGGGCTATCTTATGATCATTCATTCACAAACTATAGTGGTCAACGAATCTCAGCAATTCTAAATAGCTCATCAGGAAGGGTGGGCTGTGGAAAATTCAAATGGGCCCCAAAATTTCAAATTGAAATAATCAAGGGCCTCTGCTGTTTTAAGGAAGAGAATTTAAGGACAAATCTTGAGGGAAAATTTTTGATTTCTTATTTCTTATTTTAATAAATTCGGTGTTAAAAATGTTGGGGTGTGGATATCTTTTGGGGATATTTTTAGGAAACGATTTTTTATATCTGTAGATTTTTTAATAGCCCGACATCCTTCGACAAGCTCAGGACAAGTAACTCACCATTTATAAAATTTTCAATTCGCCAGCCGGCGAACGACAGGAGCCCTTCTCCGTTCATGACGAATCGGGATAACTGGTCGGAGATTCTTCGCCATGCTCAATCTGCCAACAAGCAGGTTAAAAATTAAGCTGTTCTTTTTAAATAAAAAAATGCCGCCAAATAAATTAAGCGGTATTTTTTAAATATTAAACTTTCCGTATTTAAATTTCCGATATAAAATCAAAAAATAATTTCCGATTTAATTATTAGAAGTTTGCCGAATCACTTTATAAACACTTGAGCGACCAGCGCCATTTCTTTCTAAGACTCCGCTTTCACACAACACCTTTAAATCATTACGAACCGTTTTTTCATTAAAATTAGGAAATTCATTTAGAAGATCTTTCAACTGAAACTCGCCCAGCGACTTTTCTTCCAGGATACTAATAATTTTTTGTTGGCGCATAAATTGCTTTCCAAAAAAATTTTTATCACTATCGTCATTTTGTTTTGAAGTTTTTTCTTCAACCGTTTCTATTTTTTCTTGGCCAATCTTAGGATTAGCTGGTTTTTCCTCAATCTTCTGAATTTCTGTTTCGTCTTTAGCTTGTGCTTTTTGTAGTGATTTAATATTGATATCTGCGGGATCATTGATCCCCGATAAAAGTTTCTGCAAGGACTCCTCCGAAGAGCTTTCTAAAGATATTTTTATAATATTATCAATAACTCGCCATAAAGATTGGTAAGATTGAACTAGAACGGAAAAATTAGTAGGATTGATTGAGGCGCAAAATCTTCCAAATTCCAAGAGAAAGCAGATATTATCAATTTCTTGTTTTAAAACAGAGTGTATATCGGAATTTAATGTTTTTCCGGAAAAAATATCCTGAACTATCATCATGAACTCTATCCCTCTCTCTCTTAAACGACCGCGCAACGGCTCATCAACAGAAAGACGCTCTGTGACCTTGTAAAGGGCAGCCGTTACATTAAAAACTTGCTGTTTAATATCTAAAGCACTTTTGGGATTCATATTTTCTTAACCTACTAAGTTAATTGCCATGGGAACTGGTTTTGAAGCTGTCTCCATTTAATTTTTTAGATAACTTTTTTAAAAATACCTTAAATTCCTGGCTTACTTCTTTGTGTTTTAATGCAAAATGAACGATAGCCTCCAAAAGGCCGATTTTGCTCCCACAATCAAAGCGTTTGCCAGTAAATTTTATGCCATAAATCGGCTTGTCTTTTAAATAAACCCTCAAAGCGTCTGTGATGCCCAATTCACGACCTTCAGAAAAATTTTGTCTAAGCCGTTTCAAGATAGAAAGAATTTCATAATTTATAATATACTTACCCACCGCGGCTAAATTAGATGGAGCATTTTTAACAGATGGCTTTTCTATTATAGAGTTAATTTGAAAGACATTTTTTTCCACTTCTTTGCCAGAAACTATGCCGTAAAGATTAGTTTTATTATGGGGCACCTCTTCAAGCGCCACCACCGGATCACCATATTTTTCAAATACAGAAATCATCTGCTTTAATACGGGAATTTCCGAATCCGCCACATCGTCTCCAAACAATACCGCGCACGGCTCTCCCCGATGAATCAAGTGCCCCGCCGCAAGTATAGCATCACCATTACCACGAGCCTCTTTTTGGCGCACATAGGTGAAACGCCCCATCTCCGAAACTTGCCGAATAGAACCTATAAGATCTCGCCTACCTTTAACACTCAAAACTTGTTCCAGCTCCACAGCATAATCAAAATAATCCTCTATTGCTCGCTTACCCCGACCAGTGACAAATATTATATCTTTTATGCCAGAATTTACCGCTTCTTCAACTAAAAAATGAATTACGGGCTTATCCACTATGGTGAGCATTTCCTTTGGTTGACACTTGGTCGCCGGTAAGAATCTAGTTCCAAACCCAGCAACCGGCATAATCACTTTTGTAATATTTGTAATGCGCATAGATTTAAAAATTTCAACGCTAGTATTTTAATTTGTACGAGAATTTTTTAATAATAGTGTAAAAAAAAATAAAAAGCAAGGGTTTTGTTATTCGCGCGACTGTTGTTTTTCAAAACACACTCAATCGCTTCCAGCGATCGATTTCGTCACGTCCTCAGAAAATTTATCCTGCACCTTCTGTATTTTAATAAAATAAATTGTTCGTTTAACAAAACCGCACAATTGTGCGGTTTGCTTTTTTATTATAGAGAAGGTGCAGGATACCAAGCAAATTTTCCTGCCTACCCTGCTTACCGGCAGGCAACAGGCAGGCCTGCGGATGGTTTTTCAAAACAATGGTCGCGCTTTATTTATTTCAGAGAAGGGGCTTTGATTTTATTTTTAGATTTTTTCAAAATATCTAAGGAAGAAAATGAAATGACGTCATTCTTTAAAGTGACAAGTATATTAGCCGTTAGGCCGGATTGTGAAGTCGTAAGCTGGCGCGCCAAAGGATCTAGAACATATCTTTGAATAACTCTTTTAAGGGGCCGCGCGCCAAATTGCGGATCAAATCCTTTTTCTGCTATAAATTTTTTAGCTTCTTCCGTAAATGAAATATTTACATTTTTTTTCTCCAGACGCTTTTGTAAAATTCTTATCTGCAGATTGACTATTTGCAAAATATTTTCTGGCGTAAGAGTGTGAAAAAATATTATTTCATCAATACGGTTTAAAAATTCTGGCTTGAAATGCTCTTTGAGCGAGTCTTTAATTTTTTGTTCTATTTCTTTCTCTTTATCTTTTTGTTTTTGTTTTGAATCTTTTTCAGCAAAAAATCCCAAACTGGTTGATTGATTCAGAAGCTCGCTACCCACATTGGATGTCATAATGATGATGGTATTTTTGAAATTCACCACTCTTCCTTTGGCGTCGGTTAATCTCCCATCGTCCAACACTTGCAATAAAATGTTGAATACTTCCGGATGAGCTTTTTCTACCTCATCAAAAAGAATTACACTATAGGGCTTGCGGCGAATTATCTCCGTAAGCTGTCCTCCTTCTTCATGGCCAACATATCCTGGAGGCGATCCGATCATGCGGGAAACCGCGTGGCGCTCCATATATTCTGACATGTCTACTCTTATTAAGGCGTTTTCAGAAGAAAACATAAATTCAGAAAGCGCTCTAGCTAATTCAGTTTTGCCAACTCCCGTCGGACCTAAAAATATGAACGATCCCAGTGGACGATTTTCTTCGGAAATGCCCGCGCGGCTACGCCTGATAGCATTTGCCACCGCTTCAATCGCTTCTTCCTGGCCAATTACGCGCGCACGCAGAGCGTCCTCCATGGTAGAAAGCTTGGACATCTCCTCCTCCATAAGCTTGGAAACTGGAATGCCTGTCCAGCGGGCAACAACCCTTGCCACATCCTCCTCCGAAACTTCTTCTTTAATAAACTTGCTTTGCAATTGCAATTTTTGTAGCTCCTTTTCCTTTTTTTCCAAAACTTTCATTAACTCCGGCAGTCTTCCATAGCGAATTTCTGCCAAAAGTTGTAGATTGGCTTCTTGCTCCGCTTCAGTTTCTTTCAAGCGCAATTCTTCTATCTGTTTTTTAGTTTGGTGCAAAAGATCTATCACCTCTTTTTCTCTTTGCCAAGCTTTATCTAATTTTTCAGCTTTAATTTTAAGCTCCTGCAGGCGCTTGCGCACCACACCCATACGCGATTGGGAATCTTTGTCTTTTTCAGATTTCAATGCTCTTTGTTCTACTTCCAGTTGCATTATTTCTCTCTTGATCTGATCAAGCTCTTGGGGCAGACTATCTATCTCCATGCGCAAAGAAGATGCCGCCTCGTCAATTAAATCTATCGCTTTGTCGGGCAAAAATCTATCAGAAATATATCGGGAAGAAAACAAAACCGAAGCTACTATCGCGGAATCAGAAATACGCACTCCATGAAAAAGTTCGTATTTTTCTTTTAGTCCACGCATAATCGCTATGGCCACCTCTTGATCCGGCTCCTGCACCAAAACAGGCTGAAAGCGCCTTTCCAGCGCTTGATCTTTTTCAATATATTTTTGATATTCTTTGATCGTAGTGGCGCCAATCGCGTGCAGTTCTCCCCTGGCCAATGGGGGCTTAAGCATATTGGAGGCATCTATGGAGCCTTCTGCCGCTCCTGCCCCGACCAAAGTGTGTAGTTCGTCAATAAAAAGAATGATTTTTCCTGCTTGCCTATTTATTTCTTTCAAAACCGCGCGCAATCTATCTTCAAATTCACCACGATATTTTGTGCCAGCCACCAAAGATCCCAGATCCAAAGAAATTATTTCCTTATCTTTTATAGTTTTAGGCACATCGCCTGAAATGATGAGTTGCGCTAAGCCCTCCACCACAGCAGTTTTGCCTGTTCCCGGTTCGCCTATTAAAACAGGGTTGTTTTTAGTGCGCCTGGAAAGAACTTGCATTACGCGACGAATTTCTTTTTCGCGCCCAATGACAGGATCCAACTTATTTTGTCTGGCCATTTCAGTAAGGTTGCGGGAATATCTTTCCAAAACATTGTATTTGGTTTCTGGTTCTGGAGAATCTACTTTTTGAGATCCGCGAAGTTGAGCTAGGGCCTCCATTACGTTTTTTTTGTTAAGCCCTGCCCTAAATAAAATATCACGCGCCTTGGACTTCGCTTCTAAAATCGCCAAAAATAAATGTTCGGTGCTGATAAAATCATCGTGCATTTGTTGCGCTTCAACGGCAGCTTGTTCTAAAATCTTTCCCAAGCTTTGAGTTAAATAAACCTGCCCAAATGGCAAATTGCCTATGGAGGCCGGGTTTTTTTTGATCTCAGACAAAATGTCACTTTCCAAAGCCTCTAAACTTACATTGATTTTTTCCAAAATCAATGGCGCCATTCCATCTTCTTGCGACAGGAGCGCCAACAAAAGATGAGCGGCATCAATTTGCTGATGGTGATTTTCCATCGCGATTTCATTGGCCACTCTCAGCGCGTCTTGAGCTTTAATTGTAAAACGATTAAATTGCATACCAGGTAGTGAAAATTCGACCAGATAGTGAAGCTAAGCTCTACTATACTGGTTCGACTTAATTATTTTATAATCAAACCGAATTTTAAATTGTTTATATTACTAAATCTTGTGATTAACCAAGTAGTGTTCTATTTTAGTGCCACTAGTAGCAGTCAAATTTCTACTACCTGGCATATTTTTAACCCCCACACCTAATTGGTGCGCAAGGCATTAAAATTTAGTTGGTAATTTTTTAAAATGTTAAATTATTTAATTCTAGTTAGTTGAATTTGGTTGTAATTTCGCAAAATTTTGCGCCAATTAGGTGTGGGGGTTAAATTTTTCTTTCTTCTAAGGCCACTTTTACTTCCAGGACTTGGCTGTTTCTTAATATTTTTAAGGTTAATACGTCCCCAACACTTCTGGATTGAACTAATTCAGATAAGGTGTGAGAGCTAGAAACTTTAACATTTTCTATTTCCAGTATTATGTCGCCTTCTTTAATGCCGGCCTTATCGGCAGGCGAATCAGAAACCACGGCCTTTTTAGATGATGATCCGTGCACCCACGCCCCCTCGCTCACGCTTAAATTATTATCTTTTTGGACTTGCTTATCTATCATTACATAATTCACTCCCAAAAAAGGATAGACCACCTTACCTAGTAAATTATAATCTTTGATATCTTTTTTAGCGCGATTAATCGGCAGAGCAAATCCAATGCTTTGAGCTCCTTGAGCCATGGCCGTGTCTATGCCTATGACATTGCCTTGTAAATTCAAAAGCGGACCGCCGGAATTTCCCGGATTGATAGCCGCGTCTGTTTGGATTACTTTGTCTATAATTTCAGAAAATCCTTCGCCTCCCGAAGCCTGAATGGTGCGGCTTAAACCAGAAACTATGCCCAAGCTTACCGTATTTCTAAATTCACCCAACGCGTTGCCAATGGCTATGACTTTTTGTCCTAAGACCACCTTGTCTGAATCGCCCAAAGTAAGAGGCGCGAGTCCGCTTTTTTCTATTTTTATCAAAGCAACATCCTGCAAGGGATCTCTCACCAAAACTTTAGCCGGATATTTTTCTCCATCATTTGTCAAAACTATATAGTCCGCTTTTTCGTCCACCACCACGTGCTTATTGGTTAAGATAAGCCCATTTTCAGAAACAATAAATCCGGTGCCTCCGCCAACATCCTGTTTCTTAGATCCTTTTTGACACATAGATGGTATCTGAAAATTAAAATCCTGAAAAAATTGCTGGAAAAATGGATCGTCCGAAAATGGCGAGCCGCCTTGCTTATAGCACTGCTCTAGAATTGGCACATTTTTGGAAATGATTATACTGACAACTGACGGAGTGGATTTTTTAACCACATCAATAATAGCCGCCTCTTCCGAGCTTTGGGGGACATAGCTGGCACCATTTTCCACGACATTATCTTTTTGAACTTGTATTTTTTTTAATTTGAGATTATAAAGATTGTTCAAAAGATCGCTCTTTTGCAAGGAATTGAAAACTGCTGATCCGACCAAAGAAAAAACCAAGCTCAAAATTATAACTGTGATGTAAATTTTTTTATTTTCTTCTAACATAAATTTAATTTATTATTTTTCAATTTAATATTGTACATCATTTATTTTATTTACGCAATACTTATAATAGATATTCTTTAAGCATCCTATTTAGAATAAAAATTGACCAAAATTTCCTTGAGCGCCTTTAAAAAATCTGACAATTCATCTTTAGTTGTAGTCTTGCCAATACTAATGCGCAAACTAGAGAGCGCCTCTTTTTCGGTTAAGCCCATCGCAGTCAAAACGTGCGAAGCGCCGATTGATTTGGCAGAGCAAGCCGAGCCTACAGAAACCATAAAACCTTTCATATCTAAGGCGATTAAGAGATCTCTAGCGTCAATTCCCTCAAATCTGACATTCAAAATGCTAGGTACGCTACATTCTAAAAATGTGTTGAGTTTGGCGCTTTTTATTTTCAATAATTCCCTTGCCAAATGCTCGCGGAGCTTTTTCATCTCTTCCTTTTTCCTGCCAAACTCTGGACTATCTATTTTTTTTAACGCCTCGGCCAGTCCTAATGCTCCGCAGACATTTTCCGTGCCCGAACGCAAATTAAATTCTTGCGCTCCGCCTAAAATTATCGGCTCCAAAAAAGATTTGTCACGCGCATAGAGCGCTCCCACGCCCTTGGGGCCATATATTTTCTGGGCAGAAATCGTAAAAAAATCTACTCCCAATTTATGGACGTTGTGATCCAAAAATTGTATCGCCTGAACTCCATCGCTATGAAAAAAAATCTTGCGCGCTCTTCCCCGATTTATTTTTTTAAGCTTTTCGCCCAATACCGATAAATTTTGTATAGCTCCCGTTTCATTATTGACGTACATTAAACTAATCAGAGCCGTTTTAGGAGAAATGTCGGCAATAATTTTTTCAATATCCGCCACCCCGTTTTTCTGGGGCTTAACGATTTTTAAAATAATCTTTTTACACTCCGCCAAATCTTTCAAAACTTCTAAAACCGACTCGTGCTCAATGGCTGAAGTGATGATCTCTGGAACATCGTGATAGATTTTTTCCCATTTTTTTACAAACCCCGAAAGCGCGAGATTGTTAGCTTCAGTAGCGCTCCCACAGAAAATAATATTTAAGGGACCTGCTCCCAAAAAAAAGGCGGTGACGCTTCGCGCTTCATCCAAAATATCAAGCGCCTGACGACCAAAATAGTGCGACGAGGATGGATTGCCCACCAAATTTAGTTGGCAAACGCCCATCTTTCCTACGATATCGGCGTCCATTTTGGTGCTTGAGGCGAAATCTAGATACGCCCCCACACCTAATTTTCGCAAAAAATTAGGTGTGGGGGTACACCCCTGCCCATTTTTTTTGCGAAAGTTATATTTTTTATTTTCAATTTTCATAAATTTGCAAAGAGAATTTCTTGAACAAGGCTTGGTGGGTGGGGGCGAATCAGAAAAGAGCCGATTGAAAGTCAAACGTTCCGGAAACTCCCCTGCTAATCGGATCTCTCGCAAAAAAAACCACTTCTTTCTTTTGCCCCAAAGGAGAGAGAAAATAGAGCTTTTTCTCTTTTTTGGCAAATTCATATAAATCCCTGGTCAATTTCACATCCTGTAAACAATATTTTTTTAGTTCATCCATCTTTCCTTCTCGGTAAAGCTTAATAGCGTTCAGCCCGTCTCCGCTTTTGCCTGCACCCAGTGTTGCCCAAGACAAGCTGTCCAGAGAAACTCTATACCCTAAAACTTTAGACAGGTCTTCCAAAAGGTCAAGCGCGGGCAAGGATTTTAAATCAAAACTGGCGTATGGCTGCAAAACTGGCAAATCAAAATTGTTTATATTAAAACCAATAATTCTTTCCGCGGAGGCTATTTCTTCAAAAAAATATTTCAATTCATTTTCCGTAAATGAACGAAAGGCGTCGTCTTTATAAAAATAAGCCCCCACCACGGAAACCCCCAGACGTTCTGGATTTGTCCTGCCACCCACATCAGAAAAAGCTTTCTTGGTTTCAACATCAAAGACTATTTCGTTGAATTTCATAAAAAATGTTAATTATTTCGGTTTTTATCACCTTACCAATCAAAAGATTATTTAGAAGACGCCCTCGCCAGAGCTTCTTCCACCAGACCTCCTATCAGGTGTTCATAACTTAAACCAGAAGCTTGAGCGGCTATGGCAGTTTCAGAACTTTGCGCCAGATATGGATTTAAGTTGGCCTCCAACACATAGAGTTTGCCGTCTTGAGCCATACGTATATCCATACGAGCATAATCGCTGGCACCCAACACCCTATAAACTTTTATGGCTATTTCTTGAAGTTTGCCTTTAAGCTCAGGAGTCAAATCTTGAGGAATCTTAATATCTATCATTTTGTATTCTTCGGATTCCGTTTCTATTTTTGCCTTGTAAGTATAAATCTTAGGCCTTCCTTGGGGTAAGCGAGAAAAATCAAGCTCCACTATTTCAAAGGGTTTTAAAAATTTATTACCCACTATGGAAACAAAAAATTCTCTACCCTCAATGTATTCTTCTATCAGCGCATCATCTTTTATAATTTCATGTATTTCTTTAACTTTTTTCTTTAAAGATTCCTCGTCTTGTACTATGGAGTTTTCATCCACGCCGATTGACGCGTCTTCATGTACCGGTTTTACAAAAAGTGGAAAAGATAAATTTTTAGGAATCACCGCCTCACTTCCCATGGGCACGAAAAGGAAATCTGGATAAGGTATTTTGTGAAAATCAAAAATCTTTTTGCTGATATATTTATCATTGCTCAAAAATAAGCTGCCGGATCTTGAACCAGTAAATGGCGCGCGCGTCATTTCCAGTAATGCCGTGACATTAAAATCAAATTTGTCATTGTTGCGAAAAGTTTCGCATAAATTAAAAATTAGGTCGGGCTTTTCTTCTTTAACGCCATTGATTATTCTTTCTATGCTTTGATTGATCGGCAAAAGCACTACATTGTATCCCAACTGCAAAAGAGTCTTTTTTATCTGGTCCACGACTTCATCATGCGTGGGCATTTTTTTAGGATACTCCTGATAAAAAAGTATAAGAATTTTAGCGGTCGGCTTCAGGGCCAAGATTCTCTTTTTGTACCACTCTTCAAGAGTTGCCGAAATGGATTCTACGGGCATATCTAAACTTCCAGAAAAAGCCTTAACCGGCTTATCCTTGTATTGCTTTATTAATTCATAGACATATGCGAGTTTTTTATAAGCCTTAGTTCCTTTATACGCGGATTTCCAATCAAAACCGGGCGTAATAATTATCGCGAAAGTTTCGGCAAAATCTTCATCGGGATGATTTTGAGCATACCAACCCTCAAGATGTCTGACAAATCTTCCGCTCCCGGGAATGGGCGCAAAATTATCTTCATAGGGTTTTTCATAAATTCCAAAAATTTCCTGCCAGCGTGGTAATTTATACAATGAGTAGGCGTAATTAAAGGCATGGCCAGCCTCGTGTCTAAAAAGTTTCTGTATCTCCTCCGAACTTTCAACTGCGCCGGTTTTTTCTTTTTCTATTTCTCTTAAAATTTCGCTGACCAAATAAAACGGCACACCTATTACTGGCGCTCCGTCCGGACACCCCCATTCATCGCTTAAATAAGTCAGGGGATGAAAAGTCATGCCCTGCTGATCAAGCTCCCCGTACAATTTTTTAATATATGACTCTAAATCGGAATTTAAAATGTCGACTCCTAATTTATTTATCGGGGTCTTTAAAATTTCTTCTTTTGATTTATTTATTGAATCACCATTCATGTTTTTATTTTACCCCCACACCTATTTAGTGTAAAGAAATAAAAGTGAATCTTGATTCATAAGTCAGTATTTTAAAATCAGGGATATTAATATGTGTTGTGGGTGTGGGCCTGCCTGCCGGTAGGTAGGGGTTTACTCTCACACACAAAAAATCTCAAGATAAAACTTGAGAAATAAATTTATTTACCCTGTTAAATGTCGCTTTACGACAATTTTACTGAAAGTAAAATTATTTAACAGGGTGAATTTTTTCCTTAGCGATATCGTTTAGTATTTTCTGAACTTTTTCTATGCTTTCTATGTCGTGTATTGAAGTGGGTAAAACTTTTAATTTTAATTTCTTCAGCTTAGCCACTTGTTGTTTTATTTCTTTCGCGTCTACTATATCACTCTTACTGATAAAAACATGTTCCGGTTTTTTCAGCAAAATTTTATTATACTGACCAAGTTCTTTTCTTATTATTTTATAATCCTTCGTCACATTTTCTGACTCCGCGGAAATAAAATGAAAAAGGGTTCTCGTTCTTTCTATGTGATGTAAAAATTTAATTCCCAAGCCCCTACCTTCTGACGCCCCTTCGATAAGTCCGGGAATATCAGCCAGAATCAAGTCGTAATAAACTCCAAGGTTTGGCTCAAGTGTTGTAAAGGGATAATTTGCCACCTTGCTTTTAGCGTTTGTAAGTTCGTTGAGCATGCTGGATTTGCCGGCATTGGGTAGTCCAATAAACCCCACGTCTGCGATAAGTTTGAGTTCAAAATTTAGCGTAAAGCTTTGTCCTTCGTGGCCAAATTCAAATTCTTTGGGGGTAGTGTTGGTTGATGAACGAAATAAAAAATTTCCTTTTCCGCCACGGCCGCCTTTAGCAACTAATATTTTTTCTCCGATTTTTAAAATTTCCTGCTGTGCGCCAATTGTAAGATTGTGAATCACCGTTCCAATTGGCGCTTTAAGCACTATATCCGAACCGCCTTTGCCATCCACAAATTGCCCCCTGCCGTCTTCGCCGTCTTTAGCTTTAACATCTTTTTTAAATCTAAACTGATTGAGCGCGCTCAGGTCTGAGACGCCCTCAACATAAACACTGCCGCCATTACCACCATTGCCACCAACAGGACCAATGGCCATTTTGCTTTTATTAAAAGCCACCACGCCATTTCCTCCCTTTCCGGCAGATATTTTAATTGTAATATCATCAATTAACATAGATTTCATTCTATCCTACTAAAAAAATTTGTCTATTGCTAAGAATTAAAACCCAAAAAAACCTCTTTTTAGTTTTTTGGTTCAGAGATGTTCCATAAGAAATCAAAGACACTTTTTACACTAAATATGATGAATTCATGCTGCAAAACTACCAAAAACGGCGGTTTGCCAGAAAAATGCATCAGATTATCTTCGATAAGCCATAAAGATGATTTAAAATTAATTCCCTCTGGCATCTCTCTTATTTTAATATATTGATTCTTAATTCTGTGTTCGGGAATATTTTTGAAGGAATTAAAAGGAATTAAAGTGTTGGTCATTATTCTGCTTTTTCTTTTTTGATAAAATAAGTTTTTTTCTGTAGTGTCTGAATAAATTTTTGCATAATTTCCCATTTCCGGCGCATCTATTGTCCAAATCACGGATCCCTTTTTTAGATTAGTTATAGTTTTTGTTATAAATTTTCTAATGGAACTTTTGGTGTCATGTGATTGAGCAAAAGGAAAATGATGTTCTGATCTATATAAATTAGCAAGTAGTTTATTGAGATTTTCGGCAATCTCCACTTTATTTTTTAAAATATTGGATAATACAGCCGGCGACTCTATCCAATAATAAGTTAAGTTTTTGTATGTGTGGGTTGTTAAATATCCATCATTTTTTAATTTGTTCAAAATATCAATGGTGGTGGTACGCGGCAAGTCTGAGCGCTTGGCTATTTTTGATGCAACCGCCTCTCCCAATTCTGTTAAAGCTATATAAATTTTTATCTCTTTATCGTTAAACCCCAGTTCTCGTAGATTGTTTCTTATTTCTTTAAGCATATCTTGTTATTAGCTGTCGGTAAAAACCGACAGTCTATTAGCTTTATATTGATTATCTTAGCCGTTAAACAGGAATTAGTAAAGATTTAATAAAAAATCAAGACAGAAAAATTATATTACGCCGATAATATAATTATAGAACATTAACAAGAAAGGAGAAAAAATATGAAAGAAGTATATATTTATCCCGGCAGTTTTTGTCCGCCCACACTTGGCCATTTGCATATCATTAAAAAAGCATCAGAAATTTTCCCCGAAATTTCTATTGTTTGCTCAAGCGATTCAGAGAAAGAGAATATTTTTTCTGAAGACGAATGCAAGACTTTGTGGAGAACTTACAATTTACCCCAAAACGTTGCTGTGAAAACTTTTTCCGAGATAAAACGAGAGGGCCATAACTATTCTAGAATAATTTTAATTAGAGGTATTCGTAATGATGCTGATTTTGAAAATGAAAGAAAAGTAGCAATGCTAAATCGCAAGATGTTCGGCATAAGCAAATATTTATATTTTTTTAGCGACCCAGATTTTACCAACGTTTCTTCATCTTTGGTCAGAAAGTTGGCTCAAGATATGGAGCTGGAAAAATTACATTTGTATCTATCGCCGCTTTCCATTTCTGCGCTTTTAGAAAGAACTCTTAATGTGAATAATATCTTTATGGTTGTTGGAAAGGCTGGTTCAGGCAAATCAACTTTTCTTAAAATGTTGAACGAGGTAAACGCACAAAATATTCATGTTAATACAGATGATTTTAGCGAAGAACTGAAACCTTTAGTAGAAAAGATGTTTCCTGGAAAAAATTTAGTTGATCTAGCTTTAAATGATGAAGAAAAGTTGCTATCCATAATTGCTATGCCCTGGATAGATCTGCTTAAAAATCGCCTGAAAAACGTTTCAAAACATTCGAATATTTTTATCGAGATTCCTTATGGGATGCAATCAAATAAACAAATGTATCGTTTTGTGGGAGGTAAAATTATTTATATCGGGTGTAAAGATGAACGAATCAATAGATTAAGAGTTTGCGAACGAGGCACGCCAGATCTGCTTCCTTTTGTTGATAGGATACCCGGCTGGGAAGAAACGTATAAAATAGCCAAGCAAAATAATCTTTCTTTGCAAAGAATAGACGCGTCCAGATCTTTAGAAGAATTAAGGGGAGAAGTCGAGAAGCTTAACGCGCTTCTCGAGAAAGGAGGAAAAGAAACATGGAAAACATTTTTGCAAAAATAGTGCTGGGACACCTAATAGGCGATTACTTATTACAAAATAAAGTTATGGCGCTTAGAAAATCAGAGCGTGGCTGGAAAGGTTTTTTGTGGTGCAGTTTGCATTGTTTAATTTATACATTCAGTGTGTGTTTGTTTTTGTGGACCACGAATCCAATAGTAGTTGTATTAGTTTTTCTCAGCCATTGGCCAATTGATAGATGGTCTTTGGCAAGTAAATGGCTAAGATTTATAAAAGGTCGAGACATTGAAGCGGCTTATTATTCTAAAGATAAATATCGCGAAATAGATATAGCCTTCTCTTCTTTGGTCTATGCTGTAGCAGACAATACCATACACTTAATACTTCTTTGGTTGATTATAAACAATTTACGGACCTAATTTTTAGGTCCGTTTTTATTTTGTTGCTAAAAAATAGAAAAATTGTTTTTGATGTGTATATAAATCATCAAAGAATATAATCTTTTATGCTTTGATCTCCCAGAGATTCACATACAAGTGTCGCCATTGAAAAATCTTCCTGTTTTGTGTATTCAGACGGTATTGCGCATGCTTTACATCCTGCCGCAATTCCCGCTTTAATTCCATTGAGAGAATCTTCAAACACAAGACAATCCAAGGCAGAAACACCAAGCTGAGCAACGCACCGATTATATATTTCTGGATCAGGCTTACCTTTTGCCACCATATCTCCAGAAATAATAAATTCAAAAGCGTTTGTCAGCCCATGTTTTTGAAGCAGTACATCCACAAGAAATCTACGCGATGAAGTTCCGATGCATTTTCTTATGTTATTTTGATCTAAAAATTTAATGAGATCATTCAGTCCATCTAATTTTTCAACAGAATTTTTATAAATCCTCACCAATTCTTCATCCTGCTCCATAAGAAGATCTTCGATTTTTTCATTCTTCCCCCACAACTCATTCAATAATTTCATGACTTCACTCGCTCTTTTCCCCATCAATGTCATTTTCACTTCATTTGTAAAAATATTATCCCTTCTTTTTGACATTGCTCCTTGCACGACCGAATACGCCGATTCGGTATCAAACATCAAACCGTCCATATCAAATATTACTGCTTTTATCATGTTTATTTATATTTTTTATAACAACGACGGATTTTGGGCGAAACCATTATTTATTATCTAGGAATATTCTTACCCATTTTATTCAGAAAAAATTGTAAATCCATTTTAAAATGTTCTTGAAAATATTTAGCGACATCTTCGTTAGACGAAAAACCGAATTTATTAACTCCTAAAAATAAATCGAGGTATATGCGTTTATATTCTTCGACTGCTTCATCTGGATTATCAAATTTAACACTAGGAGTAATTAAAACATACCCATTTTTAGAATAAATCCTCGTTCCATTTTTTACAGCATCGGGATTTTTCAAAAATCCTCTTACATCACCTGAACTGGGCAAGAGACCAAGCATAAAACTGTTTGGTAATTTTTCTGGATTCTCCAAAACAAAATTTCCGGTTGGGTGATAATGTCCATAATATTGTCCATCAAGATTCGTGCTCTTGTTTCGAATTTTGTCACCCATTCCAACAGATATAACATCGTCGGTATATTGAACAATAGAAATTTCAAAATTTGGATTCTTTTGAGAAAATAACTTGAAAATTCCATCTAAATCATCGTCGGAAAAACCAGTCGGCAAAGAGAAAAATAAATTAACCGGTCCTTCTGTATAATTAGGGACTTCCGGTAAAAAACCAAGAATCTCTTTAGAGTCATCAATTTGTATTGGTTGATCTTTAGAATTTAGAGGGGTTTCTTTTTTCCAATTATCAAAAGACGTCTTTTCTTCTGAAGAATATTGAATATTATTAATTTTTTCTATCAATCCAATTTTCTCTGCAGTCGTATCTGCTCCATCTTTTTCTTTAAGTTCAATTGATCTTCTTAAGTCGGCTACACCTAATTCCAGCCTCTCGCCAGCTAGTTTTGATGGCAATGTAGATTTTTGTTCCGATAAATTCATAAATATGGACCGGCTCTTTTCGAGCACTTATAACTGCGCTTAAGTTGGTTGACCGTTTCTGACCGAGATCTTTCCCGGTAAAAGTTTTTAAAACTATTTATAGTTTATCACAAAACGGATCTTGAGCTAAATCATTTTCAAATTTTATACAAATCTTCACCTTGGTGATTTTTTATATAATCTTCAATAGCTACTATATCATTATGATCTTTGGTTCTATTATAAGCCTTCTTGCAAGCCAGCACCTCCTCGATTCTAACAAATGGCACGCCACTTATTATCACGGCATTTTTAATTAATTGCATTCGGTCAGGACAATAATTTCCATCGGTTGGCTTGTCTTGGAGCGTTGTAACATTAGCATCATCTTTCAAAAGCATCATAAAACCATTGGCTTTCTTTTCCTGCCAACCGTCTTTTTTGAGTTGATCATAAAGTTCGGGAATTACAATTATATCAAGATCATTCGATTTGCGAATTCCCCACACATCAAGAAGCGAACTGCCAAAAACCGCATACTGTCCAAGTGGTAAGCTGAATTTTTTAACTCTTTCAAAAATATCCATGTTTTATTATATCAACACATTTCGTGCGTGATAAACGATCACGACTTGGCGACATTGGAACCAGAATTATAAAAATCCGTGAGCTCGCTGATAATCCTCATATTGAGTACAGAGTTTCTCTGCCATCTCTTTTGTGGCATTCTCATACCTATATTTTTCTAGAAACTGAACTCCGTATCCCGGCCCCATATTGTACTGAAGACTCCAAATTGTTGCCGCTAAATCAACTTCAGGATTTGCAAGCTTAGAATCAGCAAGATCAATATAGCCAGATAACAAATCATCTTTGAAAATAAAATTAGGAAGACAGGCATCTCCATGAACAAGTATCATTTGGTGGTCAGGATTATCAAATGGCCATCCTTGCGTATCTGTTTGATGAAATTGATGCAGCGCATCAACAAGTTTATCTATAACTTTTTCTGAGGACCATTTTTTACAAAGAACTGCCAAATTTTTCCCTTCTAGGGCGGTTAGAAGAATAGCACCCGCGCCATCTTTTTCTGTAAAACCAACAACATTAGGAACTGGAAGCTTTCCTTGAAACCATAGGAGGCGTTCGCGTTCTTTTGAGAAGGTAGAGTCAATTTTAATTTTTAGGAAGTAGTTTCCTTTTTTACTATCAATTTTATATACCGCGCCTTCATCACCATGATGTTCTTTGCTTATTATAGTTTCGTTTCCAATTATATTGTTGGCCCAATGTATAAAATAATCGCTCACGTCATTTGAAATTTCTCTTTTTGCCGAAATCTTATTTTTCATGTTTTGTATAATACAAAATTCACTGGCTGGGGGGCTAGGGATCGAACCTAGATTCCATGATTCAGAGTCATGTTGCCTACCATTAGCAGACCCCCCAATATTTAATAATTTCTAAAATTAATAAGATTTTGCATTGCAAAAAATTCTTTTTTTCTTGATATCATGATCCTATACTTTTCATATAATGGCGAAAATTTGAGTATTTGTAAAGCCTCATAAACGTCCTTTAGTAATTTTGGGTTTCTGTTAGAAAAAGCCGCTTTGAATGTATATGACGGCTTATGCGTCACAAAACATCCCTCCGCTTCATATAGTCCCCGCAAACATCCTATTAAAAAAATTTTATTTCTCCAAACCCATCGGGGAATACCAATTGAACTTTCTTTTCTGTTTCCCGTTGGGACACCTAACCTTTTACTAATAAATTTTTCATAAACACTAATCCTGGTGCAATTAGCGCTTTTTGATTTAATTAAAGACGGTTTTTTGCCAAACACTTTATAAACAATATCATAATACCTGGCGATAAATCCTTGATTGTTTGAATTGGCAGAAATTGTTAATCTTTCCGTCCTAGGAAATACTTGAATATGACCATCTCCCAAAACAACTCCTATGAGCTCCGCCAATAAAATGCCCTTCGTAAAAGGTAAATATTCATCTTTTATTTTCCCCGCCCTTTTCATTTCTTCTCTCCAGTTATAAAAATTATCGATCTTTTTACTCTTCATTGTTTTAGATATCTTTAAAACTGATGGGTGGGTTTCCTTTGTAAATCCTTTGTTCCAGATCTTTTCCATATATACACATTATACCATGAGATATTTTCCTACCAATAGACTCATCTTGTTTTATTAAAAACTCTCACATTTTTAATGTAAGAGTTTTTAAAATTATTTTTGCTAGATTCTTCAGCCCAATCAGCCCAAGGCTAATTCACATGAGGCGGACTTGTCCGCCTCATGTGAAATTCTTAATACTCTTTCAAATATCTACGAATCGCCAAAGCGCTTCCTAAAACAGCTATGCCGACCCCCACGAAAAGCAAAATTAAATAAATAAGAAAAAAATGGCTTGTAAAATAATAATTAAAATCCATGCTCGGCATAAATATTTTAATTTTGGGAGAAAAATAGTAGATGATAGGCCAGGAAATCACAAACGCTAAAAAAGAAGAAATGACTCCTTGCAAAAATCCATTCACTAAAAATGGCCCCCTAACAAACCAATTGGTCGCGCCCACAAGTCGCATAATCCGGATCTCTTCGCGTGAAGTGTATATCACCAGACGAATGGTATTGAAAGAAACCAAAAGAGCTATCAATGCTAAGATGACAGTCATCGTGAGTCCCGCAATACGAATGCCCATTATGAAAGATGCGATTTTATTTATCACGCTCTGATTTTCCGGATAGTTTACATTGTCTAAAATATCCTGATAGCGCGAATAGATATAATCATTTATAAATTGGTAATTTTTTATGTCTTTGGCGCTCACGCTCAAGCTCGCCTCAAAAGGATTGCCTTCTAATTCCGCCAACGCTTGGAGTGAAACCGGATCGTTTTTGTGTTTTTCTTTAAAACTATATAGAGCCTCATCTTGAGAAACATAGCTGACAGATTTTATCTGCGCCAAACCTTCCAAGTCTTCCTTCACACGCAAAATACTGGACTCTTTGGTGTCCGGCTTAAAATAAGCACTGATGTCCACTTTATTTTGTAATTCCCCTGCTAAATTGTAAGTGAAGATTAATATAAAAATCAGCATCACCACCATCAAAAGAGTTAGAACCATAACTCCAACAGTAGCAGTTGAAAGCCAGCCATTGCGCCAAAAGTTTAGCGCTCCCGTATTAAAAATTCTTTTAAAATTTTCCATAAGTTTCAATCTAAAATATTAAAAATCAAATCTCAAATCTCAAATCTATAAATTAAAAAAATAATAATTGAAAATTAGAAATTGAAAATTGAAAATTTCTACAATATATATCTTCCCTTTTTCTCGTCACTTACTATTTTACCATTATCTAAAGTCACTACCCTATTATTGAGCGTGTTGATTATTTCTTTATCATGGCTAGTCAAAATAACCGTCGTACCGCCTTCGTGAATTTTTAAAAGTAATCGCACCACATCCCAGGTATTTAAAGGGTCTAAATTTCCCGTTGGCTCATCCGCAAGTAAAATCTCCGGATGATTCACCAAGGCTCGCGCAAAAGCTAAGCGCTGTTTTTCTCCACCAGAAAGTTCTCCGGGGAAATGCTTGGCCTTATCTTGCATGCCCACTATCTCCAAAACCTCTTCGGTGGTTTTGTTAATTTCAGAAAGATTTTTGCCTTCAAATTCCAAAACGAAGGCTATATTTTCAAAAGCGGTTTTTTGAGGAAGAAGTTTATAATCCTGAAAAACAGATCCGATTCTTCTGCGCAAAAAAGGCAATTCTTTTTGATGCAAGCGGTGTACATCCACGTCATCAACAAAAACTTTTCCTTCGGTAGGGATCACATCAGCGATAAGCATACGCAAAAGCGTTGTCTTGCCAGCGCCGGAAGGCCCCACAATAGAAATAAACTCGCCCCTGCTTATGGCTAAATTGACCTTGTCTAAAACAACAGATCCATGCGGGTATAATTTTGAAACTGCATCAAAAAGTATTAGAGGCATACGAATTAGAATCTAGGAGCTAGGAGCTAGCTTAATTAGTTTTTCTTTTCAACAACTTAATAATAACCCAGGTGACAGAAATTTTCAATTCGTGGTGCTAGATTCTAACTCCTAGATTCTAGTTTTATTTCCGCTTCAATAAATTTATCCAGGTCTCCATCCAATACTCCTTTTACATCAGAGGTCTCCACGCCCGTGCGATGATCTTTTACCAGCTGATATGGATGGAATACGTACGACCTGATTTGATTGCCCCACTCAATAGAAACTTTTTCTCCTTTGATGTCTTTAATTTCTTTCGCTTTTTGGCGCGAAGCTATTTCAAAAAGCTTGCTCGCTAAGATTTTTTCTGCCAAAGCGCGGTTTTGCGGCTGAGATCTTTCGGTTTGTACGGAAACGGCGATGCCGGTAGGTTTATGCACGAGACGCACCGCAGTGCTTCTTTTGTTTACATTCTGCCCACCAGGACCAGAGGAACGAAATGTATCAAGCTCAATGTCTTCCGGATTGATGTTTATTTCTCCTACCCCCTCGATTTCAGGAATTACTTCCACATACGCAAAAGATGTATGGCGTAAATTTTTTGCAGAAAATGGCGACACGCGCACCAAACGATGCACGCCCATTTCTTTGCTTAAATATCCAAAGACGTATTTTCCATTTATTTCCATGGAGGCATTTTTTATTCCTTGCCCCTCATCACCATCGTGTTTGTGCAAAATAGTTATTTTCCAACCGCGCGATTTGGCATATTTTTCATACATTTGAAAAAGTAGCGCCGTCCAATCTTGCGCATCCTTTCCGCCGGCTCCTGAATAAACGCTTAAAATCACCGGCCGATCTTCATATTTGCCGGAAAGAAAGTATTTCAACTCTTCTTTTTTTAAATCTTCTTTTAATTTTTCAAATTCGGTCGCCAAATCATTCAAAACCGCTTCTTTTTCATCTTCTGAAAAATCTGAAAGCTTCGCCGCTTCATAATCTTTATGCAAAACGCTTAATCTATTTTCCAAATCTTCCCAAACTTTTACATCTTCTGTTAAAGCGGATTTTTCTTTTTCAATTTTGGCCGCTTCCAAATTATTTTCCCAAAAGTGCGGATCTTGCGTTATTTTCTCAAGTTCAGCTATTTTGATTTTCTTTTGAGATATGTCAAAGACGCTCCTTTGACTGAAGGATGGCGACTTCGAGTTCTTTTACCTTTTCTTCAAAATTTTGTATAGCCATATTTTATTCTGGAGCCGATGGTCGGGCTTGAACCGACAACCTACGGTTTACGATACCGTTGTCCCGATTTATTAAATATTGAGAGCCGACCCCGGGGCTTGAACCGACAACCTACGGTTTACGATACCGTTGTCCCGATTTATTAAATATTGAGAGCCGACCCCGGGGCTTGAACCCGGAACCTACGGTTTACGATACCGTTGCTCTACCAGTTGAGCTAGGTCGGCTCTCAGTATTTAATTATAAATCGAGGATGAACTAAGGGGGCTAAGCTTATTTTTTCAGTTTACCCTAGCGCCCGTTTTGTGTAAAGAAAAAATAGACAAACACGAAAAAGTTGCTATATTGAATCCAAGGAATTGTTCATTAAAAAACGACGCCACTAGAAAGGAGTGCGCGTGAAACAATCAAACGCCATTAAAACCACCTCGTATGTGACTTTGGCCGGATTATTTTTTATCTTAACGCTTGTGTTTATGGGACGCATTGGGAAGTGGGCGATGATTTTTGCTTTTTTAGGAGCATTTTTTGACTGGCTCCCTTACATTAAGAAGTGGATGGGAAGCATTGGCAACAAAAATCCTCTTCCCAAAAGAATCGGCAAGATGACCACTTGGATGAAAATTCATATCATCTTGGCCTTGGCCTGCTATGTTGTCTGGCCTTTGTGGGTATTTTTATTTTTTAATGTTTTGGTTGGCCTGATTTTCTTTTCTCTTTGGCTGACCGTATATTTGCCCGGCATTTTTTACCAATTTTTTATTAAAAAATTGAAAATAAAAAGCAAAAGAGTAAGGGCGTGGGGAAAACGTATTTACATTAAAGAAAACGGAAAAGAAGTCGCTCACGCTTATGTTTACTTTATGACAAACGACTTACACGAGAAACCTTTTGCTTTCTTGGAAGATGTTTGGGTAGATGAAAATTATCGAGGGAAAAAACTTGGACAAGAAATCGTGCAAAAAACCATAGACGCAGCCAGAGAGGCTGGCTGTTATAAAATGATTCTCACTTTTCGCCATTCAAAAGAATGGTTGAGGTATTTTTATAAAAGGATTGGATTTGAAGATCATGGACTTGAATTCAGATTGAATTTTAAATAAAAAAATATTTAAAAAATCCCCCAATGGGGGATTTTTATTTTTAAGCTAAACAATAAGACCTGTTAATTCCTAGTTATTTTTTATTATCAAATGATTCGCTATTAAATCGAAGTTTTAAAACTTTAATAAACGCATCGAAAAAAATCTGGATATTAAATTTGGACTCCCCTTCTTTTCGTTCAGTAAAAGTAATTGGAATTTCACCAATACGAAAACCGGCCTGCCAAGCTCTATAAGTTGTTTCTATCTGAAAGACGTAGCCCAACGAAGTCAGGCTGTTGATATTTATTTTTTCCAGAACAGAACGTCGGAAGCACTTGAATCCCCCAGTCAAATCTTTAATGGGCATATTTAATATTAATTGGGCATATAAATTACCGCCCCAACTTAAAATCCGGCGGATAATATTCCAATTTTTTATGGCGCCATCATTGATATATCGCGATCCCAAAACTAAATCGTAGTTTTCTATAGCTTTGAGAAATACAGGAATGCATAGCGGATCATGAGAAAGGTCCGCATCTATTTCAAAAATATAGTCAGCGCCATTATTTAGCGCGTAACGAAAGCCCTCGACGTATGCCGAACCCAATCCCCTTTTTTCAGATCTATGAATGACACTTAGTCGCTGTTGGAACTTCTGCGCCAGCTCTTCAGCAATTTGACCGGTGCCGTCTGGAGAATTATCATCAACAACCAAAATAGATAAATTGGGTATGTTTAAATCAAAAATTTTTTCAACAATTTCACCGATATTATTTTTCTCGTTATAAGTGGGAATAATTACTATTTTTTTTAAATCATTATTCATAGCTACAAGACAATATCAAAGTGATAAATAAGAAAAGTCGAATTACCAGCATAATTATTAATTATTATTGGGTCCACGCCAAGTGTTTGTAGATTTTGTGTTGTTTCTTCAACGGCCTTAGTGTAGCTATTATACCCAGATTTGTCTTGCAGATTCTCAACATCAGGGTTGGCACTAACGATGATCCAGAAATTTTTTGCCCCGCTATACTTTAAAAATTCAATAGCTGTCCCAGAAAGCTTTGATTTTTCGTGTAGCGTGGACAGTTCCCGCATATACATATACGGCAGATTATAATAAAGACGATATCTTTCCAAATACCATAATCGTGAAAACCAATCGATTCTCTCGTCAATAATGACCACGCTTTTATCCCTGATATTAAAATCGAGAATGTCTTGGGTGGATTTTATCGTTCTTGCTTTAACTAAATTATCGCCAATAGCTTTTTTTCTTAAAAGAGAGTCTAGTTCAATAAATCCACGCTTATAAAATCTATCCTTTGCAAAATATATTCCGACAGAGCTAATGGGTTTATTTAAAATGTTAGTGTTTATCGCATAAAAAAATTCAAAAGATAAAATCATTACCAAAAAAAGAACAGTGAAAACCTTCAATATTTTCGGCCTTTCTTTAATCAACTGCCAAATGTCATAAATAAGTATGCCCACGCTCATGCTCAAAAAAGGGACAATAATAGGAAGAAAGCGCGACGAGCTTTGTGTAAAAAAGAACATTACTATAATAAAGATGGTATTGAGAAATAAAATTAGTTCAAATCTGGATATTTTTTTTCTTATTAATTGCCAAACTTGGTAGATAATTGCAATAATGTATAAAATCAATAGTCCACCGGAAACATTATTACTCAAAGTTCTCCAAAAGCTGATGATATTGGTCAATATATTACTACTTGCTACGCGGCCAGCGATCGTCTGAAAATCTTCGGGATTCAGGCCTATCATTGAGGAAAGGGTGGCATCAAAATGTCCGCGGGTTTTAAAAACCATTATATTATAAATAATCACTGGGGATAGTAGAATAAAAAAACTTAATACGCCAAGCCAAAATTCTTTTTTCTTAAAGATCGAACGGTGGTAAAAAATAAAATAAATTAGTCCTGCCGGCAACAGAAAAATAGCCGTATATTTACAGAGAATGGATAGCGCTACTGCCATCCACCAATAAGTAATGAACCAGTCTTTTTGCTTATAGATAAAAACGACAAGAAAGAGAAAGCTCAAAGTGATAAAGAAAATTTCAACGCCTTCTAAATAGCCAGCTCTACTGACCCAAATGGCATATGAAGAGATGCTAAACAGCAAGGCCGATAAAGCAGCGGCTTGCTCATTTCTTAAAAAACGCACTAAGAAAAAAATCAAAATGGTAGTGACAATACCAGCCAAAACAAAAGGCAAAAAAGCGCCCAATGAACCATCGCCAAAAATACGGAAAGAGATATTTTGTAGCAAAAAAACCAAGGGCGGATGATCGTGAAAAGATAAATTGGCCCATCCAGGAATTGATCCAAACCAACTTATCGGTGATGTTTGGCCAGCGCCAGCCAAATAATCAAACCAGCCAAAAGCACGAAAACTGTTAATGGCATGATCGCTTTGTATTTCTAATTTTGTTATTTCCCAAAAACGCAATAGAGCGGCCAATAAAATAACAAAAATACCCACAAACGAGTAAAATTTTTTAGTTAATAAAAATTTTTCCATTATTTATTATTTTTCTGCTCTCGTTTCCGATTCGTTTATAACATAAAGTGGTTATGATTTAATCTTAAATGGTTGCTTATTAGCCTCTTTTAGAATTCCCAGCGTCGCATGCACCGAAAGATTATCACTCGGCAAAAGAATTAACCTATCACCCAGCTGGCCAAGTAGTGGACTTAAAAATTCATCAGCCCACGATGGTGATAATGTTAATACGCCAGAAAAATCTATTTCAAGCTCTTCATCTTTGGAAAACTCACGCAAAGTCGGCTGGAATGCCTTAAAAGCCTCGCTACCCAATTCCCGCGATATTAATGTTTCGCCAAATTTTACTAATTGTAATTTCATATATTTTTTACTTCTTAAAATGTTTAAAACTCTATTTTTGCCAAACATCCATGATAAAGTTTAAATGTTGGCTTTTCGTAATATGGTTTTGTCATATATTATTTTTTATATTATAACATAAAATCTCTTTTTGATATTTTGACCTTTCTCGTTTGTAATAAATGTTAAATCTGAATTCATTTTATTTTGTCTTCAAAATTTTTAAAATATCTTCTTTTTTATATCTTCTATCGCCGTGTGTGCCAAAACGAATGGATTTTAGATGGCCATTATTGTCCTGGGGGTTATTTAGATTTTCCGCAATATTATTTGTCATAGATTTTTATAATCCGCTTAATTGACTATTTAATTCACGTTCAAGTGTCGCTGAAAAATCACGCATAATCCCCTGTTGATCAACTGGCAAAAAAGCTCCGAGCTCATTTTTAAAATTAATTCTCTTCGCTTCCGCAATAATACTGTCTTTAATTGGACTGAGTTTTTTCTTTTGTTCCGGAGAAAGTATGCCTTTACGCATTATAAAATAAAGATCATAAAAATCCCTTGGTTTTTTACGTTCAATCAATGCTCCGAAAATCTTTTCCTCAATAATTTCTGTCTGCGGTAAATGGATAATGGTATATGTAGGCACAAAATTGTTTGCAATACTATCTACCTCTCCTTTTATCATCTTATCATTCCGCGTCGAAATATTTATTTCTACACTGATTGGTTGATGGTCAAACACCTGAAAAGTAGCAATCCCTAAATATCCCCCGCTCGTTGCGCCAAACCGCTCGCCAAGCGTAACGTGTATTCCCATTTTCTCTATTTCGGCAAGTGTTTTTATAAATAATCCCTCCACAAACGACTTTACATCATGGCTTAGAACACCGAAAAGAGAAAAATCTAAATCTTCGGAAAAGCGCGGGCTACCATAAACAATTCTTAGCGCCGTGCCACCTTTGAATAATAATTTCTGAGCATCCGGTAATTTATATAATTCTGTTAAAAAAACATGCTGAAAATATTCCCTGATAATATTAGGAAATGCTCCCATTTGGTGTTGTTTGCCTAATTTTTCTAATGTTTCTATTGAAATCATTTTAGTGTTGATTTAATTATGCTGATTAGTTTCGGGTTGTTGAATAATTTTGCGTAGCGTAATGCTTTTTCCGGATTGATTTTTTCTTTATTAAACCGAGAAATCGGTTTTTGTTTATTTTTTAGCCGTAAATAATTTGCATCCACGAGCGCTTTCTCGGCATCCGCAAGATAAAAACTTAATCCTTGTTGTTTTTGAATTTCGTATCCAGTATAACCAATTTTTTTTATTTTTCGATAAGAAAAAACCTTTCCTAATGTTTCAAATCTACGCGTAGCTTTAGTCGTTACTGAGGTGATTTCATAAACCGTTTCGGGAATTACACCATGATAAGACAAGGCAAATTCAAGAGAAACGTAGGATGGACTGTAAAGTTTGTTGGCAATATAAACATCCGGAGGCAAGGCATCCGGAAAAATATATAATCCCCGCTTAAGCTGTAATACAAATCCTTGTTTTTTGTATCTGTGAAGCAGGGCGGATGCGGCAACAGCAGACACGCCAAAAAGCAGACGAATATCACTCGGACTAAATATATATAATTTTTTACCCTTTATTTTAGTGGCAAAAACTGTTTGATTCACTAATTTAACCATATTGTCAATTTACCAGAACGCCTTAAAAAAGTCAAGAAAATGCCACCAAAAACAGGTGTGCGAAGCACCCTATTTTTATAAGTAGAGCGGGCCGCTCTTGGGCGAGCCTCGCTCAAAATTGTTTACAATTTTGAGCGGGTAAGGGGAGTCGAACCCCTGTCAACAGGTTGGAAACCTGTGGTAATACCGTTATACGATACCCGCGCAAATTTTGCCCAAGAGCATTAGCAATTAGCTGCAAAATTTAGCGTCCCGCCGAAACCTTGGCGAAGGCGGACTAACACTTAGAATTTCTTCGGCGGACAAGTCCACGCAAAATTTTAACTCTATTAACCAAATTATCAAAAATAATTCTCTTTGTCTATCCCAAATTTCCTCATTTCCCTATTCCTGCCTACCGGCAGGCAGGCGCGCGAATTAGAGTTTAATTCAGATCAAGATTTAGATTAAAATTTAGAATTAGAGATTGATTTGGAAAGAAGCTGGACAACTTCTGGCAACGACTTAGAAATAGAATAATACACACTCAAACTTTTTTGCTGACTATCAACTATATCCAGCTGACGCAAAATGGCTAAATGTTTAGAGGTGGATGTGAATGACAAATTAATTTCTCCCGCAATTTCCGCCACTGTCATTACCTTTTGTTTTAAAAGAATTTTTATTATGGCAAGCCGCCTACGATTGGCCAGCCCTTTTAATATTTTTTCCAGTTGTTTCATATTTTTAATATTTTTATTTTTTACTTAGTAACTCTATAGCCCTGTCACGCTCTACTTTACACCCTGCCCCGCCTTATCTCAATCCCTTATACTCTAATTCGCGCGAATTAGTGTATAAGGGATTTAAAAAAATTAACAAAAAATTGAGGAAGAAGTGGCCTACTTCAACGCCCACCAGTAGACGCGATATGGTTTTGGTCCCACAAATGGCTGGCCGTTTACAAAGATAGTCGGCGTACCGTAGATATTGGTCGTGGCAACTTCATCAAAAAGTTTATTAACCGCGCTGTGCGTGTTTTGGTCTACCGCGCATTTTTCAATGGAATTTTCATCATACCCCACTTTTACTGCCAAACTTAAAACGTGGTTATTATTTATCAAGTCTTCCTTTTTTGAAGAAAAAAGCAAGTCGTTGAAATTCCAGAATTTTTGCGGATCTTGTTTTTGGGCGCAATAGGCGTAATTAGAGAGATATTCACTACCCGGCTTAACTGGAAAATGTATAAATGTATAGTCGAAAGGATGATTTTGCAAAAGCTTTTTAATGACAGGATATGTCGCGCGAGTATAATCGCACAAATAGCAACCGATAAAAACCATCTGATTTTTAGAATCTATTTTTTGGCGCGGGAAATCATCCAGATTTATATTGGTGAGATTTAAATTTGTCGCTTGCGGACCATCAACCGAGCAAGACTCTCCCGCTTGAGAAATTTGATTGTTTGAACCTGCCGGATCAAAGACACAAAAGGAGCTCGAGTTGAGTCCGCTACAGCTGCCGTATCTCAAAAAATTGTATCCCCCATATATCGTATAGGTGACGCTCGCAATCATTAAAATAAAAAATATCCATGCCAAAAACTCAAAATATTTATTGAAAACTTTAGCTAAAAAAACGGACTGCTTCAAAAGTCCTCCCGAAACCTTAGCGCGAACTTTTTCTTGAAATCCGGTATTGCAAGAACGAAATGTTATTCTGCGAAAAACACAATCCAGCGCTTCTTTGGCAAGCTGGCGATAAGACAAACTAAAAATTCCCAAGACGCTGAACACAATTAAAGCGACTAAACACAACATACCAGGTAGTAGAAATTCGACTTAATTATTTTATAAATCAAACCGAATTCTTTATCTTTATATTAATGAATTAAATCTTTTAGATAACAAGTTTTTTGTTGCCTGCAGGCAGTCGAACCAGATAGTAGGGCTCAGTTTCACTATCTAGTCGAATTTTCACTACCTGGCATATAATTATAAAACTTGGATTATTTTCTTAATCTTCTCGACAAAAATTTTCGCTTCTTCCATGGTATTGTAAAAATAAAATGACACACGCACCGCGCCAGCTACATTACGCGCGCCAAACCACGAATGCACACAAAACTGTCCTGAGCGCGTCATAATGCCAGTAGAACTATCGAGCATCAAAGTAATTTGATGCGGATCGGCATCTTTAAAATTGAAAGAGATGACGGAGCCTCGCAAATCTGAATTTTCCGGACCGATAATTTTTATCCCTTCTGTTTTTCGCAATTCGTCTGTGATGAATTTGTTTATTTCTTTTTCCGCCTTGGATATATTTTCCCAGCCGACATTCTCTAAATATTTTACCGCTTCACCAAGCCCTATTATTCCCGCATAGTTTTGAAGCCCGCCTTCAAATTTTTCCGGCGCTGGCAAAAAATGATGGCTTTGATAATCAGAAAAATCAACCGTTCCCCCGCCCACTATAAATGGATCTAATCCCTCCAAAAGCTCTTTCTTTCCATACAAAACTCCTGTGCCTGTCGGGCCAAGCATTTTATGTCCAGAAAACGCCAAAAAATCCACATCCAAATCTTTGGCATCAATTTTTTGATGCCCCGCCGCTTGCGCCGCGTCGAGCAAAACCTTCGCTCCAAATTTGTGCGCAATTTTTATAATCTCTTTTGCAGGAATAGTGACACCATCTAAATTTGAAGCGAGGCCCAAGGCAACCATTTTTACTTTAACGCTCATCGCTCGTTCAAATTTTTCCAGATCAAAAGTGTTGTCTGGCCTGAAAGGAATTACTTCGTGCAAAGCTCCAGATTTTTTAGCGGCAATCTGCCAGGGAATTAAATTTGAATTGTGTTCTTTGTCTGAGGTTAAGATGATGTCCCCTGCTTTAAACTCAAAAGAGTGCGCGACTAAATTTATCGCCTCGGTAGTATTTTTTACAAAGATAATCTCTTCTTTTTTTGCTCCGATAAATTTGGCAATTTGATGTCGCGCTTCGTCCACCTTTCTTGTGACCGCTTCGCCCAGATGATGCAAACTGCGCTCTCCACAGGAAGAATAATTTTGATAATAGTCAATTTCAGCGTCTATAACACTTTTGGGCTTGAGCGTCATGCAAGCACTGTCAAAATACACCTGCGCTTCCTTATCGCCTTTATCCACATTTTTTTGCGCAAAAAAAGGAAAGTCTCGTCTGATTTTTTGAATATCCATATTTTATAAGTATAACATTTTTATAGAATAACTCCCCACCCTTTCAAAGGCAAGGTGTCCAGAATATGCGCTTGCAATAAAAAATTTATCTTGATAAACTCTTTAATGTGTGTGATAAAATTTCCGTTTTAAAAACGGACTGTAGTATGTAGTATAATAATAGTATGTCCAGCGCCTTTTGTCGGGCCATCGGATAGTGGTAGTCCGCACCCTTGGGGTGGGTGTAGTGGGCGTTCGATTCGCCCTGGCCCGACCAATCAAGACATTTGATGAGCTTATAAATTAGTATAATAAAAAAAATTATGGATCATTCCGGCAAACAACCAAAATTTGAAATACAGCCAATTATTGAACAGAGGCCGCTTGAAAGTCCCGCGACGCAGTCTTTTTTCCAAAAATGGTGTGAGATTAACGATTCCATTGTTCCGCAAATAGTCAATCGCCAGAGTTGGGAGCAAAGAGACATAAAGGGCGTATTGGAAAAAAGACTGGGCGGTAAACAAACTCTATTCTTGCCCGAAGATTTGCAGTTGTGGGAAATGGTTGGCGTTATGGAAGTTGTTGATCGTGACACTTTCATGGCCAAGCCAGAACGGCAAAACGAAAAAAAAGATAAACTCATTGCTTTAGGGAAACTCTTTCAAAATTCCGGCTCGTATATCGCCCAACGCCTGAATTCAATTGAACAAGGAAGGGAAATCGCCTGCGCGCTTGCTGAGGAGTTTTACGAATACGGACTGTCGCTTAAAAACGGAAGACGATCCGAACAGCCGCCGATATTTGATGCTGTCCTATCGCGAAATTTGTCTAGCGAAGAAATTAAAGAAGTGGATCGTTTTCTGGCCGGAGAGAAGCTGTATACAACAAGACAGGCGCGAGCCGAAAAGTTAGGCGCGGCTAATCCGACAAAAAGAGACGAGTTGTATGAAGCCGAACGCCAAAAAACACTCGCTCAATTTTTCAGAACGGCCCAAAAGACTTTTGATCTAAAACGAGAGGCAAAAGACAACGAATTGAAAACCGATACGGAGCACCTGAAGCCATGGCAAAGATATGCGCCAATCCACAGCGCCTTCTGGACAAAAATTGAGAAGGCAATGGCAAAAGAAGTAGAAGCTCCGAAGCGGGAATTTGAGTCAGCAATTTTTCGTCGTGGCTTGGAAAAATTGGTTGGTGAAATGAAGGAGTCTAAATCTAGGTGGAGACATAACATCAATTCACTTTTTGAAAAACTGGGAATAAATATACAAATTGAGCAAAGGAAAATTACTGACGCTCTTAATATTGCTAAATTAAGAACCGAACTGGAAGCCATTCGACAGACAAAAGATGTAAGTAAAATTAGCGCCAAAGAGCGAGAGATCGCCAACAAAATCCAGAAAGCAGTTAGTGGCTTTCCATATAAACCAGACGCCAATAATCCCGCGGAAATGGTGGCAAACCAATACATCAACTGCGTCGGCGCTTCCACTTTGGGTGGCGCGCTCATGAAAGAAGCGGGCTTGCGTTATTTGGTAGGCTTTGTGCCAGAACATTCTATTTTATTTTTGATAACTGAGGATGGCCATGTGGAGTGGCGAGATATGCTTAACGTAGCATTTAATGAAAATTTAACCGATGGGATGATAGTCGGAAAAACGCAGGATGGATTGCCGCTTACTGTCGCGGACATTACAGCATTTAGCCATAATCCAAAACCCGAAGGTCTAATGTTTGACATAGAAAGCTCTAAGTATCAAGAGAAGTTGCGTTGGGTCAAAGAGGGGCAAAGACAATTTGTGGCGATTTTTGAGCCTGAGTACGGTCAACAAGCCCAGGTGTTATGCAATACGGGCAACGCCCTTGTCACTCTCGGCCGCCATAAGGAAGCGATCGAGGCGTATCAGCAAGCGGTTGCTATTGATCCTAAGCAGACCTATGCTTACTATGGACTGGGCAACGCCCTTGACACTCTCGGCCGCCATAAGGAAGCGATCGAGGCGTATCAGCAAGCGGTTGCTATTGATCCTAAGTTTGTTCATGCTTACAACGCGCTGGGCAACGCCCTTGACACTCTCGGCCGCCATAAGGAAGCGATCGAGGCGTATCAAAAGTTTATCAGTTTAGCAAATAAACGAGAAGATGCTTACTGGATAAAACGAGCCGAAACAATAATTGCCACGTTGCGGAATAAATGAGCGACAAAGGCGAATCAAATCTCAAAAAGTAAAATTTATTTGATTTGGGGTTAAATTTTTCTAAGTTTATTATTGAAAATTGCAAATTGAAAATCAAAAAATAAACGGGGTGTAGTATAATGGTAGTATACATGCTTTGGGAGCATGTGGCCTGAGTCCGATTCTCAGCACCCCGACTAATTTCTATTTAATATTTTGTAATCATAAAACAGAATATGCGGCCTGAATCCTCCGCCAGCTGGCGGATCTCAGCACCCCGACTAATTAAAAAACAACCTTTCTCAAAGAAGGTTGTTTTTTAAATTTAAGATTAGTCCTTACCTTTTCTTTTAATACACTTGGCGCACGCCTTTATTCTTTTGCCATTTACAAGGCGAGTCCATTGCAAGTTTGGATATTTCCTTATTTTTGTTGTAGGATTATAATGACCGCGAAGAAGGACCAGTCGTGTCGCAAGCATTGAACCTTTTCCACAGATTGTGCATGTATTTGCCATAACTATTTGCTAATTAAATGTAAGCAATATAAATTGTAATTGAACAGAAAATTTAGTCAACCCTGTTAAATAATTTTCAAAGAAAATTGGGGCATCGCTCCATTTGCAGGGTCAAGCTCGCTTGTATGTTAACCTTATTTTTAATCTTACAACTTTTAGTTTTAATATTCTCTATCGTCATTCACGAAGTCGCTCACGGAGAAGTGGCTAATTTTTTGGGAGACCCTACTGCCAAAAATTTAGGCCGCTTGACACTCAACCCAATAAAACACATTGATCCTTTAGGCTCTATCGTGGTGCCTTTGCTGACATTTTTATTGCATACGGGAATAATAATTGGCTGGGCAAAGCCAGTTCCTTATAATCCTAATAATTTGCGCAATCAAAGATTCGGACCAACGCTCGTGGGATTGGCGGGCCCTGTTACAAATTTAAGCGTGGCTTTGATTTTCGGATTAGTCGCGCGATTTCTGCCTATCGCCACAAACTTAAAACAGCAAATTAACGTTTCCGTGCTGACAAGCGACTACGGTGGCGCCCTGACACTGATAGGCGGATCTGTACTTTATGGATTTTTTGCCATGGCAATACTCATAACATTTATAAATATCATTTTGGCCCTTTTTAATTTAATACCCATACCACCCTTGGACGGATCTAAGCTTTTGTATCTGATATTTCCCTACTCTATGGGGGGCGTGATGGAATTTTTAGAAAGATTTGGTTTTATCTTGGTGCTTTTTGTGATATTTTTAATAGGTCCCGTTTTCTTTTCCGTAGTTTTAAATTTATATTCTTTTGTTGTTGGATTTTAATCCCGCCCCAGTTTTGGAAACAATCATCTATGAAAGGATTAAAAATTTGCCACAAGAGCGGGGCTTCTATTTAATTAGGTTTCGCCACCAAAACTGGGGCGGGATTGACAAGCCAATGTATTTTGATAAACTACCAATCATATGTTAATGATCAGATACCAATTAGTCGGAAAAAAACACGATCATTCTTTTAGAATAATCTTGACCGAAAAGAGAACTTCTCCTCATGGAAAAATGCAGGAGCGGCTTGGTTTTTATAATCCTAAAACTAAAGAAGTGAAATTGGAAAAAGAAAAGATAACTTATTGGATAGGAAAGGGCGCTCAGCCCTCTGATTCCGTTTGGAATTTATTTGTAAAAAATGGAGTGGTAAAAGGCGCTAAAAGATATATTCCTTCTGCGCAATATAAACCAAAGGCGCCTGTAGCGGAAGACAAAAAAGAGGAACCTGCGCCAAAAAAGGAAGAAGAAGCAATATCATCTGAAGTCGAGGCGCCCAGAGAAGATGTCGCCCACACAGAAGAGGCCGCCAAGGCTGAAGTGCCAGTTGAGACACCAGTAGAAGAGGCCGCACCTATTCAGGAGGCAGTTCCAGTCACAGAAAATAATCAGGAAAGCGCACAAGCCGCATAACAGACTCTTGACAAAACGGATATTATCGATTATGCTTGCATTAGTTCAGAACGTGTGGTTGCGGAAGCAAAACCGCAAGTATGTGTTTAAAAAGTAAAAGGTCGAAGTTCACGTAATAGAAGATGTTCAGAAAATATGGCAAAAAATGAAGTGTTTGCTGATCAGGAATTCGTAGAATACTTGGTCAAGTCAATAGTGGACAATCCCGAAGATGTAAAAGTTAGCCGCCAAGTCGATGAAATGGGTGTTTTGTTGACACTCAAAGTAAACAATAAAGACATGGGTCAGGTTATCGGACGGGAAGGTTCTACGGCCAAATCTATTCGTACTCTTTTGCGCATTGTCGGAATAAAAAACAATGCCCGCGTCAATTTAAAGATTGAAGAGCCGGAAGGTTCCACTCATGTGGTAGAAGGGAAACCATCCAAAAGCAGAGGTGTCGATGATGTGGTGAATGACTTAAAGCTGTAATTTTAAATTTTTTACAACTAAAAGCCACGCTTCATTGCGCGGCTTTTAGTTTATTTTTTGTCCAGAACATCTTTGCGGTTTACCGCAGAGATGAATGGAAACAAAAAATAAATCCCGCCATCGGCGGGATCATATTACCGCATGCCGCATTGCTTGCGGTGCGATAATTAATTGAAAAATATATTTATATGAAAAAAAAATTGAGATTTGATATTATAACAATTTTTCCCAAAGCGTTTGATTCTTATCTAAATGAATCCATAATAAAACGCGCTCAAAAACAAAAAAATATTGAGGTGCGCATCCACAATCTGCGGGACTTTACAAACGACCGCCACAAAACGGTGGACGACCGTCCATTTGGAGGAGGCGCGGGAATGGTTTTAAAAATAGAGCCGATATATAAAGCTCTTAAAAAAATTGGTTTAAAAAATAAAAAATCCGCCATAGTGCTTTTGTCTGCTAAAGGCAAACTTTTCACTCAACAAAAAGCTCGGGGGTTTTCCAAATTGGAACAAATTGTTTTAATCTGCGGACATTATGAAGGGGTTGACGAAAGAGTGGCAAAATATTTAGCTGATGAAGAAATTTCCGTGGGACAATATGTTTTGACGGGCGGAGAATTGCCCGCCCTCATAATACTGGACGCCACAACGCGTCTTTTGCCGGAAGTCATTAAAGAAAGATCTCTTGAGGAAGAGTCTTTTTCCAAGCTGGGTCAGACTGAATATCCGCAATACACTCGTCCGGAAAAATTTAAAATGGACAAAAAAAACATCTGTGTGCCAAAAATTTTACTTTCAGGAAACCATAAAGATATAGAGGAGTGGCATAAAAAACATCAAAAATAGATATCTTTCGGACAAAAGATTATATTTGACCCCTGTCAAATTTTAAGGTATTATTAGCGTAAGTTTTACCTTTCTTTGCCCTCACGCCCACTTTGCGAAAAATTGCGCAAAGTAGGTGCAAGAGTTTATCATTTAATTTCAATTGCTATTTTATTATGAACAATATTTTAATTTGGTCTCAAATCGTCATATCAACCTTGCTTATAATATCCATACTTTTACAACAACGTGGAGCTGGCGGATCGGGTCTTTTTGGAGGAGCTGGCGAAGCCTATCAGCAAAGACGCGGCATTGAACGCTTTATGTTTATTGCAACGGTAGTATTAGCTATATTGTTTTTGGCCTCCGCATTGACCAGTCTTATCTTAAAATAAAATGGATCTTTTAGGGGACGAAAAAACCGAAGAAGAAAATGCAGTTGGTGAGAAAAATCAGAGCTCAAAATCATCTTTTTTAAAGGAGCTGGATTTGTGGTTTGGTAAAAAAATTCAAGCGGGCGTTGATTTTGTTTCAAAATTAAACCCTAAAAATCGCGTGATCTTTTTTATCGTACTATTTTTAGTGATTGTTTCAGGAATAGTAAGCTTGAATTATGGGTGGATCGCAATATCAGACATTGGCCCTGCTCGTGGCGGCACATACACTGAAGCGGTGACGGGACGTCCACAATTTGTGAATCCTGTCCTGGCCGCCTCAAATATCGCGGATCAGGATCTGGTTTCCTTAGTGTTTGCGTCTTTATTTAAAATAGATGATTCCGGAAAATTGTCTCCAAATTTAGCAAAAAATTATACAAAAGACGCGGATAATAAAGTTTATATCATTTCTTTAAGAGACGATGTTTTATGGCAAGATAAAGTGAAATTTACCGCGGACGACGTGGTATTTACAATACAAACCATTCAAAACCCAGAGGTCAAAAGCTCGCTCGAGTCAACATGGAGAAATATCATGGCTGAAAAAATTGATGACTACACGATAAAATTAATTCTGCCAAATCCTTACGCGCAGTTTGTAAATAATTTAACGCTAAGTCCCCTGCCCGAACACATCTGGGCAAATATTCCACCGCAAGAATTTTTTTCTGATCAAGCGAATAAAAAGCCCGTTGGCAATGGACCTTTCATATTTGATTCTCTGACAGAAACTGCCTCCGGACGCATAGATTCTTATACGCTTACAGCAAATTCGCGCTACTTTTTGGGAAAACCTTTTTTAAATAAAGTTACATTAAAATTTTTTGATTCAGAAATAGAAGCCTTAAATAGTTTAAAGCTCGGACTTGCTGACGGAATAATATCCTTCACTTCAGAAAAGCCTTACATTTCGTCTCGGACTGAAATTCATAAAATTAATATGCCCGAATATTTCGCGCTATTTTTCAATCCTGAAAAAAGTCCGACTCTGCAAAATCTGGCAGTAAGAAAAGCTTTTGAAAAGAGCATTAATAAACAAGCCCTGCTGAATGACTATTTTAACGGAAGCGGAACAATTTTATCCTCTCCTTTTATGCCCTTCATGAATTTAGATGTACAGACCTCATATCCCGCTCCCCACGACACACAAGTGGCCAAGCAAATTTTGGAAAAAGATGGATGGAAATTATCTGGTGATGCATATCAAAAGAAATTAAGCGGATCAAAAAATACCCCTCTCGAGCTGACTCTGACAACTACTGACTGGCCCGTTTTAAAAAATATGGCAAATTCTATATCGGAGCAATTGGCTAAATCCGGCATAAAATTGAACGTGGAGGTGGTAGATGGAGCATCATTACAACAAAACATCATCCCTCAACACAATTATGAAATGCTACTTGTAGGAGAAATTTTATCATTAAATCCTGATCCGTTTTTATTCTGGCACTCTTCATCACGTAAAACAGGCCTCAATCTGTCCTTGTGGTCAAATGATAATGCCAACAAACTACTGGAGAAGGCGCGAGCAGAATTTAATGATTTATCACGCGCCAAACTATATTCACAATTTGCTCAAGAACTTGAAAAGGACAAGCCGGCTGTGTTTCTTTTTAGTCCGCAACTAATCTACGCAATAAACAAACCTATAAAAAACATAGGCATTGCGTCTATAAACGTTGCATCTGAAAGATTCGCCAATATAAATGAGTGGTATATTAATACAGCGCGCAAATTAAAAATCTCCAAACTATGGAAGTGAAAACTGGTTTGGTCAACTTGCCATCTAAGGGCTTGCTGAAGAACAAAAAACCGAAGTTGTCTGAAAAATTCAGTAAATTTCAATCCCTTATAAAATCATTCCCCGGCCAATTCTCTCAAAATGTTTTTAAATTAAGCGATTTTGAAAATCTTCGGGGGCCATTTTCTTCAGTCATTATTTGTGGAGTCGGTGGATCAGCCGCTTCGGGCGACATTCTCAAAGGATGGCTCAATTTGGAAAAAAGAAACCACAATATTAAAGTTTGGCGCAATTATGACTTGCCTTACTATGCAGACAAAACATCTTTGTTTGTGTGCGTGTCTTATTCGGGCAACACCGAAGAAACTCTTTCTTCTTTTGAAATGGCGCGCGCAATTGGCGCTCCGATCGTGTGCGTAAGCTCTGGAGGCAAGCTAGAAGTTTTGTCTAAAACATATCATATTCCGCATGTTAAAATACCAACGGGCATACCTCCAAGAAACTCTGTCGGATATTTATTTAATAGTTTGGTAAAAATATTAATCCAAGCTAAAATGCTACCGGACATCTCACTAAAAATCCAGAAGCTACAAAAGGATTTAAAGCCCATGCTTTATGAAAAACTGGCAAAAAAGATTTCCAAAAAAATAATGACTGGTATCCCCTTGATATATTCCAGCGCAGAAAACAAATTTATAGCCCATGAAATTAAGACTCGATTGAATGAAAATTCAAAAATTCACGCTTTTTACAACTACTTACCCGAGCTCAATCACAATGAAATGGTAGGATTTACTTTTCCCCAGAACCATCAAGGCGCTAAATTTTTCTTGGTGCTCCTGGAAGATCCTTCGGATCATCCCCGAATTAAAATATGTTTTACGGCTATGAAAAATCTTTTGAAAAGCAAAAAATACTCTTTCGAGAGCCTGAGAGCAAGTGGGGACAATAATTTAGAAAAGATTTTTAATTGGATAAATTTCGGCGACTGGCTCTCCTTTTACGTTGCCAAAAGCAAAAACATTGATCCTATAAACGTGGACTTAATAGAAGATTTTAAAAAACAGCTTAGGTAGACTCTGCCGGCGTGGCGAATCCGCCTCCGCCATCCGCCTCCGCCAGTTGGCGGATGGCGGAGGCCAGACCTGCCGGCAGGCAGGCGCGCATGGAATAGTTTATAACGCTGGGGTGGCGGAACTGGTAGACGCGCTGGCTTCAGGAGCCAGTGATCGCAAGGTCATAGGAGTTCGAGTCTCCTCCCCAGCACCGAGTCAGACTCGATTTAAATTCTAGTTTGCGAGATAGTCGCGTCAGATGCGACACAAATTATTATTAAAAAATAAAAAAATATTATGGTATACAATAAATCGACAAAATCTAAATCGAGATCAAGCCATATGGGCCGAATGAGAAATTTGAAAAGATTTCCTGACAAAAACCGCCAGGAAACAAAAGGTGCCACCTTTCACAAAAGGTCAGACGTACTAAGAATAATTCCCTTAGGAGGGCTTGAAGAGGTCGGAAGAAACATGACCGCTTTTGAATATGAGAATGATATATTAATAGTTGACGCCGGGTTGGGATTCCCCGGAGAAGATATGCCGGGTATTGATTATGTCATACCCAATACCGCTTACTTAAAAGAAAACAGGGACAAGATACGCGGACTCTTTATAACTCATGCGCACTTAGATCACGTGGGAGCGATTCCTTATATTATGGAAGGCATGGGCAATCCACCCATTTGGACCACTCCCCTTTCACGCGGAATAATCCTCAAAAGGCAAGATGAATTCCCTCATGTGCCAAAATTGGAAATTAATATTATTAACAAGGATGATAAAAAAATTATTGATCTGGGAAATTTTAAAATTGAAAACTTTCACGTGAACCACAACATCCCCGATAGCGTAGGATTGGCTATTCATACGCCCGTGGGATTAATTGTGCACACATGCGATTTCAAATTTGATTTTACCCCTATCGGAGACAAGCCGGCAGACATCGCTCGCATAGCTCAAATTGGAGCCGAAGGAGTCAAGGTGCTACTTTCTGATAGCACCAACGCCGAAAACCCGGGACATTCCATCTCTGAAAAAACCATCATGGAAAATTTGGAAGAAATATTTAAAGTCGCTAAGGGAAAAATAGTCGCCGCCACTTTTGCTTCGCTTATAATGCGCATTCAACAATTGATACTTTTGGCCGAAAAATATGACAGAAAAGTGGCCATTGAAGGATACGGCATGAAAACAAACGTCGAGTTCGCAAAACAGCTTCAATATATAAAAGCGGAAAAAGGAACTCTCATAGACACACGCTCTATAGATAATTATCCACCTCACAAAATACTCGTTATTTGCACTGGCGCTCAAGGAGAAGACCGGGCCGCTTTAATGCGTATTGCAAACAGAGAGCATCGATTTGTAAAAATAGCAAAAGGTGACAGCGTAATCTTTTCTTCTTCCGTAATACCCGGAAATGAACGCTCGGTGCAATTTTTGCGCGATATCATAGCCCGACAAGGCGCCAAAGTATATCACTACAAAATGATGGATATCCATGCCGGAGGGCACGCTCAAGCGGACGATCTTAAGCTTATGATAAATTTGATGCATCCGGAATATTTCATGCCCATACACGGACAATATTATATGTTGAGAGCGCATGCGGATTTGGCGGAAAACATGGGCATGCCGGAGCAGAATATGCTTGTAGCTGAAAATGGACAAGTAATAGAGGTGGGAAAAAACCACGCCAAAGTCACTCAGGAAAAAGTACCGTCCAACTATGTGATGGTAGACGGCCTTGGTATCGGCGACATAGACAATGTGGTGATGCGCGATAGGCAAATATTGGCACAAGACGGCATGGTGGTGGCGATTATAATTATCGACACCAAAAAAGGTGTCGTCAGACACGATCCAGATATTATTTCGCGCGGATTTGTTTATATGAAAGAATCCACAGAACTTTTAACGGAGGTGAAGAAACTCATCAAAGAGATTGTGGAAAAATCTATCCGTCCGGGAGAACGCCCGAATGTAGCTTATGTGAGAGATAATATACGCGATGATTTGGGCAAATTCCTCTTTCAAAAAATAGAGAGACGACCAATGATATTGCCTTTCTTAATAGAAGTGTAAAATTGCACACAAAAAATAAATCCGCCACATCCTAAGATGGGCGGATTAAAAATCGTTACTTTTTTCCTTAAAAATAATAAACACACTAATTATAATAGAGCCATAAAATACGCTTTCCGATTGAGACATTCCGACTATTTCAATGTTAGGATTATTTTGCAAAAAATTGGCCAGCGATTGTTCAACGTCCATGGGCGAACCTGTAATTCGTACGCTCTTCATTCCTCATTTCCTTTTATTAAGGTACAACAACTTTTTACCAGAGCCAGCCTCTGGTATTGTAAGCGTCTTACTCTCCTTTAAATATTTTGTCAAGTCTTTCAGACATCAAACTCTGGTGATAAAATAATAAATATGGACACAATACCTTTTAACGATTTTGCAAAAATAGATCTACGAGCCGGGACAATACTTGAGGCCGTACGACAAGAAGGCAGCGACAAGCTTTTGCGGCTTAATATTGATCTTGGCGAAGAAAAACCGCGCACCATTATGGCTGGTATTGGCAAAGAGTATTCGCCGGAAGACTTAATCAACAAGCAAATTATAGTAGTTGCTAATTTAGAGCATCGCTCATTAATGGGCGTAGAAAGTGAAGGAATGTTGCTGGCCGCGCACGGCAAAAAGGGAGCGCCTGTGCTGGCCAAACCGTCTAAGAAAGTCCCGCCGGGATCAAAATTATCTTAAATATGAAAATACTTTCAGGCATACAACCCACGGGATTAATACATTTAGGAAATTATTTCGGCGCCTTGAAACAATGGCTGGACTTGCAGAAAAAAAACGACTGCTATTTTATGGTGGTTGATTTACATGCTTTAACAACACCTCAAAACTCCATACAACTTAAACAAAACATCGAAAACGCTATTTTGGACTATCTTGCAATAGGAATAGATCCAAAAAAATGCACTCTTTTTGTGCAATCACAAGTTGTGGGACATACGGAACTGGCATGGATTTTAGGGACTTTAACGCCGTTGGGAGAACTTGAAAGAATGACTCAATTTAAAGAAAAATCCCAACAACACAAAAACTCGGTAAATGCCGGCCTTTTTACTTACCCAATATTGCAAGCGGCGGATATATTGCTATATCAAGCCGATGGAGTACCTGTTGGCAAAGATCAGGAACAGCATATTGAGCTGGCTAGAACTTTGGCGCATAAGTTTAATTTGTATTATGGTCTTCCAACCAAAGACAAAGAACTGCTCAAACTCCTACCAAAAAATTCTCATATGCATGCTTTTGACCCCCCATTTAAAGAACCCGCCACCATTTTGCCCAAAGAGGGCGCTAAAATTTTGTCTTTAAACGATCCCACCAAAAAAATGAGCAAGTCTCTTGGAGCAGATTCTTATGTGGCTATTTTTGACAAGCCTGAAGTTATTCGCAAAAAAATAATGTCGGCTGTAACTGATTCTGGCAGAGAAATAAAATTTAATGCGGAAGAAAAACCCGCCATTTCAAATTTAATGACAATATATAAATTGGTTTGTGGAATGGATTATTCAAAAATAGAAAGCAAATTCGCGGGCAAGGGATATGGCGATTTTAAAAAAGATTTGGCAGAAAAGATTATAGAATTTTTGAGACCCATACAAGACAAGCGCCTCAAATTAGAAAAAGACAAGAAAAAAATATTATCTCAAACTCTGGAGCTTGGCAGAAAAAAAGCACAAAAGAAGGCCGACAAAACAATGAAATTGGTAAGACAAGTTGTGGGTCTGCCATGGACCAAATAAAAAACGATTTTTATCGAACATTTGCGTAGCGAAGATATAATTTAGTGATTCATTTGAGCGACCCCGCCTTTGGCGGGATTGATTCAACCTGTTTGACCCCTCCCCTTTGGTAAAAATTGATTGTTTTCTCACTAACTATAGTATATTTGAACTAAAGTGCTTAAAACATATTTAATAATGGTTTGTTGCCAAAGGGGAGGGGGAGTTTTGAAGCAAAGCGAAAAAGAATCTTAAATTATCTGAGCAAGCACCTGAGAGATAAAAATCGTTTTTTATATTTTACACATTATTAATATTAGTTTAATTTAGGGTGTTTTTCTTAAAAACAATCAACTTATATCCCAAGAAATTCCACCCCAAAGACACAACTGTGGCTAAAACTTTGGATATATTCAGCCATTGATTGGCTGAAGTATTTATGGGCGCTCCGATCCATTGAAAGATCGACACTATTCCGTCGTTTAATATAAGACCCACCAATGTGACTAAAACAAATTGAATAAATTGCGAGATGTTATTTTTGGTCGAAGATCCTTCAAATGTCCAATTTTTACTCCAAAAATAACTATTTACCACCGCCAAGCCGAAAGATGTGGTGTTAAATAGCAACACCCAAACCCCTAAATTTTTACCCGTCAAAAAGAGAAGCAAATTAAGAATACCGAAATCCAAAACGGTGTTCATCATCCCCACCTCTGCAAATTTTGTTATTTGCAATAGCGGATTCCAAAATTTGCTTAGCTGTGCTCCTACAAAAAAGGCCGCTATTGCACCCAAAGGAAAGATCATAAAAGAAACAACGTAAAGCTGTGTCCAACTATAATTTAAAAATGTTAAATCTAAATTGTTAATGACAATCGGCACAAATATGGCGACCACAACACCCACCATTAAAGATAAAACCAAGTCTTTTTTTGACATATTTACCCTGCCTACCGGCAGACAAGCCTGTTAAATATTATTAAAAACTACGCGACGCTCTTTGCGATATTTCGTTTTCAACTTCTTCTTTGGGACGACCATATTTTAAAGCAGAATATTCACGAATTTTTTCTACTAAACTAAAGTCGGGCTTTGACGCTGAGACGGTTATCATACTAAACGGACGAGAAACCTGATTTTTGACCATTAGCTTTGCATATAAATTAAAATTGTCTAGATTAACAATGTCACTGGCTGAAAAAACTGGTTCAAATTGTTTTTGTAAAAATTCAGCATCTTCCGAACCAACTCTAAAAGATAAGATGGATCCGACGTTCCCAAAAACAGCATCTTTTATATTATCTTTAAGCTGTTTAATGAATTGATGCGCAATGTTTAAGCTAAGGCCATATTTTCTTGCCTCAGAAAGTATTTGCGCTATTGAATCTGTGGTAAAATTTTGAAATTCATCTATATAAAGATAGAAATCGCTTCTTTTTTCTTCAGGCATATCAGAGCGCGAAAAAGCTGCCACTAAAATCTTGCCCACAATAATCATGCCCAACAAACTAGCATTTAGATCTCCTATTCTACCTTTGCTTAAATTTACTAGCAAAATCTTTTTTTGATCCATCGCTTCTCTAAAATTAAATGAGCTTTTTTGCTGAGCTATCATTGGACGCATTATGTCGTTGGCTAAAAATTGTGTTAATTTACTTGTGATATATGGCACAATGTTTGCAAGAGCCGCCTCGCCTCCCGCTTTCTCTGCCTCTTTGATCCAAAAGTCCCTTACTATAGGATTTTTGGCCTTAGATAATTTATAAGCTCTAAATTTGTCGTCTGACAAAACTTTCGGCATTTCCATCAAAGTTGAGCCAGAATCTGGATCTTCCATCAATAAAAGTGCGGCATTTCTAAAATATTGTTCAAATATAGGACCGCCGGTCTGGCGTAAATCGTACAATTTGTCCAAAATACTTACAAATTCATTAATAACAAAAGTTTTTTGCTCGGGATATTTCTCATCAAATTCAAAAAGGTTGAGTCCCATGGGCCTTGCTAAATTTGCCGGATCAAAGTAAATAACGTCATCTATGCGACTTTGCGGCACGTATCCCAGAATAGTCTCCACAAGATCTCCATGAGGATCCACTATACAAACTCCTTCCCCATTTTTAATATCTTGCTCAACTAAACTTTTAATAAAATTGGATTTACCTGTTCCCGTCTGACCAATTATATACATGTGCCTCTTGCGATCTTCTTTATTTATTCGAATTAAAGATTCTTGCCCGCGATAAAGATTTTTACCTAAAACAATTCCTTCACTCGATAAATTAACAGGCGGAGCTGATGGCTTGGCCTTTAAAAATCTAACCTTGGGAGTTTCCAGGGGCACATTAGGAAAATGATACAAGCTCGTTAATTCTTCTGTGTTTAAAATTATTTTTTGTGATTTATTAAAAAGACGGAAAGCAAATTCAAAGAAAAAGTTTTTTGATTTGCGCGACTCTACTTCTTTGACCTGGAAAGAATTAAGAGTTGGAGAAGCAAATTGAGCAAAAGAGCTCATAATTTGCCGCAAAATTTCTTTAGCGCGCGCTTCGCTTTTAGCAGACGAGACCAAGCGAACATTTACTTCAAATCCCAGCTTGCTGGATTTATTTTCTATCGCCTTTACGGCTTCCTGTTGCAAAGGCGTCAGTGATTTAGATATTTGATCTTTTTTATCAGCGCCGGATTTTCCAAAAGAAAAAAGCTTCATCCAAGACCCCAAAACTTCATTTTTCGCCTTTTCAAAATCAATGCCGTCTTGCTGCATTTTTTTGGCTACTTTTAGTCCTATCTTTTCCCATCCTTTGACAGGACGGGCCACCAGCTGAACGCTCGCCCCCTCTCCTTCTGCCTCCAGTTTGGACAGGGCGTTTGTCAGGTCCTGCAAGGGGTCGGAGTTTAATTCTTTGTAAGTTCGCGTGGGTAATATATTGGATTTTTGAAGCTTTAAATAGGCCGCGGCGCTAAAGCCATCTTGAGCAAAGATATTCACCTCTTCGGTCCACTCAACTGATGCCTCTGGAAAAAATCCATGCACCTGTTTTTCTAAAATATCACTAAATTTTCTCGGCACACTTACATAAAACATTATTTCCTCTCCCATAGCAGGAACCACTAGTTCAAAACTCACGCTCGGAGCTCCATATAAAAAATTATGCCACGAGCTGTCTGACAGTGTGGTGAGATTAGCAAAAAATTGCTCCATCACTCCTATCGTTTCCTTAAAATCCTTTTGCTCTTTGGCTTTATCGAGTTTGGGCAAAGTAATTAAAAACGTTTCCATGTTTAAGGAACGAAAAAGTCTTCCCTTTTTTTCTAAAAGATAAATAAAAACAAGGCCGCCAATTAAAACCGCCAAAATAAAAATTAGAAAAAATATCAATAAAAATATGTTCATAGCTTCTTGTCTAACCCGCCTACCGAACAGGCAGGCGGCAGGCAGGTTAAATTTCCTTTATAATTCCCCGCTCTACAAGTACCGGATAAAAATGCAAAGCGAGGGCATCACGAAAAAGAACCAAAAGATACGGATTGCCGGATTTTTTAGCTTCTTCTATGGCGTGATTCAGTCCGTTTTGAAATAAATCGTTTACTAAATTTTGAAGCTGAGCTTGCGCTTGCGCGTTCATGACGTGAGACGCACCGGTCATTTCCGACTTTAAGCCCAAGCTTTCTTCTTCGATGTTTACATCCACACCCAAATCTTCCAGCCTTTCTTTTATGACTTCACCCAAAATTTCTTTGTGTTCTGCTTTTTGTTGCATTTCTCCGTAAGCCATTCGCTTTTCTTGCAGGCGCTTTTCAAGCTCTTGGATTTCTTTTTCGTAATGTTCCGAACCCTGGCTTTTCTGTATTTGTTCGGGTGAATTTAGATTGTTTGTTTCATCCATATTAAATAATTTAACCGCTTTCTATATTATACATTTTTTGTGAATTAAATAAAAGGTTTTTAAAGAAAGAAAAAGTCCCCCACAAAACGTGAGGGACCAATCCGCCTTTGGCGGATTCAAAAGACTACCTGCGGGAG